>Ga0247842_10004208_pt1 | contig 18322 bp, 21 predicted proteins | sample LaCruzMarch2015__3_FD_192411 | JGI IMG/M metagenome (GOLD analysis project Ga0247842, IMG submission 192411) | Freshwater microbial communities from meromictic Lake La Cruz, Castile-La Mancha, Spain - LaCruzMarch2015_19m | ecosystem: Environmental > Aquatic > Freshwater > Lake | place: Spain...
CGAGTGGATTCGGCAACTACGTGTGGAAGCGGTTGCTGACGATCAGCGCCGAGGACTGCTGGGGAATCATCACAGCGGAGGTGAAGGCGCTCCACGATGGATACGCGCTCATCAACACGAACATTCCGGCACGCCAGTCACGCGGCCGGATATTCATTTCCAAGGCGGTCATCCTGCTGTCCGAGGCGAAGAAGAGCCGAGATGCCGACCACTTGCAGAACTTGGTATATGACCAGTGCAAAGGCGTGGATGCCGACCAACTCGCCGACGAATTGCGATCGGCTCCCGAGTATGTGGCGATCCCCGCATATGCCTACGACTGCCACACGAGCCGAGGGAAGAAGGCGGGTAAAACCAAGGCTGAGTTCTTCACGGCCGAACACGCCGCGCTCAGTCCGTTCCAGCCGGGTTTGTTCGACCACTTGGTGGACGGGTGAGGATTATGCAGTCGGGAATTCGGAGACTCCCGCCCTTTTGCGGCTACACTACCGTCTCAACAAAGGATTCCAGCGAAATCTACGCAAATTGTTCGGCGATCCATTTCGGATCGCGCCGCAAATCCAGAACTCTCCAAACCTTCACGGCATTGCCGACAACTGTGTAGTAAACCGCGTAGGGGAAACGCTCGCAAAGCAGGCAGTGATAGCCGAACAGCACCCGGTGGATTCCCGCATACAAGACCAGCGAATCGATCTCTGAATAGACGGAGTTGAGAAAATAATCTCCAACGCCTGAATCTTGGCTCTCATAAAAAACAAAGCCCTCTTGAAGATCGGCCTCGGCAAGATCGAGGATCTCCACTCTCACGAAACGGCTTTTCGTATTCGGGCTTTGGCCTCGTTCCAGTCGGAAAAATGCGCTTCCCCTTTAGCATGGCGCTCGGCGGCTTCCTTCAACGCGTCCTTATGCCATTTTGGTGATAGAATCAAGGAGTCGTCACTCGAGAGATCCTTCCAGAGGATTTCCATGATCCGGAATTTCTCTGGTTTCGATAACGCCTTCAACTCTGCTTCAACAACCATATGTCTTTTATACCACATCATCCCTCCTTGGCAACGTAGCGGAATCATTTCCGGTGCCAACATTGGGCCGCTGCGCAAAATGGTGAAAAATACTGATGGATTCAGTGCAGGAACTGCGAGAGGCCAAGGGTGCAATATGAAGCACCCCATGCAACTCAAAACCCACAGCGGCAGCAAGTTCGCTGCTGCACTTATCGAGGCGGACGCGCCACCGCACAACGACCTCGAACTCTATGAAGCCGTGAGGCGCACAGGCGGCGCTTATGTGACCACCTATGCCGACTATACATTCCAACCGGTTCTGCCGTCGAAGTGGACGACGCCAGACCAATTTGAAGCCATATGGATCGGAGACCGTCCATGAACCGTCCTACTCCTGACCAACTCACCCAACTCGACCTTATCCATACGGAGACTGGTGTGAGCGCAGTCGCCCTGAGCCCCGAGGACCTCGCAATGCTCGCCCGATATGTGGTTGGGGTGATCGCACAGAACGATCGCCTGCGAGACGTCAAGCAATTGCTCGATTCGGGACTGCTCGACAAAGACGGGGCTGGAGGGCGAAGCACGGCGTATTTGTTGAACGAAAATCTCTCCACGAATTTGTATTGATCAAGGCGCGAGGAGTTGGCGGATTTCCGCCAGCGTGCGGCGATGGCTTTGCAATTCACGGATTCGTTGCACTCGATCCGCCGCCTCGGGTTCAAAGAGTTGATACCCGGCCTCCGTCGTATCCGCAGGTTCCAGCAGGCCCTGCTTCATCCAGTGCCGCAGTGTCGCAAGGGTCTCGCCGTTTTTTTGGATCCTCCAAAACCGTCTTACCACGGATTTGGAACAATGACCGTGACGGGATTGCCATAGGCATCGTAGCCCTGAACCGCCGCCGGGTAGTTGCTCTGCTGCCCAGAATACATCGGCGGAATGCCTTGATTCGGCGTGCTGCCGTGATCAACCAATTCATACGAATCGTATTCGACATCCGGTCCGCTGGATTCACCTACCGAGTGCCGTGGGCCGGGATGGAAAGTGCCGGGATTACCGAACTGCACGAACTCGCGTTGCGGTGTGCAGGCACAAACCAAAGCCGCCCCTCCGACGAGGCTGAAGATTTTCGCGGAGCGCAGAAGAAGACGCATGTTCAAGGTTTCCATTTGTTCACTTGATGACAAACAAGATCAGGAATCTGGAGGCCATCTTCAAGAGGAGGAAAGTCCAATGATATATGCCCTGTGGCATCGTCGCGCAGGAGTTCAAGAAGTGTCCCTCCGTCTGCTTTCGACAATTGCACCGCCGCGCCAGTCGAGCAGTCACTTGCTGCGTCCATTTGATTTTTCGTGGGCTTGTATTGCATGGCAATCGTGGAATCTCAGAGCGACTTGGACTTCGGCTGAGAGAGGCGATATCGCGTGGCGCGCCCCTCGCCCAAGCGGTCGAGTTTTTTCAAATCGAGAAGTTTTTTGATAATTGATTCCACGGTTCGCGGGGCCATTCCGAGCGCTTCCACGGCCGATCTGCGGCTAAATTCTCCGGTGCTGTTCGCCCATTGCCAAAGGACGATTTGTTTCTCTGAGAGCAAATTTTCGATCTGATCGCCTGAAAGAATTTCGAGCGCCTCGCGGGACTGTTGACGGACGACCTCCAAAAAAAACACGAGCCAAGCCGAGATGTCCTCCTGCTCATTTTTCCAAGTCCGCTGGGTGCGATTGAGCGCGAGGTAGTAGTCGGCTTTTCGATTTTCCACGAGCTTTTCGTGCGAAACCACTTCAGCGAACTCATAGCCGCCACGGAGCAAGATCAGGTTTGTGAGAAGGCGACTCGTTCTTCCATTCCCGTCTTGGAAAGGGTGGATGGCCAGATACTCGAATAGAAAATTAGCGGCGAGGATGAGTGGATGCCGAAAGTTCTCACCCGTGGCTTGGCCATACCAACCCATCAACTCCTGCATCTCCTTTTGCACGAGGTGGGGTGGCGTGGGATCGAAGACAATGCCCACCACTTCGCCTGCAGCATTTTTGGCCTCCACCCGGTTGGGGCCGAATTTGTAGGTTCCCGCGTGGCGCACATCCTTCTCACTGTGGCGAAGCATGTCCCGGTGCAACTGGAGAACGAGGGATTCCCCGAGTTTCATTTCCCGATAATTTTGAAAGATCGATTCCAGCACCTCCAAGTAACCGGCGACCTCTTGCTGGTCGCGTGTCCGGAATTTCTTGATCCGCAGTTGGCGATACAACGCTTCCACCTCTTCATCCGAAAGCTTGTTGCCTTCGATACGGTTGGAAGCACCGGTCGAAGTGACGATGACCGAGCGGGACAGTCGATCAATCGTTCGAGGTTGCAAGCGCGAGGCGAGTTGCCATCCGTTCTTCACGCCGTCGATCTCCGCAATCATGGCATAAACCTTTTCGGCAACCATCGAATCCAGCGCCAAGCGCCGACTCAATCGCGATTCTTTCCAGTCATCCATATTCTCAATAAATCAATGTGAGAATGTGTGAGGTATTGTGAGATTTTGCAATTCGGAAATGGAAAAAGCGGTCCGCAGATTACGCAAAAAGGACCTGGGCTCCTTCCACCACGGCTTGTCGCCGATGTTACATTGAACGCCATTCCACTGCCATTTCCTGGGCAACGAAGCGGGAGAAGGCCGCGATGTTGCCACGCGTTGAAGCCTCCTCCAGTGCCGCCATGTATTCGGCTCGTTGGGTTACGCGAATGACCGTCCATGGGTAACCTCCGGATGCCAGCATGGCATTCATCAAAAACCGTCCAAGACGACCATTTCCATCCTGATACGGGTGAATGAAGACAAAAACAAAATGACCCAGCACGGCACGGACGCCCGGATGCTCCTCGCCAGCCAAGGCCACAAAGAGCGCCTCCATCGCATCAGGCACGGCTTCGCGCGGCGGCGGCACGTGCAGGGAGTGGCGGATGAATACCGACCTCTCCCGATATCCGGCAAGCGAGTAAGCCGGGATGGTGCCAGCATCCACATAAGGCTGATGAAGTTTCGCATACCAAGTTTGCAGATCCCTCTCGACGACCTGTCCCGGTCGCTCACCATCGAAAATTCGACCAATGCTCCCCATCACGGCTTGGTGCGCAAGGAAGTAACCTTTCGCCGCCATGGCATCATGTTGCAGTCGGCCCTCAGGCGTGTCTTGCGGGAAGCCTCCGCTCCGGATTCTTTCGATTAACTCGGGCGTGACGGCATAGCCTTCGATCGAGAGGGAATGGTAGGCGTCATTCTTATAAATATCGCCAGCTTGACGAAGGTAAGCTTCTTTAGACATCCGCTCGCCGGGCGGATGTGGAAAATTCTCGATTACGGCGCTACGCATTTCCGACCAGAGCGCATGGACCCGTCCGGCATACGGACTGCGGATCAGAATCTGAGAACCGATCAAGCCTCCGGAATTCTCAAATGGATTCTCAGGTTTTACGATCAACCTCCCGATGGAGAGGATTTCCAGCACCCTCTGCGCCTTTTGTTCCTGACCAATGGCCTGCAAAGCTCCGACGACGCGGTTGGCAGGCGCCGCTTTGCCAAATTCCAAAAGCCCCCTGGCGATCTCCTGCTCCTCGGTCATACGGAGAAGGATTTCAGCGCTCGCCCGATCCTTTTCAAAAAAGGCCGGAGACACCCGCGCCAACGCCATGCCCGGCGGCATCACATTCAATCCGCCAAACTTTACCAACTGGGCCGGCAACCTCGCTTCATCGCGATAGGTGAGGAGCGATGTTCCAAAAGCCAACTCGATCCTGTTGTTGCCGCCCTCGCGAGTGATGATGATCACTTGCGTCGGCGTGCGCGTTTGCCCTGCCCACAGGTCAAGCGAGCTTTCCGCGCTCACGCAGTAGTCCCCGCCGAAACGCTCTTCCAAGTAGAATGCCAAAAACGCCCAAAAATTGCCGTGCCAGAGCGTGGTATCGCCCGCATCCACCCCCGGCGGAGCGAGCAAATACCAACCCTTCATGATTTCGATGAGGCAACCCACCCTTGCAAGAAATTCACGCTGGCGTTGCGTAAGATCCTTGCCACGAACAACGCTCTCCCGGGCCACCGCTGTGGCCGCCTTCAAATGCCGGGCGAGTCGTTCATTGGGCTTCATATTGGAAAAACTCTTATCTGGAATACATCATATTTTCTTATTTTCAATACATTATTTACTCTTGTTTGAACGCCATATCGTATTTTCCCAAATATTTCTTCCTACCAAACCTTCCACCAAGGGGCGGATTCCGCGGGCTTAGCATCGCCTTGCGCGGCTCCTGTAGCGGAATCCGGAACGGATTTCGACCCGCTGGAGTTGAACGCAAGGAGGTTTTCGGTGCTGCGGTCGAGTTTTGCTCGGCCGCTGGTGGCTTTGGTGACTTCTTGGCCGAGGCCGATGTTGTCGATGCGGGTTTCGACATCGAGGACGCTGATGCCTTGTGAGTCGAACTCGCGGGACCAGACAGCGCTGATTTTATCGGCTTCCGAGAGGTGGCTGCGGATTTTTTGAAAATCATCTGCCGTGATCCCCGAGAACTCCAGACGCTTCACGCTGCCGAGGTCGGTTTCGGTGACCCAGCGGGCGATAATTTTGCCAAGGATGGATGGCACTCCATCGGTTTGTTCGGGACGCAGGGCGCGTTCTAAAGCGTCATTTTCAGCATCGGGTATTTCCAAAAGGGGGCTGCCGATTTCACGCAGGCTGGCAAGCGAGTCGCTCACAACAATATCACCGGTATCGGCTCGAACCGCTCTGAGAGCGCCTCTTGTGGCAAAGACATTTTGTGGCGGATTACCGTGCAAGGTCTGGCGGCCTGTGTGACGCAGGGCGAGATCGCCGAGAATCATGAAATCACAGGGAGCTTCTGGCGGAACCGTCTGGATTTGCAAATCACGCGCAGCCTCTTCAAGCAGTGCGGAAGCCTGTCTTCCGGCTGGGCCATCGATTCGCACAGACAGGCGAGGGGAGTTTTTGCGGAGCAGAAGTTCTCTCATGGCGAGCGAGTTTTTGGCATTCGGAGCGCCTTTCTCCACCTCGGCGGAAAGCTTCACGCGGTAGATGCCATCAACTCCGAGACGGGAGTCCACCACCTTGTAGGATTTTACATGGCCGAATGCCGATCCGAGCACGCGATCGAAATCGAGAGTGAAATTGCTGGTGCCGGTCGAGCCGAGGACATCCACCCCCGCGCCTTGTCGCACGGCCTCGCGGAGGGCATCTGCTAGGGCGATTTCGCGAGCATTTGGCAAGTCGCCTGCAGCCCGTCCTTCGGCATCAACTACGGCAGCTTGGATTTGACCACCGAGGACACCGAGAACGTAGAGGTGGAGAATGAGTTTTTTCATCGGCTTGGTTTGTCTTGAGACGGTGTCTTGCTGGGAGCGGATTGCACGAGTCGAGAAAATTGGCCGATGAAAGGAAGCGGCAGTGAAACGAGTTTGGATGTCGTCCCCGCGCCCTCGATGAGGGCCACCGAGGGCTTGTCGGCATTGAATCTCAGCGCGGCGGTAGAGTTTTTTTCAGTGAGGAAAAGTTGGAGCGATTTGAGGCGTCCGGTTTTGCCTGACTTCACCTCCACAGGGAGAATTCCACTTCCGTGTTGCACCAAAAAATCCACCTCCGCTGTGGAATTCGGACTCTCACGCGTCCAGTAGAACGCCTCGGGTTTTGTCCACGAATCCCCGCCATGGAGCAGGTTCTGGGCGATCGCCTGCTCGCAGAGCGCGCCTCGGTTAACCAAAAACAGTTCATCCAGTTTTTCGAGGTTATCGATTTGCAGACCCAAAGCCCTGCAGGCCAGGCCCACATCGAGGAAGAACACCTTGAAGTTCCGGTCATCCGCCTCGGCGCCGAGAGGCACTCCATTTCCATGGCAACGCCGCACCTTGTGAAACACCCGTGCCAGACACAGCAAATGCAGGGCCTCGCCGAGATTCTTCGAGCGTTCGGCGGGGTCCACCTCGCTGAATTTGAACTTGCGCCCCAGCATCGCCGGCACGCGGGCAAATAAACGATCCATCCGGGGCTTCTGCACCCGACGGGCGTATTTTTGGAAATCATCTTGATAAGTCGCCAGGATCGACTCCTGCACCCGCGCGCAGTCGCGGTAAGAGCCGGTTTCGGCAAAAACCGCCACCGCCTCTGGCATTCCGCCGACCACGAGATATTGCCTGAAAGCTGCAAGCAAGTCCTCGTGGAGCGCCTCGGGATAGGACTCCCCCCAATTCCAGCCGGCCATCCAGGTGATCAACCCCGCACGCCCGGTGGCTTGCAAGAATTCCTCAAAAACCAGCGGTCCCAGATGCAAATACTCGATCCTCCCGACCGGCATCGAGAACGCGTGATCCTCCAAGAGCAAATCCAGCAGAGAGCCAGCCGCCAGGACATGCAGCCCCGGCAATTCCTCGTGAAAATAACGCAACTTCGCGAACACCTCCGGCGCCGCTTGAATCTCATCGAGAAAAAGTAGCGTCTTCCCCTCCACCACCGCCATTCCGTATCTGGCCTCCAGCAGCCGCACGGTCTCCTTCACCGATGCCCCGGAAAAAAGCCCCGCGAGCGAGGCATCCCGCTCAAAATTCAGCTCCAAGATTCCCTCAAACGCTTCCTCCGCCAGCGCTCGGGCCAAATGCGATTTCCCCACCTGCCGCGCCCCACGCAATACCAATGGCTTGCGGCCAGAGCGAGTCTTCCACTTCAGCAATTCTTCAAGGGCCTTCCGTTTCATTTATGCTATTTTAGCAGGTGACTATTGCTTGAAAAGTAAAATAATATTGGGCAAATTATGTTTCATGGCACTCAAATTCGCCCGCTCGGCAAATCAGTGAAATTGCTCCTTTACCAAAAGCCTCACCACGATCTTGGGATGATTCGGCTCGGGGCGTTTGGATACCTCGCATCTCGCATGATCACGGGTGCGTCAGTGTAGTTTCTGACATCTTGGCCGTAATATGGCTCAGGGCTTGTGTAGTATTGAGGGCCCGTCTGTAAAACCCCCGCTTGCTGCCCAGAATACATCGGTGCAATGCCTTGGTTAGGGACGCCTCCGTTGTCCACCAACTCGTAGGAGTCGTATTCGCCCTCGGGTCCGCTGAACTGGCTTCCTGAATGCTGTCCGGGGCGGAATGTGCTGGCATCACCGAAAGCAACAAACTCACGTTGTGGTGCGCAGGAGCAAAGCGTGAGCACTCCAATTGCTAAAAAATACGCTGGAGTATTCATGCGGCCAATAATGGTAGGCATGTTTTTGTAATCAAAACTTGTAATGAGAGAAAACATAATGAAATGTTAAAATCCATTATAAACTCTTGTGATATGATTACGAAAACTTATCAATAAAATTAATGAAGACCGATTTCGAAGCTTTAGATGCAGATTTTTTGAGTCCCAATCATAATCCTATCAAGTTAAGGATGGATTTGAACTGTTTTTTCCACTGAGGAGTATCGTCTCTAATCAAAAAAATAACGCTTTCAGTAGCGTATTCAACAATATAGTCTGAGTTACTAGACTCAGTAAGGAGTTTTATTAACTCATCGGAATTGAGGCGCGTCTCTAAATCCACGCTGGTAACCCCTTTTGCATCGAATTCCCTTTTGTTAATCGCATGAATTTTGTCGTTTTCCCGCAATTTTTCCAGAAAAATCCGTAGGGATTTGTCATTAATTTCGGCGATTTCAAGCCGAACCTTGCGCCCTAGGTCTAAGTCCGCAGCCCATCTAGCAAAGATGCGGCGAAACAAAACAGAAGCCCCCTCATCACCCTCACCTTCTGACCCATGTAAACATTTTTCGATTATACTTTTGGCAGCAAGTTGAGGGGACTCGATTTTTGTTTTGATCTTTCCGTTGGGACTTAAATTGACTGTCGCAATGATCTCGCCCGTCGCAGGACAAACAGCCTCGAAACTTGCAGCGATTGAAAAGGGGGTATCATCGCCACTCTCAAAAACTTGGTATTTTCCTTCCACCCTACCGCGAATAAGAAAATCCACTTTCTGCTGAGACGGTTTTGTCCTCGGCGGACTTTTAGAGTCCCCTTGAGCTACAAATAACTCATTTTTTTGATTCACTTCAAGCTCGACGACATGGAGTTGCATTTGATTCGCCTGCTCTTGAAACCACGATTGGGCATATCCACTGTTTTTTGGCACAAAAGTAATGGCCTCTTTAATATCAAAAGCAATGATCGGCGAATTTTTGAGAGCTATGAGTTGCTTGAGAGCAACCTTGTCATTTGTATTCGGATCACCTTTTGCGACATCTGCCGAAATCTTCACATGATAAAATCCGTCGCCTTTGACCCCGCACTCGAGCACTTGATACCCTTGCACATATCCAAAGGCTGCAGCAAAGACGCGATCATAGTCTAATGCGAAATTACTCATTTTAGTTTGCGAAGCTAAGTTCACACCAGCGCCGATGCGGACGGCTTCACGGAGGGCATCAGTAAGCGCCTGTTCTCTTGAAGACTTGGAGTCATTCTCAGCCCTACCAACGGTGGTCACTCTTTCTCCGTAGCATAGGGAAGCAAATATCAAAAATACCGTAAAACTAAGTAATGCAGGCATTTTTATTTGGGTGGAGACAAAGTAGATAAAAAGCCTATGCCATCAACATGGACAGCATAGGCTTACTATCAATAATTAATTATATTTTAGTTTTTCTTCAACTCAATAGATGATCCGCCAATCGTTAAAGAAGCCGTTGACGAGTTGACTAAGACTAGTTGGCCACCAGATCCGCCGATGTTCACATCATAGCTTCCGCCGCCAGCCGATGCCCAATTTCCAGGATTTGCTCCCGACGTATTAGTGAGAATAAGGCTTCCATTAGATCCAAACTTTACCGTAATGCGTTCACCACGCGATACACCCGACCAAGTTCCCATCACCGATCCAGAGCTTCCGGATTTCTTGACTTGAGTCACCGATGAGGTAACGGATGACGTTGTGATACGGGTATTTCCACCTTGGGCATTGACTGGACTTGGATAGGCATTATTCCCACCCGAATTCGATGAGGATTGCGCTATTGAGGGTTGACGACCGCCAGCGTCACCAAGGCTCGAGGAAGATGCTTGTGCGGCTGCCCCTGATTGCGAAACACCATGACCTTGAAAGGAGCTCCTACCTGCATAGGAACCACTTGAAGAGGCTGCATTTTGAGAAACAGACACATTAACGACCGGCTTGGAAGCGCAGGCTGCTAATGTTGCTGTTATTAGAACGAGTGTGCTTTTTGCTATTTTCATAATATTAATCAAAGTTGAGTCTGTCTTTTAATGATGGTTTTTTGGGTCCGGATGATTCCGACTTTGCAGAGACCGCTGACGGAGCTGCTTCAATTCGGAAAGTTAATGCATCCCCATCCACGAATGAGGCCGTTAAAGTTTCAAAACTCACGGAAGATCCATTGATGCTGGCGATACCTTCTGCGACCTTGGAAACTGCTGTGCCCTCGCCTTTCCAGATGCTTAGCTTATCCCCGGTGGATATGAGATTAGGATCGATACCACCCGATAAGGCGAAGCCGCCCGACTTGCTGTAAACCATGTTGGCCAATCCGAGCCTTGCGAGTAGATTGCACTTGGCTGAGCGCAAGGAGTTATCAAGATTGGATTTCAAATCTTCAAATGCCTTCGCTACGGCTGGAGCAACTTCCCCAGCTGAAGGAATCGCTTTGGGATTTTTTGCCTCAAACTGAACAGAGCCAATTTCCCCTTTAGTCGAGAGATCCAGTAACTGAATCATCCCGCTAATTTGAATTTGCACTTTTTGCAATGAAGGTGCCTCCTCAAATGTGACCGTATTAACATTCACCTTTATGGGTTGAGCTTGAACCTGCACTAGGATATCGGCCACTTTCTCGCCTTGAAGTTTAGATTGTTCTAATACAGCTGCATTTCCGCCTTGAGCGCGGGCCAATTCTTCATTGAGAATAGATTCATTTTCACGCTCAAGAATGACAAATTGGGGATGGTTAGCAAATAAACTCCGAATAGCCATTTGAAGAGATTGGGCTACTTCCTGAATTAACTCAGGAGGCGCACTCGAAGTAACCATTTTTTTAGATATCTCATCAACGCTAGGAAGGCGAACAGACTGCCGACCAGCAAACTTATCGGGGATGGTATTTAAGACATCTCCTTTGACGTGAACTTTCCATCTTCCAGTGGGACCACTTTCCTTCTCTTCTTTAATAACTTCATATCGAAGAAGGAGACCGCCGAAGGTCATCGATGTATTATCGCCAACATCCGTTGTGCGACCAAAAACGGAAAGCCCTGCCTCTTTTCCATCGCTATGACCAGCGGCATCAATCTTGATGCCGTCTGAATTACGGTTTGACATAACTCCCAGCATCCGGGTTCCATGAACTTTAGCTATTGCAAGACGGCACGCGTCAATTAATGCACTATCCCTTGTTTCCGCAGACCCAATGGCTGTCACCTGAACATAGCCTTTGGGGGGCTCGACTGCAGATAATGGTATTGCTCCAAGCAAAACCACAGGGATACAAAATATTAATTTTTGGATAAATAGCCTCATTTTTATTATATATACATTACAAACCGCTCTTGTTTCGGAGTTTGGCAATAATATCATCCGCAGCTTTTTCTGTAAGAATTGCCATAACCCTTGTTTTGGCATCCTGTTGAGTAGCAGCAGACTGCTTGGCTTCAATGTCTGCAAGAGCGGCAAATGTGCGAGGTCTTCCTGTTCCTTCGAGCTTTTTGATGGTTCCAGAAACTTTTCCAGTCATAAGTTGCATGCCAGTCAAGGGATCTTTGGTAGGAATCGAAAAATCCAACGTTCCAACTACTAAGTATTTTACAGAGGGTTCTGACTCGCGAACCTCAGCTACTATCTGCTTCCATACAGCGGGTGGAATGTCATCACCGACACCGTAAGCCGCATCAAGTTCAGTAGAACTCTCAAATTCAGCGCCATCCAAAATATCGTTAAATCCTTTCGATGAGAATCGATCAAGCAAGCCATTACCAAAAGATGTTTTAGAGGCTTTATCTACTTTCCAAGTCTGTTCGTCAGCAACTTCAGTTTCAGAACTCGATTCGGTAAAAGTTTCTTGCTCTTTAAATTTACCTTTAGCTTGCTTAAGCGACGTTTCAGATTTTGAGACACCTTCATCAGTGGCGCTAACGTTGCCCTCATTTTCGGTATTTTTAGCCAAGCTTGAAGCCGCATCTCCTTCTGCATTAAAAGTAGAGGAGCTCTCACCTGTAGAGATTTTGTTTTTCGACGTCATTCTCACCGTGAAAAAAATTACGGCTTCTGAATTTGAAAGGTTTACAGATGATTGGACTTGATCTGCAGGAACAGAGTTTAACGCGTCTCTTAAAGCTGTCAGATCCAGCTTCCCTTCAAATCTCATGGTTAATGTTTTTTCAGCTTTATCATCATTAACTAATGTCGTGGATAACTCTGTGATTAGCTTTTTAGCAAAGTAGTCCTCCAAGGTAATTGTCGGACCCGCTTTTTTAAATTGTTCTCTAAGAGCTTCACTTTGATTTTCCAGAGCGCGATTAATGGCGTCTGTTATGGCATTCGATTTGGCTAAATCTTCAACGGACTTATCTGGCTTACCAAAAAGATTTGTGTAGGGAGCCGTGCCTTGCCCACTTATAGATATCGGGGCAGCCGCAAACAAATTATTTGCTAGTAATACGCAGATCGCGATGGCTAATTTTTTCATATTTTTTGTTATTTTGTTTTGTTTATAATGGTCCATGGTGCGCAGGAAACAAAGACTCCTTTGATTCCAGATGGATTGATAATTAAAAGCGGACTTTCTTGTTTTTTACTCGAACCAGAAGTGAGCGATTTGATTTTTTTAGAACCAGTAAAAAACATTTTATGCAAAGCATCTGAGTAGGCTAACCATGGGGTTTTCTCAGAAGATCCTTTAGGAATAATATTTCGCACATCTCCCTGATGCTGTGATGTATATATCGTTTCTTCCCCTTTTTTAATTGTTATACGTGAGTAGCAGCAGTTTTGAACTACTTTCCCGATTTCATTCGAACTAGCGGCAACGGTTTGAAAAGCGGGAATAGTCAACTCCACTTCATAGAGTGGTTTTTTAAGACTAAACTTAACCCCATCAGCAGACTCCTCATTATTAATTACGCTATTAGTAGCATCGGAGAGATTTTCTTGCATTGCGCAAAAGACCAACTCGCTGCCACGTGAATAAGGAAGCAGTGGTAGGCCGACCCCCTCATAAAAGTTACTGCCTGCGAGGTTCGCAAAATAGGACTCATATCGATCTTTAATGTGGTCTGGCACTACAGTCATGGCCTCGTCGAAGACAGTTACTTTTGTCACCCCAACTGAATCCAATCCAATAATCTCTGGCCCATGAGCCTTGCAAATTCGTAGAAACTCCTTAGGCAACATTTCCGTGTAAATATTGTTTAGTATGGAGGCTTTTTGTTCTTCGGAAATCGAAGGGCTTTTCGAGACATCGACATACATGACTCTTCCGGGCAAGCAGACAACGACCGACCGGGTGGAGAAATCGCAAATCACCAAATCAAAGCCAACTTCACCCATGACTTTATTCACTCCGCCGATTTCGACACAGTCCACGTGCTCATAATTTATGGAGCAAGCCATGACATATGATTTGCCGGCAGCAGCTTCGGGGCGGAAATCATCTGGTGCGATATTGTCAATCAAGCGACCTTTTCCTGGAACCGCTTCCGCACGAATTAGGGAAAGGATTTTTTTCGACAATTCATTCCCTGACCCACTTCCAAAAGCAAGTGTATGAGCCTTACCTATAGGAAAATGGCGATCAATATCCTTGAAAGATCCTGTTAGCCAAACGCCCGAATATTTAATTTGAGAAGACTGATCAACGGGCTGCTGGAGATTATCCTGTGCAGATGAATCTGAGAAAAAGGCTACCCAAATACTCGCAATGGCCGTTAGATTTAGAAAGGCTCGGAGTTTCGTGGGAGGTTTCATTTAAGACAAAAGAGCAGGGCGCCTTGCGGCGCCCTGCGAGACTTTGATCAGAAGTTCATTTGCAGTTTCGGGGTCGGAAGGTTCATAGGAGGAAGCGAAATCTTGTGCTCCTTGGCATAATTCTGACATGCTTCGTTAAATTTGCGCTCCTGCGCTAAAAAATTGGGCACATCGCGGACAATGAAGAATAAGGGATCGAGTTGTGTGGTCAAAATAGCCATTTCCAAAGGACCGGCGCCTTCAGCTTTCTGAATAGCATTTGCTGCAGTGAGTGAAGCATCGGTGGCCAGGGTAAGTTGAATAATGTAGGCTTGGTTTTTTACTTGCACTCCTTGGGCAAATTTGGAGGCGCTTGCCACTTTTACGCCTTTCGACTTTGAAATTTTATCACGAACTGCGGATATGGCCCCTTTAGAACGGCTCAAAGCTTTTCGTGCTTCACCCATGGAGGAGCCCACGTTAAGTGCATTTGCCTCAGCCTGGAGAATCGCAGCTTCTTTTTTCATGCCGATGGCTTCAGCTATGATGGAGTATGCTCGCAACATTGTTTTAGTGCCTTGGGTATATTTGGCCTCAACGGCTTTTTGTTCAGCCCGGAGCTGTAGCACCATGCTTTTTATAGGTTCTGGCAATTTGGCAATGTTTTCCTTGGTGGCGATTTTTTCGGATACTATGGCACAGGATGCGAGCAGAGCCGTCGAGCCGAGGATGATTAGCGGTTTTATGAATTTATTCATGAATGGATGGGTTTATTGAGGGTGTATGCTAATTAAAATTTCCGGTGTCGTGTTCATCTTGTTTTTGACCCATGATGAGCATGCCAAAAGAGATTTCATGTTAATTATCAAGACGCTTTTTTTTGCTCAAGAAAAAAATGCTGGCCAAAAAATGTCGAACAGATTTTCAAGCCAATTCCCTCGTTAAAAAAACCTATCCCCAGCGGATGCACGGGAGATCGAAGAGAGGGGGATTTGGGTTGCCACTCAAATCACACAAGTGGCGGCGACTTGGGGGCACCGACCTAGGAACCCAGCGATTGGGGGCGGAACGCAGGATTAGCGCTCCGTATCCGCAATTGTGACTGGATACTCGGCGATGATGGTTTGCTTTTGGAGTGTGGTGTGCTTGGTGGCTATAACTTTTCTCCCACTGGTGGCGCAGGAGCAGAGGAGAAGAAGCGGAGTGAGGGCAAATAAAAGACGGAGCATTTTTTAATGATGGATTTTGGATGTTGGATTTTGGGTTAGGGGAAATGCAGGGCAGATTTTGGATGGTGGATGAAGCAGATTTTGGATTTTGGGTTAGAGAATGAGGAGGCAGAAGTTGGGCGGGGAAGCGGATTTTGAATTTTGGGTTCTGGGACCAATTCAAAATTCCGCGTGTGTTTGGTTGGGTAGATTGCTTCTGGTTTCAATTCAAAATCCATCATTCAAGATTCAAAATTTTCCACCGACTCCAGTCGGCAGGGCATCAGCGTTGGACGGGTTTGGAATCAATAAGGCGGCGGATGATTGTTTCGGTCTCGAAGAAGACATCGGCGTTGCGTGGTGAGCGAGGCAGCGCGTCTTCGAAACTTGGGGCAGGTGCTGCCGCTGCTTCTACTGGGTGCATCGTTCCGCGCCCTGTTTCGACGAAGGATTTTTCCTGAATCGAGTCTTCAATGCGTGTGGTGTGGGCTCTGCCTTTCTCGGAGTTTGAAACAGCGCGGACAATGTCCTGCTTGGTGATTTTCATGTCGACTTCGCAGGTGCCATCGTCGAGGTAGCGGATGGCAGTGGGCTCTGCGCCTTTCAGGACTCGTGAGAGGCTGGCAACGATTTCGTCGCTCTCTAGGCAGTAGTCGCGCACGGTGGTCTGCGAGTCGATTCGGATATTCATAAGTCGCCGTGCGAGGTGGCGGTAGGCATCGAGTTCGGCGGCTCGCTTGGCCATGACCTTCTGATGTCCGAGAGAGCCTGGAAGTGCGGCGTTGCCTTGGACCTCAAGAACCTTGCCTTCGGTGGCGAGTTCAGTTTTTTCGTCAAAGGCAACGGTCTCGGAGGTGCCATCAGCGCGGAGTTTTTCCTTGGTCTTGCGGCGGAGGGTTTCGATGACCTGCTCGATTTTCACGGCCTTGACGACTTCGACGCGGCCATCGTCGAAATACTCAGGCTCGCCAACAAGGAGCGCGCCAACAAGTGAGGCGCTGGCAGCGGCAGCAATCGAATCGTCACGCAGAGCAAGGTCTCCAACGGTGGAGTCGGAATCGACTTGCACGCCATAGATGCGTTCAACCAAGAGACGGTCGGCATCGAGTTCAGCAGCGCGTGTGGCTTTGAGGCGTTCTCTGGGGCCGGCTTTTTCCCAGATTTCAGGGAGTTTGGGCGCCTTGGCTTCGCTAGAGCGGACGGCTGCATTGGCTGAAGCTGGCGAAAGCAGGCTGGATGATGCTGCGAGGGATGTAACAAGGAGGAAACGCGGGATGGTTTTCATAACAGCGAGGAAAATATGAAAGTGTTTCATGCGCGTAAACAGGCAATTCAAGGAGCGGTTGAATTCGCCTGCTGAACGGTCAAAAAGCGGGGGTGGGCGGGAGGAGAAAAGGATGAAGAATGAAGGATGAAGGCGGCAGGGCGCTGTGGTGGGTAACTGGTAACGAGTGGCGGTGGGAGGCAGAAGGAGGAAATGGCAGCTCGACGCTGGTCTCTCGACTCTCGACGCTTTCTGGATTCGATCATTTCTGATTGAGGGTGGCAGCTTCGGCGATGCGTTGGCTCCAGATGACGGTGAGAGGTTGCAAGTCGCGGCGGTCTGCGGCTTCGAGTGCTGAGAAGTAGAGTGAGCGGGCCTCTTCATTTTCTGGAGCGAGATTGACGAGGGGAAAATCGAGGCGGCGCAATAACTCAGCGAGAAAGACGCGGATGGTGCGTCCATTGAAATCCCGGAATGGATGGATGCTGAGAAACCGGCCTTCGGCGAATGCGAGGAACTCCAAGGCGAGCTCCATGTCATCGGTCGTCGCACCGTCCCAGCGCGCTTGCAAGTCGAGCGCGTAGTCCCGCATGAGCATCGGCAATTGGTGCGGTGCGGGTGGCGTCAATGGCCCAACCGAGACTTCCACAGTGCGCCATGTTCCTGCCCAATCGGATATCAGGTCGCCACAAATGCGGCGGTGAAACTCAAGAAGCAGATTTTCATCCAAAGGCCAAAGGCGGAATTCTTCCACCTGCACGGATTCCTCCAAACGCGTGACACGCTCGCCGAGAAGGGGAGCTAAGTGGGAGTAGCTGAGGATGCCAAATGCTGTTTCAACAAAGCGGGTGGCTCTGTCTGGGCGTGTATCGCGCGAATCGTCCGGATGTCCACCGGTTCCCTCTCGAAGGCCATGCTGCGAGCCACATTCAGGGGAATGGCTTCCCACCGGAGTTGCATTTTGCGCTCCGGCGTCAGGGCCCTCCAGCGGCGAATGGTTTCGATACTGCTCATCAACGGAATTTTCTTCAGGCATGTTAAAAATGCAAGTCAGGATAGGACGACAGTCAGGATAGAACGGGGATGAGAATGTCGTGTTGAGAGGTGGTTTTCAAAATAACGCCGGAATTATGAGAGCAATCCTTACGCGTAAACAGGCAATTCAACGAACGGTTGAATTCGCTGTTGAATTTGCTTGCTGAATGATGGAAAGCAAGTGGCGAGTGGCTAGGGACGAGGGACGAGGGACGAGGGACGAGGGACGAGGGACGAGGGACGAGGGACGAGGGACGAGGGACGAGGGACGAGGGACGAGGGACGAGGGACGGGAGGTGGCGAAGTAGCTGGTTAGAGGAGGCGTCCCCGCAAGGTTGGAAGCAAGAAGACGGCGAAAAGAGCGTTGATTCCGACTCCGAGGGCGCAGTTGATGCCCAGGGAGGCGAGGCCGATGGTCTGTGCGGCGGCGAGGGAACCGAAGCCAGCGACCGTTGTGGCTGCGCAGAGGCCGAGGGCTTTTCCGACATCCCGGAAGGCTGCGGATTCATCGCCGTTGTTTTGGCGGAGCGCGAAGATCATGTGAATGCTGTAGTCGACTCCGACTCCAATTGTGAGCGTGATGGAGCAGAGATTCATAAAATTCCATTCCAGCGAAAAGAGGCTCATGAGGCCTGTCATGGTCAAAAGGCTTAATCCAGTAACTCCAAGGACGAGCAGCGTGTCGCGGAGATTTCGCATCGAAAGAAGCAGCGCCCCGGCGAGAACGGCAAGGAAAGCCGCCCCCGCAAGCAAGCCGTGGCCAAGGGCGTGCTGGGAAAGCCCGGCGCCGAGTTTGTGCCATCCGGTGAGATAGATGTCCTGAGCGG
>Ga0247842_10004214_pt1 | contig 18312 bp, 17 predicted proteins | sample LaCruzMarch2015__3_FD_192411 | JGI IMG/M metagenome (GOLD analysis project Ga0247842, IMG submission 192411) | Freshwater microbial communities from meromictic Lake La Cruz, Castile-La Mancha, Spain - LaCruzMarch2015_19m | ecosystem: Environmental > Aquatic > Freshwater > Lake | place: Spain...
TGTGATAGTGCTTGTTGTAGTTGGAATGAGTGGAGTACTAGTTAGTAATTCTGGTGGGAGTGTTGCTACAAACACTACTGATTTGAGTTCAAGGTCAGGTTCAACTTCTGGCGGGGTTGCGATTGTTGAAAGCGCAACAGATTCAAGCGGAAATGGATTAGTTAAATTAAGCAATTTTACTGGAGAAGGTTTTTCATTAACAAAAGTAAGTGTAGTAACTCCAACTGGAACACTAGTTGATAACAATTTTGATTCAGTGTATATTGATTCAAGCGGTGGAATTACTTTTTCTTTAAAAGATTTAGGGGATGCGTGTGAATGTGTGACTGGAGAGAATAATAAGAGTTGCACATTTGTTGTAGAATATACATCGTCTAATGGTTTAGCAAAATCGCAAACAATAACAACCAATGTTGATTGCGTAAGCGCGATATCCTCAAGCGAGGCAATTATTGGTCCTGCTGATTTTGTTGGTCCAATAGTTTTAATTACAAATCCAGAATCAGATTCAACAGCAAACACAAGCGAAGTTGATTTTGAATACAGTCCCACGGACAATAATGCAGTGAAAAAATGTTCGTTGTTGATTGATGATGTGGTGGAAGATACTGATACTAGTTCGCCATTTGATTTATTTGCCTATACATTTTCTTCAAATGGAGATTATGATTATGAAATTGAATGTGAAGATTACTCAAATAACACAGGAAGCAATTCTGGGGTAATAACAATTGATTTTGATGAAACAAACCCAAGCGTTACACTTGCAGGACCAATTGATGAATATTCAACACGTGACGAGTTAGTTGATTTTAATTTTTATGCAAGCGACAACAATGCATTGCATCAATGCGTATTAACAATCGACGGCGATGATGTGAATACTATTAGTACAGTCACAAACAATGCTTACAATACAATTAGCCATACATTCAGTTCTTTTGGAGACTATACTTGGGATGTAAATTGTTTAGATTATTCTAGTAATTCAACAACCAGTGGAGCACCCCGTATGGTGACTTACTCACGTCCACTAGAATTTTCTACCTCTTGGGCGAAAAACCCAGCGATTGGAAGTACATCATGCACTGACCTTGCAACTACTGTAGCGGTTGATTCTAACGGAAACGTTTATGTAGGGGGTTATGATTGGTGTACGGTTCTTGCGTTTGGCAATGATGTGAACTTATACAATAAAGGACATTATGATTTTTTTGTAGTGAAATATAATTCTAGTGGAGTAGCACAATGGGCGCAAGGACCAGCAAGCGGAAGCGGATCAAGCGCTGAGTTTGGGTGGGCAATTGCAGTTGATTCTAATGGCAACGTGTACTTTGCAGGCGATTCAAGTTCTCCAACTTTAAGTTTTGGTAATGATGTAAATTTAACAAACCGTGGGGGGCAAGATTTTTTTGTAGTAAAATATAATTCTAGCGGAGTAGCACAATGGGCAAAAAACCCGGCAAGCGGAGGCGGGACTGGGGACGATACTGCAAAAGCAGTTGCAGTTGATTCTAACGGAAATGTGTATGTTGGGGGCAATTCAGGTATGGGGAATTTTTTAGGGTTTGGTAATGATGTAAACACAACAAATACAGGTAGTTCTAATTTTTTTGTTGTAAAGTATGATTCTAGCGGAGCACCACAATGGGTCAAATTTCCTACAAGTGCAGGTGAATCCTATTCATATTCAGTTGCGGTTGATTCCAATGGAAATGTATACACCACAGGTTATTTTAACGGTTCAGATTTAGGTTTGGGTGGAGGGGTTACAGTAACGAGGCGAAATTGGTCTTATGATTTTTATGTGGTAAAATATAATTCTAGTGGTGTAGTGCAATGGGGGCAGGGGCCTGCAGTTGGAACTGGAGCAAGTACAGAGTATGGTTATGGGGTTACAGTTGATTCTAATTGGAACGTATACGTTGCAGGTTATTTTGAGTCTGCTATTCTAGGCTTTAGCAGTGATGTTAATTTGACAAATCGTGGTTCATATGATATTTTTGTTGTAAAGTATAATTCTAGTGGAGTAGCACAATGGGCAAGGGGGCCAGCAAGCGGAAGCGGAACAGGTAGCGAAAGCGCAAATTCAGTTGCAGTTGATCCCAGTGGCAATGTATATTTAGGGTGTTATTCAAATTCTGCTCTGGTAGACTTTGGCAATGACAAAAACCTGACAAATCGCGGTAATATTGATTTTGTTGTTGTAAAATATGATTCTAACGGGGTTGCGCAGTGGGCACAAGGGCCAGCAAGCGGAAGCGGAGCAAGTAATGAATCAGGATATTCTGTAGCAGTTGATTCTAGTGGCAGAGCATACACTGCGGGATATTTTAGTTCCACTACACTAGGTTTTGGTAATGATGTAAATTTAACGAACCGTGGTAGCAATGATTTTTTTGTTGTAAAATATGATTATAGTTAAACATAGTTTAATTTATTTAAAGGCAAAAATCATTATACTAATAACAAAAACCAAATATTAATCGACAATTGACGAATGCCGTTTCGCTTTTTGGATAGGTTTTTATACTTGTTTTCCCCTAAAATTTGTCTGCCTTGGTGAGCGGCATAGCTCGGCTTTAAGGTAACAAAAAATTATAATTGAAAAACGAGTTTTGGGGTTAAATGGTGTTTAAATGAAAGTTCCATTATTATCAATTGAAGAAAGAAAAACAACATTTAAGGAAGTTGAACTAGGATTTACTAAAGAACAAGCACTAAGCGAAGCAAATAGATGCCTCCAATGCTCAGCACCTTCATGCGTAAAAGGATGCCCTGCAGGAGTAAACATTCCTAATTTCATTAAAGCTTTTAGAGAAGGGGATATTGATAAAGCAGTTGGAATAATTAGAGAAAAAAACTTCTTTCCAAGCATCTGTGGCAGAATCTGCCAACACGAAAAACAATGCGAAGGAAGTTGCGTGTTAGCAAAAACAAAAGAAGGCGCAATATGTATTGGGGGAATTGAAAGATTTATTGGAGATAACTCGCCTTACCCTTCAAGGCGAAACCTAGTTGGAAAAAATGTAGCAATAGTAGGTTCAGGGCCAAGCGGACTAGCAGTAGCAGCATACTTATCATTAATCGGAATCCATGTTACAGTTCTTGAAGGAACAAACACATTTGGTGGAGTAATAAAGTACGGTGTTCCTGAATTTCGACTCCCAAAAGATATTGTTGCAAAAGAATTATCAAGATTACAAGACCTTGGAATTGATTTTGAACCTAACGCAAAAATAAACGAAGAATCACTAGAACAACTCGCAAAACGCTACGACGCGGTATTCATTGGAACAGGCGTTGGAAAATCAAAAATGCTAGACATTCCTGGTTCAGGACTAAAAAATATAGTAAGCGCAATGAAATTTTTAGTAAACCTAAATCAAAGCGGGCTAACAATGATCTCTCCTGGAGAAAAAGTTGTTGTAATTGGCGCAGGATACGTTGGAATAGATGCTGCAAGAAGCGCAATAAGACTAGGGGGAGATGTCACTTGTCTAACAATGGGGACTGAAGAACAACTACTCTTGAGGATGTCAATTAAAGATTATGAAGAATCAAAAGAAGAAGGAGTAAAATTTATTTTTGAAATAAAAGTAAAAGAATTTTTAGGAAATGAAAAAGTAGAAAAAGTAGTTTACGAAAACCATGCACGAGGAGAACTAGAAGCCACAAAAGTAGTTTTTGCAATAGGACAAGAACACGATGACGACGATTCACTAAAAGCTCCCCTAAAAACAAACAAAACAGGGTGCATTGAAATAAATGAAAAACACCAAACAGTAATCTCAAACGTATTCGCCGCAGGCGACTGTGTACACGGACCAAAAACAGTAATACAAGCAATTGACTCAGGAAGGAAAGCAGCACAAGCAATCATCAAGTTCTTAGATAAAAAAATTGCAGACGAAGCAATGGGGATAAAAAATATAAACGAACCAGACAAAGTAACTCAAAAAATAGACACAACAAACAAAGATATTTAAGATTACTAATAAAAATATTTAATTAATGGAATTAGTTTTGAATTTGGTGGTGAAATTATGAGCAAAGCAGTATTTGATGGATTTTATAAGAAAAGTGTTAAAGAAAGACAAGAAATTATTGCAAAAGAATTTAATTTAACTCCACAAGAAAAAGACCTCCTTACAAAAGAAGGTCCACTGCCTTTTGAAGTAGCAAATAGAATGATAGAAAATGTAATAGGGACTTTTCCACTGCCACTAGGACTAGCAACAAATTTTTTAATTGATGGCAAAGAGTATATAGTTCCATTTGTTCTTGAAGAACCAAGTGTAGTTGCCGCAGCAAGCAATGCTGCAAAACTATCAAGTGGATTCACAACAAAAGTAGATGAACCCATAATGATAGGACAAATACAAATAGTGAATTGTAAAAACGCAAAAGAAGGACTTGAAAAAATATTAACTAAGAAAGAAGAATTGATTGAAGGCCTAAAAAATATTGACCCAATACTTGTAAAATTCGGCGGAGGACCACGCGATTTAACAGGGGAAGTACTCAAAACTCCTCGCGGAGATATGATAGTAATTCATTTACTAGTTGACGTGCGAGATGCGATGGGCTCAAACGCAATAAATACAATGGCAGAAAAAATAACTCCTGAACTAGAGAAACTTTCTGGCGGAGAAGTAAGACTACGAATAGTATCAAACCTAGCAATTCACAGAAAAGCAAAAGCCACAACTACTTGGACAAAAGAAAAGCTTGAAGAAAGTGTAAAAGGAGAATACAAAGGAAGCGAAGTAGTAGAAAGAATACTTGACGCATTTGAATTCGCAGCAGCAACTCAATTCAGAGCAACAACACACAACAAAGGAATAATGAACGGAGTAGACGCACTAACAATTGCAACAGGAAATGATTTTAGAGGAGTAGAAGCAGGAGCACACAGTTACGCAGCATATAAACGCACATACGCACCATTAACGAAGTACTACAAAAATAAAAACGGGGATCTAGTAGGAGAAATAGAAATGCCAATGGTACTAGCAACAATAGGTGGAACAATGAAATCAAACCCTCTAGCCCAACTATCACTAAAAATACTTGGAGTAAAAACATCAAAAGAACTAGCAAGCATCGGAGCAGCAGTAGGACTAGCACAAAACATGGCAGCACTAAGAGCACTAGCAACAGAAGGGATCCAGCTTGGGCACATGAAGCTTCATTCAAAAAGTTTAGCAGTACAATCAGGCGCTAAAGGCGAAGAAATAGATATAGTTGCACAAAAAATGGTTGAAGCAAAAGAAGTAACACAAATAAATGCTGAAAAAATACTTCAACAAATCCGCAAAAAATAAAACTTTGACCCTGACATAAGCTCGTTATTGTGTCAAACTTAAACACTAAACCTTGGAGTTACTTAACCAACGGACAATAATACAAACATTATTACTATTCCAATTACAATACAAATAAATTGAATAAAACCATCTTTCTTTGAAAACTTTTTATGAAGCTCTGGCAAAAGATCAGTTCCTGCCAAGTATAAAAATCCTCCAATAGTAAATGCAATCAAATAAGGAGTAAACTCGGCTGTTGAAGAAATAACAAGTGCAAAACCTGCCCCCAAAAATGCAGTTAACGAAATCAAAAAGTTAAATAAAAGGGCTTTCTTTTGAGTAAAACCGCTTTTAAGTAAAACCCCAAAATCAGCAATCTCTTGCGGAACCTCATGAAGCAAAATCGCAATCGCTGTCGCAACACCAACAGCAGGACTAGCAATAAAAGCTCCCGCAAGAATTAAACCATCAATAAAATTATGCATCGCATCCCCAGCAAGCGCAACATACCCAAAAGAAGGAGTTTCACAAACAGAACCATGATCAACATGATGACAATGATGCCAGCGAATAAACTTCTCAAGAACAAAAAAAGCTAAAATCCCAACAAGAATCATTAAAGACACATCAAGTGACAAACCATTTTCACTAAGCTCAGGCAACAAATGGATAAACACATCCCCCAAAAGAGCACCTATCGCAAAAGCAACCATGGCTTCAAGAAATTGTTCAAGCCTCTTATGATTAATACTAATAGTGAAAACACCTATTAGTGATGCAAGAGAAATTACTAACAATGAAACAAATAACTCAAAAAACATTCAATCCACCAAAACCAATTTTTAATCTTTGTATCTTTAATACTTTTGTAATCACTATATTATTTCCCATAAGTCAATAATTTTAAACCTGTTCGTTAACCCTATTTGCAATAATAATACACTTGGACTCATAGAATATATTTTTAGAATGGAATATTGATAACATTATTAGGCGAAAAATGCAGGTCAAACAAAACAACAGTTTTTGTTTTCGAGTTATAAATAGCATTTTCATTACAAATCTCCCCGACAGAGTGCTGTTTATATTTTTCCCCTATTTCATGCCGTAGAGAACTAATTGCTTGGGCGATTTTTTCCATCCTGGCCGAACTAGAAAAATTTTCAACCATTACAAAATCACTTTTAGGATAAAAATCAGTTGCATAAATAGTTCTATTACATTTTTCAAATAAAAAATCATGAGCAACATGAACTGACGCACAAACAAACTTAATACCTTCAAATTTCCCGCCGTGCTTTTTTAAAAATGATTCAATAACCCTTGTACCCAAAACCCTATTTTTTGCGCTTTTCATATCCTCAATTTTAACAAACATCATTTTATTTCCAAGCGAAACCCTTAACACCCCCCAATTATTGCCTCCTGTATGATAATCTTCTGATCTTAATCCTATTACATTTTCAATCAAAGCTTCCCCAAGCACAGTACTTACTAGGATTTTAACATGGTGATTTTGTTCCCTGCTAAAATAATCCTTATCTTTAGCAAGAAAAGTCCTAATTTTTTTATACACTTGAAGAGCAGATTTCGATTCTTCTTTACTTAAACTTGAATAAGTTCTTCTTTCTTGTTGGGGAAAGAATTGCCCTCTTGAACCAATTGAACTTCTCCTTCGAGTTAACTTTAATCTTTCTAAAGGAGTTGATTCTTTGGGTAACAAATTTGCTTTTGATTGTCTGAATAATTTATTCATAATTATTAACACAATTGTGGATATTATCTATAATAATACTAGCTTGATGTTGAATATAATGATACCCCAGAATACTTACGTCAATTGACGTTCTAGGCTACGTCTCGTTGGAAAGGTTTTTATAGTCCAGTGATGAAGTAATGCTTATGCTTAAAGCAACGATATTCTAATTGTGCTTAAGCAACTTAAATAAAGGTTGATGATATGGCTGGAATAATAGGGTGGGGAGCATATATCCCAAAATATAGAATAAAAGCAGAAACAATTGCTGAAGTACAAAACGCGGACGCTGAAAGCATAAAAGCAGGACTTGGATTAACCGAAAAAAGTGTTCCAGGAAAAGATGAAGACACCGCAACAATATCCGTAGCCGCAGCACGCGACGCACTAAAAAGAGCAGAAATAAATCGAAAAGAAATCGGAGCAGTATACGTCGGAAGCGAAAGCCACCCATACGCAGTAAAACCAACAGCATCAATTGTAGGAGAAGCACTAGATATTGGAAATAATTATACAGCAGCAGATACAGAATTTGCATGCAAAGCAGGAAGCGCAACAATACAAATGAATGCAGGACTAGTAAATGCTTCAATGATAAAATATGGACTAAGCATAGGGGCAGACACAAGCCAAGCTGAACCAGGGAATGCACTAGAATACAGTGCAGCAGCAGGCGGAGCAGCATTTATCATAGGGCCAGACAAAGAAAGCGTTGCAGTACTAGAACACACTTGTTCATACACTACAGACACACCAGATTTTTGGAGACGCTCAATGCAACCATACCCAAGTCACGCAGGAAGATTCACAGGAGAACCCGCATACTTCAAACATGTAACTGCAGCAACAAAAATGATACTAGAAAAAAGTAAATTAGAAATGAAAGACTTCAAACACGTAGTCTTCCACATGCCAAACGGAAAATTCCCATTACGAGTAGCAAAAACATTTGGAGTAACAAAAGAACAAATAGAAACTGGCCTAGTAGTAACAAAAATAGGAAACACATACTCAGGCTCATCAATCCTAGGACTAGCAAGCGTACTTGATGTTGCAAAACCAAACGACAGAATATTAGTAACATCCTACGGATCAGGAAGCGGAAGCGATGCATTTATTTTCAGAGCAACAGAAAAAATAACAAAAGCACAAGGAAAAGCAAGAAAAGTAAATGACTACATAGCAAGAAAAGAATATTTAGGATACGCTCAATACCTAAAACATATGGAAGGAATACACAACTAGAGTGATAAAATATGGCAAGACACGTAATTACCCCGCACCCAATAGGATATGCAAAATCCGCAGCAGAAGCCGTGGTAAAACAAAGAAAAAAAAGCCGAGAAGAAATACTAAAATCACCATTAACAATACTAAAAAATACAGGACGCGAACTAATCGCAGAAAGAGTATGGTTTCATCCAATAAGAGGACTAGGAGTAGTACTAATGGCACCACTAAACTTTACAAAATTAATTTCAGACGAAAGAAGAAAAGTAAAAATGAGTCAACACAGCGTAACCGCACTAATGGCAGCAGAAATGCAAAGAGACCCAACAAGCAAACCAGCATTAAACGCGGTAATTGATGCAAACAAAGAAAAAGGAAAAGGCACATGGCTACACGTTGACAAAAAAGGACAAATAATCCTAACAGACCACCCAGGAACAAGAAAAGGATACCTTGAATATATAATGCTTGACAGAGGAAAATTAAACAAACCAGACTTCAAACAAGCAATGCTAAAATCAGTTCCAGAATTTATTGACGCAAGAGCAAAATCAGGTGTGATGTATATTGGTGTAAGAGGACATACATTAATTGTATCAAAACATGCCGCAAACGCAGCAGACCTTGCAAGAGAAGAAAAACAAAAAAGAGCAGGGATAAGAAACCCACGCCCTGCAAAAAGTTATGACGAAGTAATAACAAGAAAAGAAATTACAAGTGCAACACTTTCTCCACTTAGGTCAGGCAAAAGTAAAATGGACTTAGTTTTAACTGATGGCGGAAGAAGATCATTTATTGTTGACAATTCAAAAGGCAAAAAAATACTTAAACAATTAAAATTAATGTAGGGTGTGAATATGAAAGTAGGTGTAATAGGAATCGGAATAACAAAATTTGGAGAAAGATGGGATGCTAGCCTAAGAGAACTACTCCTTGATGCACAACTGCGCGCAATAAACGATGCAAAAATAGATGTAAAACAAATAGAAGCAATGTACACAGGAAACATGACCGCAGGACAACTCTCTGGACAACTCCACGTCGGAGCAATAGCAACAGAAAACTTGAACTTAAATATCCCTTCAATAAGAGTAGAAGCAGCATGTGCAAGCGGCTCACTCGCGCTAAGACAAGGAATACACGCAATAGAAGCAAAACAAGCAGATATTGTAATGGTAAACGGAGTAGAAAAAATGACAGATGTTAGCACAGAACAAGTAACAACAGCACTAATGGGAGCAGGAGACGAAGAACTAGAAGGATTTAACGGACTAACATTTCCAGGGCTATACGCATTACTAGCAAACGCATACATGAATGAATACGGACTAAAAAGAGAAGTACTAGCAGAAGTATCAGTAAAAAATCACTTTCACGGCGCAAGAAACCCATACGCACAATTCCAAAACGAAATAAACATAGACACAGTACTAGACTCAACAATGGTAGCAGACCCACTAACACTATTTGATTGCTCGCCAATAACCGACGGAGCAGCAAGCATCATACTAGCAAGCGAAAAAGTGGCAAAAAAAATGGGCACAGAAGTATACGTAACAGGATCCGGACTAGCAACAGACACACTATCACTCGCAAGAAGAAAATCATTACTAGAAATAAAAGCAGGAAAATTAGCAGCAGAATCAGCATACAAACAAGCAGGAATAAGCGCAAAAGACATTGACTTTGCAGAAGTACACGACTGCTTTTCAATAGCAGAAATATACGCAGTAGAAGCACTAGGACTAGCAAAACAAGGACAAGGATGGAAACTATACAAAGACAAACAAACATACTGCGACGCAAACCAACCAATAAATACAAGCGGCGGACTAAAAGCATGCGGTCACCCCGTAGCAGCAACAGGAATAAAACAAGCAGTAGAAGCAACAATGCAACTACGCGGACAAGGAGCAAAAAGACAAGTAAAAAACGCAGAAATAGGAGTAACATACAACGTGGGCGGAAGCGGAGGAACAGCATGCGTACACGTATTTAAAAAAATGAAGTAAAATAACAATATTATTTTATTTTAGATTATTTTTAAGAAGGGTGAAAAAAATGGATGAAAAAAAAGGATTTTTAGGAAAACTATTCGGAAAAAAATCAGGATTTGAAAGTAATTCTAATGACATTCCAAGAAGAATAGAAGCAAGAAAAGTAGAAGAAGAAAAAGAAGACGACTTGCCAGGCAAAATGCTAAGGCAAGCAAGAAAGTTCAGAGAAGAAAGAGAAATGAACGAACCATTAATAAAAAGAAAAAGGTATTAAAAAAACAAGGTGAAAAAATGTTTAGAGAAAGCCCAATAATAAGATGGAGACATTATAACGACAGTTATAAACTCAAAGGAAACAAATGCACAAAATGCAATGCAACATACTTTGAAAAAAAAGGAGTATGTACCTGCGGCAACATGGATTTTATTGAAATGGATTTCAGTGGAAAAGGAAAAATAGCAGCATACACACAAATACACGGAGGGCCAGAAGCATTTGCTAGCAAAACACCCTACTGTGTAGCAGTAATAGACCTAATAGAAGGCGCAAGAATTGAAGCCCAAGTAGTAGATTGCAAATACGAAGAACTCAAGGTTGGAACAGCAGTCGAAGCACAATTTAGAAAATTCTATGTCAGCGGCGAAAAAGGAATAATCCACTACGGAACAAAATTCGTTCCAAAATTCTAACGCTCAAACAACTAGAAAATAAAATGGTGAAACGAGCGGATGTTTTTTTATGAAAATACAAAGAAAAAACGAACTCCTAATGAATCCAAAAGAAAAAGCAACACACTTCGCAAAAAAATGGTACAGGTTCGCTAGAATGAAAAAAAATTCAATAGCAAAAATGACCGCTACTGAATTAAAAGAAAAAACACTAGCTGAACTAAAAGAAAAAATGAGACGCTTTGACAGATTAAAGCCAATGGCAGAAAAAGCATACTGGGAAGGACACTTAAAACAAAACCCAGTCGGACACCAAATACTAGCACTAACAGAAATGGTACTTAACAAAGTACTAGCAGGAGAAAATAAAACAAAAATAAAAAAAGCATACTACCTAATGGCACACGACCTCACACTACAATCAGTAATAAGAATACCTAAAAAATACATAACTGCCCCTCCAGAACAAGCACTAGCAATAACACTCAAACTCCAAGAAGAATTCCCAGGATATTTACAGAGAAATCAAAATAAATTAACTGAATCCGGAAAAGAACAAGTAAATGTAATAAGAGCAGCACTACCTGAAATAAATCTGGGCTTAATGTCAGATGAATACAAAGGAAAAGCAATGATAATCCCAATTGAAATATTTGACATGGCAGTAATGGTTCACCATGAAGCAATAATCAACTTAATTGGAGCAACAAAGTTTAACAAATTTGCGAGAAACAGAGACAAAGCAATTGACTTACTCGCAAAAAAAGTAAGAAAAACTAGAGAACAAGGAACAAGAGAACTATCAAGAAATGAAATAAGAGCAAGAGAACAAAGAACAGCTTAAATTTACGGGGCGATTAAAAAATGCAAGATGCGAAAGGAAGAGGATACGGAAAAGTAATATTATTTGGAGAACACTTTGTAGTATATGGCCTGCCTGGAATTGCATCAGGAATAGACAAATACGTTGAAATAAAAGCAGAAAAAGTAAAAGACCTTGACGACATAATAATTAATGACCCCTTATTTTTCAAAGAAAAAGTATCAATAAAAGAAAGCCCCGACCACATAAAAAGCAGAGGATTTGTCACAACATTCAAAGACGAAGAAGATGTACCAAAAAAAGGAATAAAAATAACATATGGGGGAAATCTTTCTCCTGGTGGAGGACTGGGATTTAGCGCAGCACTAGCAGTAGCAGCAATACGCGCAATAAACAATTTATTTGATTTCAAATGGAAAGATGAAAAAATAAACGAACTAGCTTACAAATGGGAAATAGTAGCACACGGCACACCAAGCGGAATAGACAACACATGCGCAACATACGGTTCACTAGTATGGTTTGAAAAAGACCTAACTGGTGGGAAAAACAAAGTCCGGCCATTTAAAGTTGGCTCACCATTATTTTTAGTAATTGGAGATAGCGGAGTAAGCCGCCCAACTTCAGTTGCAGTTGCAGCAGTAAAAAAATGGAAAGAAGAAAACGAAAGCGAAGCAAAAAAGATTTTCGCAGAAGCAAAAAAAATAGTAGGAAAAGCAAAAACAGCACTAACATACGGTGAGACTGAAGAAATTGGAAAACTAATGAACCAAAACAATGAACTCTTAGTAAAAATTGGAGTATCCCACCCAGAGTTAGACCAAATGATAAAACTAGCCCTATGCGAAGGAGCACTTGGAGCAAAAATAACAGGCGCAGGATGCGGCGGAAACATGATAGCACTATGCGAAAACGAAAAATACCAAGACAAAGTAGTCGCAGCACTAAACGCAAAAGGATACAAAACAGTAAAAACAAAAATAAGTTAATTAAAAAATGGCTAAAATCGAGCTGTGATAAATAGTTAAATTCAAGTTGAAAAAGTTGATATTTATGACACGAATAATAGTAGCCATAACAGGCGCATCAGGAGCAAATTACGCAATTACACTGCTAAATGAATTAAACAAGGCAAAAGTTGAAGTACACTTAATCATAAGCGAATGGGGTGAAAAAGTAATTGGAATTGAAACGAATAAAAAGATTTCTGACTTGAAAAAACTTGCACACAAAACCTATTCAAATAAAGACATGAGTGCAAGCATATCTTCAAGTTCATTTCTGGTAGATGGAATGATAATAATACCAGCCTCAGTAAAAACAGTATCTGAAATAGTACACGCACACTCATCCTCGCTAATAACAAGATGTGCAGACAACATGCTCAAAAACAAAAATAAATTAGTAATTGGAATAAGAGAAACCCCATTAAGCGGACCAACACTTGAAAACCTGTGGAAATTAAGCATATATGGAGTGATAATATTTCCACTAAGTCCGGGGTATTACAACAAACCAAAGAAAATAAAAGACTTAGAAGCATTTATTTGCGGGAAAGCCATGGATTTATTAGGGGTAAGAAACAATAACTATACTAGATGGGAGAATAATTAGAGTTGATTTAACTAGATTTATTTTTGGTGATTTGGATGACTTTTAGGGAATTTGTAAAAAAAACAGATTATACAATAAAAAAAGTTGTATCAAAGAATTTAGAAGCAAGCGGAATAATACACTCTGCAGGAGATAAAAGTATAACATTTGAGAAAATAAAAGAATCCAAATACAAAGTAGTAGCAAATGCATTTGCATCAAAACAAAAAGTAGCTAATTACTTGGGCTGCGGAGTAAAAGACCTAGTACCCGTAATGACAAAAGCACTCACAAACCCAACAAAACCAAAACTAGCAAAAAAAACAGACCATGTTGAACTTGAAGTTGACCTTGAAAAATTACCAATATTAATTCACACAGAAATTGATGGCGGACCATACGTATCAAGCGGAATATTAATCGTAAAAGACCCTGCTGTTGGACAAAACGTGTGCTTTCACAGAGGAATGGTAATAGCAAAAAACAAATTTGCATTCAGAATACTTGAAAGAAATACAATGGAACTATTAAAGAAAAATAACGGAACACTAAAAGCAGCATACTGCGTAGGAGTAGGCGCTGAAGTACTAATTGCAGCAGCAATGGCACCAGCACTAGGAGTAAACGAACTAGAAATAGCAAACTCGATGAAACCAATAGAAGTAATGAAAGCAAAACTATTTGACGCAGAACTACCAAGTGACAGCGAATTTGTATTCGAAGGAACACTCTCACTAAACGAAAGACACAAAGAAGGCCCATTTGTAGACCTAACAGAAACAAGTGACATAATACGTGAAGAACCAGTATTCACAGTAGAAAAAATTTATGCTAAACAAAACCCGATATGGCACGCACTACTCCCAGGCGGATTTGAACACAAAGTACTAATGGGAATGCCACGCGAACCAACAGTATTTGACAGCGTAAAAAAAGCAGGAATAGATATAATTGACGTAAGCGTAAGTCCTGGCGGAAGCTCATGGTTTCACGTAATCGTAAAAATCAACAAAAAAAATGAAGATGATGGAAAAAATGCAATAGAAGCAGCAATGAAAGGACACACAAGCGGAAAACACTTTTTCGTAGTTGACTCCGACATAGACATATACAACCCACTAGAAATGGAATGGGCAATGGCAACACGCTTCCAAGCAGACAAAAACCTATACTTATATCCAAAACAAAAAGGTTCTTCACTTGACCCAAGCGCAGACCAAATAACACGTGAAACATGCAAAGCAGGATTTGATTTAACAATGAGACTAGACAGAGTAAAAAAAATGACACGAACAAAATTTCCCAACTTTGATATAAAAAATTATTTATAAACAATTAAAGTTTATTTTGTTTTGGAGATGAAATAGTGACAAAATTACCAAAAAGCGTTAAACGAGAAATGAGTGCTTCAAAAAGAGGAGTAGTTGCATTTGACTTTGACGGGACAATAAGTGATACAGTCTTAGAAACGTATATACAGTCACTAAAAGCATACACTGACTTAGGCGGAAAGTTAAAGCATACCCCTGTTCTTGAAAAACAATACCGAACTGCACGACCGTTAATAACAAAAACTGAACATTTGTATACAGTTCTTCGGCTGATAGATGCAAACCCCCAAATAAATTTTAATCACATTACCCAAGAACAAATGAATGCACAGTTTAAGGCAGATGCAGAAAAATACAAAGCATTTTTGGAAAAATTCTACGCTCATCGAAAACAAATGCAGGAAAAAACTCCAAAAGAATGGATTGCTTTGAGTAAAAGCTTCCCCAAAATTGCTGAATTTATCAAACGTGTACGCAAATATAATGATGTATATATAGCAACCGCAAAAGACCGTGCATCAGTAATTCAGTTGCTTAAAATCTATAAAATAGATATTCCTCAGGAAAGAATAGTTGCTGTTGACTTTTCAAAAGATAAACGTCTCCAACTCAAAGAAATAGCACGCATAAGTGGAAAACCATTAAATAAAATTGTGCTTATAGAAGATGCAGTAGAGCAACTTAAAGGGGCAAAAGAAATAGGGGCAAAGGGGCTTTTGTACAGACGTGGGTACTCTACTTTAGGGCAGAAAAAAGAAGCACACAAAATGGGCATGGCAATAGTTGACTGGACTAAAAAATTTGACGCAAGAAGAACTAAACGTTTAACCCGAAATTAGCTTAATACTTAAGGTTTTAATTGTAATTATATTGATTGTGTTATTATGAAACTAACAAAAGAAGAAAATGAAATGCTGTTAGGAAAACATGGCAATGCCCTAAAAAAAAGCATGGAAATACTTGTTGCACTTGGAGAAATCTACGGCGCTGAAAAATTGATTGAAGTAACCTCAGTACAAGTTGCAGGCGTAAGTTATGATAACTTAGGCGATGCAGGACTAGACTTTTTAGAAGAATTATCAAAAGACGGAAAGGTCAGAGTAATGACAACACTAAATCCTGCAGGAATGGATTTAGAAAATTATAAAACTCTTGGAATAAGCGAAGAATTCGCAGAAAAACAAAGAAGAGTGATAAATGCATTCTCAAAAATGGGGATAGTGCCAACATGCACCTGTACTCCATACTTAATAGGAAATATACCCCACTATGGACAACACATTGCATGGAGCGAAAGCTCAGCAGTAGCTTACGCAAACTCAGTACTTGGAGCTTATACTAACAGAGAAGGCGGGCCAAGCGCACTAGCAAGCGCACTAACAGGAAAAACCCCGCTTTACGGAATGCACTTACAAAAAAACAGAGAAGCACAAGTACTCATAAAAGTAAATTGTCTAGTAAAAGGAACTTGGGAATTTGGAGCACTCGGAAAAATAATAGGTGAAAAAACAAATGCAGGCCCAGCATACATTATAGGAATAAAAGAAGCCACAATTGAAGAACTAAAATCATTTAGCGCAAGCATTGCAACATATGGTGGAGCAGCGATATTTCATATGGAAGGAATAACTCCAAGCAAAACAAAAAAACCAAAAAAATCAATCGAAGTGAATAAAGAAGATTTACAAAAAGCGATAAAATCACTAGATGATGAATGTGAAGTAGATTTTGTAAGCATTGGCTGCCCACACGCATCACTAAATGAAATAGCAAAAGTTGCCGAAATGCTAAAAGGCAAAAAAGTAACAAAAGAATTTTGGATAACAACCGCACGCCCAACAAAAAAAATGGCTGACACAGCAGGATATTCACAAATCATTGAAAATGCAGGAGCAAAATTTGCAGCAGACACCTGCTGCGTGGTTGCACCAATCAAAGGCAGATTCAAATGCTTAGCAACGGACTCCGCAAAAGGATGCTACTACGGAGCAGCAAAAAATAATTTCAAAGTAAAAATAATGCCAATAGAGAGATTGATAGAAGAAGCATGCAAATCAGTTGGAAAGAAGTGAGATAGTATTGAGAAGATTAATGAGTAATTGCATAAAGTATTTGGAATTTAATAAGTGATTGTTATAAAGTTTTTGGAATTAATGAGTGATTTTTATGGTTGAATTAAAAGGACGAAAAATTCGTGGAGGAAATGCTCAAGGAGAAGCACTAGTTACAAAACAAGGAATTTCATTCTTTGGCGGAGTAGATCCAGCAAACGGAAAAATACAAGAAAAAGGACACGAACTAGAAGGACAAAGCATAAGCGGAAAAATATTGGTTTTCCCACAAGGAAAAGGCTCAACAGTTGGAAGTTATGCATTATACAGAATGAAAAAACAAGGAACTGCACCACTAGGACTAGTACTTAGCGAATGTGAATCCATTGTAGCAGTAGGAGCAATAATATCAGAGATCCCTTGTATTGACAAAATAGATATTTCAAAAATAAAAACCGGTCAAAAAATAAAAATGAATGGTGACAAAGCAACAATTGAAGTGAAATAACATTTTCTATTTATTTGGAATTAAAGGTACTTGGTAAAAATGGAAAATTTAATTATACTAAAACTAGGGGGTTCCTCAATAACAAAAAAAGCCGAAGGCAAATACGAAATGAATGAATCAATCTTGAAAAAATCGGTTAGCCAAATATCACAAGCACTAAAAGAAAAACCAAAAACAAAACTAATTCTGATTTGCGGAGTAGGGCCATTTGGCCACTCAAATGTAGTAAAATATGATTTGAATAATGGGATAAAAACAAAAGAACAGGAAGAAGGAGTAGAAATCACAATTAAAGATTGTAATTTTGTTGCAAGCGAAGTAACTAGCGCACTGGAAAAAGAAAAAGTAAAAACAGAACACATCCCAGGGTACGCTGTGTGCAAACAAGATGGTCGAAAAGTGGTGTCATTTGATGTTACACCTTACGAACAAGCACTCGAAAAAGGGCTTGTGCCAGTTACAACAGGAATGATGGTAAAAGACAAATCACTAAAGTGGAGTGCGATGAGCGGAGACGCAGCAATCGCTCAAATCACAAAACAACTTCGCCCAGAAAAAGTTATTATTGGAACTGATGTTGACGGAATATTTACAGCTGACCCAAAAGAAGACAAAAAAGCCACACTAATTAAAGAAATAACAAAAACGAATTTAAAGAGTGTCCTAGAAAAAGCGTCAAAATCAAAAGCAGTTGATGTAACAGGCGGAATGAAAGGAAAACTAGAAAAACTTGCTGAGACGTTGAATGGAACCCCTTGCGAAATCTTCAACCTCTTCACAGAAGCAAACCTAAAAAAAGCGGTTTTAGGGGAAAAAATTACCTCAACAAAATTAAAAATTTGATATTCCCGTTTCTATTATTACTTAATGAAAACTCATTAACTGTATTAAAAATTGCATTAAATGTATCTGAAACTAATTTAGAGTAGTCGGCGAGAGAAACCCTTTGCCTCCATTTATGGTGGGGATGAATCTCGTGCAGTGGTAAGAGGTTGTTAAGGGGAGCAGCCAGATGTTCCCCTTAAAGTAGTCTATTTCTATAAGT
>Ga0247842_10004217_pt1 | contig 18306 bp, 10 predicted proteins | sample LaCruzMarch2015__3_FD_192411 | JGI IMG/M metagenome (GOLD analysis project Ga0247842, IMG submission 192411) | Freshwater microbial communities from meromictic Lake La Cruz, Castile-La Mancha, Spain - LaCruzMarch2015_19m | ecosystem: Environmental > Aquatic > Freshwater > Lake | place: Spain...
GTCCGGTTTTCCTTCAGCCCGCTTACCCATTTGTCCGCTTGCCCGCTTGCCCGCTTGCCCGCTTGTCCGCTTGCCCGCTTGTCCGCTTGTCCGCTTGTCCGCTTGTCCGCTTGTCCGCTTGTCCGCTTGTCCGCTTTTCCGCTTGTCCGCTTGTCCGCTTGCCCGCTTGTCCGCTTGCCCGCTTGTCCGCTTGTCCGCTTTTCCGCTTGTCCGCTTGTCCGCTTGCCCGCTTGTCCGCTTGTCCGCTTTTCCGCTTTTCCGCTTTTCCGCTTTTCCGCTTTTCCGCAAGTACGATTATCCACTTAACCCCCAATAACGATTAAACCCAACAACATATGGCTCAAATAACCAGAATCGGAGTAATGACTTCCGGAGGCGATTCACCGGGAATGAATGCCGCCATCAGGGCGGTTGTACGTACGGCAATTTTCTGCGGTCTTGATGTTTACGGTATATACCGTGGCTACGAAGGGCTGATTGATAACCAGATCGAACAGATGAACAGCAATTCTGTTTCGAATATTATCCAGCGTGGAGGAACCATTCTCAAAACCGCAAGAAGTAAACGTTTCATGGATTATAACGGGCGTCTTCAGGCATATAGCAACCTCAGGGAGCACAATATTGATGCTTTGGTTGCCATTGGCGGGAATGGTACCTTCACTGGCGCTTCCCTTTTTGACAAGGAGTTCAATTTTCCCATCATTGGATTGCCTGGTACAATTGACAATGATCTTTATGGCACGGATGCCACCATAGGATATGATACCGCAATTAACACTGTTGTTGAAGCGGCAGATAAGATCAGGGATACTGCAAATTCACATGAACGGCTCTTTTTTATCGAGGTGATGGGGCGTGATGCCGGTTTTATTGCCCTGCGCAGTGGAATTGCCTGCGGAGCAGAATTCATCCTGGTCCCAGAAACTACTACCTATATCGACAATCTGGCCCGCCTGCTGAAACATGATTGGCGAAGAAGTAAAACTTCAGGAATTGTCATTGTGGCAGAAGGGGATGACATGGGAGGCGCTTATGAAGTTGCCAGGAAAGTAAAAGAAAAGCTTCCTGAAATGGATGCCCGTGTAACAATACTTGGGCATATCCAGCGGGGAGGATCCCCGAGCGCATTCGATCGCGTTCTTGCCAGTACGCTGGGGTTCATTTCCGTGCGGGGATTGTTGGAGGGTCATCGTGGTGAAATGGCAGGAATTGTGAACAAGGAGGTGGTTTACACCCCCTTTGACAAGGCCATCAAACATCATAAGGATATCAACAAGGATCTGCTGGAGATGTCGCGAATCCTTGCCCTGTAAAGCAAGTAAACTTTTTTAATTGGAACGGATTACCCTGTTTGCTGATGTTTTATTGCCACTGCCGGTTGGAGGCACCTTCACCTATCGTGTTCCCTTTGAATTGAACGAACAATTGCAGGAGGGGATACGTGTGGTTGTTCAGTTCGGCGCCCGGAAAATATATACTGCACTGGTTCTCAGGGTACATGAAACGCCTCCGAAGAGTCATGTTCCTAAATATATCCTTTCAATTCTTGATGAAAATCCAATTGTGACGAAAGTCCAGCGGACGTTCTGGGACTGGCTCGCCGGTTATTACCTTTGCCATCCCGGCGAAGTAATGAATGCCGCTTTGCCATCGGCGTTCAAGCTTGCGAGCGAATCAAAGATCGCCTTGAACCCGGTAATTCCCGATGACCTTTCTGTTCTGAATGAAAAGGAATTGCTCCTGGTTGAAGCGCTCCATAACCGGAAAAGCATTGCCATTTCTGAAGTTGCAAGGATACTGGATCAGCAGAAAACTATTCCTGTCATTAAAACCCTTATTGAAAAGGGGATCATTCTTCCGGAGGAGGAGCTCAATGATCCCTATAAACCCCGGCGTGAAGGTTTTGTGCGGTTAGCTCCTGCTTATTCCAATGATGACGGGGCTTTAAAGCTGCTGTTTGATCAGCTTGAAAAAAAGGCAAAAAAGCAGCTTGAGATAGTCATGACCTTTATCAGGCTTTCTAAATACGGATTCGGCGAATTGCAGGAGGTAAAACGACAGGAACTGCTGAAACAGTCGAATTGCAATGCTGGCCAGCTCGAGATCCTGATCGGGAAGGGCGTTTTTGAAAAATATGAAAAACTCGTCAGCCGGTTTGATTCGTCAACCGGCGAATCATCTGCAGGTTCGATTGAACTCACCGTTGGACAGCAGGAGGCGCTTACAAAAATAAGGGAATTGTATGCAGCCAAAGATGTTGTGTTGCTGCATGGCGTTACCTCCAGCGGAAAGACAGAACTCTATATAAAACTGATCAGTGATGTCATTGACCATGGAAAGCAGGTGCTGTTCATGTTGCCGGAAATTGCCCTCACAACACAAATAATCACCAGATTACGAAAATATTTCGGCAATCGGGTTGGTGTATACCATTCACGGTTTAATGTACATGAACGGGTTGAAATATGGAATGCCGTTCTTGAAAACGATAGTAAGGAAAAGGTCAACAGGCGATACGACATCATTCTTGGCGCCCGCTCTTCGGTGTTTCTGCCCTTTTCAAACCTGGGACTGGTGGTTGTCGATGAAGAGCATGATCCCTCATTTAAGCAGATGGACCCGGCGCCAAGATATAACGGACGCGATGCCGCCATCTACCTGGCCCATTTGCATGGTGCGAAAACCCTGTTGGGGTCGGCCACTCCATCGGTCGAAAGTTATTTTAATGCGATGCAGGGAAAATACGGACTGGTAGAATTATTCGAACGGTATGCCAGCATGGAGATGCCATTGATCCAGGTTGTCAATGTTAAAGAATCGCTGCGGCAGGGTTTAATGAAAGGTCATTTTTCATCGGTATTGGTTGGTCAGCTGGAAACAGCTCTGGATCTGGGCGAGCAGGCAATTCTTTTCCAGAACCGGCGGGGATTTTCTCTCCGGCTTGAATGCGATATCTGTCATTGGATGCCCTCCTGCAAAAACTGCGATGTCACGCTGGTATATCATAAAAAAAACAACCAGCTTCGGTGTCACTATTGCGGTTATATCTCCCGGATACCTGATAAATGCCCCGAATGTCAGGGTGCAAACATTAAAATGAGGGGTTTCGGAACCGAGAAGGTAGAGGAGGAGCTTGGTCTGATCTTTCCAAAGGCGAGAATTGTTCGCATGGATCTCGATACAACACGCAGCAAACATTCTCTCCAGCAGATCATCGGCGATTTTGAAGCCAGGAAAATTGATGTTCTGGTTGGCACCCAGATGGTGACCAAAGGTCTCGATTTTGACAATGTAAGTCTGGTATGCATCCTGAATGCTGACAATATGCTGAGTTATCCCGATTTCAGGGCGGCTGAACGCAGCTTTCAGCTTATGGCGCAGGTCAGCGGCCGCTCAGGACGTAAATATAAACAGGGCCGCGTGATCATCCAGACCAATAATCCCGATAATATAGTCATCAGGTATGTTGTAAAGAACGATTTCCAGTCAATGTTCCGACAACAGCTGGTGGAAAGGCAGAAATACAGGTACCCGCCCTTTACAAGGCTGATACTTTTAAAATTGAAACACAAAGACCCCGACTTATTGAATAAAGCAGCCGATGAACTTGCAAAATCGCTGCGCTCGGTTTTCGGAAAACGAATTCTTGGTCCTGAATTCCCTATGGTTTCGCGGATCATGAACTATTTCATCAAACACATTATGTTCAAGATAGAAAGGGAGGCGTCGACTGCGTTGATGAAAACAAAACTGGAGGAGGTGATTGACAAATTTCAGCAAGAACCTGCTTTCAAACCTGTGAAGGTGATTATGGATGTTGATCCGCAGTAGTATCAATGACAAGAAAGAGATCCTCATGATTTTTTTTCATCAGGTAGCGTTCGCGGGCAAATTTAATCAGTTCAGCGCTGTCGCTTAACAGTTGTTGTGTCAATGTCGAATCCTTCCTGATTTCCTGCAGATAAAACTGTTTCTCGACATTCAGTCCGTCAAGCTTTTCCTGCAAACGATTCCTTGTCAACAGGTTATTGCTGTCGAAAAATACCATCCATATTACAAACGCTACTGTTGTCAGGAAGTATTTGTTAATCAGGAGATGGAAGATAAAACGCAGGACAGGCATGGAACTAAATTAACTCAAAATTCAAAATTCAAAACTCAAAGATCAAAATGCAAAGATTAAAACTTGAGTCTGCTCCGAAAAGGCAATTTAACGGAAAACCGGACACTGAGCGAAGTCGAAGTGTCCTTATTAACAGGTGTTTGCATCCTTCGACTCCGCTCAGGATCCAATTGATCGGACTTATCGGAGTGGACTCAATTTTCAATTTTTCAATTTTTCAAATCTTCAAATCCTCAAATCTTCAAATCTTCAAATCCTCACATCTTCAAATTCCCATCATTACATGGTTCTTTCATTTCATTATTCCAGGTTCTTCAGGTACTTATAGATCTCCACCTGTGATCGAACTGTCGGGCCTTTGGTTTTTTTGTACAGATTTTGCTCTCCCGGACCAATAACCCTTGCCTTGACGTTATCTGATAATTGAATCTCAAGAATTTTTCTGAGTTGTTCCCTGATCCCCGGATCTTTGATGGGGGTTGCCACCTCGATGCGGTTATCAAAATTACGTACCATCCAGTCGGCAGAGGTGATGTAATACTGGTGATCTCCGCCATTGCAGAACGACAGTATCCGTGCATGTTCAAGGAACCGGTCAACAATGCTGATAGCTTCGATGTTTTCGCTCAGGCCAGGTATTCCGGGGACAAGGGTACAGATTCCCCGGATGATAAGTTTGATTTTGACACCAGCCTGGCTTGCCTTGTATAGTTTTTTAACCATTGCGCCGTCGACAAGACTGTTCAGTTTTATGATGACCCATGCTTCCCGGCCTTCTGCAGCGTGATGCATTTCATTGTGCAGCATCTTGATATAAAAATTGCGCATATTGACGGGTGCAACAACGAGCGCCTTGAATTTATATGGCCGGTAGCTTTCTTCGATCAGGTGAAAAGCATTGACCACATCATTGCAAATGGTTTGATCGGCAGTGAGGAGGCTTACATCCGAGTATACCTTTGCGGTATCTTCATTGAAATTACCTGTTCCGATAAACGCAAAGAAAAAGTTATTGGTGTTTTCTTTGCGTCGTATCAGGATCAGTTTACTGTGAACCTTGAACCCGGGGATACTGTGAATGACTTTCACACCCTCTTCACGCAATCTTTCAGTCCAGTAAATATTGGCCTCTTCATCAAACCGGGCCTGGAGTTCCATGAAAGCGGTCACATATTTGCCATTCCTGGCTGCGTTGATAAGGGCATTGATAACACTTGAATTTTTTGCTGCCCGGTATATCGTCATTTTAATCGACCTGACCTTCGGATCGATGGAAGCTTCGCGCAACAGGTCAATGATGTACTGGAATGACTGGTAAGGGTAATGAAGCATGATGTCTTTCTGTCTGATGGACGAAAGAATACTTCTGTTCAGCGGCAGGTCTTTATGCATCAGGGGAACCAGCGGTTCATACTCCAGTTCACGGTGGCCAAGGTTGGGAAATCCCATGAAATCCTTGAAATTGTGATACCGTCCGCCACCCCTGATGGGATCTTCTTTGGTGATTTCAAGGCGCTTTGTGATGATCTTCAAAAGATCAGCAGGAATTGATTTGTCATATACAAACCGCACGGGAATCCCGCGTTTCCGCTGTTTCAGACTTTCGGTCATTACCTCGAGAAAGCTTTTTGAAACATCGGTGTCGATATCAATCTCAGCATCACGGGTAATTTTTACCGTATAAGCTGAAAAGGTATCATACCCGAAAATGGAGAATATTTCGGAAAGGCAAAACCGGATAATATCATCAAGCAGGATAATAAATCTTTTCTCTCCTTCGGTGGGCAGGATCAGGAACCGGGAAATGGTTTTCGTGGGCAATTCAATAAGCGCATAATCATCTTTAAGCGCTTTATCCTTACGCCCAATGGTTACAGCCAGATAAATTGATTTATCACGAAGCGATGAAATGTCGCGCAAGCTGCTGATCATGATGGGAAATAGCACACCCCGCACCTGCTCCCTGAAATATTTATGCACATATTGTCCCTGTGATTCAGAGAGTTGTGTTTCGTTTACAATGAAAATATCCTGAAGTGCAAGGTCCTTCAGAATATTTTCATATGCTTCCATGAATTCGCGTTCCTGCGTTTGAACCAACAACCCGATCTCTTTTAATGCTTTTTTTGGGTTCACGGGCGTGTCGTAATGGAAACGTTCAACCTTCAGCATGCGGTTCAGGGTTGCAACCCTGACGCGGAAAAATTCATCCCGGTTGTTTGAAAAAATTCCCAGGAACTTTAACCGTTCCAGCAATGGATTGCGCGAATCTGATGCTTCCTGCAATACCCGGCCATTAAAATAGAGCCAGTTGAGATCGCGGTTCAGAATGATAACTTTCTGTTTGTCAGCCATGTTATTTTAACATCTTAGGGAATACAACGAATTCCCGGATTGCTTCCTGTGCGGGAATTTCCTCCCATTTGTCTGTGTTGAATGACAGGCAAACAATGCACGAAGTCGGCATACTTTCAATCCCGGGATGTAAAAAGAGGTTCGCAAGATTGGTGATGGTCGGGTTGTGCCCAAAGATCATCAGGGAATTTGTCTCGTTAGGTGTGCCATAAATGATGTCGAGAATCCGGTCGTAATAACCATCGTATATTTTACGGTCGATCCTGATCTTGTTCAGAGGATAGTTCAAACCAGCAGCCACGATTTTTGCCGTTTCGTAAGCACGAACCGCCGGGCTCGAAATGATCAGATCCACAGAAGTCTCCCGCTTTAAAAGAAATTCCACGATCATCTGGGTCTTTTTGACTCCTTTGGGAATCAGCGGACGGTCGGCATCCGATACACCCGGCTCCTCCCATGAGGCTTTTGCGTGACGAACGAGGTAGAGGGTTTTCATAGACTTCAGGTTAGGTTATGAATGAAAACAATGCAAAAAAATGCAAACAATGCAAACAATGCAGGCAATGCAGGCAATGCAGGCAATGCAGGCAATGCAGGCAATGCAGGCAATGCAAACAATGTCGGCAATGCAAACAATGTCGGCAATGCAGTCAATGTAGGCCATGCAGGCATTTCATTGTATGCATTGTTTGCATTGCCTGCATTGTTTGCATTTTCTTAATAAGCAAAAAGCGGAAATTCCGCCATCATTTCATTTACTTTTTTGCCCACTGCCAGGATTTTGGATTCATTCTCAATGTCGCCGATAACCTCATCAATCAGGCTAACGATTTTTGGCATATGGCTTTCCGTTAATCCACGGGTGGTGATTGCAGGTGTTCCAACGCGAAGCCCCGATGTTTGGAAAGGAGAGCGGCTGTCGAAGGGAACCATGTTCTTGTTCACGGTAATATCGGCCCTGACCAGTGTATTCTCAACCTGTTTACCCGTGATATTCGGGAATTTGGTTCTCAGGTCGATAAGCATCAGATGGTTATCGGTTCCATCGGAAATGACATGATACCCTTTGTCGATAAATGCTTTGGCCATGGCAGCGGCATTTTTCTTCACCTGGAGCACATAGTCCATATATTCATCCGAGAGTGCTTCGAAGAACGACACTGCCTTGGCAGCAATCACGTGTTCGAGGGGGCCGCCCTGAATGCCCGGAAATACAGCTGAATCAAGTAATTGCGACATCATTTTGATCTCGCCCTTTGGGGTGGTCAGTTTCCAGGGGTTTTCGAAATCCTTGCCCATCAGGATCATCCCGCCACGAGGTCCGCGCAGGGTTTTATGGGTGGTGGTGGTTACAATATGGCAATGGGGCAGCGGGTCGTTTAACAGTCCGCGCGCAATCAACCCGGCAGGATGGGCAATATCTGCAAAAAGCAGGGCGCCGATCTTATCGGCAATGCTCCTCATGCGCTTGTAATCCCAGTCGCGCGAATAGGCTGAAGCGCCGGCAATGAGAAGCTTTGGCTTAATAGCTAACGCTTTTTCTTCCATTTTATCATAGTCAATCACTCCCGATTCCTGCTCAACCTGGTAAGCTACGGCCTTATACAGGATTCCTGATGAATTAACCGGGGATCCATGCGAAAGGTGCCCGCCATGCGCAAGATCCAAACCCATGAATGTATCGCCTGGCTTGAGGCAGGTCATCAGGACCGCCATGTTGGCCTGGGCCCCGGAATGCGGCTGTACATTGGCCCATTCGGCGTTGAACAATTCTTTGGCACGGTCGATAGCCAGCTGCTCCGATTCATCCACATTCACACAGCCACCATAGTAGCGTTTGCCGGGATAACCCTCGGCATATTTGTTGGTAAGGCAGGAGCCCATGGCCTTCAACACCTGGTCGCTTACAAAGTTTTCGGATGCGATCAGCTCCAGTCCGCTGGTTTGCCGATGCAATTCATTCTTGATGACCCTGAAAATCGCACTATCTTTTTTCATAACAAGTTATAATTTTGGAGATTAAATATCGTTGAACTAATTAAAGTGCTTCCGGAGGAACAAAAGTAAAATTATTTCAGATAAAATCTTGATATTTGCTTGGGAAACTCCTTAACAAAACTCAAAACTCAAAGATCAAAACTCAAAACTGAAAGATCAAAACTTAAAACCATAGAGAAAAACGCAAAACTGAGTCTGCTCCGAAAAGGCAATTTAACGGAAAACCGGACACTGAGCGAAGTCGAAGTATCCTTATCTACAGGTGTTTGCATCCTTCGACTCCGCTCAGGATCCAATTGTTCGGACTTTTCGGAGTAGGCTCAAAACTGAAATGCAAAACTGAAAATCCAGGCAGATCAACAAGTTTAATCAAAATCTAATGAGTAAAGTTCGAAACAACCGATTGATGTATAGCCTGATCCAAAAATTTAGCAGATCATTTGTCACTTGTCACTCGTCACTTGTCACTCGTCACTTGTCACTTGTCACTCGTCACTTGTCACTTGTCACTCGTCACTCGTCACTCGTCACTCGTCACTCGTCACTCGTCACTCGTCACGTGTCACTTGTCACTCGTCACTTGTCACTTGGTTTTCTCCTTCTTCCAACAGTTCTTTTCGCCCAGCTCAGCGCCGGACCCGACGTAGAAATTAACCCCGGCGTTCCTGTAACATTGACGGCGAAGTACGGGGATGACTGGGTCGCAATTCCAGTGCCTATGAATGATGATGATGTTAAAGGTCCGTTCTCAATTGATCCTGCAGGTGATTTTGATTTTTTATTTTATGGTAATCTGTATACAGCCTTCTCAATCGGCAGTAATGGGTGGATTAGTTTTACCCATAATCAAAACTGGGGAGGAACAAGGAAGGCAATCAGTATCCCAAGTAATGCACCAAATAGCCCGCTTAATTGTATTCTTGGTCCTATGCAGGATTACAACCCTGAGGCAGCTCAAAGTCCTTACATTTATTATAAAACAATTGGCGCCAGACCCGATAGAAAATTGGTAATAATGTGGTGTCAGACGCCCATAACATGGTGCCCGAATGACGTTGTTACATTTCAAATTGTTCTTAACGAAACTGATAACAGTATTGAAAGCCATGTTTTTGCAAAGCCATCCTGTATCGATCCTGGCAATGACAAAGCAACACTGGGGATACAAAATGAATATGGTACAATTGGTATTTCACCTGCCGGATATAATGTCACGACTTTGCCAATTTCTGAGCTGGCATGGAAATATGAGATTGACCCCAATGTTTTTTCCGGATATAAAGTAAGTTCAATTGATTTTGAACTCCTGCCCATCACACCAGAGGACAAAATATCGTATACCTGGTACCAGGGTTCCGAATTGATTTCTACAGAAAAATCTTTTATTGTTACGCCTGATGCCACAACAACCTACACAGCCTGGTGCACAATCTGCAATGGAGCCACCTTCTCCAGCACCGTCACTGTTACCGTTGTTCCCCTGGTTCCTGATGCATTCACGCCAAATAATGACGGGGTTAACGATACATTTGAGATTCTTGGACTCCCCCCTACAAGTATAGCTGACTTTCATATTGAGATTTACAGCCGCTGGGGACAGCAGGTTTTCGCGGAGACCGACATTACCAAACCCTGGAATGGAAAAATGAACAATGCAGGTGAAATCTGCCCCGATGGAGTTTATGTTTGGGTGATTTATTACATGAACGCAGACAAAACCCGGATCAGCAACAAAGGCATGGTGACCCTGCTACGATAAAATCCCTTGCATTAAATCAATTAGAACCTGTTTCCTGAAAGGCTTCTCAAGATAATAATCTGCTCCTTTGGAAATAATGTACTCTTTTTCATTTTGAAAAGTATATCCGGTAACGGCGATTATTGGCGTGTTCAGATATTCCGGCATTTTCCTGATTTCCGTGATTGCATCAATCCCATCCATTCCCGGCCCCAGGTTAATATCCATTAAAATGGCCTGGTACCTTGATTTTTTTACCATTTCCAATGAAAGTTCCCCGGTGGTCGCCACGTCAAGCCGGAAATTCCTTTTCAGGTACATTCCGAGCAATTCAATGTTGGATTCGTTGTCTTCGACAAGAAGGATCAAGTGGGGCTCATTTATTGTTTTTTCAGCACGAATGACGTCTGATGTGGTTTCAGTTTTTTCATGAGAAATTAACACTTTATCTTGTGATCCGTGTGATGGCAGTGTGAGGACAAAGGCAGTCCCCTTCCCCGGTTCACTCTCAATCGCGATCGATCCCCGGAGCAACTCTGTACTCTTCCGTGCAATGGCTAACCCGAGTCCGCTGCCTTCATATGGACGGTTATACCCTTCATCGGCCTGCCTGAACTCCTCAAAAACCATTTTTTGCTTTTCCAGGGCAATTCCAATACCGGTATCTTTGATGACGATTTGAATCCTGTCATTTTTTTCGCCGGCGTACTTTGCCTTCAATTTAATTCCACCCGTGCTGGTGAATTTAACAGCATTTTCCATTATTTTGATAAGGCTCTTCTGTAGCAGATTTTCATCGGAAATAAAAAATAGCTGTTCATCCGCTTGTACATCAAGGTTCAACCCTTTGAGAATAACGGATTCCCTGAACATCTCAGCAGTTTTGTCAACCAGTTTTGTAACATTCACATTGGTCAGGTTCAGGGTAAGCCCTCCTTCAAGTTGTGCATAAAGCATGATCGAATCGAGCGTGTTTTGAAGCCGCTTGCCGGAGGTCAGAATATGCCCGGCCATATCATGTAGATCCTGCCCGGATAATTCATTGTGAAGTATTTCAGAAAACCCGAGAATCCCGTTCATCGGGGTTCTGAACTCATGACTCATATTCTGCAGCATTGCCGATTTTAACCGGCTTGATTCTTCTGCCGCCTGCTTTGCATGGATCAATTCCGTTTCATTCCGTTTATCATCTGTAATGTCCGACAAAATTCCACCGACCATCTCCTCTTCATTTCCCTCGCCACGCACAAGGTACCGTTGATCATAAACCCACCTTATTGCTCCATCGGGTTTCCTGATCCGGTATTCACATGCATCAATTTCACGAGATGGAAGATTCTGAAGGAATTTTTCGAACAATGATTTATCCTCATCCAAAACCTGGTCAATCCAATGATTTGGGCTGGCATTAATGTCACCGGTTGACAACCCGAATATTTTTTCAAAGGCGGCATTGACAATGTATAATTTACTCCCATCCATGTTTGAGAGCCAAACAACATCGAGCAGGTCATGGATCAAGCGCTGGAACCTTTTTTCTGTTTGGGACAGGACCGATTCAATCCTTTTTTTCTCATGTTTCATGACAGTTTCGGCAAGTTCCCTTTTTACAGCCGGTCCCAGCCGGTACAAATGGGTTTTCATCAGGTAGTCATTTGCCCCGCCTTTCATGATATTAACAGCGATGTCTTCTCCAACAGTTCCGGAAACCAGGATAAACGGGATGTCCGGTTTTTTTGATTTAAACAGTTCCAGCGCTTCGTCACCGCCAAATCCGGGCAACGAATAGTCTGAAATCACTATGTCCCACCCATCCTGGGCCAAACCGGCCTCCATTTCCGCTTTTGTCTTAACCTGCAGGTGATCTACTTCAAAACCTTCCTTCTTCAGGTGTCTTACCACAAGCAATGCATCGGTATCATTGTCTTCAACAAGCAGAAGTTTTAACTTTGTCATATGTTCTGAGATTACAGTGTTAATGAACGTCGTTAAGCTAGGAGAATCTGAAAAAGAAGATTGCTCCTTTCCCGGTTTCACTCTCTGCGCCAATCCAGCCTCCATGCTTCAGGATAATCCTTTTCACCGTGGCAAGCCCGATACCGGTTCCGGTGAACTGATCGTCGCTGTTCAAGCTGTAGCGCCAATAATATTGTTACTGGTACTGTTTACGAGGTTTTTCCGTTAAAAAAATAGCAGGAAATCTGTTCTCCTGAAAAAGGAACCTCAGGCGTAACGCATAACACCCCTGGAATATTTATAAAATATCAGGGGTGTTATGCGTTTTTTTGATCCAGGATGTTCACATAAATGAACCGTGTATCAAAGGATTATATCCGTTAGAGAATGATAATCTTTTTGTTGACCGTTTGTGTACTGCCTTCAATATTCAGGATATAAATGCCCTTTGGCAGGTAACTGAGGTCGAATGTATGACCGGAACCGGTTTTGAGGATAATTTCGTTTTGCACATATACCGCTTTACCCATCTGATCGGTTATCTTAACATTGATCATCCCTGCTTCGTTTCTGTCTGAGCTGATTGTAAACAGTCCATGACTTGGATTTGGATACACAAAGAACCCGTTGTCGTTTGGTTCAACCGACCCCGTGGTTTTCCCAATGCTGCCAGATTTAAGCGCCGGAGCAAACAAGTTCCCGTCGTAATCTCCAAACTCAACCGGAACAGGATTAGCTGCAAATGCTATTTCGGAAGGGGTTGCTGAATCTGAAATGAACAAAACAGAAAACAGGACATTCTGCGAAATGTCAATGCCTTGTTCATCTGCAGCCCATACAAAGGAGAGTATTCCAGGTTCAGGAGAACTTACCAGAATTGATTCCAATCCCGGGTAAACACCGGTAATATCTTTAAATGCAAGGTTTTTAGAATCATACCGGATGGTGAACTGGAACGAGCCTAAATCATTCACTGATGAGCCATACACAGGGACCTCAAGTTCTCCGGGTCTTGCCTCGGTTGAACCGATTGTGATGCTGCCTTCTGCGACAATATATCCATTGATGTTTTTCAACGCAACCGGTTGGTATGATCCGTTGGCATCGCCATAAGTTAATCCGTTGAAGCTTTGGGTAACATTTCCTCCGTTCACGGTCACAGGCTCCGGATTGAACAGCCAGTCGCCGACTGAAAAGGTGGTGATCATTGAAATGATTCTTTTGCGAACCAACAGGACATCGCTTGCAGTTACAGAACCGCTTCCATTCACATCACCCGAAGCAAGAAAAATACCTGACAGAGGTGAAATACCGGCAATATGTTTCTTATACAAAAGCACATCGGCAGCAGTTACGCCACCCCACGGTTTGCCTGTAGCGGCCTCTATTGTGTAGGACCCATCTGCAATTCCGGTGAACGAATAATTTCCGGAAGCGTTTGTTAAAGTTGAGGCGACGACATTGCCTGTGCCATTTTTCAGATTCAGCTGGATTCCGCTTAATGGCGTGTTGTATGTATTGGGATAGGAAATCAATCCGCTGACCAGATGGCCGGTCGGGGCGCCAATGGTGATGACAGATATATCGTCAAAGTAAAATCCGTCACCGGTCACACTCCCGTCACTGGCCAAAGTAAACCGTAGTTTTATAGTATGTCCTAAAAAGGGAGTCAGATCAATATTTTCCTCAACCCATGTACTTTGGGTTCCGTCATAAACTGGTTGACCGGGCAACTGTGATGATGTCCCCGGATGGGTGTAATTACCAGTCAGCGCTGTCCAGGTAGAACCTCCGTTTGTCGAAACTTTCACTTGTGCATAATCGTAACCAGCTTCGATGTCCCATTTAGCCCAGAAATTCAGCAAACCATAGTTGGCAGTCGTTAAATCAACGGTGCTGGTAAGTGTGACAGATTTATTAATATTATCCTGGTAATTTCCGCTTGGCGAATCGGTGATAGAACCAGGCGCTGAATGGTAGCTGGAAGTTGAGATGCCCCAGCCTCCCGGTGTCCAGTTGCCAAGAGTGCTGCACATGTCATTGAAAAGAACGACCGGTTGTCCGAAGATCTTATGGATAGTATCCCTCATTACAGTTGAACCATCATTCAGGTTCAGGACATAAGTTAGCGCTGTTCCGCTCTGAATCCCCGGATCCAGGATGAAAGAGATGGAATCGGCAACCGTCTGCCCGGGAAAAATCCCACCCAGAATCGCAGAATCACCAATACCTGTGAAGGCTGAGCTCAGCGGGGTAATTGAAACGGAAAAGGATGTATTGGTATCAAGTCCCAACTGGCTTACACTGAATTTCAAATATCCTGTGGTTTGACCAATAAGGGCTGGTGATTCATCTCTTACCGAGCCGTAATTGCCTGCAAACCTGGCGGCTAACAAACTTTGCAGCATGTTTTCCTGGCAAAGCGGGATGATCTCATTCACGGCAGGCCAGAATCCGCTCCCGCCAATTTCGGGTGTATAAGCGAGCGTTTTTGGTTTTGTAGTCTGTTCGCCATACATCCAGTCATCCGAACAACCTGAAACCACGTAAATAGTGGTGTTGGCAGGTCCGTAAGTATAATTATTATCAGCAGTCATTAAAGTCGCCTGTGCATGGAACAGGTCATTATCGGGTGAAGGGGTTGATGTATAACCCCAGGCATAGAGCAACATGCCGGCAACACAATGATAATTGAGCGCTGTTCCGAAATTATGGCTTTCACAGAAAGCCTTTAATGCCTGTGTTTCAGGTTCTGAAAAAGGAGCTGTTCCACGGTAGGTTTCATCATCCGGGTACCCCGACGAACCATCTCCTCCCCACATATATCCATAGTTACGGTTAAGGTCAACCCCGTAGCTGCCTCCACCGTTGTTATGCCGGTTTTTACGCCACATTCCGCCTCCCGATGGGTTGGTGGTCTGGTTGTATCTGTATCCGTCAGGATTCACAACGAGAATAAAATACATTTCGGTGTGATCTACCAGGTTCTTTATTTCAGGATCTGTTGCATAATTCTCGAGCAGATAATACATATAGAACATAAGATGCATGGCGCCGATACCTTCACGGGCATGATGCACTCCGGTATACAAAACCTGTGGTTTGGGGTCCTTCTGCACCACATTGCCTGTTATCTTCACCATGTAGATGGGACGGTTCTCAATTGACTGCCCGATAGATACTTTCTCGGTGATCAGGGTGGGGTAGTGGACAAACATGTAATCCAGGTTACTGTTAAATTGATCCAGGGTACAATGCCCCCCCATCGTTCCAAGCTGAAACTCAGATGGAACAGGATACTCACGGGATAATTCCGGATCTCCAACCATGGGTTGATTGGCAAATTTTTCGTTGTTTTTCAGATATTCAGCAATTACATCATCGACAAGAATATCCAGTTTAAAACCATTTGAACGGATGAGTTTCAGTTCTGTTTCCGAAAAATCTGAAATAAAAAACATGCCTTTGCTGAAAACACCTTCATCAACGGCTATCCCAAGCGATGAAAGTTTCTGCAAGCCTTGTTCATCGGTATAAATTTTGATTTTTGAATATTTCTCTGTTTGTGCAAACGTAAAACCAGTTGTGAATACAATCATAACAAGGAAAAAGAATTTTTTCATGGGACGGTTTTTTGTAGTTCGACAGCAAAGGTACAACTTTAAGTTTTTCAGTAACAGGGTCTCTGAAAAATTAAAATCGGAACAGGTTTTGTAATTCAGATAATAAATATTCTCCAGCCGGGTATTTTCTTATTTTTACGGTTTGGGAAAGTGATAAATCGCAATCTTACCAGAACCCCTTCTTCAGGGATGTACAATAAATGACCTCATCCTCCATCTCCTTCTCCTTGGAGGAGAAGGAGTGGCGGTGTTAAATATATAATAGGGGAATGGGGTTGAGGTTCTGATGATACAGCCCTAATGGGTTTGAGTCAGAAAAGACAAACCTATTGAGATGGAATACTTTTATGATTATGCTCAATCAATTATGAATCAACAATAACAATATTAAGGACGTATTGCCATGAGGACATCTCGAAATCTTTTTTTAATTATCTGTATTTCCTTCCTGGTAAATAACGTTACATATGCCCAGTCTGACAGCTGGCCTGGCCGTTTTTTCAAAGGATATGCAAAGTCAATAAAAGGGGGTGGCTTTAATTATCATTCTCCGCAACCCGGTGTTACATCTTCTCTCCTGATCAGGTCAATCGATTCGGTTCAGTACATTGAATGGGAAACCGAGGTAATCCCTGCCGGTTATGCCGAATTGTCAGTGAAACTCATGTGGATATTTGGTATTGATGCCAATACAGATAGCCATAGTTTTAAACTGTTTGTCAACGGGAAGTACTGTCTCACCTTTTCAAACCCGCTGGTTTCGGAAATGAAACCGTTTCAGGTGGAAGGCGTCAAAGGATCGTCGTTGCTCTTCAGGACAACCATGCTGGATAAATACGGCGACCCCATGGGATATGCCCAGCTCAACCTGCCTGTTTCAATGATAGCATTAGGCAAGCCACAGCGCATTCGAATTGTCGGAGAGTCGAAAGAGAGCCGTTCATGGTATATGACCTTTGAAGCAGGTGTGGAAGAAAAGTTGGAAATCAGACAGGTCCCTGCATTGGTCAGGGGCGCACATGGGAATTCCATTCCGGTGGTTTTCCAGTTTGTCCATTTGGGCGAACCGGTGAATGGAACACTCCAGGTGGCTGGTAATCCTGAATCGAAATTTTTCCTTGAAGCCGGATTTACTGAAGTAAAAGTTTTGCTGCCTGAAAACACCCCGCCAGGTGAACATGCAGCAAGAATTTCAATATTCGGGGAACAGTCATACAACAAAAAATTCGCTATTTCGCTACCCCGCTATTTTACTATTTTTCTGGTTCAACATACCCACACAGATATTGGTTACACAAGGCCCCAAACAGAAATTTTGCCTGACCATTTGCGTTATATTGATTATGCACTCGATTTTTGTGATCAAACCGATTCATTGCCCGATGATGCCCGGTTTCGCTGGACTTGCGAAACTTCATGGGCAGTAAGGGAATACCTGAAGACAAGGCCGGTATCGCAGGTTGAACGGCTCCGCAAAAGAGTAAAAGAGGGCCGGATCGAACTTACCGGGTTGTACCTGAATTCATCGGATCTGGCAGATGAAACAATGATTGCTGCAACACTTCAGCCCATCGGCGAATTTCGAAAACAGGGGTTTCCGGTGAAGGCTGCAATGCAGAGCGATATAAACGGAGTTCCCTGGTGTTTAACCGATTATCTTTCCGGCGCCGGGATCGAATACCTGAATATGGCACAGAATACCCACCGTGCGCTCAAACCTTTTAACAAACCAACCACTTTCTGGTGGGAGTCTCCATCCGGTAACCGAATCATGGTAAACCGGCCCGAACATTATATGTGGGCAAATTCACTTGGGATTCTGAGCAGTCCCGAAACGTTCGGGAAGGGTTTGTTTCTTCATCTCCAGGACATTACAAGTAAAGGCTATCCCTTCGATCACTATGCAATTCAGTTCAGCGGATACCTCACCGATAATTCCCCGCCTTCGACCACCGCCTGCAAACTGGTAGCGGAATGGAATAAAGTTTATGTCTGGCCAAAATTGAGGTTGGCAACACTTTCCGAATTTATGGATTACATGAAGAATAACCATGCCGGGGAGTTGCCGGTTATCCGCGGTGCATGGCCCGACTGGTGGATGGATGGATTCGGGTCAGCTGCAATACAAACAGCTTATGCCCGCACAGCGCATGCCGATTATATTGCCAACCAGGGTTTGATGGCAATGTCAACCATCATGGGTGCGCAGACTGTCGGATCTGTTCGTGATTTGCAGTCACAGATCACCGATGATATTGCCTTTTATGATGAACATACCTTCGGGGCAGCCGAAAGCATTACCGATCCGCTTTGCGAGAACAGCGTGGTGCAACTTGGCGAAAAAGAATCCTATGTGTGGAGCGCGGTAAAGAAAAACCGCATTCTGCGCGAGGAGGTGATGGGGCAGGTCCAGTCGTTCATCCCGAAATCAGATTTACCAACCATTGCGATTTTCAATACGCTGAACTGGAGCCGTTCGGGGAATACCCTGATTTATATTGATCATCAGC
>Ga0247842_10004225_pt1 | contig 18285 bp, 16 predicted proteins | sample LaCruzMarch2015__3_FD_192411 | JGI IMG/M metagenome (GOLD analysis project Ga0247842, IMG submission 192411) | Freshwater microbial communities from meromictic Lake La Cruz, Castile-La Mancha, Spain - LaCruzMarch2015_19m | ecosystem: Environmental > Aquatic > Freshwater > Lake | place: Spain...
GCAATCAGAAAAAACAAAGATAGTTTTTTAACGAAGCGCCCAAATCCTTCCCCCGCCACTGCGGGGTCAGGATGACTACTTTCTTTTTTGTCATTCTGAGTGGAGCGAAGCGAAACGAAGAATCTATTGAAGCCGTGACAAAAAGATTCTTCGCCCCGTTGGATGGGGCTCAGAATGACATCGGTCGAATAAAAAGATCTTATTGCTAATATTATTAAAAAAACAATAACTCCCGCCAACAATCCTAGCCAGGCGCCGCGGGTACCAGTCAAAAACAAGCCAATAGCCAATAGCAAATTACTAATAGCAAAAAACCATTTTTCTTTCCCGTCGAAAATAAAAAATAAATATCCAGCTAAAAAAATATTAAAAATTAAATAAGTTCCCAAAAATGCCGGGTTGCCAATTAGAGAATAGACTCTGTCAACTTGTGGCAAAAGGTTGCCCAAACTAAAAAAGTACTGGAAGATGGCCAGTAGAGAAATTAGGGTACTGACGGAAACGGAAACTATTATTAGCTGATAACTAAAACTTTGGTCTTTAAATCCCTCCCAACCCCCTCGCCTCGCTGGAGCCTTGGCGAAGCGGGCCTTTAAAAAGGGAGGAGTTTTGTTTTTGTCGCTGTCAATACTAAAAACCGCGCTTAACAAAAAAAAGGAAACAATAAAATGCAATAGGCCAAAAAATCCAATTCCCCGCTCCAAATTTCCCCAAAAACTATTGTAAAAATCCGCGCCAAAAATGGCAGAAAATAATGAGATTATTAAAAAAACTAAAACTGATAAACTTAAAATCCCCCTTACCCCTTTTTTAAAAAAGGGGGTAAAAAAATTTGCTGGATATTTTAATGCCAAATACAGATAAAAAACCGCGGCAATTTCTACTAGAGTCCGGAAAACAAAAACTTTGGGAGAGGTGTAGGGAAAAATTACGCCGGAGAAAGCGAGAATTGGGGTCGCCAAACACAGAGCCAAGAGAATTTTGAGCATCCTTAGCGGAAGAATATCTGATTTTGAGAAAAAAATATTCATAAAAAACAACGAAGAAACAAGAGACAAGAGACAATAACCAAACAAATCTCAAATTTCAATAGCCAATAATCAAACCTGTTTGAATTTTTGGAATTTGGTCATTGGATATTGTTTGTATCTTGTGTCTTGGAGATTGGTCATTACTTTTTCCTAAGTTCTACCAAATCTTCTTTCGCCATTTGATTTTCGGGCGAAAGTTTAACTAGTTTTTCGTACCACTCAATCGCCTTTTGGGTCTGGTTTGTCTCGCGATAAAAACCAGCTAACGATGCGATTAAATTTGCGTTATCCGGAAATTTGGCAATTGCATCCAGCATTGTCTGCTCGTACTTAACTGCTCCATCAGAAAATTTATAACGATAAAGATCGGCCAAAGATATATAAAAATTATAATCATTTGGACCATTGGCTATGGCCTGTTTTATGCTGATTTCCGCCTTAACCGGATCGTTTAGAAAATAAGTGTAAAGATCGGCTAAGTTGGCAAAAGGCGTTGAGCTTTGCGGACGAAGGCGACCGGCATAGGCAAAAACATCCCGCGCACCCTCGTAATCGCTTACCCCTTTTTTTAACACGCCCAGATAAAGCCAACTGCTAAAATCATCGGGGCTTGATTGCAGGGTTTTTTTGGTTTCGTCAAAACGCTGCTGAAAAAGCTGAGCTTCTTGGGCGGTTAAATTTGAATTTTTAATAACGAAAGCGGCGAGAAGTTTTTCGGGAGTCAAAACTTCAGCAACTGGTTTTTTGCCAAACGGAATTAGGTTTTTTTTGTAAGAGTAAACTCCGCCCACAGCAAGCGCTAATATGATTATAGTAGTGGTGGTGATGAGTGTTTTTTTGGATAACATACTGTTAATTTAAATAATTAAAAAAGAAACAAGATACAAGAAACAAGATACAAACAAAAATCAATAATCAAATTCTAATATTCAAACGAAAAATCATTGTGATTTAATAATTATAGAAGAAAGAATATTTTTTAATTCTGTCACCTCTTTCATTAATTCGGCCATTCTGTCTTTGATTTCCGGATTAGCTTCTTTTATCAAAATCAACCAATGAATTGTTTCTTTTGCTTCTTTACGAGAAATCTTTAAACGATGAATAAAATCTTTTTTGCCCAAAGCATCATTCGCTTCTCTATAGTTAGCTCCTATCGAACCGGCCGAACCAACAATCTGGCCGACTAGCCGATTATTCATTGCGTTTTTTGGTAAAGCTCTGCACAATCGAATAATTCTTTTGGCAAATTCTGTTGTTCTGTCCTCTAAGTCAAATTTTGGATTTTGATTATTGGTCATTAAAAATTGTTTGTTCCTTGTGTCTTGGTGATTGCGTAAAGCAACGTGGTTGCCACGCAACTTTACGTTGCATCTTGTTCATTAGTTTATCAAAAAAGTTCCCAAATGAAAACCCTCCCGCAAGATGCGGGAGGGTTTTCGGTTTTCTCACGACTAAGTCACAAGCGAAGCCGTGAAATTAGTTAAGTTAGAAGCTCAATGTCTGTGAGCCAGTGTTAGAAGACGGCAGACCGGAGACTAAGAAACCGTTGGTCCAGTCAGCTGTGCTAATAGAATGGGAAGCAGCGCTCCTGTCAGACCAGATAAAGTCATCGTTTGTCCAGCCATCAACTGTAACAGCATCAAACATATAGGTGCCGTTCGTTAAGTCGTAAGCTGAATCGCCCTGCAACGTGGTTAACACGGTCGCAGCGGTGGTGGCGCCAGTGACGACGCCTCGCAAAACGAATTCTTTATAAGTTCCGGCTGGAACTGTTCTCGTTGAAGAGGCATTACCCCAAGTACCCGGCACGGCTAACAGTACCATATTGATATCAGAGGTACCATCAACCCAAGCCGTACCAGCTTCTGGCAGATAAATAACAGAAGAGGTGGTGGCAAATAGAGTTGTCTCTACACCGCCAGTGACATCAACCAACGATAGCTGACCGACTGAAGCAACAGAAGTCGCGATACGGAAGACGAATTTATATAAATCAATATCGCCTTTGGCATCAGCAGCCACTTTGAATTTGAATAAATCCATTGTGCTGTTGGTCAACTTGGTAGTTGACACGTCTGTTCTAGTTACGGTCGGGACAGATCGATAGATGTAAGTCAACGGTTGAGCAGAAGTTGCGCTATAACCGGCAATTTGCTGACCAGAGGAGACACCAGTGCCAACATTTTCAGTGGCAAGGGTTGAACCATAATAGTTAACAGCAATCGCATGACCAGCACCGGCTACGGTGTTGGAGGTATAAATTGGCGCAATATCAGCTTTAATGGTGACAATCTTATCGGTATTGGCCGGAACTTGTAACGGGGTAGTCAACGTGAAGGTTGAGCTAGCTGTTGCAAGAGAACCGGAAGCATTACCGGTACCGATTGTACCTTGGCCTAGCAAAGTTGAACCATCATAGATATAAACCTGGCTCAAGTCGTTCGCTGTTGAGCTCGCGCTTGTTAGGGATAATCTAATCTTGGTGACATTAATCTGCTCGCTCGTTGCAGAGAATTTCAACACGGTCATAGTATTGCCCGTGGTGTTAGCCGCCGCCAATTTAGCAACTGGGCTGGATGAGTCCAAAGCTACGCTATATTGACCAGCGGAAGCAATAGTCATCGCTTGACCAGCCTGAGCAGTGGCAGAAACAGCACCAGAGATAGACTGGGTAGTTGAGACACCAGTCGCAGTGACAGTCGCGCTCGCTCCTAAGCCCCAAGCATGGGATGTAGCAACGGTCGCATTACCGGCAATATTACCTTTCAAAGCAACAGTCTTTTGAGTTCCTTTCGGAATAATCAAAGCGTTATCCAAGGTAAAGGTAAAGTTAGCGGTAGCTACGCCAGTTAAGCTGACAACATTACCGCCAGTATTTAAGGCAGTCGCGCCGTCATACAAAACCATATTGCTCAATTGAGAAACATCAACGCTAGTTCCCGCCATTGTGTCTCTCAAAGAAATTGTGGTGACTTTAACGTCTTCACCGGAAGCAGAAGCATCAAAGAGATAATTGGCAAAAGTATAGCCAGTGACACCTCTAATAACTGTCTGCGCAACCGGAGTACCTTGTACGGTTACTGTCAAAGAACCGCCTTTTACAGTCATGGTGTTAGCCAAAACTTGAGAGGTCGGGCTAGCAGTAATCGAATTACCAGTTACGGCACCAGTGATGCTGGTGATTTTGGTTGAAGGAGCATTAAAGCTTACCGCAATCGTATCATTGGCAGTCCAATTATTGTCTAGGTTACCCTTGACGACAACTTGAGTGGTGCCAACTGGGAAGGAAACCGTACCGGTAAAGGTAGCGGTAGCAGTATCAACGGCTGACCAAACTGTGTTAACCGGGCCGGCGATAATAGTGCCATCAGCCTTAGATAGTGTCAGATTAGTGATAGCACCTTTGTTGCCAGTGGTGGTAGTTGCAATTTCCAAAACCAGACTGGTCACATTGACTGATTCGCCCTGAACTACGAAATCAAAAGCACCGAGCAAAACGCCTTGGGCGCCTAGAGTAACGTTAGCTGCAGGAGCACCGCTCGCGCTCTTGTCAACCCGCAAAGTGCCGGAGCTGACAGTAATGGTGCTACCCATAAAGATTGGGTTGACAGCAGTATTGAACGGATCGGTGGTATTGGTGGTGATGGTTAAGTAATAACCATACGTATTGCCTTTAACCACGATATCGGTTGAGCGATAAATATCGAACTTGATAGTCCGAGCTGAACCACCGACGATATCACCCTTAACAGTAAATTCTTTATTCAAGCCTTTGGCGATCAAAAGACCAGCAGTGCCAAAGGAAGCAGTGTAATATTTTCCGTCAGAAGAAACAGTCGTGGCGTAGTTGGTGGTTCCGTCAGAAACAATAATGTTTGCTAAATCGGAAGCAGCCGCCGAGCCGGACTGATTAAATCTGATTGAATAGACAGTGACGTCTTCAGCTGAACCAGCGGTTAATTTTAGACCGGAGAAACTGAAAGCAGTTGTGCCAACCGCCTTGGAAGAAGTTGCTACGTTCAATGAACCAGCCGAACCGGTAAAAGAACCGATCGTCAAGGTGGCATTGAGCGTCTGGCCATTACCAGAAATTGGTAAAACGCCAGAAAGCGTCGCTGAGGTAGTCACACCCACTAAGCTCAAAGCAGCAATCTGACCAGCATAAGAATCTAAGCTCGCAGGCATATTGGCCGACAAGTAATAGCTTTTAGTGGTGTTTGCTGGAATGGTCAAAGTGTCGCGGAAAACAACCTGATGCGAAGCGTTTAAGGTTTGGTTAAGACCAACCTGTAAATTTGTCGCTACGTCAACCAAAGAAAGCGAAGACAAAGCCGCATCATCGGCCAAGCCAGTCCGCTGAACAGTCAAAGCAGTGATGGTCGCATCAGAAGCGCCAGCTGTAAAATTCACTTTTGTGAATGGGAAACGAGCCGCGTTTTCAACTGCGACGCCAGCCGCTGGAGTATCTGAAGCTAGGCTTACAGATAAGCTACCGGCTGCTGTTGAAGCAGAGACTGAAGGAGACGCTGAAGTTCCGCCAGTAATGTCGGAGCTTACAGTGTAGTTATCCCGATCAACGTTGTTGATAACATAAATAGCATCCCAATCATAACCGCCAGCGGTAAACGCTTCGGCTGTCATGTTGAGCCATTGTTTGGTACCCACATCGCCATTCGGAACTAATTTATAAACTTTTGTATCACCTAAAGCCTTCACTAAATCAGAAGTTGTGAAAGCATCCATTTCGGCCTGAGTCACGGTCTTTAGGTTGCTCCATTTCAAATGTCCATAGCTGGAAAAAACGGTTGGGTTCAAAACAAGTCTTTTGAACTTTTTTGCACCAACGTATTTTGCAATATAAACATCTGGGTTTGAGGCAGTCTTGATGATGTCACCTTCATTGATGGTGGCAGCAAAGGCAGCCATTGGAGCAAAAGCCGCAACGCCAGATAACCATAAAATGGTTGTGACGCTAGTCGTTACAGAAACGACTTTTTGTAATCTTTTACTCATTGTTTAATTTGTGTGTTATTTTGCCAATTAAATTTCTTTAATTAACAAAATCAATTTCAATTCATAAGACTATTTTTTCCCTGCGAGAATCCTGCTCAGCTTACGCCGCAGAATTACCCCCTTGTCCCGATTTGCGAGACTTACGCCTTTTTCTTAGCGAATAACGAAAAGATAGAAGCGAGGTGTCCTCGAGGTTCCCTGCCAAGGCAGGTATTCAAATTCTTGCGAATTTAAAATTAATCTGCCACCCCCCTTTTTAACATTCCGCTTTGCTTCAATAAGAAACATTACGTAATGGGGGCCAAGTAGAAAGAATCTCTGAATTGATTTTTTAATTAATGATCTTTTTTCCCCCACCTATCAGCGCTCATTTAGACTGACACTGATCCTCTTCTTTAGTTGAGTATAAGCTTTTTTATGAAGCTTTAGATTATCCTCTCGAATCTTCGCATCTTTGTCCGAGCTGTAAGCTTCATAATAAACTAGTCTAAACGGTCCTTTATTCTTAGTATATTTTCCACCTTGCTTACTATTATGCTCGCTGAATCTACGTCTTAAGTCTTTAGTAAAACCAACATAAAGTTTGTTGGTACTAATGCTCTTAATGAGGTAAACGTAATGCATAAAATCATAAGCGCTGATAGGTGGGGGATTTTTCAAAAAGCCATCGGAGACGAAACTCAAAACATAAGAGGGCTTTCAACCTCAAATGATTGACGACCTGTAGTTTCTTCCCGTGCCGCAAACCGGGCCCAAGTCCCTTGTTTTAGGCAAAAATGGTCTTTTTTTCTATAAGGCTATTATATAGGAACTAGCGTATTCGTGTCAATCCGATTAGAAACTCATCCAAAATTGTGATTTTAGAAGAGAAACGGGCGATTGCGCCTGCGGCTTCTTTAATACAGTTCTAGCTTTTTCTTAGGTAAGCTTCTAACGGGACAGGCGAACTTGTCCTGTGGACAAAATGACGGATTTTCCCCGCCAAAGTTTGGTTTCAAGGCTATTTTAAGGCCAAACTTAGATGGAAAAACATAAAAATGCACGAATATTAGATAAACTCTACTTGTCATTCCTGCCCGTCTCGCCGTAGGCGTAGCCGAGGCGGACGAAAACAGGAATCCATACCAAATTAATTTTTTTCTGGATCCCGCATCAAGTGCGGGATAACAAAACTAGGCGACTATTTAACGATATTTTCTATTACTGAACTAGTAGCCGCGCCTTTAACTTCCGGCAAATCAGCATTTTGCACCATTTTATCGGCACCGCTTTCAATTGCTTTAACCGCTTTAATAAATTGTAAAGCGCCAGAAAAATCATTTGCAACTACAGCCTGTTTGGCCTTTTCTAATAATTCCCGACTCTGCTCTGTCTGATTTACCAACACTGCTCTTATCGGCAATTTATCGGCAATGGAAAATTGCTGGGCAATTTTCTTTTCCTGGGCATTAACCTGCTCATGCGTCGCTTGGATTTCTTGATTTAATTTAGCAATAATATCTTCTTTTTTAATATCAGCCGAACCTTGATTGGCAATCATCGTTTCTAAATATTTCATATTGGCCTGCTTTCCAGTTTCGGCTACTTCGGCTATTTTGGTGTCCAGCTCCGGTTTGATATTTTCGGGTAAACTTTCTTTCGCTGTAGCTAAAGCCTTGCTGAATTGACTAGCCTTTTCGCTAATTACTTTGGCTGCTGCTACTACTTTTTTTGAATCAGACTGATTGCTTTTTGATAATTGATCGTTAGCGCTAGCCAGTTGCTCTTTGATGTTATCCACCACCTGCGTTACTTTTTCCGCTTTTTGCTGGGCTGACTCCTGATTGGCCACAACAATGCTTAGTTCTTGAAGCCGGCTATCAACAATATCGGCCTGAAGCTGAATTTTGCTCTCTTCGGAGAAAGATGCGACTATGCGGGCTTTTTCTACCGATAATTTAACCGGATAAAGAGGACTGCCGGGCGCGCTCTGCAAAGAAGCAATTCCTGTGACTGCTCCGCCACCCAGCACTAGCCCAAAGGCAATAATTACCCCGTAGACAGCGTTGAAGGCTAGCTTTGGCTTATTATCGGTGCCCCAAGAGGAAAAGAGCTCTTTTAAGGTAAACAAATCTTTATTAAGCAAATTTTTCTTTCTTTCCATTTCAATCCTGAAAGCTAATTTGGCGCGCATTGAAACCACCCAATCTTCTTTGGGGCTGATTTTTTTTAATAGTTGTATTTTGTTTATTAGATCTTGTTCGGTCATTATGCTACTAAAGAAGACGCAAAAGCAGGAGAAGTGTTACGGAATAAAATAAAAAAATATTCAATTATCAATAATCAACCTTCAATCAATAATCAATTAACCAATATTCATTGAAAATTAAGCAAATGAATATTCATTGGATATTGAGTGTTGAAAATTGAAAATTAACTTAGTCTTCCCCTCAGCTCTCCCAACGCTCTGGAAAGCAACGTTCGCACTGCGCCTTCGGACTTATTGAGAATCTCGGCAATCTCTTTGGTTTCAAGTTCATCCAAATAACGCCAAATGATTATTTCCTGATAATCAGGGCTTAATTGTTGCAGAGCCTGTTTGACCGAGTTCATCTCCAGGGTAGCCGAAACCAGATCAAGCGGACTATCAGATTTATCGGCAACTGGTTTATCGGTAATTTCTTCCAGCGAGATTGGCGCCTTGTCTTTTTGCCGATAAAAATCTGCAATTAGATTCCGGGCTACCTGATAAAAAAAGGCTCGCGGATTGCTAACGCTTTTGGAACTTAGATATTGCCAGGACTTCAAAAATACCTCGCTCGTCAAATCCTGCGCCAGATCTTCCGCATTCACGCGAAAATAAATATAGCGGTAAATTTTACCGACATACGTATCGTAAAGTTCGAGAAATTGTTGTTCAGAAATTTGGATAGACATGGAAGACAATATATAACTTTATTCTAGTCATTCTGAAGACCAATGCAGTAGAGCGGAAAATCTATTAGCAGTTAATTTTAAATTATAAATTTTTAAATTTAGTCATTTAATTAAAATTGAAAATTTAAAATTTGTCATTATTAAGCTCCTAGCAGAACTTCTCTTTAATAAACCTTTCCAATTCTTCCCTCAAGTCTTCCCTGTCCATGGCATATTCTAAGTTCGCCTTTAAATAATTCAACGGATCGCCGGTGGTTAGCCATCGGCCGTCTTTGACTTTTTGGGTATAAAAAACTCCGCCTTTTTTGATGTAGGTATTAATTGCGTCATTAGTCCAAAGTTCATGCCCTTTGCCGATTGGCGTTTCCTTGAGAATATCGATATATTCTTGATTTAAAATCATCCGACCAAAATTGACTAAATTAGAAGGAGCCAACTCAACAGAAGGTTTTTCAATAATTTCTTCAAGTTGACTGGTGCCCTTTTTTAGCTTCATAACGCCGTAGCGAGAAACTTGATCACGGGGCACTTCTTGCACGCCAATTGTTGGACAGCCATGTTTTTTGAATTCATCGATTAGCTGCTTGGTAAAAGAAACTTTTGACTTTACTAAATCATCGCCATAGCAAAAAATGAACGGCTCGTCTTTAACTAGATTAGCAGCCGATAGAATTGGTGTGCCATTACCATATGGCCCTTTTTGACGAACGTAAATAAAATTAGCCAGTTCCGATATTTTTTTAATTTCGCTTCGCAATTCTTCTTTGTTGGCTTTTTTAAGTTCATCCATTAGCGCCCAATTGTGATCAAAGTGATCTTCCAGTGGTTTTTTGTCCCACTTGGTCACCAAAATTATATCTTCAATCCCGCCTGCCACCAGTTCTTCCACAACCAACTGAATAATCGGTTTATCCACAATTGGCAACATTTCTTTAGGCATGGCCTTGGTCGCCGGTAAAAGGCGAGTGCCGGAGCCAGCCACCGCCACAATGGCTTTTTTAATTTTTTGCATAGTTTTGATTTGTTTTTAGACCGCGCATACGAAAAATTTTGTCCAAATTCAGGGCGAGCCGAGCGCTTAAAATCGCGTGCTGTGGTCGGGGCGCGAAGCGCCGTGCATAACGATTTTAGCGAGGAGAGCCCGAGAATTTTTCAAAATTTTATCGTCGCGCGGCGGTTTTTTCCGCCGCTTTTTTGCCGCCAAAAAAGCGGAAATAAAATCACAATAACTTCTTCTTGCAAATCCCTTTTAATTCTTCATTAAATTCCGCAATCGCTTTATCAACTAGCGGATGAAAGTTCTTGTAAAGTTTTTTCTGCTTAACAACATTGCCAGCCTCCAGCAACGAATCAACTGTGCCCGCGTCCAACCACGCGCCTTTAATCACGGAAACCCGCAGTTCGCCTTTTTTTAAATAAAACTTATGCAAATCAGTAATTTCAATTTCGCCCCGGTCGGACGGTTTCAAGCTTTTAGCCGCCTTAACTACCCGGCGGTCAAAAAGATAAAGACCGGGAATAATATAGTCGCTGACCCATTCTTTCGGCTTTTCTACAATCAATTCAACGCGTCCTTTGACATCAAACTTAACCACGCCTGAGCGCTCCGGGTCCGGTACTTTTTTGGCAAAAACATGTCCGCCTGACCGGAATTTTTTAATCACCGCCGAAAAGTCATCCTCAAAAATATTATCGCCTAAAATTAAAGATACGCTATCATCGTCGATAAATTTTTCGCCCAAAATAAAAGCCTCAGCCAATCCCCGTGGCACTTTTTGCACCTCAAATACCAGCCGCACACCATAATTCTTGAAAATTGATCCCATCAAATTTAAAAACTGGCCACTATGTTCTGGCGCCACAATAATCAAAATATCGCGAATTCCCGCTTTAATCAGAGTATTCAGCGGATAAAAAATCATCTGCCTGTCATAAACCGGCAAAAGTTGTTTAGAAGTGGTGGCCGTCAACGGAAACAACCTAGTAGCTGTTCCGCCGGCTAAGATTATGCCCTTCATACTTTATGATGTCATCTTGAGCGAAGAGAAGGATCTAAAAAAGATTCTTCGTCATCACGCCACATCGGGATTCCTCAGAATGACAAAATATATTTTTATCAGAATTTATCGGCAATAGCATTAATTTTATCGGAAGCGACCTTGCCGATAAACTACTTGCTCAAGTAAGTCGTTGTTTTATTAAACCCCTCTCTCTTAATCAATTTTTTTTCAAGCAAAAAAATTAGATCGTTGCGCAAGGTGCGTTCAGAAACATTTTTAAACAGGGGAGTCAAATCAGAACTTTTTATAAATTGCCTTTTGCTAATTTCCGTCAAAATCCTTTTTTGGCGCTCAGTAAGTCCCGCAATTTTTGAAGACGGCTCTCTCTTGGCTTTTTCCTCTTTCTTAATATTGTGCGACATTAAGCTTATTCCTTCCGCTTCTTTCCCTTCTTCAACAATCGCCTCCTTCCTTTTCTGGTTTTTGCCGATAAGGTTAATTTCTTGTCTAAGCTTACTGTATTCAAAATTAAGTACTGTCCAGTTTATAACTCGAACCCAGTTTTGCCGGCTGGCAATTTTAAAATATACCCGTAAATAATTAATCTTTTTCTCAATTCCGATTAAGTCGCTAACGGCTATATCGCCCGCTACGTTTAGCGCGTCATCAACCAAGCTTAGCTCAGCTGCCACCTGGTTAGCCAAAAGGCGTAATTGTCGGGTTAAAACCTCTCCAATCGGAAAACTGGCCGTAACACGATAAACGGCCAAACTCAAATTCAGAGCCCTCCGTGAAAATTCCTGGCTCTTCATAATTTTTTCTAAAATCTCAACCGGTCAACTGACAGAGCGAAAACTTTAGCTAAAAAATGTTTATTTGATTGTTTTTATAATAATCTAAAAATGCTTTTGGGTCAATAAAAAAATACGCCTGAAGTAGAAAGTTACAGGCGTATTAAAAATTTTACTAGAAAACCGTCATGTTCTGGGGTGGACAAACATCCGATCTTGCCCCCAAACCCTTGGCTTGGTTACCTCTTTTAACTCGCCAAGTTCTACAAGCCTGTCGACGCAAGCCATTCTAATCCAAGGGTCACCTGTTCCAGTTATTCCTGTGATTAGATCAGACATCTTTGCCACGCCTTCCAACAGTAGCTTGTTTTTCCTTTTGCGAATTGAAAGAAGCATTTTTTGGCCCTCTTTTGTTAAAACCTTCTTTTTCTGTTCTTCATAAATATACATATTCCCTCCTTAATCATTAAGAACTATTATTTTTTATAAAATATACTCTCCGCCCTTTACTGTCAATCACTTTCCTAAAAACTCCTTCAACGCTTCCGGCCACGGCCTTAATGGCGGTAATTTGGTATTCCATAAAATTGAATACTTAGGCCGTTTGGCTGGACGAGTAAATTTGTTGCCTGACACCGGAATTAATTTTACATCTTTTATTCCGGCCATTTCAAACAAAATTTTTACGGCGCCAAACCAAGTGGTCGGATTTCCTTCGTTGGTTATGTGATAAATACCCGAAGGGAAATTATTTTTAATAAGGTACTCTGTCTGCTTGGCTAGGTCTGGCGCATAAGTAAAATTGGACAAATCTTCATCAACAACTTCTATTTCTTTTTTAATTTGCGCCAAAAATAGCATTGTTTCAAAAAAACTCTTTTTGGCCAAAGAGCTTTGCGCCGGGCGACCAAAAAGCTTTTGCAAGCGGATAATATAGAATTTACCGCCACGCTGAGAGTGGCTTTGGCCAAGCTCAGCGTAGCCGCCAATGTGCAAAACCTCTTGTTCCCCCATCAATTTTGAACGGCCGTAATTTGAAAGGGGGGAAGGCTCGTCATTTTCCAAATACCCCTTTTCTTTTTGCCCGTCAAAAACATAGTCGGTGCTGTAATGGACAAAAACTGCGCCAAGGTCCTTGGCAATAGTTGCTAAATACCCTGGCGCCAAACCGTTCAGCTTTTTCGCCAATTCAAATTCCACCAGATCCTCTGCCTTATCCACCGCGTTATAAGCTGCGGCGTTAATAATAATTTCCGGCGCCAGGGTTATAATTTTTTTTCTGGCTTTCGGCTCATCGGTAATATCAATTTCGTTCAAGTCCCAGCCAATAACCTCGTAATCTTTTTCGCCGGAAATAGAGGAGAGTAAAAGCTTGACCAGTTCCTGACCCAACATTCCTTTATTTCCTATGATAAGTACTTTCTTCATATTTTCCCTCCTTTTTTTACTCTTAATTAAATTTAATACATCAATTGTTTTATGTCAAAAAAATCCTCCGACCCACAAGGACCGGAGGAGAAAGAAATTACTTGCTCAATGAAAGAATGGCTGATAAGGGCTAAAAATGAACAGCGAAAACATTATCCGCCCCGGGAATCCGCTCAACAACTAAAGAGCTACTCGGCTTAATTTTGTGCTGCCGCAGAAAAGCCTGGGCATCAGGGCCATCGTCCCCAAATTTTAGGGCAGAAATCTTGGTAAAGAGATCTTTGCCAATCGGCAATCTTCCATCACCCTTAAGAAATGTTTTCTGCTTTCCCTTGTCGCCATTTTTTCCTGTTGCTATTGTTACCATTTTTCCTCCTTAAACACTTAAACAGTTAAACAGTTAAAAACTAGAAGGGTTAAAAGATGAACAAAAAAACCAAGCCAGCGCTAAAGCATTAAATGGAATAGCGTCGAACATAAACAAGTAAGACATAAAAAGAGCTACTTTCCATACTGCTTTTTATAATACTCCAAGTAGGCACCAGATTTCAAGGGCTGCCACCAATCCCTGTTCTCCTGGTACCATTTTATTGTGCGACACAAACCATCCTTAAAAGAAACTTGCGGCTGCCAACCCAATCCCCTTAGCTTTTGTGAATTTATTGCGTAGCGCCAGTCATGGCCAGGCCGATCTTTGACATATTCGATCATTTTTTCATCAAAACCCAGTTCCTGTAAAATAAATCTGGTAATCTCCATATTGGTTTTTTCAGAACCTGTTCCAATGTTATAAACTTCGCCCGGATTGCCCTTCTCCATTATTATCTCAATCGCCGCACAATGATCTTGGGCAAAAATCCATTCGCGCGTCTGCTGGCCTTGTCCATACACCGGCACTTTTTTATTTTCCAGCAAATTAGTGATAAAAAGCGGAATCATTTTTTCTGGATGCGCGTTCAAACCAAAAACATTACAAGAATGCGTGACAATAACTGGTAAATTATACGTTTTAAAATAAGCCCGGCAAAGATGGTCAGCGCCAGCCTTGGAAGCTGAATAAGGACTATTGGGCATAAATGGACTTTTTTCATCAAACGAACCTTCTTTTATGGAACCGAAAACTTCATCAGTTGATATCTGAATATATTGTGCGACGTTATGCTTTTTTACTGCTTCAAGCAAAGTATACGTGCCAAAAATATCGGTTTTAATGAAAGCATCTGGCGCCATGATTGACCGGTCAACATGCGTTTCGGCCGCGTAGTTGATAATTTTATCCACACCCTCGCCAATGGCCGATTCAACATCTTGCGCGCTCGCTATATCCCCTTTCACAAATTTGTAATTTGGATTTTGTGAAACATCTTTTAAATTATCCAGGTTTCCCGCGTACGTTAATTTATCCAAATTCACCACCTGCCAATCCGGGTGTTTTTTAAAAATATATTTTATAAAATTGCTTCCAATAAATCCGGCACCGCCGGTAATAAGTATCCTCATAAATTTGTTTTAGTTAAAAATTGTCTGCTTGAAATTATTTGCTCATTCTCAAAATTTCTTCCCGCGCCATTGGCAACCGGAAAAATCCGTCACCTTCGCACAAATGATTAGCCTTCTTTATTAAAATAAATTTTGCGCCAATCTTTTTTTGCAAAATTTTTCCATGCTCAAGTGGCACAAGAGGGTCGTTGTCAGAATAAATTAAAATTAACTCTCTTGCTGCCTGTTTTATTTTTTTAAAATTAAATTCTTTACTAAAAAAATCTGCTGTTTCCCAAAAACCGATTGATTTTATTGGCCCGGCTACCAAAATTGCCCCGCCAATCTTCTGGCTAGCCGGTAATTTTTCTAAATATTGCAAAATTATAGTGACCCCCAAACTATGACCCACTAAAAAAGTTTGCTCATCCGCCTTACCTATAATCTTTACCAAATGATTCAACCACTCTTTTTGCTTTGGCCTTCTAGTGTTTGGCATTGCCGGCACAGAAACTTCAAAACCCAAAGCCAGAAGTTCTTCCTTGAGCCAAGGAAACCAATTATCCACCGGAGTCGCTTCCCAGCCATGAATTATAAAAACACGCTTTTTTTTTATTTTTCTCAGCCCCATAAAAAGCTTGTCCTGTGTTTAATTAATTTTATACGGTGAGTCTGATTTTTCTTCCCACCGAATTTCGTCCGTCTCTTCTTTTTTTTCTTTCCCTTTATATAATTTATCCGGCAAGTTAATACACCAAGATTCTTTGTCGGAAATATTTTTATAACCGTGCACTATACCCGGCGGAACAATAATCATTGCTGGATTTTTTTCTCCAAAAACTTCCTTAAAATGTTCTTTATTTGTTGCGCTCGCCTTGCGCCTATCCCATAAATATAACTCAAAATTTCCCGGGCCCAAAAAAATAAAGCAGTCTGACTGCTTTAAGTGTTCGTGCGGACCACGGACAATGCCTGGCTTGGTGACACTTACATATCCCATTGCCGAACGAAAATTAATTTCATCATCGCGCCAAATTTCCGCGAGCCATCCTCGCGCGTCTTCGTATTTTTTTAGTTGTTTTATAATTACGCCCTCTATCATCTTGTCTCTATTCTATAAAAAATCCAACAAACAATCAAATAAAAACCGCCTGATTTTGCAAATCAAACGGTCTTGTTGTTCTTTTCTCTTATATTGACGCCAGACTTTTAATAACGTTTTTCCAGCAGCTCTTCCGGCCCGCCACATTTTATCGGCGGCTTTTCAATTTTTGTGCTCTTACACCTCGGGCACTCGTCCGGCGCGATACGGCCTTCCACTAAAACTCCGGCCTCTCCACAGTCTCCGCATTTCCAACAAGGAACATTTTCCACAATTCCTTCTTTATGCATCCCCTCCCCCTCCTTTCTCTGCTTTTTTATTTTCGGTTTTTCAGACTTATTATACCAAATCCATCCTTTTAATCCAATAAACTCTTCGTAAGAAGGCGTCCAAATTTCGTAATTCCACCAAACGCCGCCAAAGGCCGGGTCGCCCATATCGGCCACGGTGAAAATCACGTAATAATCGCCATTGTGCTTATTGTAACAATAGCGCAATCTGGTGATAATCCTAAGGCCGAATAATTCGTTTTCCAATTGCGTGCCCAAGGCAATACAGAAATACTCTTTTTCACGCATTTCTTCAAATTCCTCTTCTGCTATCATTGTTGCCCCTCCTTAAACGAAAAAAACGCGCCACTTTATTTCATCAACTCAATTATCTTATTCTTATCCACCAATTTCACGCTCCCGTCTTTATTCACCAAACAAATTCCCAGCACTTCGCCCTTGATATTGCCAAGAGCGGCGCCGTCGGCCAATGCCGTTTCGTTAAAAGTGAAGGCGGGCTGAGGCGTTAAAGATTTGATAAAAGCCAAATTGGTAAAACGGGTAAAATTATCGCTAACCTTAGAGGCGCCGGCCAAAAAAACCGTTTCTCCCAACTTCAAATTACCGGCTTCACCAAAATTAACCACCGGTAAATTAGTTTCGCTGATTTTAAGCAACGTTAAATTATTTTCCTTATCTTCGCTAAATAATTCCGCCTCATATTCCTTGCCTTCCCGCAAAACCAATATTTTGGCTCCCTTGGACGCTGAAAAATTAGCCGTGGCCACCAAGCCGTCGCTGGTCAAAATAAAGCCCGAGCTTTCAATTGCCTTGCGGCCCACTCGTTCAGCCCGCACCGCCACCACCGCGTTGCCCACTTTATTAATAGCTTCCTGATAAGCAGTATCTTGACTCACATAAACCCGCTCGGTTTTATTAATAATAGTTGTGGCATTTTTATTTTTGCAAAGCCAGCTGATTTTTTCCAACGCCGGCAAACTGCCTAGCCAAGAAAACAGTTGACTGCCCAAAATTCCGGCTAAAAAACCGGTTAAAATAATAACCGACCAGAACGAGATGTTTTTTTTCTGCTTTTTTTCTTTTACCATAATTATTTATTTTGAATTTTAATCTGAATTTTATCATTATCCGCATCGACGCAGACGATATCTCCTTCTTTTACTTTGCCCGCCACAATTTCTTTGGCGGTCTGATCCAAAATTGATTGTTGAATCAAACGCTTGAGCGGTCGCGCGCCATAATTTGGATCGTAACCCTTTTCCGCTAAATATTTTTTTGCCTTAACCGTCACTTTTATTTTTATCTTTTTCTCCGCTAAGCGCTTCTGCACTAAATCCAATTGCAAATCAACAATGTTCGCCAACTCTTCTTTGGTTAAGCTTTCAAAAACAATAATTTCATCTACTCGATTTAAAAATTCTGGCTTAAAATTAGTCTTCAAGGCTTCCATTACCTTGCTTTTCATTTCCTGCTGATCTTGTTTTTGCGGAACCTCGTCAGCAAAACCCAGGGTAAAACGCTTAACAATTTCATTGCCAATATTAGAAGTCATAATGACAATCGTGTTTTTAAAGTTAACCGCTCGCCCTTTGGCATCGGTTAACCGGCCATCGTCTAAAATCTGCAACATAATGTTAAACACCTCCGGGTTAGATTTTTCGATTTCATCAAACAAAACCACGCTGTATGGACGACGACGAATAGCTTCGGTTAGTTGCCCGCCTTCTTCAAAACCAACATAGCCAGGCGGAGAACCTATCATTCTCGCTACCGTATGCTTTTCCATATATTCTGACATATCCAAGCGAACGATAGCATTTTCATCATTAAACATAAATTCTGCCAAGGCTTTGGCTAGCTCTGTTTTACCAACACCCGTTGGACCCAAAAAGATAAACGAACCAATCGGCCGCTTTTCCTCTGAGATACCAGCCCGAGAACGTCGTACTGCATTTGAAATCGCCACAATTGCTTCTTCTTGGCCAATTACCCGATTGTGCAATTTATTTTCCATAAAAGACAGTTTTTGCATTTCTCCTTCTAACATTTTTTCAACCGGAATTCCGGTCCAGCGAGCAACCACTTTGGCAATTTCCGGCTCACCAATTTCTTCCTTTAAAAGCGGCTTATCTTTTTGAACTTCGATTAATCTTTTTTGATTGGCTTTAATAATTTTGTCTTGATCGGGAATTTTACCATATCTTATTTCCGCCACTTTTTGCAAGTCACCGC
>Ga0247842_10004231_pt1 | contig 18230 bp, 19 predicted proteins | sample LaCruzMarch2015__3_FD_192411 | JGI IMG/M metagenome (GOLD analysis project Ga0247842, IMG submission 192411) | Freshwater microbial communities from meromictic Lake La Cruz, Castile-La Mancha, Spain - LaCruzMarch2015_19m | ecosystem: Environmental > Aquatic > Freshwater > Lake | place: Spain...
AGTCAGACATCGGCAGGACCCGCTAATTATTCAGATTTACTTAAACCTGATTTCACCGACACCCCGTTGATCTTGCCCAGCTTGCCGGTTAAAGCGCCCAAATCATCAGTAGTCGCATTTACAATCAACACGATTACGCTTAATTCTCTCTTTACGTGTGGAATCCCCATACGTCCAGCAATCAAATCGCCGAATTCCGTCAAAATATTATTAACCAACGGCGCAGCTTTTTTACGGTTATGAATAATTATCCCCACAAATCCTAAACGCTTTTCCATTTTTTCCTCCTTCAGTTTAGGGACAGTTCTGCTTTGAGTTGAGAACCGTCCCTACTAATAAAAATCCCAACCCGCCAGCAATATAATCCTGCAGAAAGGTTGGGATTTTGTCTTTATCCTCCCTTGGGTATAGAGTCGTTTACACGATCCTTACCGCAGGATTTATAATCTTATTTCTTATTTTGCGTAAATCGGCCTCGCCTTATAATGCACATGCAGAAGTTTTTCCGACTTCTCGCTCAAAGGCTTGCCTAAAAATTCCTTATAAATTCTTTTTATGTAAGGGTTCTGATGGCTGCAACGAATCTGCTTTTGCTCATCGTCTTGATACAAAGCCTGCGCCCTTTTAATCCTTAATTCATCGGTAACCATATAAGGCTGTCCGCCGCCGCCCACGCAGCCGCCCGGACAAGCCATAACCTCAATAAAATGATACGGCATTTCTTTATTATTAAGCTTGGCATCGCGCACCTTATTTAAAATATATTCCACATTACCCAGACCGTGGGCAATAGCAATCCTAAGCTTCTTGCCGCCAACTTCAATCTCAGTTTCCTTAACACCCTTTAAGCCGCGGACACTAACAAACTCCACATTCTTTAATTCTTTACCAGTAACAAAATAATGCGCAGTCCTTAAAGCTGCTTCCATTACACCGCCGGTAGAACCAAAAATAACCCCTGCGCCGGCATACTCGCCTAAAATACTATCGCACTCCTCATCGGACAGAGTATCAAAATCTATGCCTGCCTGTTTAATCATGCGCACCAACTCCCTGGTACAGAGAACTGTATCTATATCCTGAAAGCCTGAAGCAGACATCTCGGCATTCCTGGTAATCTCATATTTTTTGGAAGTACAAGGCATAATTGAAACCATAAAAATCTTGGCAGGGTCAATTTTATTCTTCTCTGCATAGTACGTCTTGGAGAGTACCCCTAAAATTTCATGCGGGGATTTACAGGAAGAAAAATGTTCAATCATATCCGGATAGAACTTTTCCATAAAATCTACCCAGGAAGGACAACAGGAAGTAATTAAAGGCAACGGCCTGTTCCCATGTAAAAGTCTTTCCTCAAATTCGCTTGCCTCCTCCATAATCGTAACATCAGCGGCAAAAGATGTATCGAAAACCGCATGAAACCCTAAGCGCCTTAATAAAGCGTAAAGTTTCTTGGTAAAATTCTTGCCTACATAACCAAATGCTTCTCCTATAGAGACCCTCACTGCGGGAGCAATCTGCACCACGCAATATTTATCCGGATCCATCAGCCCCTTCCAGACTTGAGCTGTATGATCCTGTTCAACAAATGCACCCGTGGGGCAATGCGCTGAGCACTGGCCGCACTTAACGCATGGAGAATCAGCTAATTGGATATCTCCTGCAGGAGATATCCGGGTTTTCATCCCTCTTTCTAAAAATGACAAAGCCCAGACATCCTGTAATTCTTGACATACATGCACACATCGGCCGCAAAGGATACATTTTTTAGGATCAAGATCAACAGCCTTGGTCGAGGTATCTATCGGCAAATCTCTTAAATACTGCGGAAATGATTCATCTTTAATTCCGAAATCCGCGGTAAGCTTTTGCAACTCACACTGATTATTCCTGGCACACTTAAGACAATCATTGGGATGATTTGATAAAATAAGCTCGATTACCGTCCTGCGTATTTCAACTATTTCCGGGTCATGCGTAATAATATCCATCCCTTCATCCAGCGGCGTACAACAAGAACGCAACATCTTATGCGAACCTTTATTCTTAACAATACAAATACCACAGGATGCCGAAGGAGGCAGATCCGGATGCTTGCAAAGAGTGGGTATTTTTATCTGCACTCTCTTAGCTGCCTCTAAAATAGTTGTGCCCTCTTCCACTCTTAACAAAATTCCGTTAATTTTTGCTTTAATTATTTTTGCCATATTTATACATTCGCGGTCTAGAGACCGCACCTTTCAAGGGGTCACTTTTTATTGATTGCTTTAAATTTACAAACATCAAAACATCGTCCGCACTTTACACATTTATCCTGAATTATAGAATAACCTTCTTCTTTGCCGCCGATGATTGCCTTTACCGGGCAATTATTAAAACAAATCCCGCAACGTTTACACTTATCCTCGATTATACTATAAGTTACCAGGCTGCTGCACTTTCCCGCCGGGCATCTCTTATTTAAAATATGCTCATTATATTCCTGCTCAAAATATTTTAAAGTAGAAAGCACCGGGTTTGAAGCAGTCTGCCCTAACCCGCATAAAGATGCCTTCTGCATAGCCTGGGAAATCCTGCGTAATTGCCCCAGGTCATCGGGTTTACCTTTGCCCTCGGAAATTTTCTTCAGATAACCAAGCATCTGGAAACCACCGATACGGCAGGGAGCGCACTTTCCACAGGATTCCTCAACGCAGAAACCCAGATAAAACTTAGGGATATCCACCATGCAATCATCATCATCCATAACAATCATCCCACCTGAACCCATAATTGAACCTAGCTTCTGCAGGTTTTCATAATCCACCGGTGTATCCAAAAGGTTTTCGGGAATAACCCCTCCGGAAGGACCGCCTGTCTGTACCGCTTTTATCGGCTTACCAGAGAGCGTACCTCCACAGATATCCACTACAATCTCTCTTAAAGTCGCACCCATAGCAATCTCTACTAAACCTGAATTCTTGACTTTTCCGGTTACCGCAAAAACCTTTGTTCCCTTTGAAGTCTGTGTGCCTATTTGTGAAAACCACTTACCGCCTTTTGAAATAATTACCGGAATATTGGCCAGGGTTTCAACATTATTAATAACAGTGGGTTTACCCCATAACCCTTTTACCGAAGGATACGGTGGACGAGGATGAGGTGTCCCTCTCCTGCCCTCTATAGATGAAATCAAGGCGGTTTCTTCACCGCAGACAAATGCGCCGGCACCCAACCTTATATCTATATCCAGATTAAAAGAACTGCCAAGGATATTATTTCCCAGCAGCCCATAGTCATAAGCCTGTTTGATTGCCTTCTCAATCCTTTCTACTGCCAGCGGATATTCCGCGCGGATATAAAAATACCCCTTAGAAGCCCCGATAGCAAAAGCGGCAATGATCAAACCTTCAATCACCGAATGCGGATCACCCTCTAAGACGCTCCTGTCCATATATGCTCCGGGATCTCCTTCATCAGCATTACAGATAACAAATTTCTCAGCTGATGCAACCTCGCGGGCAAAATTCCATTTCATCCAAGTAGGATAGCCGGCACCGCCTCTTCCTCGTATACCGCTGATCTTTAACTCTTCAATCAACTTTTGCTGGCCTAATTCACCAAGTACTTTTTTTAAAGCCAGATAACCGCCGCAAGCGATATATTCCTCAATACTCTCCGGGTTAATCTTGCCGCAATTGCGCAAAACAATCCGGTGCTGCTTGGCTTTAGGTTTAAAAACTAAATCCTGGATAACTTCATTTTCCTTTAAAACAGCGTCAATTATTCTTTTAATATCTGCATCTGCAACATTAACATAAGTAATTTTATCCGGGAGGACCTTAATAACCATTCCCTGATCATACACACCGATATCCGCAACTCTCACCACTTGGATCTGATCAAGTAAATTAGTCTGGCGAAGATAATCCAACAAGCGGGTATAAAAATCACGCGTTTTATCTTCTCTTTTTGGATCCGTATCTTTTACTAAAATAACTTTGGTATACATAGATTATTCTTTGCTCTTTTAAGCTAAAACCTCAAAAATAGAATCATTAACCAACCTTTTGGAAATAACATGCTTTTCCAGTATCTTAGTTGCCACATCTTTATTTACCGACCCATAAATTACTGACGGCAGTCCTTCCACGCTTACCTCGACTAAAGGCTCAGCGTAACAGGCTCCTGCGCAACCGCATTTTTTAATTTCAATCTGCAGGTTTCTCTTTTTAACTTCTTCCGCAAAGAAATTAAAAACTTCCTCTGCCCCGGCAGCGATACCACAGCTGCTCATTCCCACTTTAATCCAATCCTTGGGCTTATCGCTGGAAGCCTGGCTCATTTTATCTAAATCATCAGGAGTCAATTTATTCATCTTAAGCTATTCCTCTTTAATATACTTAGACAAGATATCCGCAACCTCATTCTTCTTTACCTTGCCGTACACTTTATTATCAATCATCATTACCGGAGCTAACCCGCAGCAACCTAAACACCTGACGACATCCAGATAGAAGAGCCCATCCTTAGTCGTCTGACCTTCCTTAATACCTAAGATGTTCTTTATTTCATTCAGGATTACCTCCGCACCTCGTAGATAACAAGCTGTACCCATACACAAAGCAATCCGGTGCTTGCCGGGAGGAGTTAACTTGAAAAAATTATAAAAAGTAATTACCTCGTAGATCCTGGCCAAAGGGATATCTAACATTCTGGATAATTCCAGAGACAGCTCCCGCGGCACATAACCATGATGATTCTGAATCTCATGCAGGATCATGATTAGGTTACCTTCTTTACCCTTCCATTGCTGGACAAGGCTGACTAATTCCGGATTAAGCTTTTGATGTTCCATGTGTAAATAATTATAGGGTATTTTCTTGCTGGGTTTACCTTGATTAGAGTAAGAATTTTACCACAATTTTTCTAAAAGGCAAGAAAAATTTTACTAAAACGCTCCTTCTTTTTGTTTATAATGCGTATGCAATAAATGATGCGACTTTTCTCCCAGGGGCTGGCCCAGGAACTCCTTATACAATGCCTGCACCGCCGGGTTTTCATGTGATTTCCTAAGAGGCTTATTTTTATCCTCGCGATAAATCGCTTCCATTCTTTTTAACCTGATTTCGTTATTTGTAGGAATCGGCTGACCCGCTCCTCCTAGGCATCCTCCGGGGCAAGTCATAATTTCGATAAAGGCATAAGGAGAACTGCCAAGTTTTACCTCCTCTAATAATACACGCGCCTTACTTAAACTGCTTGCCACCGCAACCTTTAGTTTTAATCCATCAATATCCACCTCAGCAACCTTAATCCCATCAAGACCTCTTAACCCAAAAAAATCGAGTTTCTCTAGTTGCCTGCCAGTAAGCACCTCATAAGCTGTCCTCAAGGCAGCCTCCATTACTCCTCCGGTTGCCCCGAATATTACCGCTGCTCCCGTAGAGATACCTAAAGGCTCATCAAAATCCTCTCCCTCAAGATTAACAAAATTTACCCCTGCTTCTTTGATCAGGCGGCTGGCCTCCCGGGTGGTCAAAACAAAATCCACGTCATAAAATGCTTCGCTCTCCTTAAGGCTCAATTCGTCTTTCCAATAATTAAACGCGCTTTTCATCTCCGGGCGTAGCGCTTCAAATTTCTTAGCGGTACATGGCATAATTGAAACAACCACTATATTTCTTGGGTCAATATTGAACTTCTTGGCGTAATAAGTCTTGGCAACTGCCCCAAACATCTGCTGGGGGGATTTACAACTGGAGATATGCCCTAATATCTCTGGGTAAAAATGCTCGGCGAATTTTATCCATCCCGGAGAACAGGAGGTAATCAAGGGAAGAGATCCCTTATTTTTGATCCTATCAATTAGCTCATGGCCTTCCTCCATAATCGTAAGATCTGCGGAGAACTGCGTATCAAAAACTTTGTCAAAACCTAGCTTACGTAAACTTTGAGCTAACTTTCCCGTAACCAAACTGCCTGCGGGCATACCAAACTCTTCGCCAATCGCTGCCCTTACCGCCGGAGCTACTTCCACAACCACAAATTTATTAGGATCAGCTAATGCGCGCCAAACTTCTTCCGTAGCATTCTTTTCAGTGATTGCTCCGGTAGGACAGACTAAAAGACACTGGCCGCAGTTAACGCATACGCTATTTGCTAAACCCTGATCAAAAAATGTAGCTATCTTGCTAGACTTGCCGCGTCCGGAAAAATCAATCGCTTTAACACTTTGGATGGTGGAACAAACAGAAACGCAACGGCCGCATAAAATACATTTGTTGGGATCCCGGGATAAAGATACGGAAGTGGTATCCAAAGGCAACTCTATTTTTGCTGTCTTGGGGAATCTCACTTCTCTTACCCCCATATCAAAAGCCAGTTTTCTCAACTCGCAAGACTGATTTCTGTCGCAGACAAGACAATCTTTGGGATGCCCTGCCAAAAGCAGCTCTAAATTCAACCTTCTGGCATTCCTTACGCGCGGGGTATTCGTAAAAATCTCCATGCCTTCTCTTATAGAAGTAACGCATGAACGCAGCAGGGTTTTAGCTCCCTTAACTTCCACTAAACAAATTGAACAGGCAGCCTCCTGGTTGATATCTTTTAAATAACAAAGCGTAGGAATATCGATTGCGGCTTTTGCGCAAGCCTCCAAAATAGTCAGACCGGCATCACATTCATAAACCTTGCCGTCAATTTTTAAAGAAACTTTTTTTTCTTCCATTTATTTGCCTTCTTTAACATCACACCTTAAGCATCTGCTTGCTTCAAAGCGGGCCTGTTTTAGTGATAACCCCAAAGAAACTTCCTTAAAATTATTCCTCCGTTTATTTATTTCCAGCTTTTCGCCATCTAATTTCTTTGACACCTTTGGTTCTAAGGGGACTTCAGATTTATAAGTAAATTTACGGAACAATTCGGAAAATCTGTCTCTTGAGCTTAACGCCAGGTCAATTATCCTAGCAGCTTTCTTACCGTCAGACATTGCCTCAACTGCAGTCGCCGGCCCCATAGCTAAATCACCTCCGGCATAAACCTTATCCAAGTTGGTTTTTAAATCAAACCTGCCTGCCTGAACTGTCCCATTCTGGTTAATCAGAATGCCACAACTCTTAATAAATCCTGCGTCCACCTTTTCTCCGATTGCCAGAATTACAGTATCACAAGGAATTTCAAAAACCTCATCAGTAGCTACAGGCCTTCTCCTTCCGGAAAGATCATAATCTCCTAATGTCATCCTGGTTACGATTAAACCTTCCAATCTGCCGCGGGAATCCCCCTGTATGGTTTTAGGGCTGGCTAAAAATATAAACTTAACACCTTCAGATTCGGCCCCTTTAATCTCATCTTTATTTGCCGGCATATCTGCTTTTTCCCGGCGGTAAACAATAGTCACCTCGCTGCCAAACCTCAAAGCTGTGCGTGCGGCATCCACTGCGACATTACCGGCGCCAATAACTACTGTCCTTTTACCGATAAGCGGATCCCTGCCGACTGCCACATCCCCCAGAAAAGCAGTGCCTGATAATACTCCTTTTAAACTTTCTCCCGGAATACCCAAACCCATATTTTTATACGCCCCGGTTGCCAGCAATACCGCATCCGACTCTTTAATCTTTTTATCTAATTCCTGTGCGCTGATTTTTTTGTTGCATAAAATCTTTGCCCCCATCTTTTGCACAAAAGCAATTTCTTTTCTTAATATTGCCTTGGGCAGGCGGTATTCGGGAATACCATAACGCAAAACCCCGCCGGCTTCAGGATTAGCTTCATACACGCTCACATCATGGCCAAGCCGACTAAGATAAAATGCCGCGGTTAAACCACAGGGGCCTGCACCGATAATAGAAATCTTCTTGCCGGTCTTTGGCAGCCTTTCTTTGGCTAAGCGCTCAATAATCTTTGCATCTTTGCCGCCTTTATATACCTGATCCGCAATATATCTGTGAATTTCGCCTTGCGAAACCGGATAATCAATATCCTCCCTGCGGCAACGCATCTTACAATGAAAATGACAAATCCTTCCGCTCGAAGACGGAAAAGGATTATCCCGGATAACGCAATCGAAGGCTTCGGTCAATTTGCCTTCTTTAAATAATTCCAGGAATCCCGGGATATTCATATGCAATGGGCAACTATTTTCACAAGGAGAAACAAAAAGATCCACACATACCCCGCCGTCACAACGCTGCTCTTTGATATGTTCTTCATATTCGTGCTTAAAATATTTAAGAGTAGTCAGCACGGGATTTGGACTGGTTTGCCCTAACCCACAAAGGGCAGTATCTTTAATCACCGTCCCTAAATCTTCTAAACCCTGAATATCGCCTTGACTGGCTTTACCCTTTGTAATATTAGTCAAGATATTTAAGCTTTGAGTCAGGCCTTCCCGGCAAGGAGTACATTTACCACAGGATTCGCTAGTGGTAAACTCCGTAAAATAGCGCGCCACATCAACCATACAATTATCATCATCCATTACCACCATACCACCAGACCCCATGATCGCCCCCAAAGAGGCCAAGGTTTCATAATCAATCGGGGTATCAAATAATGAAACGGGAATACACCCTCCGGAAGGGCCGCCACTCTGCACAGCCTTGATTTTTTTATTTGTGCCAGTTCCTGAGCCAATATTATAAATAAGCGTCTGTAAAGAAGCGCCTAAAGGTAACTCCACCAACCCGGTATTCTTGATTTTACCTACCAGGGAAAAAACTTTAGTTCCAGAGCTATTTTGAGTACCGGTCTGTGTAAACCAATCAGCGCCTTTTGCCATAATGACCGGAATGTTACTCCAGGTTTCCACATTATTAATATTAGTAGGTTTATCCAGGTATCCTTTTTGCGCAGGAAACGGCGGACGGGGATGCGGCCTTCCTGATTTACCCTCAAGCGAAGAAATTAATGCTGTTTCTTCTCCGCAGACAAATGCTCCCGCACCTTCTACCAATTTAAGGTCAAAAGAAAAACCGCTATTAAATATATTATCGCCTAACAGGCCAAGCTCACGGGCATCGGAAATTGCCTTTTTTATCCGCTCTACCGCCAAAGGATATTCTGCGCGTACATAAATAACACCGCTAGAAGCGCCCATCGCATAAGCGCCGATAATCATCCCCTCTAAAAGCATATGCGGGTCGCTCTCGCTTTCATTACGGTTCATATAAGCACCGGGATCGCCTTCATCGGCATTACAGATAATATATTTCTCCTCAGAATTCTCTTTGCGCATTAATTCCCATTTTATCCCTGTAGGAAAACCTGCTCCTCCTCTACCTCTTAGTTTTGATTTCTTCACCTCTGCAATTACAGCTTCCGGTTTAAGATCTGTTAAGACATTCAGCAAGGCCTGGTATCCGCCTACAGCAATATACTCTTCTATATCTTCGGGGTTAATCAAACCGCAATCCCTTAAAACAATCTTTTTCTGCCATTTAAAAAACGGGATTTTATCCCAAGCGGGTATCTGTTCAAACCCCTTACCGTAAGAAACATGTCCAGTAAGATGATCCCATGCCTCAATTTTACATAAAGCCCTTTTAGGATTAATATTACCGTTGAATATCTCCCTGACTATAGAATCTGCGTCTTTAGGCAAGACGCAGCTTAAAATAACTAACGGTTTACCGGGCAAAGTAATATTGACTAAGGGCTCCTGAGCGCAAAAACCAAAACAACCTACTTTAGTTAAAACCGCCGGTACTTTTCGTTTTGCAAGCGCAACTTTAAAAGCCTGGAATAATTCCCGCGCGCCATTTCCAATACCACAAGTCCCCATGCCGACGGCGATACGCACGCATTTAGATAATAACTTCGCTGATCCTTTTTCTTTAATCAGCCGTAAGTCTTCGGCATTCTTAATAATCATTTCTTAATTCTCCGGGAGTTGATGCCTTTTATAATCTTGCGTATTTTCTCCGTAGTCATACGGCTGTAAATATTTCCGTCTACCTCAATTACGGGAGCCAGCGCGCACTGGCCAAAACAGGCTACAGTTTTAATCGTAAACTTATTATCCTTGGTAGTCAGGAACGATTTACCATCCTGGCTAAAATCATCTTCTTTAAAACCGAATAAGTTGATTAAAAAATCCAGCAGGTTTTTTGATCCCCGTGTGTGGCAAGCTGTGCCCCGACAGACAATAATTGAATGCTCACCCTGCGGCCTAAGGTTAAAGAAGGCATAGAAGGTAATAATGTTATATATTCTGGATAAAGGTACCCTGGCTTTCCGGGCTATATATTCTAAATCGCCCTGAGCAAGATATTTATGCTTATTTAATTTCTGGGCATCCTCTAGTATTCCCAGGAGCCTGCCCGGCCTATCTACGTAAAGAGAGATAATCTTATCCAACTCTACCCTATCCAAACAAGATTTTGTAATATCTTTTTCTTTTAACGCAACTTTACTCATCGCTTCCTTAAAATTATATTATTTAGTCTTCTCCGTTACATTAATAAAATAAATAAGATTTTCTAATTCAATCTCCAAATTAACATTATTAATAATACAACCTTCGACGGCTTTAAGCCTTAGCGGCGCAAAATTAAGTATCCCCTTAATTCCTGAAGCGCAGATTAAGTCCACAGCCGTTTGAGCCGCGATATCCGGAACCGCTAAAATAGCTATGCGTATGCCATTAGATTTTATGAAAGACTTGACCTCCTCTAAAGGCAGGACCGGAACAGGATTAGAACGATTGATCTTAGCCGGGTCAATATCGAAACCGGCAACGATTTTTATGCCTTCCTTCTCAAATCCCCGATAGCGCATAAGCGCACTGCCGATATGGCCTGCACCGACAACAATAACCTTCTGCAACTGATCCTTACCGAGGATGCTGTTTAATTTCTCAAGTAGCGAATCAATCTGGTAACCTCCTTTTTTATTTCCGGAGATACCAAAAATTGAAAAATCTTTTCTTACCTGGGAAGCAGTGCCCCCTACGGCATCTGCAAGGTTATCTGAGAAAACTTTCACAAAACCCAATGCCTGTAATCTGTAAAGAGCGTTTTTATATCGGGAAAGCCGAATGATGCAGTTTTTATTAGTAATCATATTGTTCTATTTTTCACAATAATAGAAACAATATAACATTTCTCTCTTATTTGTCAAGAATATTTTAAGATTATTCGTCCTGTCTTTAGCTGGGAAGGTTTAACTTTATAAAAGGAGGGTTACCTGATTTTTAAGAATCTCAAGGAATCCGCCCGGAGGCGAATCTATTTCGCTGCTCTTTCCTGTTGAAGGACGTAAAGTAATTTTACCGGAACCAAGCTTAGCTACTAAGGGAGCGTGTCCAGCTAAAACACCAAGGTAGCCTGATTCTGAAGGCACAATCAGGCTAAGCGCATCTCCCTCGTATATCGTTTTATTACTAGAATATATCCCGACCTTAAAAACCTTAGCAGCCATCTTCCCTATTGGTTGTTTAGCAGCTGTTTATTCTTCTCAATCGCCTCTTCAATCGTACCAACCATATAAAAGGCCTGCTCATGTAAGTTATCAAGCGCGCCTTCAATAATCATTTTAACCCCCTTAATTGTTTCTTCTAATTTCACATACTTACCCTTCATTCCGGTAAAGTTTTCCGCTACAAAGAACGGCTGTGAAAAGAATCTCTGCACTTTACGCGCCCGCTGAACAATCAATTTATCTTCATCAGACAGCTCATCAATACCTAAAATTGAAATAATATCACGCAGATCCTTATATCGTTGCAGGATTTTCTGGACTGCCAAGGCAGTATTATAATGTTCCTCCCCCAATAGACGCGGATCCATAATCCTGGAGTTAGAATCCAAAGGATCAACCGCCGGATATATTCCCAGCTCAGAAATCTGGCGTGATAAGACAATTTTTGCATCAAGATGTGAGAATATGGCTGCAGGAGCCGGATCCGTTAAATCATCCGCCGGAACATATACTGCCTGTATAGAAGTGATCGAGCCATCGCGGGTTGAAGCAATCCTCTCTTCAAGCTGGGCAACCTCAGTCGCAAGATTAGGTTGATAGCCTACAGCTGAAGGCATGCGCCCAAGCAAGGTAGAAACCTCACTCCCTGCCTGAATATAGCGGTAAACATTATCAATAAATAAAAGCACGTCTTTTCTTTCCTGGTCGCGGAAATACTCCGCCATAGTTAAAGCAGACAAGCCAATACGCAGCCGTGCTCCCGGCGGCTCATTCATCTGGCCGAATACAAGGGCGCTGTTTTTAACTACCCCGGATTCATTTAATTCAAGCCAAAGCTCATTCCCTTCGCGGGTTCGCTCGCCTATTCCGGCAAAAACTGAAACTCCTCCGTGTTCTGTAGCAATAGTACGGATCAGCTCCATAACGATTACTGTTTTCCCCACGCCAGCGCCGCCGAATAACCCGACTTTCCCGCCCTTAGGAATAGGGGCCAGAAGATCAATGACCTTTAATCCTGTTTCTAAAATATTTTCTATGGGTAATTGTTCTTCAAAGTTAGGACTAGTCCTGTGAATTGGATTTCTTATTTCCGGATGTTCCAGCTTATCTTGGCCGTCAATCGGCTCACCCAAAAGATTAAATATCCTGCCTAAAGTTTGTTTACCAATGGGTACGGTAATCGGACTACCAGTATCAATCGCCTTCATTCCGCGCACCAGGCCATCAGTAGACCCCAGGGCAATGCAGCGCACTGTATTGTTTCCTATATCCTGGGCAACCTCAAGAGTAAGACTAATCCTTCCTGCCTCAATCTTAATCGCGTTCAAAAGCTGCGGCCCCTGATTCTCAGGAAATTTAATATCAACACTCGGCCCAATAATCTGAATAATCTGACCCTCTGCCATAATTTTATCCTTTCAAAGCCTCAACAGAAGAAGTAATCTCTAAAATATCCTGGGTGATCCCTGCCTGCCTGACCTTATTCCTTAAAAGCACAAGCCCTTCTAAAAGTTCCCTGGCATTATCGGTTGCTGTTTTCATAGATACTGTCCTGGCCGCATGCTCTGAAGTAAATGCCTCCAGAAAAACAAGGCGCATCTTGATCAGAAGATACTTCGGGATTAAATCCATAAGTATGCTTTTTAAATCCGGTTCTGCGATATATTCCTCCGGTTTAACCTTTTTTGGTTCGATACTGAGCAGGCGCTGGAGGGTTGCTTTCTGAACAAGGGAATTCTCGAAATACGTATAGGCCAGATAAACTGAAGCCACCTTACCGCTTAAAAACAGCTGGCTAAGCTCAGCGGTAATCTTATCGCAAAAATTCTGCGTAAATTTTGCGTTTAAGCCTATATATGAACTATATATTTCTACGTGTCTAGCCCTAAAATAACTTAATCCCCTCTGCCCAACCACAATTAACTTTACTTTCTTTTCCCTGTTCTTTAGCAGAAACTCCTCCGCTAAACGGATAACATTCTGATTATACATTCCGCATAACCCATTGTCAGAAGTTATCAAACAAAGCACAGTATCAGAATCACTGTTTCTTTTATTAAAGTATTCAGATACAGCCTTATCAGAAAAACCGGCTAAATTATGCATAAGATTCTCAAGCCTTAAGGCATACGGCCGTAAAGCAAATAGCTGGTCCTCAATACGATTCAGTTTAACAACTGAAATCATCTGCATGGCGCCGGTTACCTTTTTGGTATTTTCCACGCTGCGGATACGGTTTTTTATCTGTTTTATAGACTGTGACATATTTTAGGATTGGCTTAAGAATTCTTTTTTAGAATCAACAATCAACCTGTCCAGCTTACTTCTTAAATCCAAATCTAAATCATTCTTTAATTCTATCTCCCCTATAATACCGGGATAATTCTTTTCAATAAATTTATAAAGATATGCCTCAAATTTTCTAACCGCGCTAACCGCTAAATCATCAAGATAACCATTAATGCCGGCGTAAATAATAAGTATCTGTTTAGATGTCTCAAGCGGCTCATACTGCACCTGCTTTAAAATCTCAACCATCCTCTCGCCACGGGTAAGTTGGCTACGTGTAGTTTTATCCAAATCCGTTCCGAATTGCGTAAAAGTCACCAATTCGCGGTATTGGGCAAGATCCAGCCGAAGCTTTGAAGCAACCTGGCGCATAGCCTTGCTCTGTGCCTTGCCTCCGACGCGAGATACTGACAAACCTACATTTACCGCAGGCCGCACCCCGGCATAAAATAAATCGCTTTCCAGATAGATCTGGCCATCGGTAATAGAAATTACATTAGTAGGAATATAGCTGGATATATCTCCAGCCTGGGTTTCAACAATGGGAATAGCAGTTATGGAACCAGCTCCTAATTTATCATTTAATTTAGCCGATCTTTCCAGAAGCCTTGAATGCAGATAAAATATATCTCCCGGATATGCCTCCCTTCCCGGAGGACGTCTTAAAAGCAAAGACAACTGCCGGTATGCCTGGGCATGCTTGGATAGATCATCATAAATTACCAGGACATGTTTTCCTGAATACATAAATTCTTCCGCCATGGCTGTCGCCGCATAAGGCGCAAGATACTGCAAGCTGGCCGAAGCGCGGGAAGAAGCGCTAACGATTGTGGTATACTCCATTGCCCCGTGCTTTTTGAGCACCTCGCTCACCGCTACCACGCTGGATAATTTTTGGCCGATGGCGCAATAAATACAGTAAACATCTTTTCCTTTTTGGTTGATGATTGTATCTATAGCAATAGCGGTTTTTCCGGTCTGTCGGTCACCAATAATCAATTCGCGCTGGCCGCGGCCAATAGGAGTCATGGCATCTATGGCTTTTACCCCGGTCTGCAAAGGTTGATTTACCGGCTGTCTCTCTACTACGTTAGGAGCGCTGGATTCTATTGGCCTGAATTTTTGCGTATTGACCTGCCCCTTGCCGTCGATTGGCCGGCCTAAACCATTGACTACCCTGCCGACAAGTTCTTCTCCTACTGGAACCTGCACAATCTTGCCGGTGCGCTTAACAATATCCCCTTCCCTGATGCTTTGATCAGGGTTATCCGTACCAAATATTACTACACCCGCGCTATCTTCTTCCAGGTTTAAAACCATACCCATGATATTATCGGAAAACTGTACCAACTCACCCATCATTACGTCATCTAACCCATAGACACGCGCAATGGTATCCCCGACTTGGATAACCGTGCCTATAGACTCAGTGCGCAGCCGGGTTTTATATTTTTCCAGCTCTTTTTTGATTATAGAAGTTACTTCTTCTGGTTTTAAAACCATTCTCCACCTTCCTCAAGTTATGCAATACTTACCGCAGCAAGTTTTTCTTTCAACTCGCTGAGCCTTTTTTCCACTGAACCGTCAATAATTGTATTTCCGATAACCACCTGCACCCCTCCCAGAAGGCTGCCGTCTAAATCGATATAAAACCTTAAATCCTGCTTAAACTTCTTTTTTAAAACAGCCTCGATCTTTTTAATCAAGTCCAGCTCCAGGGGAAAAGCGGTCTTCAGCAATACATCCACCTGGCCAAGATGGGAGTATTTTACGCGCAGGTATTCGGCGGCATCCAGGAAAACATCAAAACGTTTCTTTTCAATAAGAAGTTTTAAGAAATTGCGTATCTCGTCTGAAAGCCCGTCCTTTATCGCCGCATCGATAATTATGCATTTTTCAGCATATGAAATCTCCGGATTATGCATCAACTCGCTAAAGCCCGGGTTATCGCGGATAATATTTTTTACAATTACCAAATCTTCTAAAGCCTTATCTAACCCGCAATTCTCCCGCGCAAAACTTATAAAGGCTTCCGCGTACCTGCTGACAACCACCTTATCCTTGATCATCTAAACATCTTCCATTTCTTTAATAAAATCTTCCACTATCTTACGGTCGCCATCCTCGGTAAGTTTCTCCTGGATTACATTTCTGGCAGCATCTAAAGCAATATCCACGATTCTATCTTTTAGCTTCTCCTGCACCTGGGAAATTTCATGCTTTACCTGCTTACGCGCATCATTAATAATATCCTGGGCGTCTTCATGGGCCTGCTTACGCATCTGGGCGTTTAACTTCCTGCCCTCTTCAATAGCCTCCCTGATTTTTACTTCAGTCTGCTCATGGACAGACAGCATTTTAGATTCGTAGTCCGCTTTCAGCTTGCTGATTTCAAGTTTAGAATTCTCAATCTTCTCGAATTCAGAGCGGATTTTTTCTTTACGCTGATCCAGGAGGTTAAGAATCTTCTTCCAGGCAAACAGCTTTAGTAAAAATAAAAGCAGGAAGAAACTTAAAACCTGCGCGAATATTTCGCTTGCGCTAAGCATCTCTAAAAGTCCCACCGATTACTCTCCTAGCCCACAAGGGCACACCGGCCAGGCCGGGTGTTAATATACCTCAAATTTATTTACCGGCGTACATAAAAGCAAATACCAAAACATAAATGGTAATCGCTTCAATAAAAGCACAGCCGATAATCATACTGGTCATTATTTTATTGGATGCCTCCGGCTGCCTGCCGATTGCCCCCATAGCCGAAGCTACCGCAATACCTAAAGCTATTGCCGAACCAAACGCCGCCACAGCTAAAGCTATTGCCGAACCTAAATCCAATGCTACTTTTGCATCCATATTATCCTCCTTACCCAGAAAGGGTGCACCGGCCACTTCCTCTTGGGCCGGGTGTTACTCTATAACTTCTTCTTCGTGGTTTAAAACAAGCGCCAGATAAATCGTAGTCAACAGGCAAAAAACCGAAGCCTGAACTACTGACGCCAATACCCCCATTAACATATTAAAAAATAACAAAGGCAAACCTTTAATCCCGAATCCGGCAAGCAGGGCAATTAAAACTTCATCACCCCAAATATTACCGCGTAAACGTAGAGACAAACTTATCGGCCGGATTAACTCAGTAAGTATATGCAGGATTAACATAAACAACGGCAGAATAATCGTAAAGGCCAAAACCCCTCTCTGCTGACCTGCCAGGTGGTCCAGGTAACCTAAGAAACCTAACTCCCGGATAGCCGTATACTGCACATAAAAAAATACACACAGAGCCAGAGCCAAGGTTATTGACCAACTGGCGGTAGAAGATTTCATAAACGGGATTAAACCTGAAAGATTCATGCAAAGAATATAGATGAATAGGGTACCGATAAAAGGAGTAAATCTCTTTCCTTTTGGCCCCATAATTCCGCAAACAAAATCATTCAAGCCCTCAACAATAATTTCAACCGCTGCCTGCAGCCGGTTGCCGGGGATCAAGCCCTTTCTCCTACAGGCAAAAAAAGCCAAAATTCCCAAAACTAAAACAATAAGCAGGGAAAAACTGATATTCTCCCAAAGGTAAATGAATTTAAGAAAAACATTCCCTGGAAATTTCTCTGCTAAGATTGAAAAAATGTTCGGCAACTCCGGTATTCCGGTATTTTCGCTCATTTTTTGTTCACCTTGCTAATAGCTTTTAGGATCTTGGCTACTTCCATAATTGCAGCCAGAAAACCAAAAACAATGCCGAACAGCACTACCCAATGCGACAAATTAAACTTCTTTTGCAGAAAATCACCTACAAAATAACCTGAAAGCGGCCCGGCAGCCAGCATAAAAGGGATAAAAGAAACAAAACCTACGGTTTTTATCCCCTTATATAAATCTTCTTTCTGCATAAAGTGCCTATAAAAAAATTGACGCCTTCTATCCAATATCGGATTTAAGACGTCTGTTAACTTAATAACTGCTCTACTCTTTTGTAAGCAAATATTACTGTACCATAAATTCTAAGCTTGTCAATTATAATTAGAATCTAATTAAAGCTTATTCCGTTTTAGTGGCGATATTTAAATTCTTTATGCCCAACTCATTCAGGATATCCAACAAACCGACAATATCCTTAAACCTGACCATTTTATCTGAAAACAAAATCACTTCAAGCCCTGGATCATCCTGATGTAGTTTAGCGACTTCCGCTTTGAGCACTTTTCTTGAGATAAGTTTATTATCCAGATACACCATGCCTTCATTAGTTGCCATAATGCTAATTTGCCTGGCATCATTCATTGGCTTGCCGGTTGTAGAGCCCGGAAGATTAACCCGGATATTCGACTGGAGGATCAAAGGCGTAGTAACCATAAAGATGATTAAAAGTACCAGAATAACATCAGTAAAAGGAGTAATGTTTATTTCGGCAATTGGCTTTTGTTTTCTGCTAAAAGTCATCATTTCTTTATCGCGCTAATCAAATCCATAGTCTCGGAGGCAGCCAGCTCCATATCTTTAATAAAATCATCTATCTTCTTCATAAAATAATTATA
>Ga0247842_10004233_pt1 | contig 18218 bp, 35 predicted proteins | sample LaCruzMarch2015__3_FD_192411 | JGI IMG/M metagenome (GOLD analysis project Ga0247842, IMG submission 192411) | Freshwater microbial communities from meromictic Lake La Cruz, Castile-La Mancha, Spain - LaCruzMarch2015_19m | ecosystem: Environmental > Aquatic > Freshwater > Lake | place: Spain...
TAACATAACATTAGACACAACAAATCCATTAATTGAATTTGGAACAGGAATGGCAAGTACTGGTTCAAACTTGTCTCAAAATTGGATTTATCTAAATGTTTCTTTTACAGAAATTAATTTTAAAAATATGAGTTTCACTTTAAAAAATGATTCAGGAATAGTCAATCAGACTAATTACACAACTCCAACTTATACAATTAACTGGACAAATCTACCAAATAAAAATTATACTTATTATGTTAATATTACTGATTCAGCAAATAATAAAAATTCAACAAGTATTGGTTATGTAGTTTTAGATACAGAATATCCAGGAATAACACTTCTTAGCCCCCTAAATAATTCCTACAATAACACAGACCAAAATTTCACAGCAAACTTAACAGACAATCTAGGAATAAAGAATGCTACTTTATATATCTACAATCAGACAGGGTTAGTTTATAATTATACATTCACATTTGTTTCAAATACACTTCAATCTACAGTTGGAATAGTTGTAGCTTTGATAGATAATGTTTATACTTGGTTTTATGATATTTTTGACTGGGCAGGAAATAAAGCAACTACAAACAATTATACTATAACAATAGATAAGACCAATCCAATGATTTCAATTACCTCACCACAAAACAATTCAAATCTAAGTTATAATAATGTAAATATAAATTATACAACTCTCGATGTAAATAATAAAACTTGTTGGTACTCTAATGATACCTATTCTTCAAATACAACTTTAATAGATTGTAATAATATAACAAGTGTAACTTGGTCTGAAGGAAATCACAATGTAACAATCTGGATAAATGATCCTGTTGGAAATCTAAATAGTTCAAGTGTGAGTTTTTATGTTGATACCTTACCTCCAACTTTAATTTGGTTATCTCCAATAGATGATGGTTCTGTTTTTGATGGTTATACTAATTCTTTTAATTATAGTGTAAGTGATTCAGGAATAGGATTAAGTTCATGTTGGTGGTCTAATTCATCTGGAATAGTTAATCATACAATATCTTGTGGAACAAATATAACCGACATAGAAAATATTGAAGGGGCCCATAATATAACTCTTTGGGCAAATGACACCTTAAATAATATTAATAGTATCATAAGATTTTTTAATATAAATTCAAACGACCCGATTATTACTTTAAGTTACCCTTCATATAATTATTGGTGGAATAATGGAACTAACAGAATATTTAATTTTAGTATAATAGATACTCATACAATAAGTGAATGTCAATTATGGGGAAACTGGACAGGTACTTGGCATTTAAATCAAACTAATCAATCAGCAGTTTCTAACTCTGGAGTTATATTCAATTTCAATCCAATAAATATTTCTGATGGAAATTATAAATGGAATGTCTGGTGTAATGAGACTGGAAGTAGTAGAAGTGCTTGGTATGGAATAAATAGAACGATTCACATTGATACAATTTATCCACAATTAACTTTAATTAATCCATTAAATCAAACCTATACAACAAATCAACTAACAATAAACTTTTCATCAAGTGATATAAATAGAGGTACTTGTTGGTATAATATAAACAACACACAAAATATAACTTTAGCTTCTTGTAATAATATTACTTTCACAGCTAATCAGGGAAGCTCAACTTTAAGAATATTTGTTAATGATTCTGCAGGAAATACAAATTCAACTAATGTAAGCTTTTTTGTTGATAGTATATATCCTTTAATAGAATATGGAACTGGAACAGCCCTTGATTATGCAAACCTAAGCCAAAACTTTACATATATAAATCTTTCAACAACAGAAACAAATCTAGCTAATATGAGTTATACCCTTTACAATTCAAATAATTCATTAAGCTACGCTGGATTGATTGGATATTGGAACTTTGACAGGAACACAACATCTATTTATGATCAAAGTGGAAATAATTATTTTGGAACTCCTGTTAATACTGTATGGGATGTAAATGGAAGACTTGGTGGAGAAATTAATATAATGGGAAGTAATTCTTATATTGATATTAATTCTTTGAATGTAAGTTCTTTTGGAAGAAACTTCTCACTTTCTTTATGGATAAAAGCTTCAACAGCACAAAATACAGATAATAATGGGCGAATCATTGCAGCAGAGGATTATTCTCCTAATAGGGGTATGAATATTCAGATGCTAACCAATGGAGAACTCTATTTCAGTTCAAACCCCCACGAATGGATTTTTTCTAATAATAAATATAATGATTCGGTATGGCATTTATTATCTATGACTTGGAATAATGATACTAATAATTTAACTGCTTATGTAGATGGAGTTTCAATAGGTTCAGTGACTGGAGGTCCTATTAATGTTTCATCAACAAGACCTCTTGTTATAGGAGGATCTAGTTGGCATAATCCTAATTTAAATTTCAACGGATCAATAGATGAAGTTATGATATTTAATAGAACTTTATCAGACTCAGAAGTTTCGGCATTATATAATAGAAGTTTAATTAACCATACAGAATACACAACTCAAACAAACACAATAAACTTCACAAATCTTAATGATGGTTACTATTCTTACTTCGCAGATATTCTAGATGTATTAGGAAATTATAATACAACTTCAATTAGAAATATTTTCTTAGATACACATAATCCAAATGCAACACTTTTAACTCCTCTAAACAATTCTTACAACAACACAAATCAAAACTTCACAGCAAATTTAACTGATAATATCGGAATAAAGAATGCAACACTTCATATTTATAATTCAACAGGTTCTCAAATTAGTTCAACTGTTTTTACATTCACACAAAATACAATCCAGCAGGTAATTGGAACAATCGTCACTCTTACCGATGGTGTTTATACATGGTTTTATAAGTTATTTGATTTTGCTGGAAACTCATTCACAACACAGAATAACACTTTTACTAAAGATACAATAATTCCTCAAATTAATTTCACAAGCCCTTCTGATTCAAATGGTACTTATGTAAACAGAAATTTTATTTTAGTCAATGTAACAATAAATGAAACAAACACAAAAAATATAACTATTTTTTTATACAATCAAACAAACTTAGTAAACTACACAAATTCAACAGATTCATTTTATTCTAATTTCTCAAGTTTGCTAGACGGTATTTATTATTTTAATTCGACTTCTTATGACTTAGCATTAAATCCAAACTCTACAGAAACAAGACAAGTTACAATTGATACAACTTATCCTTTAATCGAGTTTGGAACCGGAACAGAAATAAATCAATTCAATACAACAAACATTTATATTTATGCAAATGTTTCAGTAACAGAAACTAACGAAGATACAATAACTTTCAATCTTTATGATTCAAATAATAATTCAGTAAATTCAACATCATTTACAGACAACTCAAGAGAAATAACATGGTCAAATTTAATTGATGGAATTTATTATTATAATGTAACAATCAATGATTCAGCAGGAAATACTAACTTTACTGAAACTAGATTAATTAGATTAGATGATACTGCTCCATCAATAACTATAGATCTCCCACAAGAAGATGCACAATATAGCAACAACAATTCAATAAATTTAAATTATACAGTTACAGACAATTTAATAGATTTAGTTTTATGTAGTTATAGGGTTATTAATTCTACAGGGAATACTATAAAATCAACAAGTTATTCTTCGTGTCAAAACACAACATTTACACTTCCAGGAGGAGACATAAGTTATACTTTGACTTTATTTGCAAAAGATAACCTTTCAAACCCAAATTCTCAATCGGTCAATTTTGCAATAAGAACCAACTCTCCAGCAATTACACTTTATCCAACAAACAATACACAAAGAAATAGTTTAATTAATCATTACTTTAATTTCACTTCAACTACAAATACTGCAGGAATAAACACTTGCGAATTATGGGGTAATTTTAATGGAACATATTCATTAAATCAAACTAAAACTTCAGTTAGTAAGACTTTGATGAATTCATTTAATCCAATAAATCTTTCAGAAGGAACATTTTTATGGAATGTCTGGTGCAATGATACTTTAGGAAATTCAGGTTGGGGAACTAATTTGACTTTTGTAACAGATATTACTAACCCTCTAATTAATATAACAACAATTACTCCAACTTCAGGATCCCAAACGTTTAATTTTAATTCAACAAGTTTAGATACTAATTCAATTACCTGCAAGTATTCAATATATAATAATAACTCAATTGATGGATTAAGCAGCAATATTTCTTTCTCATGCAATACTCAAGCTTCTGCTACTACAAGCACTTATGGAACATTTAATTTGACAATATATGCGACTGACCTGGCTGGAAATATTAATAGTTCAACACAAAGTTTTACAACACAAGCTTCTTCAGGAACTCCCAGTGGAGGTGGAGGCACAACGACTATAAATCAAACAATAACTGTAGAAAGCAACCAGACTTTTTGTGGTGATAAATATTATTCTAATTGGACAACTAAGTTGGGATTACCATCATGCCAGAATCCAAGCACAGGCTTTCCAACTGGTAATGATGCAGGATTAGTTGAGGATTATTTTAATTGTCCAAATGATTGTCCTGGTGCTGATGTTGACAGTGTAATCTGGGGATGCCTCGATGGAAATCCAGAGACCAATTGCGTATGGACTGGATCAACTACTTATCAATATATTGCTCTTTTTGGAGCATTCTTTATATTCATTTTAGGAGCATCTACAATTGAAGACAAAAAATCTGGAAAACAGGTTAATACTGTAAAGTATTATTATCTAAAAGTAACTGGAAGGAGAAAATCTCAAAAAAAGCATAAATTTTTATAATAGTAAATATTTATAAATAATCTAAAAAAAGATGAAAAAATCACAATATAGATACTGGATCGGAATTTTCATTATTTATTCAGCACCAAAATGTTTATAAACCTAATAGACTATTAATAGACTAAAATAGACTATTAAAAAAATGGCAAATGAAATTAAAAAGGTTAATGGTAAAATTGTTATCTCTGAAAAGGAATTTAACAGGATGATTGAAAAATTAGTTATTAAAAATAATGATACTAGTGGGAAAATTACGCTACCAAAAAATTTAATAAATAAAAAAGTTTTCATTGTCTGGTTTGATAATGAAAAAGAAGTGTGAATATGAATAATTTAATAAAAACAAAGGTGTTTGGAATTATATTTCTGTTAGTTATATTAATAACTATAGTTTCTGCATCGGTTTATATTTATTCAAGCCAGTCTGATTTTGACCAGGGAATTTATAATAATACTTTATACAATTCTAGTGTTGGTGCAGTTCAATTAAATCTTTCATTTAATAACGGAACATATACAAGCCAGGTTTTTAACACAAGCTCGAATGTTACTTTGAATAATTTAAGTTGGACATACCAAAGAATACAGTGTCCTGCTAATATGTCTTATATAAATAAACTAAGAGGTTTTTGCATTGACCAATATGAAGCAGTTGCGTTAAATGCGGATGGAACTTGGAATGATAGTTCAGATGATAATGGTTGGGTTGCAGCATCAACAACTTCATTGTTAGCAGCAGGAGGTTATGCAGGTTCAATGTCTGGAAAGTATCCATGGGTTTACATTTCAGCAGACCAATCAAGAATAGCTTGTTCAAGAGCAGGAAAGCATTTATGCACAGATGAAGAATGGCTGGCTTCTGCAAATTATAGGGGGAATTATTACAATCTTCCTGCTACAATAAGCAACTGCACAGTTTCATCAAATTGTGTTTTAGGTCTAAATTTAGGCCCAAATGGAGGAGATGCTTGTTATGGTGGTGCAATGGCAAATTGCACATCAGCAGAAGGAGTTTATGATATGACTGGAAATGTTTGGGAATGGACAAATGAGTCCGTAGAATATACTAAACCTTGCCAGCCTGTTGGAACAACTGGATATTGTTATTGGAATGGAACAGACTTCCTAAATGTAACTAATGCACAAACAGCAGTATTTGGAAATGATGGAATGTATTTTACAGCTAATACTGTTACAAATAAAGCGGTGCTGCGTGGTGGCAGTTGGAATAATGGGGCGGATGCAGGGCCCTTTTGTGGCGCTTTGAATTCCGGTCCCACGGTTGCGGGCTACAGCCTTGGCTTTCGCTGTTGCAGTAGTTAATCTGGTCCCTGGAATCTGGAAATCCCGTGGGCGTGAACTGCCGAAGGCAGGTGCGAAAAAAAATTTGGAGACAAAAAACATGAAAGAGAAAACAACAAGTAAGGAGAAAAGATGATAGAAGATATGAAAATATTTCATAGTACTTATGAGTTCATTAAATGGGTTCATACTTTACTGAATAAATTTCCAAAATCAGAAAAGTATACAATGGCTCAAAAAATAGAAAATACTTCATTAATGTCGCATAAACAAAGTTTAGCTTTGATTTTTGCAATGATATTAATTGGAATTATGGTTTTAAATGTGTCAGCTCAGGAAATAGAATATAAAAAGATAGGCGAGAATTCAATAGAAATAATTGAAATAGTTGATGCAGACCAGTTAGATTCAAATCGAAGTTTCATAGAAGATATTTATAACAAAATTTACAAATTAGATAATATAACCAAAACAATTCCAGCAGGAAACTATATAAGAATAAAGTTTGAACAAAACCTAACGAAAGAGAAAGATATAACTATCTATGCAAAAAGCAATAATGGTGGTTCTGTTGAAGTATATGAGAAAGATTCTTCTTACTTACTAGCAACATTTAATGAGATAACTGCAGAGATATTAAATTATAGGAAACTTCTAACTAACTTAAATGGAACACAAGACACATTTGATTTAAAGATTATCGGAGGAAGCGTAGAGTTTGATTACATAACAGACCCTACTTATCTTAATTATACTACTGGACAAGCAATTTATGGTGTTTTTGCAGGCGGGCAAAATACAAATTATTTAAATTTGACATGTCAATTAAGAGCTTGTGCTTTAAGTGATTGTTCTGATGCTTCGTGGAATACTTACACAAATAATACATTTTCAAATTTATCCTCACTTCCAAATGTATCTTTTTTTCAATTCAAGTCAATATTTTCAACCCAAAACCAGAATTATACACATTATCTATTTAATTTTACAATTGGATATACTACATTAAATAATGGCCCTACAATATCAATTGTTTATCCTTCAACAGATGGTCTTTGGTTTGCTTCTAATACTCTAGGAATAAATTACACTTTTTCAGAAGCAAGTCCAGATACTTGTTGGTGGAACTTAAACAACGGTGTAAATACTACTATCTCCTGTGGAACCAATATTAGTGGAGAGACTTGGAACCAAGGGATAAATAATGTTACAATTTACATAAATAACTCAGGAGGTTTATCTGCTAGTGCAATAAGGACATTTAATGTGGATACTATTAATCCAAACGCTACATTAGTTGGTCCTGGAAATGGAACTTACAATTCAACAACATCTCAGAATTTTACAACTAACTTGACGGATAATCTTGGAATTAAGAACGCAACATTATATATTTTTAATCAAAGCGGAGAATACAACCAAACAACTATAACTTTTGTTTCAGACACTATTCAAACAACATTAAGGATAGTTGTTACAATGATTGATGGAGTTTATAATTGGTTCTATAAAGCATTTGATTGGGCAGGTAACAATTATACAACTCAGAATAATACTCTAACTATAGACACAATTTTACCTGGAATAAATATAGTTTATCCACAAAATACAACTTATAACACAATTCCAACTGCCTTAAATTATACTTACACAGAAATAAATCCTAGTTCTTGTTGGTATTCAAATGATACTTATTTAATAAATACAACTATTTTGGGATGCTCTAATCTAACAATTAATTGGACTGAGGGACAACATAATGTAACTGTTTGGGTGAATGATTCAGCTGGAAATGTGAATAGCTCAAGAGTCATGTTTTATATTGATGGTGTTTATCCACAAATAAATTTTACACATCCAACAGAAAATTCAGGAGTTTCGAAACTGCAAGATTTTATTTATATAAACACAACCTGGACTGAAATTAATTTTAAAAATATAACATTTAATATATACAATTCAACAGGAAAAATTAATGCAACAACCTACACATCACCAACTTATACAATTAACTTTACAAACTTATCAGATAATTTTATTTTATACTTTTATAATGTAACTATTTGTGATTTAGCAAGCAACTGTAATTCTACTGAGACAAGGAATATAACACTTTTTAATGACATAACACCACCAAATTTAACAATAAATTTAATTAATAGATCTACTTATAGCTTCCCAGAGCAGATTAACCTTACCCTGATCACAAATACTTCTAATGATACGCAGGCAACATGGTATAATATAGATCTTGGAACAAATATCACATTTACAAATCAAACTGGAATACTCTTCTCACAAGCAAATGGAGAAACTCGTTATTATAATATTTATGTTTATGCAAACGACTCTGTAGGTAACATTAATTGGACTCATGTATACATTGCAATAGCACAAACCGGAAATCCTGGAGGAAGTAGGGAGGGTGGAGGAGGATATATATTAGACTCTAAATCTAGAATTTGTTCTGAAGTGTATAATTTTATAACACAAAGATCTGTAAATGGTACTTTAGATTATAACCTTTCTGATTTAGAATATATAAAAAACAATTTAAAAGATATTAATATTTCTTTATCTGAGATAGATTTGTATATAAAAGATTATAATAATAAATGCTCAAAATATAAAGAGCTTTCATTTTTTCTAACAATTCCAACTTTAACTGATAAAACACTAGATGATCTTAAAAATAAAGTGGAGAGTTATACCTTCTGGAAACAATTTAAATATTGGTTAATTTTTGGTTCAATAATAGGTGTAGGAATTTTTATATTTGAACATTCTAAAAGAAATAAGAAAAAGAAAAAAATGGAGGTCAGGACTGCCCCTGTAAAATTAGATGAATCTAAATCTCAATTCTTCTGAAATTAGAAACAAAACTATAGAGTTTTCAAACTCTTTATTTATAGATCAAAACTCATTTTTGATTTTTATAATAATTATACTAATAATAGCTTCATTAATAATTTACAAACCCTGGGAAAAATGGATATAATACAGCAAATCGGAAGTGCATTATGGAAAAGCAATTCCGAGATAGGAGTAGTTATATTTGCTTTATTTATTCTTGGGATAATTTGGATAATCTTTTTTAGAAAATAATTTGTAAAGAAAAAACAAAAGATAAATAAACATCATTATTCCCATAATCCAATATCCATTAATTGAAAAGTAGATTTGCGATTCAATGACAAACAAGGGAAAACAAAATACAAAAAAATAGACATGAAGGCTAATCAAACATACATCTTTCCAAGATTCTCTTGTCCTGGCCTTTATTACAAAATAGCCTAAAAAGACAAATATAAATAATAAGATAACTAAGTTAAACAAGAATCCAGCAATCCAATTATTGAAAAGCAAAAGAATAATGATCAAACTAATTGGCAAAATTATATGTTCTGTAATTTCGATTAAAATTAATGAGATCCATTTTCTTGCTTTTTTATCCTTAGGTAGATAGATTGTAAAAACTAGATAAAGACAAATAAATCCTGTTAAAAGAATTGGAATGTCTTGTAATAAACTGCGTAAAAAAGTTACTAAAATATAATTCATCTACTCTCCAGACTACAATCAGCACTAGTTATTTTTTCAAGACTTAATTTTTTAAAATCTATTAAATGATCTTGAATATCCTTTTTAGTTACATATAACATACAATATGAATTATATCCATTACAAGTTAAACATATTTCATAGGTCATAAAGTTACTATGATAGCATTTTTCCATTGTTACAATCTTTATATCTATAACAGCTTTTACAGATAGTATTATTTTTATTGAACTGTTTGGTCCCAAAACAAGCAGGCATTTTTCTCCTTATTTTTGCTTTTCTCCGCTTATAAACTACCTGCATTTCCATTGTTTAATTCTTGAAGCTGTTGTTTAAGTTCTTCTCTAAATTTAGTTATATAAATTACTTTACTTCTATCCTCTTTTTTAAAACCCCATAAATCATCAATAATCTTATTCACATCTTCAATCTTGATAAGACCTTTTTCTGTGAGGGCTTCTTTTCTGCCTTCTTCAAATGCTTTCTCAATCCATTTAACCCACCAATAATTTATTCCACTTCCAGACATTTCCCACTTCTTTTTAATTTCTAGTATTAATTTTATAACTCTTTCATTCATAGCTTTAAATTCTCCTGAAGGTGCAACTTGTGTAAGTCCATCATCAAAGTTTTCTGGATTTCTATGTAATATTTGCTTATCTTTTCTTGTATTACATAAGGCACAATTCTGAATATAGACATTATGTTCACATTTTCCTTTAATTATTTTATTTGTTGTCATTTAACTCCTTTAATAATTTACTTAAGCATAAACTTGCTGAAAATCCTTTTTGACCTTTTTTACAATTAACTTCCATTTCTATATTTCCATTATCTCTTTCATTTTCTATGAATTGTTTAATTTCTATTCTTGCATTATCATAGCCAATTTTATATATTCTATTATATTCTTTTTTGGTTGTCATTGTTGCAGTCCCGCTCTTTTAGGATTATCAAATTCTGGAAATCTTTTGCGTATGCACCTTTCACATAAATCAAAACTTCTTACAGTTTCAACTTTATGATCCTTATTAAGAATTTGAACTTTCATATATTTATTAGTCTCTTTTTTACATTCATTACAATATCTTTTTACATCTTTCATTAGGTACTAAATAATCAGTTATATATAAACCTTTCTATTTTAAAAGAATAAACCAAACCTAAACATTACTTCCCATATGAATCTGGTACTCAACATTTAGGTTTGTAAAAAGAGGCGATTCAATAAAAAGGTATTATCCAATTAGAAAGCGCACAATCACTTTTGGTAAAAGCAATCCAGAAACCCTCATTGGCGACTTCAGGCATGGCCCTACATCCGTAGATTTGAGTATGAAACATTTTACACCTAATTTTTTCTATATAATTAATAATAACCTATATATAAACTTTATGCTAATGCTCCTTTCATCCAAGCAGGTATTGCATAGAAATCAGTAAGAGTTCCATTAATAGGGCATTTATCTTTTTTTAATACTATAATCAACTGGTAACCATTTTTCATTGAATTTGTCCTTCCAGTAATACAATTTATCGGCAAGTGCAGATGTTTTGAGATCATAAGATTATTGGCGGGTTGAATCTCCTTTAAAGCTTGTAGGACCTGCATTTCACGGTTCTGTAGTGTTGGAAGTATATCATAAAAAGCATCTATAGAAGTAATACGCATTTTCTTCTTTTTCTTTCTTTTGACTTTTTTCTTTACTATTTTAGTCTCTTGAATCTTAGTCTCATAACTTTCTATAACCTGCTTTTTAAGTTCAACTATTTCTACCATCATTTTTTTATTCTATTTTTACTAAATTCTTTTTTCAATTTTCCGCCGCAGCAAGAATAGGCCTGGATTATATCTGAGTGCGGTGTATTACAAATAGCACATCTATAATATTGTTTTTGTTCCATATTTCCTCCAATTAAGTGTGTTTTTCAATACGATTGAGTATTTATACTTTGTGGTTAGATTTTTGTTATTGTATAATTAAAACAAGAATATTCAATACATTCTTCATTAGGTTCTTCAGCATGACCAGAACAAACACCAACATGATATTGGGTAAGACAATTAACCATTTGTGGAGAATAACACATAAAATTATTTTTACCAAAAGATGTATAATTATATATTTTATAATAAAACAAGTAAGGGCAGGAATATTTTTTATTTATACATTGACAATTACTTTTAAGCCAATCTTGATTAATTTCTTTTTTAGTTAATGTTTTAAAAGGTGTGCAATTACATTCAATAGGCTCATCATCTTTAAACATTTTAAAGTATTTAAACCTTTCGTATAATCACCCAGAACAAAAAAATAAGAATTGTAACTATAAAAAGACACTTAATTAATTCCCAGATATATTTTTTAGTCCAGATTTTTCTTTTCTTTTTTTGCATTTTATACACTCCCATTTTTTATAATCAGGGCATTCTTTATGATAACCAACACAGATCAACTCAGTTCCACAATCTTTACAAATATTTAATTTCATCTAAAATCCTCTCGGAACACCCCTTGCCCCAACCATTCCCTTAATATCAGCTACATCATCAGCAATATCATCTATCTTTTTATCTATTCCAAGACTGCTTTCTTCAGAGAGATCTTCTTTTAAGTCTTCAAATTTATCATGTATTTCTTCAAAGATGTCTTCTTTCATATCACTTAGATCTTTTTCAATTTTATCGAGCCTTTTTAAAATCTCATCAAATTGATTCTTTTTTTCTTTTATATTTTCTACCATTTTATTTATATACCTCAAAAGTTCCATTAGGATAATAACATTTTATATCATCAACTAAAAATCCTTGATATTTATAGATGCAATTATATCCTTTAATTTTAATATCCACCCACTTTGCCATTTTGTCAAAATAGTATGAAGCAAACACTAATAATATTATTAATAATAGTCCTAACAATAATTTAATAAAGAACCTTTTATTATTCTTTTTTTCTTGGTTTTCCATTTGAATATCTCCGACATCTCTCTTCCAAACAATTTGGACAGTAAACTTGATAATTTCCCGAAGGTTTGAACCTTTTTTCACATTTAGGATTTTTACAAAACTTAAAAAATTTACCCTTTTTTCTTGCCATAATTAACCTTCTGAGCACCATTTGGTTGCCCATATATTATAGTCTTTAATTTTCTTATTTCTGATTTATAACGGCTTATCTTGATTCTTATACTATTTGTATAAACAGCACAAGAAGAACAGAACTTTTGTCCAGGCATTGGATCTTTCAATTCTTTTCTACAACATTCACATTTCAATACCATTCTATTTCACACTCTCTAGACAACCAATCATTTTGAGAACCAATTATCATTAAGTTTACTTCATCTAACCTTTTTTTGTTTCTTTCTTTTATTTCTTCTTTCATATACTTGTCTGCGATTAGCCATTCGGTTCTTCGATCTAATACTTCTTTTATTTTCACTTTTTCAAATTCACTTGTTGTTTTTAATTCCATAAAACCTCCTTCCAATTAAACATCCTAATAAAACCATAATAACACTAATATCTAAAATTATACTATTAAGAGAAGACTTCAAACCATTCATTCCAGAAATATAAAAACTTTTTGAAGAATACGAATTAAAATCTGAAGCAGTATCACTTAAATTTAAAATTATTTGATGCTCTTCGCAAAATTGCCTGGATAAAGTTTCCATATTCCATGAATTATCAATATTCTTAAATGAGATATGGAAGTTAGATAAATCTCCAATTAGTATAAAAATAAACATAATAATAACAATTATCCCGATTATTTCTAAAAGTTCAGGACTTGCAGGTTTATCTAACCATTTAATTTTTTTTCTTTCCATTAACTAGAGTTAGTCATGTTTATTTGATTATAAATTATAAAAGAATTATTTATTTGTGGTGTTGGTATATCTACAGGAAAATTATTATAATTATTATTTGTATTATTTACTGGAACAGTAACTGGATTATTAACCATCACTTGCACAATTCCAGTCAAGGGGTTTATATGATTAGTATAACAAAAATAACCTAAATAACCACTTCCCCCAATTAAAAAAACAGTCCAAAGTATAGCAAAACCTATCCAAAAATAAGAAACAAAACCACCTTTCTTTAATTTAATAACTTGTTCATTTTTATAATAAGGTTCTTTTGAAATATTAATTGGTTCTGGTTTTTTAGGTTCATCAATCATATTAAACCTATTATCTATAAAATTATCCATAGTATCTCCTTATTCCCATTTCATCATTTGAATGTCCACAGGATCCATATTGATAAATAATCCAGGGAAAATTACAATTACTACAACATTGAACTACCATCATATTTTCATCCCATTCATAAGAATCTCTGCATCCACATTTTGGACACTTATAGGTTATTATTTCTTTTTCCATTTTCAAGTTTTCTATATTTTCCGCAATAATTTGAACGAGTTTCCTCACATTCTTTATTACAAGTATAACTATCCTCTCTATAATTCTCACAAGATTTTCTAAATTTACATTTCATTAGCTTCTTTTATTAACCTCTCTTTTTCTTTTATTTTTTGTATTTCTATTTCTTTGAGTTCTTTCTTTCCTATAAGTATCTCTTTGCAATGTTTACAGCGCATGCCATAATAAATTTTTCTATTCTCTTCAGTCCCGCAATGTTTACACTTCATCATTCCTCAGTTTCTTTTTGAACAATTTCTTTCTTCTTTCTTCCGAGCCAGGCTCCAAGAAGATATAAAATTATTATTATTCCCAAAGCTATGGGAGTTCCAATTGTAATATTAAATCCTTCTATAGGTTTCAAGTAAACATAAACCCCTACTACAAATGCTGATATAACTAAGATTACTAATGGTGCTTTAAATATTTTATCAATCATTTTGACCTCCTTCCATCAATCTTAAATATGCAAACCTTTTTTCAGTAGCAGAAATAGGCTTATATCTTGAGCATTGAGAATAATTTGATTCGGGACAGATCCTACAAAATTCATGTTCTTGGCAAGTATTAGCGCTTATTGCAATTTCTAATTTTAACATTTTTGCCTCCCTTTAAATTCATTAAAAGTATATTTTTAAACATTTTAAAGTATTTAAATCTTTAGGTTTTGTATTTGTCACTTTTTAGTAGACTAATATTATAGTCTTTTCTTTTAACTGCGAGTAATTAACTATTGGATCTGGAAAATTGTTGTTATCACCTTTTAATTTAAAGAATGTTTCATTAGATTTATTTTCTATACCAATTACTCTATGAATTATTGTATCATTACCTTTTGAATAACTTACTATATCTCCAATGTGAACATCATTTGGACTTGTTATTTCAATCCATATTCCATTAGAATTTTCATCAAGTGTGTTTTTCATGCTCCCAGAATCTGCATAATTAGATACACTCGCATTTGAAATATTTAAGCAAACTTTATCTGAGTAAATAATTATATCTGATCTATTTAAATAATTTGAAGGTGCATCTCTAGAGTAAATATTATTTGTCGCAATTCCTAAATATAAACCAATTAAAAAAGAAAGGGAAATAAACCCTAATAAAATAAAACTCAAAAGTAATTTACTAATAAATTCCATCATGCAAATGTGTATCCAAAATTATTAAATACTAATTTTTTATTTTCTATTGATTTTCTGATTCCACAATTGCTACATACAAATGCCCCTATAGGGCTCTCAGATTCCACAAAAACTTCTATTTCTTTACAATGTTCACAAAATTCTTTTTTAGTTATACTCATTACTGTTTCCTGTTCGCTCATTTTTTATACACCTCCTTATTCTAATTCACTTTCATCAAATCCATACACTTGTCCATCTTTTAATCTCATGGCTTCAATCTTAACTAAGTTAGGATCATCATTTATTTTTACTATTTTAAACAAATCTCCTTTTCTATATAATGGATCAAAGTCTTCTTTTGTTTTCATTATTTTCATATTAATAATTCCCCACAATTTGTATTGCTATTTCTTTAGCACAATCATCACAAATTAATTTATATTTTCCATTTACTTTAATCTCACAACACTTTAAATCAAGTTGATATTTAGTTATAAGGTCATCGCAGATACAACAATAATATCCTTTTTTATCTAATTTTTTAGTTGTCATTGTATTTCAATTATCAATTTAATATCTTTTTTGAATGTTGGGTTAGTCTCGTTAGTTCCTTTCATAAGTAATTCTCGGTTTATATACTTTATTATTTCTTCAGTTCTCTTCTTGTCAAACACTTTCTCGCCTTTTTTAAATTTAAATGTTTTCATCTTAAACTCCACCACAATGCAAATAATAATGAGAAAACAATTAATACAGCCCCTGAAATTAATATGTAAAGTGGCAAACGATTAAGCATTAAAAAAACAAGTATGAGTACGAGCCCAATTATTGTTAACATAATTCCCAATAACATCAGTAAACATACAAATAACCAAAATAGAAAAAGCCCCTCTTTAAATAATTCCCATTTAGTAGGTTTATCTTTTTTGGTTATTCTTTTCATCGTTCATTCCACCCTACTAAACATAATATTTCTCTTTTATTTCGGCAAGATTTTTCTCCCCACTTATTATCTAAACATTCTAAAACTAACATTCTTTCTATATAAAATTTGTTATCACATTCTACCTTTATCTCTCCGCATTTTTCCCAATTAGAATCTGTAGACTGATTGTATCCGCAATAATGGCACATATTGTTTTCAGTTGACTTCATCGAATTTTTTAAAACAATACCTATAATAATTACTATAATAACTATAAACATTACTACGGACATCTTAAACCAAAAATTATTATATATCTTATTTTTCATAGTTCACACTCTTGAGATTTAATTTATTCAATTCAGAATCATCACAATCAAAAATATGTTCACTTACAAAATTATAAAGTTCTCTATCTAAAATGTAAATCGTGTCTAAGAGATCCACCCATTTATTTATATCTTTCTTTTGTTCAATTAGTATTATTCTTTTTTTCATAATTTCTTGCTCTCCCTTTGTTTTTGTATTTCTACCAAAATCTGCATTTTAATTAAATCTAATTCAGAGTTAATTGCTTGCAGATCATTTATTTGAGCATTGTTTAATTGAACTCCTGACTTACAAAATTGATTTTCCTGTTCTATATGAATAATTATCTTTCCCATCACTTTTTATTTCTCCTTTTTCTCTCTTTTATTTTCACTTTTTTCCAAAAAAGGATTAATATTTTCTATTTTGCTATCATAATTTTCTTCATATTTAAAATTCATTTTCTTAACTAAATCATCATTTGTAACCACATAAAAAGTATCTTTTGGAATGTCAAGTCTATATTCATTTGTATTTTCAGTTATAGCCATAACCTTCCTTTTTAAAATTGTCCCATTTACTAACTCGTCTAATTCAATTTTCTTCACAAGGAAAGCTCTAACTAAACTATTCATAAATTTATTCCAGAATCCAGTTTGCCCAGTACTTATCAACAAGAAATCGTTTAAATGATCTATTCTATTAAAGAACTTTTTTAGTTTCTCCAATTCTTTATCTCTAGTTTGTGTTGAGAATAAATCTGCAAATTCATCTATATAAATTACAGAGTTAGAAATCTTTAAATCTAAAACATCATCTTTACTAGATAATATAATTATCCCATTTTTTTGAAGTATAGGATATAAACTAGGTTCAACACCTAAAACATAAACCGGGACTTTAGGATTATTTTTCTTTAAATCAATAAGTTCAGCAATGCCTAAAGAGCTCTTCCCCTCGCCTATATTACCTACAAGCCCAACAGATCTATACTTCTTATATAATTGTTCTAATATCATTGAAACCTCCAGATAACCCCAAAGTCAAATGCAGCCAAAATAAAACAAAGGCAAAACAAGGCACTAATATAAGCAGCTACTCTTTTTAGTTCAAGAAGTTTGTATAGTCTACTATCTATTAGTTCTCTATAATTAATTGCAGTAGTTCTCCAATCGTCTATTCGTTTGAATAGTTTCTTGATTAACCTTTCAGCGTTCTTTTCATATTTTGCTTTGTTCATTTTGAGTCAATATTCTGTTTAGATGCAATTAACGAGAGAAGTGTAATAACAAATCCTTCAAAAAAGTTTATGAACATATGAACAATACCTATAAAAACTAAAATAAAATAAAGTACAATAGATATAAAGTTTAATACTTCCAAAAAATCAGGTTTCTTTTCCATTATATTTTAAATATTTTAAAGTATTTAAACCTTTCGTTTTTATTTTTGTAACTGGATAGTTACTTCTTATTTTCTAACAAACTTAAAATTAATATTATTAATAAAATAATCAAAACAATTCCCCAAAACAATACCCAAAAATAAGTATAATTAACTGATCCCCAAACAAATGAACCTTCCGGGAATAATACTCCTGGACCCCATTTTGAATAATCCCATTTGAACATATCTGCTAGATGCAGCAAAAAATCATAAGCTATCATCAAAATCAATATTATATTTAGTATTATTTTTAGTTTCATCTTGACCTACAATTACTCATTTCGTTTTGATGATATAAATCATG
>Ga0247842_10004243_pt1 | contig 18195 bp, 30 predicted proteins | sample LaCruzMarch2015__3_FD_192411 | JGI IMG/M metagenome (GOLD analysis project Ga0247842, IMG submission 192411) | Freshwater microbial communities from meromictic Lake La Cruz, Castile-La Mancha, Spain - LaCruzMarch2015_19m | ecosystem: Environmental > Aquatic > Freshwater > Lake | place: Spain...
TTGGTGGGTGGTGGGTCAAGATATTTTTATATTGATGAATATGTTTAATTTCCTATAAGTCTTGCTTCCGCTCTTTCTGGTCGTGTTATGGCAACTTGTTGCCACTTTTATGCTATTTTCGGCATCATGATGCCGAATTCAGATAATTAGCAAGTTTATATAGTGGTACCTGAACGCATGAATGCGATATTGTTTTAATATCTCCGCCGTAAGTTACTATGACCACTTTATCAACATGGGGAAAATCTTTTTTTAAATCGTCGGGGATCATGACCGGCTCCACTCCCTGCATAGCCATTTTGGATTCAATGAACACGGTTTTATCTGTTCCTTTAATAATAAAGTCCACTTCCTCGCCGTCTTTTGTATGCCACAAATATATCTCAATATTCTTCCTAAAATTGTTTTTCCATTTCAATATCTCAGCACATACAAGGTTTTCAAAAAGATTTCCAAGCTTTGGATTTGATCTCAATGTTGCCTCATCTCTAAAACCTTGAAGCCTTACGGCAAGTCCGGTATCCCAAAAATATATTTTAGGCTGTTTTGTAAGCCTTTTATTAAGATTGGAACTGTACGGACGCAGACGATACACGATCCCGATGCGTTCCAACACAGCGACCCATTCTTTGACCGTGTTTGAGACAACTCCACTGTCTTTTGATACTGAATCATAATTCAATAATTCGCCGGCTCTGTTAGCAAGGAACTTTGTCACAGATAAAAACGCGTCCACTTTTTCTATCCCGGCGGTACGCGCTATATCCTTTTCAACAAACGAGTTTATATAATCATTGAGGTAATCCACAACGTCTGTTCCCGGTTCATTATAGAGTTGAGGCCAACCGCCTTTAAAAAGAATAGAAATTATGCTGTGCTTTTTGTCTTGCTCGGTTATCTCATTTACAGAAAGTGTATTGAGATTAAAATAACTTGCCCGTCCGACCAATGTTTCTTTAATATTTTTGTCCATTAATATTTGATTGGAGCCCGTCATTCTATAAAATACTGGTGGGCGTGACAAAAATCGTTCTTCATCGATACGTTTTTTTATTTCGTTAAAAAGATTAGGGACGTATTGCACTTCATCAAGAATAAGATTCCCTTCATGCTGGCTAAGAAAAAACGCCGGATCCTTTTGGGCAAGGTCTCTGTTTTGGAGATCATCAAATGAGACAAAATTAAAGTCTTTATCTGATATATGTCTAAACAGTGATGTTTTGCCGGTTTGCCTTGGCCCTATCATAATTTGGACAGGCAGACCACCGGCCTTTGTGTCTAAAAACGCTGCTAAATCTCTATTAATCCACATGTTTGGCTATTCTGCACTGTCAATGCGTTTTTGTCAAGAGGGTTGTTTTACGTTTTATTTTAAACCGTTTTTTGTTTTGAGTGGTCTTTTTTAACTGCAGCCGCCTTTGCAGGCTTTGCTTGCTGTTTGTCAGACCTTACGTGCTTATCAGATCTTTCAGTCTTATCTGTTTTTGCTGCGGATGAGCGTCTGCGTTTTCTCTTTGGGCCTTCTTTTTTGGTCGTGCCAGCAGCTGAGCCATCAGCAGTTAAATACTCTATATAAGCCATAGGAGCGTTATCACCGACCCTGTAGCCACACTTTGTTATTCTTGTATATCCGCCGGGCCTCGTCTTAAAGGTCTCTGCATATTCACCGAACAGCCTTATAAAAGCGTCCTTTGTCCTGAGCCATGTAAGAGCCTTTCTTTTGGATGCAAGAGTCCCCTTCTTTGCAAGTGTGACCATTCTCTCTGCGAACTTCCTTAATTCTTTTGCTCTTGTAACAGTGGTCTTTATCCGTCCATGTACTATCAAAGAATCAGTCATGTTCCTGAGCATAGCCTTCCTTACGTCAGACTCCATGCTTAATTTTCTTCCGCTCTTATTGTGTCTCATATACTTTCCCCTTATTACAGCGACTTATTTATTCGTCGAATTCCTTGTTAACTTGTGAACCACTAGCTGGCGCTTCCCATCCCTCTATCTTCATGCCGAGGCTGAGACCCATCTCAGCGAGTATATCCTTTATTTCATTAAGCGACTTACGCCCGAAGTTCTTTGTCTTCAGCATCTCGGACTCGCTCCTTACAACAAGCTCGCCTATATATTTAATGTTTGCATTGTGCAGGCAGTTTGCAGACCTTACTGAGAGCTCAAGTTCGTCGACGGTCTTATTGAGGAACTCAACAAGTTCGCCGCTGATCTTGCTGGCTATCTTTGCGCTATCGTGTGCAGGTTCAACTTCTTCTGCAAAGTTTATGAATATGTTCAGATGCTCTTTTAATATTTTGGATGAGTATGCAATAGCGTCTTCAGGGACGATCGTTCCGTCCGTCCATATCTCGAGAATAAGCCTGTCATAGTCCGTTTTCTGTCCAATACGAGCATCGGTTACAGTGTAGTTGACTCTCTTTATCGGCGAAAAGAATGAATCTATCGGGATAGTGCCAACAGGCATACCGTCGTATTTATTCTCTTCAGAAGGCCTGTAACCCCTTCCACGCTGTATGGTTATATCTACGTCGAATTTACCATTAGCGCCCATTGTGCATATATGCTGTTCAGGGTTTAGCACTTCAACTGTCTCGTCAAGCTCGATGTCCGCCGCTGTTACAATACACTCTCCACTCTTTTTTATTCTCAGGGTCTTTGGCTCGTCGGTAAAAAGTTGGAACCTGACCTGTTTGAGATTGAGGATTATGTCTGCAACATCTTCCTTTATATTTGGAATGGACGAGAACTCATGAAGAACACCGTCTATCTTAATGTTGATAACGGCCGTTCCCCTTATGGACGACAAAAGCACACGTCTCAGCGCATTGCCAAGTGTAAGCCCAAAGCCCCTCTCTAGAGGTCTAGCCGTGAATTTTCCATAAGTATCGGAAAGCGATTCCCTGTCCACCTCAAGAAGTTTTGGACGTATCAAAGATCTCCAGTGTAACGCATCGTTCTTTTTTTGAGTATTTTCCATACGGCTTTAGCCCCCTTTAAATTCTTTTTTAATTACTTAGAGTACAATTCAACGATCAAGCGTTCCTCGATGTCTGTTGATATGTCGCCTCTAGCCGGTATATCAGATACTGTTCCCTTAAAATTCGTTGCGTCGACGTTGAGCCACCTTGGTATCTCTTTCCTTCCTACGGACTGCATAGACTCCATGAAAGAAGGAATAGCTCTGCTCTTTTCTTTTATACTGATCTCATCACCCTTTTTTACGACGAGAGAAGGAATGTTAACCTTTTTGCCGTTAAGCAGGAAGTGAGCATGTTTTATATTCTGACGAGCCTGTTGATGAGAGTTCGAGAAGCCCAGTCTGTAGATAACATTGTCGAGCCTTCTCTCGAGGAGCGAAAGCAAATTCTCGCCGGTGGACCCTTTTGCGCGGGCCGCCCTAAGGAAGAACAGATGGAACTGTTTCTCGTCCAGGCCGTACATCCTTTTAACTTTCTGTTTCTCTCTGAGCTGGACACCATACTCGGTGAACTTCACCCTGCCCTGTCCATGGATACCTGGAGGATACGGTCTTCTTTCGTATCCGCACTTGTCGGTGAAGCATCTGTCACCTTTGAGAAAGAGTTTTTTTCCTTCTCTTCTGCAAAATTTGCATTTTGAACCGGTATAACGAGCCAATGTATATCCTCCTGATCTGTTTTTTTCTAACTAAACTCGACGACGCTTTGCCGGCCTACAGCCGTTGTGCGGTATCGGAGTAATATCTTTTATAATATCTATCTTGAATCCAAGGTTATTAAAGACCCTCAACGCAGCCTCTCTTCCACCACCAGGCCCTGTAACATAAACACTTATGTTCCTCATCCCAGCGTCCAATGCTTTTTTTCCTGCATTCTCAGCGGCGAGCTGTGCAGCAAATGGAGTGCCCTTCCTTGATCCCTTGAAACCAGCCGAGCCCGCAGTTGACCATGCGATCACTCCGCCCTTGGAATCGGTAAAAGAGATTATCGTATTATTGAATGAAGCCAGAATATAAACCTTCCCTACAGGGACTGTCTTTTTTATTTTCTTCTTAACAACTGTTTCAACTTTAGGTGGCATGTTTTATTTTATCTCCTGTGTTTATTACGACGACTTCAGGGTCTTGATGGACTTCTTGACAGCGACGGTCTTTTTCGGACCCTTTCTTGTCCTTGCATTAGAACGTGTGTTCTGGCCTCTCACCGGTAGACCTTTTCTGTGTCTCTGACCGACGTAGCATCCAAGGTCCATGAGCCTTTTTATGTTCATTGAGATCTCTTTCTTGAGATCTCCTTCGACCTTTATGCTTTTTCCTTCCATGATCTTTCTTATATTGGCGACATCGGATTCTGTGAGTTCCTTGCCTCTTTTATCCAAACTTATTCCGGCTTCTAAAAGTATACTTTTAGACAGCGTCCTTCCTATACCATAGATATAAGTCAATCCTACTTCTACCCTTTTATTCGCTGGAACGTCTACGCCTGCAATTCTTGGCATGTGTTATCCTCCAATTATCCTTGTCTCTGTTTATGTTTCTTTTTAATGCAGATCACTCTTACGACGCCATTCCTTTTTACGACCTTGCATTTATCACAGATCTTTTTTACTGATGCCCGAACTTTCATTTACTCCTCCACCACGCCCTTATTCAAAGGCAACGGATTATATATAAAAGAACATTTTTATGTCAACCCTTATTTTGGCTGTTTTTGCGCAACCTCTTATGCCAAAAAACGCCGAAAATCCGCTATATTAGGGATTATCCTAAATATTACTTCTCCCGGTAAACTATCCGACCTTTGGTGAGGTCGTACGGCGACATCTGGAGCTTTACTTTGTCCCCAGGGAGTATTTTGATGTAGTGCATGCGCATTTTGCCCGAGATATGAGCGAGGATCTTGTGGCCGTTCTCGAGCTGGACCCTGAACATCGCGTTAGGGAGAGGTTCAAGGACTACGCCATCTACCTCAAAATAATCATCTTTAGACATAAAACTAAAAAAACCTCCATCATGGGGCTAGCCGCCCCGTCGCTGTTCATAGCTCGGTCAGGATTATCGTTCCCTGGCTCGTTATCGCTATTGAATGCTCAAAATGTGCTGCAAGACTACCATCACTTGTGACAGCTGTCCAGCCGTCATTTAGGACGCTGACATCATATCGGCCTGCGCTTATCATCGGTTCAATGGCAAGCGTAGTACCGTTCTCAAGCAGCATACCCGTGCCTCTTTCACCAAAATTAGGGACCTGTGGGGATTCGTGCATGCTTCGGCCTATACCGTGTCCAACGTAGTCCCTGATTATAGAAAAACCATGGCTCTCAACGTGATCCTGTATGGCCGCTGATATATCGTGTAGATGGTTTCCAATCTTAGCCTCTTTTATACCCTCGTAGAAGGATCCCTCCACTACATTTATAAGACGCTGAGCTAAGTCGCTGCCCTGGCCGGCTATTACAGATATGGCCGCGTCGCCAAAGTAACCTTTATGTTCCACTCCAAAATCCACACTGACGAGATCACCATTCTTCAATATCCTTTTTGCAGATGGGATGCCGTGAACTATCTCGCTGTTGATAGAAACGCACAGTGATGCGGGATAATCCATGTATCCCTTGAACGCAGGTACAGCGTCTTTGGATATACTTTTCATATAGTCCAGCGCTAACACTTCCAGGTCCAGAGTACTTATACCGGGTTTAATAACGCCCCTGAGATGTTCCAGAACTTTAGCAACAATAAGGCCGCTCTCGCGCATCTTACGTATTTCGTCTATGGATTTAAAAAAAATCAAAGTTTGAACGACCTGACCTGTTCGATCATATAATCCGGTGAACGTGAGGCATCTATGTTCATGAGTATTTTTTTATTTTTATAGAATTCTATGAGAGGAGCGGTCTGATGATCATAAGCGTCCAACCTTTCCATTACGACCTCTTTTGTGTCGTCACGTCGCTGAACTAGCTCTCCCCCACACTTGTCACAAACATTCTCTTTCTTTGGTGGGAAATTTTTCACGTTATATATCTCTCCACATTTTGAGCAGCCTCTCCTTGTGGTTATCCTGTCGACGACGATATGCTCGTCAATGTTGAGCAGTATTACACCCTTGAGATGGAGACCATATTTAGTTAATATTTTGTCCAAAGCTTCTGCCTGTGGAATAGTTCTTGGAAATCCGTCGAGGATGAAACCTTTTTTTACGTCGGGAGCAGAAAACCTTTCATCTACAACGCCTATTGTTATATCGTCGGGGACGAGATGGCCTTCCTTCATATATACCGAAGCTTTGAGACCCATCGGCGTAGACTTTTTTACAGCCTCCCTGAACATGTCGCCTGTGGAAATATGAGGAACGCCCCATTCTTCCTTCAGCCTCAATGCGAGGGTCCCTTTACCGCTACCGGGCGCGCCCAGGAGAACAAAAGACCTCATCTTTTATCCCCTTCGACCGCGGAGTCTTGCGTTCTTTATGAAGCCGTCGTAGTGACGGGTCAAAAGGTATGATTCTATCTGTGAAACTGTATCGAGTGCGACACCTATAAGGATCAACAGCGACGTTCCACCAAAGTAGAACGGAACTTTGAACTTGAAGGTCATTATCTCAGGAAGCACACAGACTGCCGCGATATATACCGCGCCAGCCATTGTTATCCTTGTCAGTACTCTATCTATATAATCGGACGTGCTTTTGCCTGGTCTTATACCGGGTATAAACCCGCCGTGTTTTTTAAGGTTCTCAGCGACATCAACCGGATTGAACGTTACCGCTGTATAGAAGTATGTGAAGAATATAATGAATGAAACGTAGACGAGGTTATACACCAGTGATCTGCTCATCATAATATTCTGCAGATGTTTGAATATCGGAAGGTCAACATACTGCGCTATCGTCGCTGGGAAAAGTATTATGGACGATGCAAATATAGGAGGAATAACACCGGCCGAGTTCAGCTTCAACGGGAGATGCGAATCCTGCCCGCCGTAAAGCTTTCTTCCAATGACCCTCTTTGCGTATTGTACCGGTATTCTTCGCTGTGACCTTTCCATGAATATTATGAAAGCGATGGCAGCAACCATTATTGCGAGCAGGAACAACAGCGAGAATGCATTGATCTGTCCTGACTTGAATAGTGTAAGTGTTTTTGCAAAACCGGAAGGTATTGCGGCTGCGATACCGGCGTAAATTATCAACGATATACCGTTGCCGATACCTCTTTCCGTTATCTGTTCGCCCAGCCACATTATGAACGTCGTCCCTGTGGTAAGGGTGGCTATCGTCATAAGTTTAAAATTAAGACCCGGGTCCAACACTATGGATGAACCGTCAGGTCCCCTCATACCTTCAAGGCCTTTTGCTATAAATGCGCTCTGTATAACGCAAAGTACTATCGTACCGTACCTTGTGAACTGTGTTATTTTCTTTCTGCCAATATCACCTTCTTTTGACAGCCTCTCCAGCGACGGTGACACTATCGTTAGGAGTTGTATTATGATGGATGAACTGATGTAAGGCATGACCCCGAGTGCGAATATGGAGAATCTCCTCAGCGCACCGCCAGAGAACATATTGAAGACACCAAATATTGTGCCGCTGGCTTTGTCAAAAAAAGCGCCCAACGCCACAGTGTCTATTCCAGGTGTAGGCACATGTGAGCCCAACCTATATACAGCGAGTATGAATAATGTGAAGAGGATCCTTTTTCTTAATTCAGGTATTTTGGATATCGACGCTGCACCGCTACTACCGGTACTCATGTCCATTATGCTATTACCTCCGCCTTCCCACCAGATTTTTTGATCTTGTCTACGGCGGATTTACTGAACTTGTGGGCCTTGATCGTATATGCTTTCGTAATATCACCAGTTCCGAGTATCTTTACGCTGTCTTTGTCAGCGTCTTTTATAATGCCATTATCGACTAAAAATTCGGGGTTGATCTCCTTGTCGTTAGGGAGAGTGTTTATTCTCGACAGATTTATTATCGCATATTCCTTTTTGAATATGCTTGTAAAGCCGAACTTAGGCAGCCTTCTCTGTAAAGGCATCTGGCCGCCTTCAAATCCGACCTTGTGATAGCCACCGCTCCTTGCTTTCTGCCCCTTGCTTCCCTTAGTCGCTGTGGAACCATGCCCGCTGCTATTGCCGCGACCTATCCTCTTTCTTTTTGTTTTAGCGCCCTTTGCAGGTTTAAGATTTTCCATTCTTATCATAGCGTAACCTCTACCATGTGTATGACCTTGTTTATCATCCCGCGCACACAATCTGTGTCCTCGAGCGTAACTGTTTTATTAAGTTTTGTAAGGCCGAGTCCTTTTACCGTCGCTCTCATCTTTGGGGTACAGCCGTAAAAACTTTTTATAAGTTTAACTTTTAGCGTCTTCTTCCCGGAAGGGGCAGCCTTTTTATTTCTCTTAGCCATTATGTCCTCCAACTACGACAGCAACGCCTCTGGCCTCGGCGTAGAATTCAGGTTTTCTCATCCTCTCAAGACCTTCAAGCGTTGCCTTAACAACGTTATGAGGATTATTAGACCCGAGACATTTTGTAAGTATGTTCTGATATCCAGCGACTTCGAGTATCGCCCTTACAGCGCCGCCAGCAATTATGCCGGTACCGCTTCTGGCAGGCTTCATGAATACTTCTGCAGAACCGAATTTTCCTACCACGTCGTAAGGAATGGTCCCGTCCATAATAGGTACGGTTACCATGTGTTTCTTTGCCTGTTCATTGCCTTTCCTTATAGCCTCAGGGACCTCGGCAGCTTTACCAAGCCCAACGCCGACCTTCCCTTTTCCATCGCCAACGACGACCAGAGCGGAGAAACTAAATCTTTTTCCACCCTTAACGACCTTGGATACCCTGCTTATAGAAACGATCTTGTCGTTGTATTCATCACCCGTTCTCTCTCTGTCGTTCCTTCTATTATCTCTTCCTCTTTCGTTCTGCGCAGCCAAAGAACACCTCCCTAAAAGACAAGCCCGGCTTCCCTTGCGGAGTCAGCCAGAGCTTTTATAGTGCCATGATATTTGTAACCGTTCCTGTCGAAAACCACTTTCTTTATATTTTTCTTTTTAGCCTCGTCAGCGACTATCTTACCCATTTTCTTTGCGCCTTCCATGTTAGGCTTTACCTCACGGAGTTCCTTCTGCATGGTTGAGCACTGGAGTAGAGTGTTGCCGCTATCGTCGTCAATAAGCTGGACCACAAAATGGTTGTCGCTCCTGAACACGTTCATCCTCGGACATTCCGCTGTACCATTCAGCGTCTTTCTTATTCTGTCCTTTCTATAACGTCTGGCAGAATATTTATCGCTGGTGACTTTTCTTACGTTCTTAGACATTCCTAAAATCCTCCCTTATTTCGCACCGGCACTACTGCCAACAACAGCTTTTCCGACCTTCTTCTTGATAACCTCGTCGGCATATTTAACTCCCTTACCTTTATAAGGCTCCGGTGGTCTCAAGCTTCTTATCTGCGCCGCCATTTCACCGACGAGCTGTTTGTCACAGCCTTCTATCCTTAGCTTCGGGTTACCCTTTCCAGCCTCTACAACAATAGTGATGCCCTTTGGGATCACAAAATCGATCGGATGAGAATAGCCAAGGTTCAGGTTCAATACATCCTTTCCTCTCATTTGAGCTTTATACCCTACACCGACTATTTCCATATCTCTACTGAAGCCTTCGGAGACGCCCTTTACCATATTCCCAACAAGCGCCCTTGTAAGACCGTGAAGTGCTTTTGAACTTGTTTCCTCGTCGGCACGTTCAACTATAAGGTTCTCGCTCTCCTGTTTAATACTTATCTTCGCAGGAAACACATGCTCCAAATTTCCCTTTGGGCCAATAACCTTTATCGTCTTATCTTTGATCTCGACCTTAACGCCCTTGGGCAACGTTATCGGTTTTTTTCCTACCCTTGACATAAAAAATCTCCTCTCTTTTTTCTACCAAACCTTGCAAACTACTTCGCCGCCAACGCCCATCTTCTTGGCTGTTTTGTCGGACATAAGGCCTTTTGATGTGGAAACTATTGTAACACCATAGCCGTCCAGCGACTTAGGTATGTCGTTAACACCAGCATAAAAACGAAGGCTGGGTTTGCTCACCCTCTGAAGTTTAGATATTACTGACCTTCCATCCTTATACTTTAGATATACTTTTATAACGCCGTGGTACTTGTCGCTTATGCTATAGTCAGAGATGTAACCCTCTTCCTTTAAAAGCTTTAATACTTCAAGTTTCTGCTTGGACGACGGTACAGCCACCCTTGTCAGCTTGGCCATGCACGCGTTCCTTATCCTCGTCAATAGATCTGATATCGGGTCTTGATGCATATTCTTATCTCCTCCTTACCAACTTGCCTTTGTTACGCCGGGGATCTCGCCTCTAAGGGAAAGCTCCCTGAAGCAGAGCCTACACATATCGAACTTCCTTAAATATGCCCGTGGACGACCACAGAGCTTACACCTGCTCTTTTTTCTCGTCGAGAACTTGGGTGTTTTTTTCATTTTCTCGAATTTACACAGTTTAGCCAATTTTACTTCCTCCTTCCTGCTTAACTTCCTTAGCGTCCTTAACAACTTCCTTAACTTCCTGTCTGAAAGGCATACCTAAGAAACTCAACAAAGCCCTTCCTTCCTCGTCGGTCTTTGCTGTGGTAACTATCGTTATATTCATTCCGCGTGTCTTATCTACTTTGTCAAAATGTATCTCAGGAAAAACGATCTGCTCTTTGAGCCCTATTGTGTAATTGCCACGTCCGTCAAAAGCCTTTGGTGAAAGTCCCCTGAAGTCCCTCACCCTCGGGAGCGACATAGTGATGAGCCTGTCCATGAACTCATACATCCGTTCTCTCCTGAGAGTTACAGCGACGCCGAGTTTTTGTCCCTCACGAAGTTTGAATCCTGCGATGGATTTTTTTGCTTTCGTGATAACAGGTCTTTGCCCCGTAATAGCGGCTATCTCTTTTTGCGCAGCGTCTAATATCTTTGGTTCGACCAGCGCTTCCGCAGTAGAAACGTTCACAACGATCTTTACGATCTTGGGAACTTCCATTACGTTCTTATACTTGAACTGAGCCCTTAATGCCGGCACAGCCTCTTTCTTGTATTTTTCTAATAACCTTGCCATGAGCGTCCGTTCCTCCTAGATATTATCCTATATATTCTTTTGGCACTTTTTACAGTAGCGGGACTTTTTATTATCTTTAGATATCTTTACTCCGGTCCTAACACCCTTGTTGCAGTGAGAACAAAAAAGGAGAACATTACTGATACGGATCGGAGCCTCTTTGTCCACTATCCCGCCTGTAGGTTTTCCCTGTGTGGGTTTGTTGTGCTTTTTAACCATATTGAGTTTCTCGACAAGGATCCTAGTCCCTTCGTTTATAACTTTTAGGACCTTGCCTGTCTTCTTTTTTTCTTTACCGGTTATAACTATAACCGTATCGCCTTTGCGTATCATAGGACCTCCGGAGCTAAAGAGATGATCTTGGGAAACTTTTTAGCCCTTAATTCCCTTGCCACCGGACCGAATATTCTTGTACCAACTGGCTCGTTATCATCATTTATAATTACAGCGGCGTTGTCATCAAACCTTATATAGGAGCCGTCTTCTCTTCCCGTTTCTTTTTTTGTCCTAACAACGACAGCCTTTGCAACACTGCCCTTCTTTATCTTCGACGTAGGTATCGCGGCCTTTATGGATACAACTATAATGTCGCCTATGCCTGCATACCTCCTTCTTGAGCCGCCGAGGACCTTTATGCACATAACAAGTTTTGCGCCGGAATTATCAGCGACGTTCAAATTACTCTGTACCTGTATCATAGTTCAACCGCCTTGCTCGTTACCTTTGCGAGTCTCCAATTCTTTGTCTTACTTATAGGCCGGCAAAAACGTATCTCAACCTTGTCGCCGATCTTTGCTTCGTTCTTTGGATCGTGCACATAATACTTCTTGTTGACGGTCATGAACTTTCCGTACCTTGGGTGTTTATATTTCCTTGAGACGCTGACAACGATGGTCTGAGCCATCTTGTCACTGACTACTACGCCATTCAGCGTCTTAAGCAATCCTCTTTCTGTGCTCATTGAGTTCCTCCGAGTTTCTCGTTCAATATTGTTTTCAGCCTTGCAAGCTCGCGTCTTTTGGAGACTATGCCGTGCTTGTTGCTCATCGAGCCTGTGGCCTGTTGTAAGCGTATCCTGAATATCTCGTCGTTGACGTCCTTGACCTTGGCAATGACATCGTCCAGGCTGAGGCCCCTTAATTCAGAAGTCTTCTGCTTAGGCATGGAGTTTGCCCTCCCTCGAGATCACTCTCGTTTTAATGGGCAGTTTGCTGGACGCTGTAGTGAGCGCTTCAAGAGCTATCTCAGGTGTTACTCCTTCCATCTCGTAGAGTATCCTTCCGGGTTTGACCGGAGCTACCCATTCCTCGACCGGCCCCTTTCCCTTACCCATTCTTACTTCGGTCGGCTTCTTCGTGTATGGTTTATCCGGGAACACCCTTAACCATACCCTTCCACCTTTCTTGACCAATCTTGATATTGCAACACGCGCAGCCTCTAACTGCCTGCCTGTTATCCAGCCTGAATCGAGGCACTGAAGACCGAACTGTCCAAAGCTCAGTTTGTCACCCGACGTGGCGTTACCCTTCATCTTGCCCCTCATCTGTTTCCTATATTTAGTTTTCTTAGGACTTAACATTGAACTCACCTCTTCCAGCCTTATTGATTATGTCTCCCTTGTAGACCCAAACCTTAATGCCGATGATCCCGTACACGGTCTTTGCCTCTCCAAAACCGTAGTCGATGTCCGCCCTCAATGTATGAAGAGGAACAGATCCCTCGACGTACCATTCGCTCCTTGCTATTTCAGCACCGGCAAGTCTACCTGATGTGCGTATCTTTATACCCTTCGCACCAAACTTCCTTGCGTTGAATATGGATTTCTTCATCGCACGTCTGAACGCAACCCTTTTTTCTAGCTGCATCGCGATATTTTCGGCGATGAGTTGCGCGTCGGTCTCAGGTCTTTTTACTTCTATGATGTTAAGTACCACTTCGTCCTTTGTGAACTTCTGGAGATCTTTCTTCAACACTTCTATACCCTGGCCCTTCTTTCCTATAACTACGCCTGGCCTCGCTGTATATACGTTAACCTTTATCTTGTTCACAGCTCTCTCTATCTCTACCTTAGAAACGCCTGCGAACTTCATACTGTCCTTAACGTGTTTTCGTATCTTAAGATCCTCATGGAGGTTCTTTGCGTAGTCCTTGCTGGAATACCAGCGAGAGAGCCACGTCTTGTTAACGCCTATCCTAAATCCGTATGGATGTACTTTCTGCCCCAACTTAATTACCTCCTATTTCTCATCCAGAACTATGTTCAGATGACTTATCCTTTTTCTTATCACCGTCGCTCTACCCTGAGCTCTTGGCATATGCCTTTTCATGGTCGGGCCTTCGTCCACCCAGACCTTCTTTACATATAGATTGTCAACGTCCACTGTAGCCTTTGTGCCAGCGTTCGCTACAGCGCTCATCAGCGTCTTGTACACAACCTTTGCGCCGTTCTTTGGTGTAAACTTTAATATGGTCAGAGCCTTGGATACCATCTCACCACGTACCATATCAGCGACGAGCCTAAGTTTCCTTGGCGTCAACCTTGTATATCTTGCCTTAGCCTTGACTTCCATAATTCACTCCCTTTATTTTGCTGCCGGTGCTGGTTTTGCTGCCGGTGCTGCGCCAGGTGCTGTCGGTGCCGGTTTTGCTGACGGTGCCGCTCCAGGTGCTCCTCCTGATGATGACGGAGCTCCTCCCTCTGAACCTTTACCCTCTGCCTTCTCTCCCGTTCCATGACCGTGGAATATCCTTGTCAGAGCAAATTCACCAAGCCTGTGTCCAACCATATTCTCTGTCACAAAGACCGGGACGAACTTCCTTCCATTATGAACAGCGATGGTGAGTCCCACCATCTCCGGAAAAATAGTTGAACGTCTGGACCATGTCTTTATGACCTGTTTGCTTCCAGATTCACGCGCCTTGTCCACCTTAACCATTAGATGGTTGTCGCAGAAAGGTCCTTTTTTTAACGATCTAGCCAAGTTACTTCCTCCTATTACGCCTTATGACGGTCCCTAACTATATATTTCTGTGTTCTTCTGTTATTTCTTGTCTTATGTCCCTTGGTCGGCTTACCCCATGGAGTAACAGAAGGACGTCCGCCGGATGTTTTTCCTTCTCCACCGCCGTGTGGATGATCAACAGGGTTCATTGCAACACCTCTTACGCGAGGACGGATACCTTTCCATCTATTCCTTCCAGCCTTACCTGCAGATATATTCTCGTGATCGATGTTACCGACCTGTCCTATTACCGCCCTACATACCAAAAGGACTTTCCTTACCTCGCCGCTCCTCAGCCTCAACTGCGCATAGCCGCCCTCTTTACCAAGCACCTGCACAAAAGCTCCTGCTGACCTTGCAAGCTGTGAACCTTTTCCCGGCCTTAGTTCGACGTTGTGGACCAATGTACCTACCGGTATCTCGCTCAGCGGGAGGCAATTACCTGTTTTTATCTCGGCTGTGTTGGACGCCATAACTACGTCGCCAACCTTTAGGCCTTCCGGAGCGATTATGTAGCGTCTATCTCCATCCTTATAATGTAGAAGTGCGATCCTGGATGATCTGTTAGGATCATATTCAATAGTTGCGACCGTCGCTGGGACGTTCTCTTTATCCCTCTTGAAATCGATTACCCTATATTTCTGTTTGTGTCCGCCGCCTATCCATCTTACGGTTACTCGTCCCTGATTGTTCCTTCCACCCTGCTTGTTATTCGTCTTAAGTAAAGACTTTACCGTTGGGCTCTTCTGGGTAATGTCAGCAAAATCAGAAACAGTAAAAGTACGTCTGCTGGGAGTAGATGGCTTAAAACTCTTGATACCCATTATACACCTTCCACGAGCTGTATCTTGTTGCCTTCTTTAAGCGTAACTACAGCTTTTTTCCACGTTGATCTACGTCCTGTAAACCTGCCGCCTACTTTTTTCATCTTACCTTGCATTACCATAGTATTAACGCCGGTAACCTTGACATCAAAAAGTTTCTCGACGGCGGTCTTTATCTGACCCTTATCGGAGTCCATATTGACCTCGAAAATATAAGAGTTCTGTTTCTCGCCGATATTGGTACTCTTTTCTGTCATCAGCGGCCTTTTTATAACATCATATATGTTTTCCATTTTCTATTTCTCCCCATCTCCTCAGGAAATGTACGCCTTGACCTTGTCAAGCGCCGTTTTGCTTATGATCACGTTCTCATGTCTTATCACGTCGTAAGGGTTCAACTGTTCAGGCCTTGCTGTGGTAATACCCTTTATGTTCCTCGCTGAAGTCCAGAGGTTGTCGTTATCTACGTCCACGATAAGACAATTTTTTATATCAAAGCTCTTTAACATCTGGGTTACGTTCTTTGTTTTCACATCAGCAAGCTTCATATTATCCAAGATGTAGAAAGCGCCCGATTTGATCCTGTCAGAAAGTGCCGAGCGGAGGGCGTTCTTGAACATCTTCTTGTTTATCTTGCTGGAAAAATCCCTTGGGTGTGGACCAAATACTGTACCACCGCCGTACTGAAGTGGCGACTTTATGCTGCCTGGTCTTGCATTACCAGTACCTTTCTGCTTAAAAAGTTTCCTTGTGCTGCCACTCACTTCGCCCCTGTCCTTTGTGCAGGCTGTTCCGCTCCTCATAGAAGCGAGTTGTGACTGGATAACCTGATGCAGGAGGGGAACATTTACCTCGACGGCGAATACATCATCCGCGAGATCTATGTCCTCCACTTTCTTCTTCTTGCTGTCATAAACACTTATCTTCACTTACATTCTCCCTTAAACAAAATTAAAGTTTTATTTCTACGTCGATACCGGCAGAAAGGTCGAGCTTCATCAAAGCGTCAACTGTCTGCTGTGTTGGTTCAAGTATGTCGATCAGCCTCTTATGAGTACGTATCTCGAACTGTTCCCTTGATTTCTTGTCGATGTGTGGCGATCTTAGAACAGTGTACCTATTGATAGATACAGGCAAAGGTATCGGGCCAGCGATCTTAGCGCCGGTCCTTTTGGCTGTCTCCACTATCTCTTTAGTGGACTGGTCTAAGAGCCTGTGATCGAACGCTCTCAGCTTTATTCTTATTTTGCCTGTCTCGTTCATTAAAGTTTCTCCTATTTAATTACTTCGCTGACCACGCCGGCACCAACAGTTCTGCCGCCTTCACGTATTGCGAACCTTAGTTCCTTCTCCATTGCGATCGGGCAGATCAGCTCGATCTCTAATCCAACGTTATCCCCGGGCATAACCATCTCTACGCCTGCTGGCAACGTCGTAACTCCAGTAACGTCTGTCGTTCTAAAATAGAACTGCGGTCTATAACCATTAAAGAACGGTGTGTGTCTGCCGCCCTCTTCCTTGCTCAATATATACACCTGACCTTTGAACTTTGTGTGAGGAGTTATACTGCCCGGCTTTGCTAACACTTGCCCGCGCTCTACTTCTTCCTTCTTTGTTCCTCTCAGCAAGCATCCAACGTTGTCGCCAGCCTCGCCGTAATCAAGAAGCTTTCTGAACATCTCAACCCCAGTTACTACTGTCTTCAATGTCGGGTGTATACCTACTATCTCCATTTCTTCGCCAATCTTCACCTGGCCTCTCTCTATTCTGCCCGTTACAACTGTTCCTCTTCCAGATATCGAGAACACGTCCTCGACTGGCATCAAGAACGGTTTGTCTTTGTCTCTCTGTGGTGTTGGTATGTAACTATCTACAGCCTCGAGAAGAGCCATGATACTAGCTTTTCCTTCTGGTGTCCCTTCCAGCGCCTTTAACGCACTGCCTCTAACTATCGGGATCGTGTCGCCTGGGAAATTATACTTTGTCAAAAGTTCTCTTAACTCCAACTCAACAAGCTCGAGAAGTTCTGGGTCGTCGACCATATCTACCTTATTCAAATAAACAACTATTGCAGGCACGCCAACCTGTCTTGCCAACAGAATATGTTCTCTTGTCTGAGGCATAGGGCCGTCTACTGCGCTGACAACCAATATCGCTCCGTCCATCTGGGCAGCTCCGGTTATCATGTTCTTAATATAATCCGCATGCCCCGGGCAATCTACGTGCGCGTAGTGACGGTTCTTGGTCGCGTACTCCACGTGCGCTGTCGCGATAGTTATACCCCTCTCTCTCTCTTCTGGAGCGTTATCTATCTGGTCGAACGATTTATATTCCGCCAAACCTTGTTCAGCCAACGTCTTAGTGATCGCCGCTGTCAGCGTCGTCTTACCATGATCTACGTGGCCTATCGTTCCCACGTTCACATGCGGTTTGGTCCTCTCAAATTTCTTCTTTGCCATACTTTTCTTCTCCTCTTCAGCGACTTATTTTTTATGCACGCTGAAACTTAAAATCATACCTTGGCCCAAAAGGGCAACCCAATTTACAGAATTTTCAAAAAAAACGCAAGCTATTAGTTAAAAATAATTGACAGGGTTGATAATAACCTTGGAAATGGCTTCTGGTACGGGTTTGTACTCCTTGAACTCCATGGTGTAAGTACCACGGCCCTGGGTCAAAGACCTTAAATCAGTGGAATAACCGAACATTTGGGCCAATGGGACCGTAGCATCCACGAACCGCAAGCTACCCCTCATCCCCATCTCAAGGACCTTGCCTCTCCTTGCGCCGAGGTCACTCATGACGTCACCGACGTATTCCTCAGGCACGACGATCTCAACACTCATAATAGGCTCGAGCAATACCGGAGATCCCTGCATGTATGCATCCCTGAAAGCCATGGATGACGCGGCCGACAAAGCACCCTCAACACCCTCCTGGTCCAGAAAATCAACTTTCTTCACAGTAACGTGTATGCCATAGGCAGGATAACCGGCGAGGCTCCCTGAGGTAGAGGCATCTTTCAGCGACTTAATTACATTATTCTTCCTCTCGTTAGTAAGGTTCATGACCGATGGATCTATGTCGCACGACAGGGTTTCCGCTTTCTCCGACGGCCTTAATTCCAATCTGACGGATGCAAAATATCTTTTACCGTTAATATCTTTATCAAAATCGACCACAGCCTCGGATATTTTTGTTATTGTTTCTCGGTAAGCGACCTGAGGCTTGCCTACCTTTGCGGACACCTT
>Ga0247842_10004247_pt1 | contig 18186 bp, 8 predicted proteins | sample LaCruzMarch2015__3_FD_192411 | JGI IMG/M metagenome (GOLD analysis project Ga0247842, IMG submission 192411) | Freshwater microbial communities from meromictic Lake La Cruz, Castile-La Mancha, Spain - LaCruzMarch2015_19m | ecosystem: Environmental > Aquatic > Freshwater > Lake | place: Spain...
GACCCAACAAATTTAAAGCAGTTGATGTTTCAGACTTAATCCTTAAAAATCTTAACTAGTTTTCTTAATACCCAAAAAGCAGGGCTCAAGGCTCTGCTTTTAAAATTCAATGAATCATGAACATCTTGTAATTAACCCTTCTTCGGCAAAGTAAAGTAAAATGTAGTTCCCACATTTTCAGTAGATTCGAACCACATCTTACCACCATGAGCCTCAACTAATCCTCTTGCAATATAGAGCCCCCACCCTGTTCCCTCAGCCGAGATAGTCGCAATATTATCTCCCCTGAAAAACTTTTCAAATATTCTGCTTTTTTGAGATGCTGGTATTCCATAACCAAAATCCTTAACGGAAATGGTTACCTTGTCTTTTCTGCACTTCAACCCGACTATTACCTTTTCTTTGGCCAGAGAATATTTAACAGCATTATTTATTAAGTTCGATAAAGCTTGATAAATTTTATCATAATCAAACTTGAATCTCACTCTGCCCGGACAAGTGTTCTCTATTTCTATAGAAATGTCTCTGGTCGGTGCAATAATTTTTTGATCTCGGACCACAACTTCAATCAACGAAATAATATCACTAACTTTTTTCTTAACCACAAACTTTTGTCCGGTTTCGATATGAGAAACATCAATTAAATCATTAATCAAATGAATCATTCTTTCATTACTACTGGCTATCTGTTTAATATAATCGACTTGCTTGGGCGCCAACTTACCAACCTTCTGATCAATCAATAATTGACTGAACCATTTAATGCCTGTTAATGGGGTGCGTAACTGATGTGAGGCAACAGAAATAAACTCAGATTTCATTTTATCTATTTGTTTAGCCCGACTCACGTCACGTAAAATAGCCATGTCTGCTGGTCGTCCTTCAAAGGAAATAATGGAATTACTGGTTTCTACCGGCACAATTTTGCCCTTATTATCAACAGCTGAAAACTCATAACGATTCTCTACCTTTTCCCCCTTCATACGTCGCTGATAATTGATTCCAACTGCTTCCTTGTCCTCAGGGGCTATAAAATCAGTCATGGTTCTTCCGACTATCTCTTTTGGCATCATATTAGCGATTTTGCTGATAGCTGGATTAGCATATTTAATAATGCCATCTTGTATTACCACTACTGCGTCACTAGATGATTCCACCAAATTACTGTACTTTTCTTCTGATTTCCTAATTGCTTCTTCATATCGATGATGCTGGGTTACATCATCCGCAAAAGTCAAAAGATATAGAGATTTTTTATTCTTGTCTCGAATCAAAGCTACATCAATCTTAACATGAATCATTTTTTTGTCTTTTCTGATATAACGCTTTTCAATGGAATAATTGAGGAGCTTACCTGCAGCCATTTTCTTTAACACCGCCACATCTCTCCCCGCCTCGCGAGGATGAGTAATGTCAGCAAAAGTAAGCTTCCTTAATTCGTCCTCAGAGTATCCCAACATTTTTGTAGTGGCGGTATTGGCGTCTAGAAAATGTCCATCTAAAGAAACCTTAAAAATAGCCACAGGGCTTTGTTCGTAAATTGCTCTAAAACTAGTTTCGCTTTGCACCAGCTTTTCTTGATTTATTTTTTGCTGATCCTTGATACGCAAAGCATTAATTCCAAAAGACAGATCTCCAGCTAATTCACTTAGCGCCATAATCTCTTTCTTATCAAAAGCCTCGCTATCTTTTGCATATATAGCTAACATACCCAGGGTCTTACCAGAGCTAATAAGCGGTAAAGCTATTGAGGCCTTGTATCCACGCTGGACAGCCTCATGACGCCAAGGACTCATATGAGAATCCTTAATAATATTTTGAGCTACAAAAGGCTTCCCAGTGCGTATCGCCATCCCGCTCGGTCCCTGGCCAAAACGATTATTGGCCCAAGTAACTTTAATTTTTTCAAGATAACCAACATCAAAACCAGCCTTGGCTACAGGACGAATAGTTTTTTCTTCATTTTGCTCTGCAAATCCAATCCAGGTCATACGGTAACCACCAATTTTAACAATAAGTCGACACACTTCTTGCAACAACTCTGCTTCACTAGTAGCATGAATCAAAACTTGATTAGAAGAACTAATCAACTGTAAAACACGATTAAGGCGTGACAATTCCATTTCAGCTTTTTTGCGTTCAGTAATATCTTGAAAAGCCCCATACACAAACTGAGGCTTACCTTGTTTATTTTTTTTGACCAGCCCCAAGGATCGCACTTGTATATGCCTACCCCTAGCGGTGATGACTCCAAGCTCTACATCAAAAGACTTACCACTCTTGATGGCCGCCTGCACAGCTTTGCGAATTATAATCTTTGATTCTTCATCATAAAAATTTATCGCTTTCTCGACTGTGGGATGAAAATCAACTGGCACTTCGTGAATAGCAAAAACCTCGCGAGTCCAATATAAAAGATTTTGTTCCAAATCAATTCTCCAACCACCAATTTTGCCTAATTTTGAAGTTTCGCTCAAAATTCCTTCATTATCGCGCAACAGTGTTTCTAGTCTTTGTCGTTCGGTGACATCGCGAACGATTGCTTGAAGAAAAACTTTTTCACCCAAGACAACTTTAGATAAAAAAACTTCCGCTAAAAAGTTTTCCCCATTGATTCTTTTATGTGTCCAGGTAAAAAGATTAGAGCCCTTTTTCATGGCTAAATCAATCATCTTCTTTGCTTTTATCTTCGAATTCTGGCCGTCTGGCTGAAGCTTCGGCGACAATTCCCACGGCGGATATGAAAGAAACTTCGCCTCGTTCCCTGTCCTAAACATTTTTATTGTTTCCAAATTCCCAGAAGTAAACTTCCATAAGGGTGGATCCAAAGTCATAATGGCATCGCGAGAAGTTTCGAATATGCCACGATACCTTTTTTCACTCATTAACAAGGCTTCTTCTGTTTTCTTTTGTTCAGTGATATCAAATTCTATCCCATTCCAACAAACTTTTCCCCTTCCCAAGATAGTCGGTGTTGAAACAAAATAAACCCATCTAGTTTTTCCAGAAGGACTAACTAATTTTATTTCTCTTTTAAATGTAGATAAACTTTTAATTGCCTTTTGTTCATCGATACAGAACTGACGCAAATCATTTTTAGGTATTCCTTGATAAACAAAATTAGTGTTTTTCATCGCCTCGGCAGGAGTAATACCATAAAATTCTTTTACCAAATCACTGACATACGTAAGTTTTTTTGACCCGTCTTTTAAAACAATTACTTGATAAATCATAGCAGCCGGCAAGTTGTTGCTAATCGTTCTAATTTGCAACTCAGAAGCATGCAAAGCTTCTTCGATTCTTTTCCTCTCTGTAACATCGCGAACTAATACCAAGCCACACTTCTCTCCCTGATAATCAATCAGACTAATATTATCTTCGATATCAATCCGACGTCCATCCTTAGTAATGTCAGCGGCCTCAAAACGCATTGACTTCTGACCCTTCTGGAATTGTTTGATAACGCTAATAGTGGCTTTACGAAAATCAGGGTGAGTAAACTTTAAAACATTTTGACCAATTATTTCGTTTATTTTGTATCCCAAAAGATTAGCTAAAAAAGAATTTACATACTTCATCTTCCCGTTTAAGGAAACGATTGCAATACCATCACGTGATTTCTCAGCCAAGAGTCGATATTTTTCTTCACTTTTTATTAGCGCTTCTTCTATCCGCCGCTTATCGGTCATGTCACGAAAAAAACCTAGCAAAAAATTTTTACCGCCGAGTTCAATCCTGTTAGAATTAACATCAGCATAAAAAACTGTGCCATCTTTTCGTTTTATTGGTATATCTTTAGCTAAAGAAAATTCACCTTTTGCCTGTCGTCTAAATTGATCCAAAACATAAGGGATATCTTTCTTCGGGTGAATATCTAAAACTCCTAACTTTGTTATTTCCTTTGAACTATAACCAGTCATCCGACAAATTGCCTGGTTACCTAAAACGAATTTTTTTCTTACCAGTTCAGCCAGAAGTATTCCATCTGTTCCTGTATTAAAAATAGTCCTGAAATTTTTTTCAGATCTCTCTAACTCTTTTGTCTGTTTTTTTAATTGGAAATAAGCCTGAGATAAAAGCGATCTTTCAATTTTAAGCGCTTTAACATCTTGCTCCCGGCTCAAATCACATTTGGATTCTTTAGCCATAAAACAATACTTAGCTCTTTAAAGCCTTTTTAACTCTTTTTATTAAATCGTCACGATCAAAAGGTTTCTTAATATAATCCTTTACGCCAGCTTTCTTTAATTCCTTCATCTTTTCCTCAGAGATTTCTAGGATTGACAAAAAAACTACCTTGTAAGTTGGTTTTATTTTAGCAATACGGGTAAAAAGATCCCAGCCAGACATATCTGGCATCATTATATCTAATAAGATGAGAGAAAAACCATTTAAATTTACTGCTTTGAGTGCTCTGGAACCATTTAGCACACTAACAACTTCATAACCTTCTTTTTCTAATATTGTTTTTACGACACCTAACGTGTCTGCTTCGTCATCAACATGAAGTATTTTAATTTTTGTAGCTCCTTTTGTCATATGATTATTAAATTATTTAATTGGCAAGCAAAAAACAAAAGTACTTCCTTTACCTTCGCCCTTACTTTCGACCCAAATCTTTCCTTGATGCGCTTCGATAATCCCTTTACAAACAGCGAGACCTAACCCCGTACCGCGATACTTTCTCGCAACATCACTATCAACTTGGAAAAATGGAGTAAAAAGCTTTCCGATATTACTTTTGCTAAGTCCGATACCTGAATCTTCGACAAATACCTTAAGTTCATTTTTGACCTTTTTTAATCGAACAACTACCTTGCCTTTTTCAGGAGTAAATTTTATAGCATTATCAAGCAAATTAACAACTACCTGTCTTAATTTTGCTGCATCACCCAATGTTTTTGGCGTTTTAGGAATCGACAAAAACACACACGCAAGTTGTTTTTTTTCTGCAAGACTTTTCATGTCATTAACAGCCTCAGTAATTATTTTGCTCAAATCAACTCGCTCCAGAATAAGTTTTAATCTATTAGACTTTATTTTTGCAATTTCCAAAACCTCCGTAGACAAAGCATTTAGTGTTTCCCCATTTCTGTAAATCATTTCCACCGCTTCCTTTTGCTGTTGATTAAGGTCGCCATAGTCCCCCGCCAAAAGAAGTTGGGATTGAGATTTTATTGGGACTAGGGGTGTTTTTAATTCATGTGTGGTTGTAGAGAGAAAATCATCTTTAAGTCTGTCCAATTCTTTCAATTTTTCTTCAGCCTGTTTTCGCTCAGTTATATCCTGAGCAATCGAGAGAATACATTTTACCTTTTTAATTATTATTGTTCTGGCAGAATCTAAAACAGAAACCATCGTGCCATCTTTTCGTCGAAGTGTTGTTTCAAAATTAATAACTTCACCAAACTTTTCTAAATTAGTAGAAAAAGTAGTTCGATCCTCCATATTTGCCCAAATTGAAAGCTCAGCCGTTGTCTTGCCAACAGATTCAGCACGAGAGTAGCCCAACAACTTCGAATATCCTTCATTAACCTCAATAATTTTCCCATCAACAATACTAGTAATGGCCATTAAGTACGGAGCCGCATGAAAAGCAGCAGAAAATTTTTCTTCACTTTCTTGAAGATTGTTATACATCAATAGACTGGTCAAGACAAACCAAGTAAAAACCCAGAAGGAAAAAAAATACATTGATTCTGGCATGAAATATATGGTCATGTTATTGATAGGACCAATAACAGCCAAAACTGTAATCAACAAAGATGTTTTTCTTGAAAGGACTTGTCGACAAACTAAATAAATAAACGGAACAGCTAAAACAAAAAATAAAGAATTAAGTAAGCGCGCACAGCCTAAAAACCCATTTCCACAAACGCTGGACAATCGATACACCCAAAAATAAACATAAGAAGGCAGTGTTGCAGCAGAGAATGGTAAAAGCTGCGACATTTTTCTATAAGTAGTTTCATCAACCTGCATTGAGTAAAAACCACTATTTCTAATTGCTAAATAAACAAAAAACAGACCACAAAAAATAGCCAAACAGCTCAAGACCATTAAAGCTTCACGGTTAAAAGAATATTTTTTAAATTTCAATAAAAAAGATTTTATTTTATTGAGGCCAAGGAAACGCCAACCATAATACATAAAACACCAATTGAGTTGCTTAAACTTATACGTTCACCAAAATGATAAAATCTCCAACTGTAGTTAGAATATATTGTTGATTGTATCACAAACAAACAAAATCTCAAAAAATATTATTAGTTACGTAACGCTTGTTTAATATTATCAATGATTTTTTCAATCGGGCGGTCAGCGATAAATTTTTCGACAACAACTGAATAATCCGGATGCAATCTAACTAATGTTTCATGGGCTTTTTTTTGTCTCTCTTGAGTTTCAGGGTTATTCCCAAAAGACATGCTACCTTTATGATAGATAAAAGTTGCATCATCTAATAAATGTATATAACCAGCCTTTCTTGCCCGCCAACAAAAATCATTTTCCTCGCAATACCCTTTTCCAAAATTCTTTTCATCAAAGTAACCGACTGAATCAAGTGCACGCCTAAAAATAAACAAGCAGAACCCCACGCCGACTGGAATTTCAGGATATATTCTTTCTGATATCCGCTCAATTAAATTTGACATTCCAATTACTCCTAAGGCCGGTGGAACTATATTGTCCTCAAACCAATTTGGAACAGAACAAATAGTCCCATTGTTGGTTAAAGGTGTTACTGTTGCTACATTTGGACGACTATAAGCACAATTACAAATTTTTTCTACCCACCCTGGTGTCACCTCAGTGTCACTATTTAACAAAATTATATCGCGACTACTGCTCTTCATTCCCCTATTAACACTCCCAATAAACCCAAGATTAACTTCATTCTCCAATAAAACAATTTTTTGTTGGTAGGCCAGAGATCTAAGATATTGTTTTGTTTGTTCATCTGGGCTGGCATCATCAACAACAATGACTCGATGCCTATGATCAGTAAAAGCAAAGACTGATTCTAAACATGGAACCAAAAATTCTATACCGTTGTAAACTGGTATTACTATATCAACTGGCGCCAATTCAACTAGGACAATTTTCTTGGCTTCTTCCTGCTTAACCTGTATTTGCTGCTTCTCTGGTTCGTTGTCTTGACTCTTTTTCTGGTCTGCTAAATACCAAGCCAAATAATCAACATCAGGAATTGGAAACGCTGCCTCAACATCTTGTCTCGTACGATACAGTATTCGTTGAGCCTTCGTTATTCTCTGTCCATCAGAGTAGAATTCAAAGCAAGAAGGTTTCTTCCCGAGTTCATCCTGTCCACATTTTTTTTGTTCGTTTATGTACCAATTTCTTAAATCAAACAATAACGGGCTATTGCTATAACGCTTTAACATTGCTTCTTGAGCGCCGGAATCAAACCCAGAAAAATGATAAATTTTTAAAGGTGATCCTTCAACCATTAATTTACCCGTATTATCGGCACTAATTTGTCGATGAGTTAAATTCCAAGTGGCAACATTATATGTTTTATCGCGCAAAATACAAACATTGCTAAAAAACACTGGAATAAAATCACCCCAACGTTGATCGGTAAATAAACCATTAGGGATATCATCATAACAGAATTCCACTAAACGATCTCTCCACCATTTAGCAAAACGTATTCCTTCGGAACTATTTTTGACTGCGCAAAATCCAAAATTGTAAATACCATGTTGCAAACTAACAATTTCATTATCCATTACAGCCTCGCGCGTCTCTTCGGGCTCGGTTTGATGTGGAGTAATAACAATATCAGATTTATCAAGTATAGCCTCTAATTCATCAAGCTTATGAAAAACTGCCATATCTGGATCCAAATATACAACCTTTCCGGCACGTCTTTCCGTTAATAACTTATACAAAGCTTGACCTTTTACAGCTGTACACATTTCCACAACTGAATGTTTAAAAATCCACTTCTGCAAATTTTCGACAGGAATGCCTAAATCATAAATTGATAAAACCTCATCAAAAGGTTCTTCATCCAGCTTAAAACCAACTGGCAAATCATCAGAAATTACTAACGAAAAAACAGCGTCGGGATTAAATTTTTTTAATGTGGTAGCTAGTATTCTTGCCTTCGGTAAATAATTCGCGGTAATGCTAGTAAAATAATGCATACTCTTATCGTGTGGTTTATTAATATTATATATATTTGTTGTCTCTGCCTCAGGTAAAAAACGCTTCATTAAAAAACTAAGGACATACGCTGGATCTATATTGTCAACAACAAACCCCTTTTCATACCCAGCAATACGCTCCGGCAAAGCACCATAATTGAACACTCCCACTGGCAAACCCATCATAATAGCCTCCTGTGTTGTATATGAAAAAGTTTCTGGCCAAATCGAAGGAATTAGAATAACATCAATTTGATACTTTTCTACTATACTTACTAATTCACCACGCTCATATCGTCCATGAACAATCAAGTTCTTTGTCTGGAACCGTTGAGCAACCTCGCCTACAACAATAATTTTAACTGCTGGGTTAATACGAGCAAGTTCTGCCATTCTTTTAATAATTGCGCCTCCTTTATGATATGTAGCAATTGCACCTAAAATACCAATGTTTAAAGTATTATTATTTTTATTTATTCTAACCTTAGGTAAATTTTCAACCTCATGTGGTCTAATAATCATTTTCTGATGCCTTAAAAACGGATACGCCCGCAGTACAATCTTCTGTGAAGCAATAGAGAAAAATATAATCTCATCAACAACCTTATATAGAAATTTCCCCCACGCTTTTCTCCAAAAAGAAAGACCGACACATCCTTCTAAATTTATTTTTTCATGAAAATCAAATTGTCTGATACAGTTTTCACAAACATTTAAATCTGGAAGATTACAATACTTTTTTTCAAAATCAAGTAAGGTATAATTTGGGCAAAGACAAAAATAATCATGCATTAAATATTTTAGGCTAAAACCAAATTTACTTTTCCAACTAGAAATCAATTTCAGAATACTATATATATTCAGATAAGAAACCAGTTCATTAACAATACAATCATCAACCTTAATCTGACGTAATAAATCCTCAATTTCAATAAAATGCTTGAATTCGAAAGAAACGCGACAAGCCTCCCAATAATAATTAACAATAAATCTGGCTAAACCACAATTATATTTTACAACAAGAACAGAGTTACCAAGTGCAATTATATCAGTAACCAATTGATTACTATACTCATTAGCTCCTCCGCCAATATCGTGGTCAAAGATTAAAATTGTTTTATGTTTCATCTCATTACCACCGTTTCGTCTTAATTGAATGCCTTTTAATAATTGTGCTTGATCTTCTAATGACAAAACATATCCCAGAGTCAAACCGCTTATTTCGCAGTTAAAATTCGTGGCCTCGACTGTATATTTATTATTTCTAACAATAGCCGAAAATAATCGTTCAAGAGCATGAGCTAAAGAAACTGCATTTTTTACTGAGGCAGGATCAAGAAACTCATCATAAATTAATCCCAAATCAAACAAATTTTTTAAAGCTTTTGGTCGGAACCAGAACATAGAACCAGCAGAGAACGGGAATTGTTCTTCCTTGTTAATTGTCATTGCCAATCTTTCAGCAAGAGATTTGGCGACATCATAATTATTATCCCAAAAATCCTCAACAATATCATTCTTTACCCCCGGATAAAAATCTGGAAAAACCATGCCCAAGCTTTCATCATCAACAAACTTCTTTAATATTTGAGTTATGATATCTCCAGAACCAATTAAATTTGATAAGAGATATTTTCTCCACTCTTCTAAATGAGCTCCATAATGTTTTCCGTACGATCTTTTTGCATGAATCTTTAGGACAAGATCATATTCCAAAGCAAAACTATTAAACCAACAAACGAAGGGACCGATATCATACCCCCTATTAGGGACACCTTGTATAACTATTTTTTTAACAGGAAAATGTTCAGTAAAAATATTTTCAATCTTTCTAGCTATTTCCGATCGAGTAGAGATATACAAATCGAACTCATACGGAATATTCTTCAAATAAGCAATCATCTCATCAACAAGCTCATCATAATGGATGTGCAGCACTACCGCCTTTTTCAAATTCTCAATTTTTTTTATGTCCGAGTCAGTTACCTTCAAAGGTCTAGTCGATGGTTCCACGTATCTGGTTGATGTTTTTATTTTTTGAACTGTTTTCCGTTTGATCATCTTTAGAAAATCAATAAATCCATAATCGCTCCAATATTTTATGCAATAGTTGAATCGTATATCTGCATCCTTTATAATTTCATTTTTTATTATGCCTGTATATTTTTTATAAAACTTTCTTGGAGAAAACACTAAAAACATTATTTTAAACCAATATCTTCTCAACAGCGACACCTTGTAGGGGTTAACAGACAGTGACTGCGACTCCGGCTTTGAAATTACCGCACCAGCCGGTCTATAATTTTGCAGTGACTGCATAACATTTTGAATTTGCTCATTCAATTCTCTAAGCTGTTGTATTGGATCGTTAAGACTCGTAGAATCAACCCTATTGACTAACAAATCTGGAATGCATTCAAAAAGTTGTTTCTCAACATTGTCAACTCCTTGATTAAAACTCCATTTGTCATTTACATAATTGATTAACGACTGACGATTAAAATAGTCATTATTATCTAATACAATTTTTATTTTATTGCCAATTTCCACTGCATCTTCATTTGATACTAAAAACCCATTTATCTTGTCTTTAATTGTTTCACGCACCCCCCCCTCGCCAATGGCAATAACTGGTGTGCCACAGGCGTTGGCCTCTAGTGGCGCTAAACCAAACGGCTCAAGACGGGAAGTATAAATCAAAGCTACTGCTTCAGACAACAGCTGGACGACCTCATCGTCACTAATATTTACTCTCGTTTCAAAATTCACTCTTTGCTCTTGGGCTAGTTTATTATAAAGAGGCAAATCATCTGGGTTAGCGCCATTACCCACCCAAATTAAGGTTGGCCGTTCTTCAGGATTAATTGTAGAAACAGCTCTAATGGCCCTGTCAACGCCCTTGCCATGACAAATGGTACCCAAACCCAAAACATACTTTCCGCGTCTGTTAGAAGTTGGGTGGTATTTATTAGTGTCAATACCAAGATAACAGACTCTTGAATCTAAATTGTAGGAACGCAAAACCGATTCGCGACTATAGGCTGAATTGACCAGTATTCTTGTATACGTTTTAGCGTATTCTAACTCCGAAATCATTTGTTTTTGAACACCCGCTAGAACTTGTTCGTCGTTAAAACTTCTTGAATTGCACTTTACCAAAGGTAGGGTTGGCAATGATTCATAATACCATCGATACGGTTCACCTAGGTAGATAGCCGAGGGTATATTAACATATTTAGCAATTGCACTAGTCCGTAAAAACATGCAAGCTCCAACATATAAAACATCGAAATGACCTTGATTGATTTCATTTGCACATTTCTGACAATGATTCTCTAATGCTTTAATTAATTCTTCAACTGCTGAAAGTGATTTATATGTTTCATAACTTTTTTGTTTTGATTCAACGCAATCAAATTGCAACGATATAATATTTTCTTTAACAATCGAACTAAGTGGTAAAAAAACTTGATCTGCAGTATCTGGACACCATGATTCCACGTAATGGCCACGCGAAACTAAGCCTTTAACATGATCGTAAAGAGCTCGTTTTCCACCTCCAGAAGGTAAGTTGTGCCATACCGCAATACGCAATTTTCTTTCCATATTATTATTGTCTCTTGTATTTATCACAGTATTTTTTTATAAATTTAAACGGATGGAATAAACCAAATTTAAATTTAAATTGATATTCTCGCAACGTCCAAAACTTTGACGTTTTCATAAAATCAATTTCCTGCTCCAAATTATCGTTTACAACCCTTTGCCTTGCCAGTTCTTCTACTTGTTTGATGAATTGAGATTGAATAGCGATAAGATTATTGTAATTGCTCTTAGATTTTTGTAGCATTTCAACAATCTCCAAATCCATCTGATTTATCTTTAATTTAGCAAATGCAAGTTCATCCTGATGCTTATAATTTTCTTGCCGCTGCTTTGTCAAATCTTCCTGCTGCTTTGTAATTTGTGATTTGGCATAAACAATATCTTCTTTACATAATATAATTTCACGGTTCAACCTATTATTTGCATCTCTCTGACTTGCTAGCGCCGTCTGTTCAGCCAGTAATCTCTGACTAAGTGTTGCTATATCTTGATTCTTCTGCTCGATTGTTTGACTAAGCGCTAGGGCTTCTTGATTCTTCTGCTCGATTGTTTGACTTAGCACTTGAGTTTCTTGATTCTTCTGTTCGATTGTTTGACTTAGCACTTGAGTTTCTTGATTCTTCTGCTCGATTGTTTGGCTTAGCACTTGAGTTTCTTGATTCTTCTGCTCGATTGTTTGGCTAAGCACTTGGGTTTCTTGATTCTTCTGCTCGATTGTTTGACTAAGCGCTAGAGCTTCTTGATTCTTTTGCTCAACCAATTGAATCAAACCTAAAATTTCATTATCCTTTTTCAAAATTTTGTTTCGTTGTGTTTCCCACATTATTGCGTATAAAGATTTAAAGCCAGAAGAAACAAATTCACTTACAGCGGCTACCGCCTGTGTAATTTTGCCAGAATATTTATTATCACTAAAATGATCAGTGGCAAAAGTATAGCCATTCTCACTGTATAAATCGGCCTTATCTTTATTGTCGAAGAGAAACCTTAATTTTTTAGTTAATTCTTCTGGCCGACCAGGGGTATATAATAATCCGTTTACTTCATCAGTAATAATTTCTGGTATACCACCACTTCGGGTGCCGATAACTGGTTTTTTTGCAAGCATAGCTTCAACAATCGTTCGACCAAAAGCTTCGTTCTTTGAGCAAACTATTAAAACATCCATCGCACGTAAAACAGGGTCTGGCTTGTCTAACCAGCCTAAAAATCTAACTTGCTTCTCCAAATTATTGTTTATAACCAGTCCTTTTAGTTTTTCCAAATAGGCACCTTCCCTACCGCCCACAATGACTAATTCTGTATTGATGCCCATTGCAGTTAATTCTTTAACGGCCCAAATAGCATCTTCCTGGTTCTTCCCCTCATGAACTGAGCCAATAACAGCTAACTTATACGCGTTTATATTTTTAAAAATCTCTCCCGAATTTAATAAATCAGTTTCACCTATGGTGCTATTTAGACTGACATTATTATAAACAACCAGCCTTTTGTTACTCTGCCCATTATAATATTTCTCGACTGCCTGCGAATTATAAATGACACGTTCTGAATTTTCACAAATAAATTTTGACCGCTCCTCAAGTGGTAAAGTAAATTTTAGATTATGATCTAACTCTCCGAATTCTCTCACATGCCAAACATGCGGTTTTCCAATAATCTTAGCTGCCAATGCTCCGACGTTTACAACTGACGTATTAGTATAGACAACATCTGGGTTTATTCGATCAAGTAAAGTTGCAAGCGCAATAGCTTGTACATTGATATCATCTTCAACTTTTTCTTTTTTTTCATTCTCCACCATTGTCCACCATCTATAAGACATAATATCGTAAGAGATTAATCTTTTTTTCAATTCAACCTCAATCGGACCGCTACTAGGAAGAACCACATGAGACAAAACCCCTCTTCGTTTTAATCCGTCAATTAGGTCTAACAAAGATCGTTCCGCTCCCGATGTTTCAGCAGAATGAGAAATAAAACTGATAAATGGTATTGACCCCCTTTTGACACAAAACAAATTAACATACCCCATCGGATCCATGAATTCCTGCCATTTCTCAACAGCCCCCCCTAATTTCATTATTTTTATTTTGGCATCATCCAAGAAAAAAATATCAAAAGCATTTTGAGATAACCAAGTTAATAAGTCGGTTGGGTTATTGCCTGCAATCTTTAAACACTTAGGGTTGAAGCCAATCAACAACTTTATTCCTGGATTTTTACCTAGAGTATTTTTCATCCCTTCTAAAACTTCTAACTCATGTCCCTCGGTATCAATTTTTACTAAATCAATTTTTTGATCTGGCAAAAACTTATCTAGCGAAACAGTCTGGACGGCGCGTTGCTCAATTGTTTTAGTTAACGGGTGTTCATAAAATGAAGAAGAGTCAGATGCTTCCGCCACGTTAAACATCTTCCCGCCATTTATATTGGACACGGCCACATTGAAAGGTTGAATCGCATCTAAATGATTAAGCTCAATGTTCTTTCTTAAAATTTCAAAATTTTCTTTTACTGGCTCAAAAGAAAAAACTTGAGCTTTATTCTTGGCAGCTATCAATGAATAATATCCATAATGCGCACCAATATCAACGACAACGCTGCCTTCTTTCACGTGAGTTAAAAAAATTTCAGATGACAACTTTTTACAATTAGTGTCTTCATATTTTTCTTGAAATCTTGGGGTAATGAACATATTAACCCCGCTAACAAATACTTGGCGTAAATCCATAAAATTATAATCAATATTTTGACTTATATCTTTTTTCTCTAATTTTTCTTTGCCCTTTATATCAACGCCACCCCCATAAGCATTATGCAATTCTATTTCAGAAGAAGGAAACATTTCATCAGTAGACAAAGAAATAACTGCCTTTTTTGTAATGTTTGCAATTTCAATCGCTTGACTACGTTCACTCTCAACAAACAAACAACATTCCGTCAGACTATTAAATATTTCGGCTTTAAATTTGCCATGAGCACCTTGTTTAATCCTTTCTTCCTTACTTGGCAAATCGAGCATATACAGTGTTTCATATTGAACATTATTTTTTTTAAGCCATACCTGAGTTTGTTCCCTATATTTTTCCAATCTCGACGTAACCAGTGCCTTTATTTTATAATTTGGTATATAGAGAGGTTTCGCATTTAAAATAAAATCAATATATCGTTCTCCATCGTCATTCTGTTCCTCGGTAGGATCCTCGCAAAGAACGCCGTCCACATCAAAGCAGGCAGTACTAAGAATATCATGATATAAATAATTCCATTGAAAAATTCTTGGCTGATTACAGATGGAAGCATAAAAATCTACCAAAACCTTGCTCTCATCTGTTGCATAAGCAGCGAAAAAAGCGTATTCAATATCTTCATTCTTTTCAATTAATTTGTTTTTGACTTTACTTAACGTCCCTCCAGAGTTAACACTATCATCAACGATTAATACTTTCTTTATTGTTTCGTTTCTAGAAATTACGGGTCTGCTTCCAGACGAAACTATGGCGTTATTTAAATACTCATCCAGAGATGCAACGGGTAAATTCAAAAAGGATCCAATCATATAAGCCGGAATCATTCCAGATCGAGGGATGCCAACAACAAGATCAATATCTTTAGGCAAGTTAATTATAGCCTTGCGGATATCTTTTGTTAGTTGCGAATAAGTCTTAAAATTCAATGTTGCCATTTTGTAAAGTATTTAAACAAAAAAAACATCAACAATTTTATTGCTGATTAAAATTCTGGACGAAAGCAGTGCCACTCATAACATGTTGATTACTAGCCCTCCAGCTAATCTAATAACCATGTTTATCTTTCTTAATTACATTTTTCTAAATAAGTCTGAATCACTTTTTGCGGTTCACCAATTTCTAGGATTTCGCCCTTATGCAACAACATAACTCGATTTGAGTATTGTTGCACTGGATCTAGACCATGTGAAACAAAAACGATTGTTTTTCCTTCGGAAATCGCCTTAATAAAATATTCTGTGCATTTAGCCTGGAATTCAGTATCTCCCACTGCTAAAACCTCATCAATAAGCAAAAAATCTTTATCACTATGGATCATGACTGAAAAGGCAAGTCGGGCAGCCATACCACTGGAATAATTTTTTAGCCTTTGATCAATAAAACGCTCTAAACCCGCAAACGCCACAATATCCTTGAATTTATCACTAATTTCCTTCTTTGACAAACCCAAGACCAAACCATTCACAAACACATTATCGCGGCCTGAGAGTTCTGGATTAAAACCAATTCCCAGTTCTAACATCGGTGAAAGTGGACAATGGACCTTCACCTCTCCTTTGTCAGGAGTATAAATGCCGGCAATAATTTTCAACAAAGTAGATTTACCAGATCCATTTTTTCCAATGATGCTAAAAAATTCACCTTTTTTAACCGAGAAACTTATATCTTTAAGTGCATCAAATTTCTCATAACTCTGCTTCTGAAAAAGATTAACAAAAGCACCACGAAGCGTGTTGATCTTCAAGTGTGGAATCTCGAACCGTTTAGAAACATTATTCACCTCAAGAGCAAAACTCATATTTATATATGCTCCACTAATCTTTTATTTAAATGCTTATACAATAACAGGGATATCCCTAAAAGAACAAAGGAAATTAGAAAGAAAAGAACTGTTTGGAACAAAACAGGATAATGATTATCAACCAAGGACGTTTTAGTAAAATGGATAATGAAAGCTAAAGGACTAAAAAGCATAATTTTCTGCATAGCTGCTGGGGCGGCACTCAAAGAATAAAATACCGGCGTACCATAGAAAAGAAGCTGTATCATCACAGCCCAAATCATTGATAAATCTCTAAAACGCACAAATAAAGGAGCAGCTATAAAAGAAAAAGTTAAAATGAAAACATAGAGGAGGATTGAAAAGATAATAAAGATTAAGACGGCTTGCCAACTAGGTAAAAATTTATTAAAGGCAAAAAAACCGATAATAACAACAACGTTAAGTAAATAAATAATAACACTATTCAATGTCGACGAAATAATAATGGTCCAGCGCGGAATATTAATCTTTGTGATTAAATTAGCTTTAGCGTTTATTGACATCATACCAGCCATGGTGCCCTCATTAAAAAAACCAAACATCATAATAGCCACTATTAATTGCAAGGCATAATGATGCTGGTTCATCTTAAAGAAATTTGAAAACACAAAGTACAAAACACTAAATAGAAGTAAAGGACTAAGCACCGACCAGATATAACCCAAAACAGACCCTTGGTATCTTAGTTTAACGTCCATTTTAGCCAAATGCCAAACTAATTCACGATACTTTTTTATTTTTCTATAAAGTGCTCTCATATTTAAGCTAATTTTAGACAAAAAAATTAATTATCAGATCGGCTTAAACCTTTCTACAAAAACAGGTCTGAAAAACCACTAATTTAACATTATAATAGCCCAATATTATCACACTTTTAAAATTTAGCCAAAAGATATACCCCTGCCCTAAAACAGGTTGTTTTAAATCTACTCGTCTGGTAAACTGAGTAGCGTCAGAGCAACAATGAGGTCTAACAATGAATCAGACACACATAGCTGAAGCCATTGGCGCCTATGGTGTTCTTTTCTTCTCGCTTTACTGGTCGTTTGCACTCTTGAAGCAATCCTGGAATATCTGGCACCGCAAAAGCGGGGCCTCTGTCTCTGTCCCGTGGATGCTGTACTTCTACTTCCTCTGCCCGGTTTATGCCATTTACGGAATTCAGACCGATAAATGGCCGCTCATCGCACATGGCTCTCTTCGCGGGTTGTGCTTCATACCGATCCTGATCGGGCTCATGAAGTACAAAGGCTTCCAACTTTGGGAAAAACTGACAAGCCCAATGATGCTCCTCTTCGTAATCCTCATGATCACAACCAGCTTCAGCAACTGGATCTTCCTTGTCGCCTCTACCGGTGGAGTTTTCGCTGCCGGCCTACAACCGTGGGAAATGTTCCGAAAGAAATCTATCGGCGTCTTCGACTTTCAGCTGGCTCTGGTGATGATGCTTTCCAACTGCTTCTACACGCTTTATAGCTTCGCGGTGAAAGACATCCAATTACTGATCCTCTGCATCGCCTACTTTCTACCAATTGGAGCCACCCTTTTGCTCTGGCGGCGATATCGAACCTAGCCCCCAACAAGCAACCTGACCTCATCGTCTAGTTGCTTTTAAATTTCAAAAAGCCTCCTTGAATTAGGAGGCTTTAGGTGTGCTAGCAATAGCTATTATTTTATATTTTACTTTTTTCTCTTTCAATTGAACCTCCACGGTTTCTCCAACACTTGAACCGAGCAAAGCCTCCCCAAGTGGCGAATGACGAGAAATAATTCCTGCCTGAGGACTTGATTCAGTCGACCCCAAAATTTGATATGTTTTTTGCTTGCCCTG
>Ga0247842_10004249_pt1 | contig 18185 bp, 11 predicted proteins | sample LaCruzMarch2015__3_FD_192411 | JGI IMG/M metagenome (GOLD analysis project Ga0247842, IMG submission 192411) | Freshwater microbial communities from meromictic Lake La Cruz, Castile-La Mancha, Spain - LaCruzMarch2015_19m | ecosystem: Environmental > Aquatic > Freshwater > Lake | place: Spain...
GCGACCGCCATGCGGCGCTTCAGTCGGTACGATCCCTATTGCCACTTTCGGAAAGGGAGGCGGACCGACTGCTGGCCAGGGTTGACGATACAATCTGTGCCACGATTTACGGCACGCTGACCGTCGCTGCGGTGCAGGGCCTGTTGGGAGGACTGATGTTCTGGTGGTTGGGCCTATCGGCGCCATTGCTCTGGGGCGTGGTGATGGGGGTTCTTTCCGTTGTACCGGTGTTGGGAGCTTTTGTGGTTTGGATTCCGGCCTCCATCTTCCTGGCGTTGGATGGAAGTTGGGGGAAAGCCGTGATTCTTGTTTTGTGGGGTGGTGGGGTCGTCGGCACCATTGACAATCTGCTTCGTCCCATCCTGGTGGGGAACCGGTTGAAACTCCATACTGTTCTCGCCTTCATCTCCGTGGTCGGTGGTGTGATTATGTTTGGTTCAGCCGGGCTTATTCTTGGTCCCGTAGTGCTTACAGTTACCGTGGTGTTTCTGGAAATATGGCGCCTCCGCCGGGAAGACCGGCGAGGTCTTGTGGAAATCGTTTGATCGTTAAGCCGGGGGATATGTTTCATGAAGAATGACAATAGAATCTTTGCCGTGCTCGCTGGAGTGGCATTGCTGATTACGGCGGTGGTGGTGTCGTCGTTCTGGGCCTTCCGTCAAATCAGCGAGGCTGCCAGTGCGCGGCAACATACCTACGATGTGATAAGCGGTGCGCATGATTTGATGTCTTCATTGATTGATGCCGAGACCGGTCAACGCGGATATCTGCTTACCGCTGACGATGCCTTTCTGAAACCCTATCTGGCGGTGCGCGATAACATCACTGGCCAGTTGCATAGCCTGCGCCAACTTACCTCAATCAGTGCTGCCCGCAATCACTTGGACACTATGTCCCCATTGATTGATGCCAAATTGGCGTTTCTGTCGCGCAACATTGAGCTGCGCCGCAATGGTGACATGGATACCGCGCTGGCTAATGTGCGCAGTAGTCAGGGCAAGCAGGCCATGGATTCGATTCGCGCCGAGATACGCCGCTTCATCCGGATAGAGGAAGGCGCTTTGTCGCAGCATGAAGCGGATTTCCAATCGGATATGCGCCGCATGTTTATCGTCATCGCTTTCGCCAGCGCCCTTATGCTGCTATTTGCGCTTTTGTTTGCATATTTGACATATCAGGAAGCACAGAATCGGCTCAAGAACCTGGTTCACCTCGAAACACAGCGTTTACTGGATATTCAGGAGGACACGAACAAGCGGTTGCAGCAGGTCAATGGCACCTTGCAGGTCAGCGAGGAAAAACTCTCAGTTCTGCTCAGCTCCATCGGTGATGCGGTGATGGCCACCGATGCCGGAGCGCGTGTCACGCTCCTGAATCCCATTGCCGAACAGCTCACCGGTTGGAAACAGGCGGAGGCCACCGGGCGGCCGGTGGACGAAGTGTTCCGTATCATCAACCAGGCAACCCGTCAGCCCTCCACCATTCCGGTAAAGGAAACCCTGGAGCGCGGCACGATACATGGTTTGGCCAACCACACCATACTTATTGCACGCGATGGCACCGAGTGCGTTATCGACGACAGTTGTGCCCCGATTCGCACCCGCGACGGTCAGGTGATAGGGGCCGTGATGGTGTTCCGAGATGTCACAGAACGCAAGGCGATAGAAGAGGGGCTGGAAAAAACCCGGAAAGAAGTGGAGATTGTCAGAAAGACCACGGATGAAGCCATTGAATTTGCCGAGAGCATCATCAACACCGTGCGTGAACCCCTTATATCTCTGGATCAAGATCTTCGGGTCGTCGCCGTCAGCCGCTCTTTCTATGAAGTCTTCAAGGTGAAACCTGAAGAGACCGTGGGGCAGCTTATCTATGATCTTGGCAATAAGCAGTGGGATATACCCAAGCTGCGGGAACTGCTTGAAACCATTCTGCCCCAGAAAGCGACCTTTGATAACTATGAAGTTGAGCACGATTTTGCAGGCATTGGGAGACGCATAATGCTTCTGAATGCCAGGCAGATCCAGAGAGCGTCGGGAAAGGAACGGATCATCCTTCTGGCCATCGAGGATATTACCGGGCGTAAGGAAATAGAAGCCGGCCTGGAAAGAACCCGAAAAGAACTCGAAGTAATAAAGGTGTCCGAAGATGCGGCCCGCGAATACTCCGAGAGCGTCATCAATACCGTGCGTGAACCCCTGATTACGCTGAATCAAGACCTGAGGGTGGTCTCGGTCAGCCGATCTTTTTATGAATTTTTCAGGGTGAAACCTGAAGAGACCGTGGGTCAGCTTATCTATGACCTGGGCAACAAGCAGTGGGATATCCCAAAGCTGCGGGAACTGCTTGAGACCATTCTGCCTCAGAAAGCAACCTTTGATAATTATGAAGTTGAGCATGATTTTGCAGGCATTGGGAGACGCATAATGCTTCTGAATGCCCGCCAAATCCAGAGAGCGTTTGGAAAAGAGCGCATTATCCTGCTTGCCATCGAGGACATTACTGAACGCAGGGCGATTGAGAATGGATTGGAAAAAGCCCGTGAAGAGCTGACGGAGTTGGCCACCGAGCTGAAACGCGTTGCCAGAGCCAAATCCGAATTCCTGGCCAACATGTCGCATGAACTCAGGACTCCGCTCAATTCCATCAACGGCTTCTCCGAGGTGTTGTACGATGAGACTTTCGGAGTGCTTAACGGGAAACAAAAGGAATATGTCAACTATGTCTTGACCAGTGGAAAGCACCTTCTTCTGCTGATTAACCAGATACTTGATATGGCTAAAGTTGAAGCCGGAAAGATGAAGCTGTCCTTGACCAACGTGCCCATGAAGAGCCTGCTGAACGACATTTCACTGCTGGTTGCGGACATGGTCAGCAAGAAGAAGCTCAATATGGTGCTTGAGATAGCCGAGAACCTGCCGGACATCGAGGCGGACGAACTCAAGGTAAAGGAAATAATCTACAACCTGGTTTCGAACGCCGTAAAATTCACGTCCGAGGGCGGCAAGATCGGCATGCGGGCGAGGAAAGTGGATTCAAAGGTAGAAATAGTGGTCTGGGATACCGGTGTCGGCATAGCATCCGAGAATATGGAAAGAATATTCGAGGGCTTCTTCCGTGTCGACACCCCATATTCCAGGGTGACTGAGGGGACAGGACTGGGCTTGCCGCTCTCCAAAAAGCTGGTCGAATTGCATGGCGGTAAGCTTTCTGTGGAGTCGGGGGGACTAAGCAAGGGAACCGCGGTTAAATTCTCTCTGCCCATAGCATTCAGGAAGGTGGTGTAAGGTGAAAAAGAAAGTATTAGTGGTTGATGACAATGCAAACAATCTGATGCTGGAAAAAGACCTTTTGGAAGTCGCCGGCTTTGAAGTATATGAAGCGGAGAATGGCGCCGGCGGTATTGCCCTGGCCATAAAGGAAAGACCGGACGTCATAGTTATGGACGTCCGGCTTTCGGATATGCGTGGTACCGAAGCCGCCAGGGTATTGCGTCAAAACAAAGCGACACGTGACATTCCCGTTGTTTTTGTGACGGCGTCTGTAATGGCAGATGGCAGAGAAGAGATAAAAGCCATAACCAACAGTGGATTCATTGGTAAACCGATTGATACGCGAACCTTTGCAAAAGAAATCAGTCAGTTTATCAAATGACAGGCGATGAAAGACAAACCTGTAATCTTGATTGTCGACGACCAGCCTCAGAATATTGAACTTCTCGAAGCGCATCTTGCTCCGCACGGTTATGAGATTGTCAAGGCGGCAAACGGTGAAGAAGCACTTGGTAAACTCTCTCGTCATGAGGTAGATCTTATTCTGCTGGATGTGATGATGCCCGGCATGGATGGTTTTGAAGTTATCAGCCGTGTGCGGAAGAATAGTGCAAATCGTCTCCTCCCGATAATCCTGGTTACCGCACTGCGGGAGACCGAAGACCGGGTAAAGGGAATTGAAGCCGGTTGCGATGACTTTATTTCAAAGCCGGTCGACAAGATGGAACTTCTAGCCAGGGTCAGATCCCTGCTCAAGGTAAAAGCCTACAACGACCTGATGAGCAATTACCGGACGGAGTTGGAGTCGGAGGTGGCAAGGAGAACAGGAGAGCTGGAGCGTGCGTTTCAAAGGATCAAAGCAGCCTCGCTTGACACGATCTACCGGCTTTCCATGGCCGCTGAGTACAAGGATGAGGACACCGGAGCACATATCAAACGCATGAGCCGCTATTCCGCCGCCGTTGCCCGCCGCATGGGCTTGGACGAAAGCACTGTTGAAATCATCCTCTACGCGGCACCCATGCACGATGTGGGCAAGATAGGCATATTGGATCGGATACTTACAAAGCCGGCCAAGCTTGACCCGCTAGAGTGGAAAATCATGAAGCTGCACACCGTCATCGGCGCAAGGATCCTCAAGGGGTCGGATGCCGAATTCATAATGATGGGGGAGTCCATTGCGGAGTGCCATCACGAGAAATGGGATGGCAGTGGTTATCCAAAGGGTCTGAAGAATACAGAAATACCTGTTGCGGGTCGAATAACGGCAATCGCAGATGTGTTCGATGCGCTGACCTCCAGGCGCCCTTATAAAGAGCCATTCTCCGTGGAGAAGTCGCTGGCCATTATCAGCGATGGGCGGGGAAGCCATTTTGACCCGGATGTGGTGGATGCTTTCTTCGCGATTCAGGACGAAATACTAACCATCAAGACGCAATACGATGGCTCCGATCAGCAAGCCTTTAATATTCCTGAATTGAAAGCGCTTCTTCAGCAGTACAACGTTCCTTCCCGGTAGGCATACATGAACACCCAATATCCAACAAGGAATATCCAACTGAACATCGGAAACGTGAACTTTCCTTTTGAACTCTATTGTTGTCCCAAAATGACGAGTTGCTGAATTTGCATCTGGACACCCGCCTGCTCCCGAACCGCAGTAAGGGCGGGCAGGTTGGAAAGTCCTTGATGGCTGTTGGATATTCATTCTTTGTGTCCCGGTAGGGTTATGCCCCATGGTGGACGTCTTCCCCATCGCGTATCGTATAGAAGGCGTGGAGGTGGGAATTCCTAATCTTAGAAGAAGTGGATGAAACATGACAGCACGACCGAGAGACGATAACTCAGAGGTGGAGATGGCTGCGGATGGTTCCTTTCCATCAATCGTTGACGGCAACAGCGTTCCTTCCGTGCCGGCGTCGCCGACTCCAGGCGCGGGAGCGAACGTTCAGAAGATATTTGCGTTGTTGGACAGGCATAAGGATTTGCCGTCGGAGTACTTCTCAGGTTGACACAGGGAGATACGATCGTGACAGACAATCCCTTAAAACAATTGGAATCGTATGGGCAGTCGATCTGGCTGGACTACATTCGGCGGGATCTGATCGTTGACGGCAAACTCAGGCATCTGATTGAAGAGGATGGATTACGAGGAATGACTTCGAATCCAGCCATCTTTGAGAAGGCTATTGTGGAAAGCCACGACTACGACACGAACATCCGGGCTTTGATCCGACACGGCAGGGACGCCAGAGAAATATATGAAGCGATCACCCAGCGCGATGTGCAGAGCGCCGCTGACGAGTTCCGGTCCGTGTACGAGAAGACTGATGGTAAAGATGGGTATGTCAGCCTTGAGGTCAATCCACACCTGGCGCATGACACCGACGCCACGATCAATGAAGCCCGCCGATTATGGGGCGCACTGAACCGGCCCAACGTGCTTATCAAAGTGCCAGCCACATGTGAAGGGTTGCAGGCCATCCGGCAGCTAATCGGTGAAGGAATCAACATCAATGTCACCTTGATTTTCGGGTTGTCGCGTTACCGGCAGGTGGCGGAAGCCTACCTCGCCGGAATTGAAGCGCAAGCAGCCAAAGGCAAGGCCGCGAAGCAGGTGTCTTCAGTAGCCAGTCTGTTTCTGAGCCGTATCGATACTCTCGTTGATCCGCTGCTGGAAAAGATCATTGGGCAGGGTGGGGAGATGGCAGTCCTTGCGAAACAGACACGCGGGCAAGTTGCCATTGCCACCGCAAAAATGGCGTATCAAGTCCAGAAGGAACTCTTCGGCACCGACCGGTTCAAGAAGCTGGCTGCTGAAGGCGCTCTTGAGCAGCGGCTGCTATGGGCGAGTACCGGCACCAAGAATCCAGATGACAGCGACGTGAAATATATCGAATCACTCATTGGACCAGACACGGTCAGCACGATTCCACTGGAAACATTTGAAGCTTACCGCGATCACGGCGTTCCGAAACAAAGCCTTGAAGAGAGTGTTGCCGATGCGGCATGCATATTGGCTCGATTGCCGGAGTTTGGAATCAATGCCGACAAGATCGAGCAACAGCTTGAGGATGAAGGCGTTGAGAAGTTCAATAAACCATTTGATAAACTGATGGCGACACTGGCAGACAGGGTAGCACGACACGCGGCGGGGAACCATGAGTGAACAAATCCGTGTTGCCCACCCGATATACAACCTTCTTCCAACGGAGATCGAGGGATTCGATTCCCTGGCGGAGTTGGCTCTTGATGTGCGCTGGTCATGGAATCACTGCACAGACGAAATGTGGCAAAAGCTTGATCCTGAGCTGTGGGAACTCACCCATAACCCATGGGCTGTGCTGCAAACCGTCTCCCGGGATCAACTCGAATACATGCTGGCTGATCCTGAATTTCGCACGCGGGTCGATGATCTTGTCCGTGCAAAACGTCAGGCTATGGAGGCTCCTGCCTGGTTTCAGAAGAATCATCCCCATACGCCTTTGACCTGTGTGGCCTATTTCAGCATGGAATTCATGCTGAGCGAAGCCTTGCCGATATATTCCGGGGGACTCGGCAATGTGGCCGGCGATCAACTCAAAGCTGCAAGCGACCTGGGCGTGCCCGTGGTTGGCGTCGGACTGCTCTACCAGCAGGGCTATTTCCGCCAGGTGATCGGCCAGGACGGCGCGCAACAGGAGCTTTACCCGTACAACGATCCCGGGCAACTGCCGATCATGCCGCTGCGCCATCCTAACGGCGAGTGGCTGAGACTGGAGATCCACCTGCCAGGCTACTCTATCTGGCTTCGTACATGGCAGGTGCAGGTTGGCAGGGCAAAGCTCTATCTGCTGGACTCCAATGATCTCGCGAACCTTCCCTCGCATCGTGGAATTACAAGCGAGCTCTACGGGGGTGGTTTGGAGTCGCGCCTCAAGCAGGAAATGCTTCTTGGAATAGGTGGATGGCGGCTGCTGACGGCACTTGGGCTCAAGCCGGAAGTATGTCACCTGAACGAAGGACACGCGGCCTTCGCAGTGTTGGAACGGGCGAGCAGTTTTATGCAGGACAATGCCAGGCCATTTGACGCAGCCTTGGCCGCCACGCGTGCGGGAAACCTCTTCACCACCCACACGGCGGTAAGAGACGGTTTTGACCGCTACCCACCCGCGCTGATCGAGCAATACCTCGGGGGATACGCTGAAAAGAGACTCGGCATCACGCTTCATGACCTGCTGGCCTTGGGTCGCGAGAATCCGAATGACTCATCGGAAAGTTTCAACATGGCATACCTGGCAATCCGCGGGAGCGGGGCGGTGAATGGCGTGAGTCGCCTGCATGGGAAGGTCAGCCGACGCCTCTTTGAGCCGCTGTTTCCCTCGTGGCCGGCGGACGAAGTGCCCGTCGGGCACGTGACTAACGGAGTCCACATGCCGAACTGGGACTCCGCCGCGGCTGACAAGCTTTGGACGGAGGCCTGTGGCAAAGACCGCTGGCTGGGAACAATGGAGACCATGGAGCAGGACATCCGCCGGATTACAGATGCCAGACTCTGGCAGTTTCGGATTGCCGCCAGTAAGCCTCTTATTGAGTACGCGAGGCAACGCCTTGCCCGGCACTATGCCGCTGCGGGCGCGTCGCCCGACGCCGTTGAACAGGCCAGGCATCTCTTCGATCCCAACGCGCTGACGCTGGGTTTTGCGCGCCGCTTCGCCGCCTACAAGCGGCCGAACCTTCTCCTGCACGATCCGGAACGCTTGCTGCGCCTGCTGACCAATCCTCAACGTCCTGTGCAACTTATCCTTGCGGGTAAGGCCCATCCGGAGGACGCGAAGGGGAAAGCCCTGATCCAGGAATGGATACACTTCATTCGTCGGCCCGAGGTTCGCCCCCATGCGATGTTCCTCAGTGATTATGACATGCATCTGACGGAGCACCTGGTGCAGGGAGTGGATGTCTGGCTCAACACACCGCGGCGGCCATGGGAGGCATGTGGAACGAGCGGCATGAAGGTTCTCGTCAATGGCGGAATCAATCTTTCGGAGCTGGATGGCTGGTGGGTGGAGGCGTACACGCCGGAGGTGGGATGGGCTATCGGTGATGGCCAGGAGCACGACGATGATCCCGCGTGGGACGCCGCAGAAGCCGAAGCGCTTTATGATATTCTCGAAAACAAAGTGATCCCGGAGTTCTACACACGCGATGACAAGGGAATTCCGACGGCCTGGGTCGCACGGATGCGGGAGAGCATGGCGCGATTGACACCGCGTTTCTCCGCCAACCGCACGGTGCGCGAATACACCGAGCAACACTACCTGCCGGCCGCCGCCGCTTACAAGTTGCGCGTTAAGGACAAGGGCGCTATGGGCAGTCACATAATCGGTTGGCGACACAATCTGGAACAGAAATGGGCCGCGCTTCGCTTCGGCGAAGTGAAGGTTCAAACTGGTGACAAACAACACATGTTTGAGGTTCAGGTGTTTCTCGGAGAAATCGATTCCAGGGACGTCCGTGTCGAGATCTACGCCGACGGAATCAACGGCGGTGTTCCCGTTTCACAGGAGATGACTCGCGTTCGACAGATGGGCGGAGCGTCTGGCGGCCATGTTTACAGCGCATCTGTGTCCGCGGCCCGTGCGCCTACTGACTATACGGCGCGAGTGATTCCATACCGCGAAGGCGTTGCGGTTCCGCTGGAAGCCGGATGCATCCTGTGGCAACGATGATCCCGGTAAGAGCGCTTCATTTGTGACGCGATAGGATCAGTGTCTCCCTCGGGGATGTTGGCACCCAGCCTTGCAGGCGGGGAATAGGGGTGCGATGTCTGTGAAGTGGACGTGGCCCCGCAGTGTGCTTGCTCTACTGCGGGGCGAGCATTTGGAGGTAGGGCGAGGCGTCCCGCCGAGCCGGTGACAGAGCATGGACAGACGGCTCACCGGGACGGTTCGCCCCACCGATTAGGAATGGTAGTCGGGGAGTCGAATTGCATTCGGCATCTTTTGACCCACCGGCTTCAAGCCGGTGATGGATTAGTTGATGTAGGAAGTTGGCTTGCGAGCGAGGTTACAGAACGAGCCGCTATAGGGGGTCAGTGTGAAGGGTGGCTGGTTACTATGAAGCAGGTCAATTCGAGAATCCTGACGATCAATGGTGGCTCGTCGAGCATCAAGTTCGCGCTGTTCGAGGCCGGTGAACCGCTCAAACGGATTCTGGATGGTGGTATCGAGCGCATTGGACTGCCGGATGCCACCTTGCGGGTGAAGGGATTGAATCAAGCGGATAACTTCTCGCGGCCTCTGGCGTCGGCTGACCTCACGGCGTGTGTGAATGCGCTTATGGACTGGATCGAGGAACGCAGCGGTTCTGATGCGTTGGCCGCGGTGGGGCACCGCATCGTGCATGGCGGTCCGAAGTATAGCGAACCGCAACGACTCACTGCCGAAATGCTTGAAGAGTTGCGGCGACTCCGTCCATTCGATCCTGATCATCTCCCTGAGGAGATTCTGTTGGTCGAGGCATTTCTTTCCCGGTTTCCTGGACTGCCTCAAGTGGCGTGTTTCGACACGGCTTTTCACCATGACCTGCCGCGCGTGGCGCAACTCATGCCGATCCCGCGCCGGTATGAGGGGCAGGGGATCAGGCGATATGGATTTCACGGCCTGTCGTATGAGTTTCTGATGGGGGAACTGGCCCGCCTCGCCGGAACGAAAGCGGCACGGGGCCGGATCATCCTTGCCCACCTGGGCAACGGCGCGAGTCTGGCGGCAGTGCATGAGGGAAAACCCGTGGATACAAGCATGGGTTTCACCCCTGCTGCAGGGTTACCAATGGGCACGCGATCAGACGATCTGGATCCGGGGTTGGTCTGGTATCTGTCGCGCTCGGAAAGAATGAGCGCAAAGCAGTTCAACAATATGGTCAACACTCAATCCGGGCTGCTCGGCGTGTCGGAGACCAGTTCGGATATGCGGGACTTGCTCGCTCATGAATCTCAGGATGTGCGTGCCGCCGAAGCGGTCGTGCTGTTCTGCTATCAGGTGAAGAAATGGATCGGCGGATTTGCCGCGGCATTGGGTGGACTGAACACGCTCGTCTTCGCCGGTGGCATAGGAGAAAATGCGCCCCCTGTCCGTGCGCGGATCTGCGATGGACTGGGTTTCCTTGGAATCAAACTCGATGAGAAGCGGAACGCGGCGAATAGAAGAGTGATTTCAACTGCCAAGAGCCGGGTTGTGGTCCCCGTCATTCATACGGACGAAGAACTGATGATAGCCAGGACGGTTTGCCGTGTGCTCGGACTCGGCAGAGCCACGTGAAACAAACTCAGATGTAGACGATGCAGGAATTATGTTATGTGGGTATCCATTTGACTCAACCTTCATCCATTGTTCGGAATCAACACGACCAGAATCCTGGCCGTGGAGTTGCGCAGAATGGCTTTGTAGCCACGCCGCCATGGCTCGCCATAGCCCTCCTGGGCGACGGCGGCTCTGTCGGCGTGAAGCGGAGATAGGTCTTCAGATAAGCCCTTAGTCGGCACTATTGTCCGAGAATCCACGCGGCGACGGAGCGCCGCGGCTACAGCAGGTCGGAAAGTTGCGAAGTTCTCAGTGTCTTCTTTGTGGTAATATTTCCGGGTGGTTGAGTGGTGTGGATACTCATATTTTATTAGAGGAGCCGAGCACAAATGCCTCAAGGCGATAAATCAAGCTACACTGACAAACAGAAGCGCCAGGCGGAACACATTGAAGCCGGCTATGAGAAAAGGGGTCTCAGCACGAAAAACGCCGCCGCACGTGCCTGGGCCACCGTAAACAAACTCACCGGTGGCGGCAAGAAGAGCGGCTCCGGCAGGAAGCGACGCTGATCTGAAGTTCGTCGGTCTACCGGGATTCACGCCTAAACTCATTTGCCCAACATCTTTGCCACGATGAAGATGAGAATTGCTCCTCCAATGCCTCCTCCGAACAGGAGATACAATGCGGAGTAACCTATGGCGCCCAATACGGGTTGCATCATCAGTGCCATCATGATCATATTCCGTTTCCTTCCGTTTGCTTTCGTTGACGAGACCTCTCTCCGTCTGCAGTGTGAGCGGGGACATGAGCGGGTGCTATGGGGTGTAACCCTACTGTGGATGATGGGGACCTTAGGGTCCTGACCATGCTGCGCACGTTTGGGGTACTCGCAACCTCCATCACTCCCCGAACCTGCGAATGAACCAGGTCTTCACCAACTGTGTCAGAATCCCGTAGCAAGGCAACATGATGGCCAGAAGCAGCCAGTGAAGAGGAGGGAGAGGGATCATGCGCCCCGTTCCAGCCGGGGAGATTGTAAGAAAAGGGGGTTCAGCACGAAGAAAGCTGCCGCACGAGCCTGGGCCACCGTAAACAAACTCACCAGTGGCGGCAAGAAGAGCGGCTCCGGCAGGAAGAAACGTTGATTGTCATTGGGGTCGCCGTCAGAAAGCCTTCAACTTTTCGCCGAGATGGTGTTTCAAATTCCACTTTCTCGTCGTGTCGAGGGCGAGTTCGAGGCAGATGAAGAACTGGTCTTTGTGGGTCTTGAAGTGATCCACGGTTTCGGGCGCGATCTTGGGATCGAGGCAGATGAGGCTTTCCTTGAAGGCGTCCCTGGCGAGAAAGACTTCGTTCTTCTTGAACTCCGGCTGGCGCGTGAGCGTGTAGTCGAGCATGAAGCCGTTCTTCAGCAGCACTTCGTCCAGCACCTTGTCCTTCTCGAACTGAATGTGGAACGTCGCTTCCTTCTCACGAATGTATTGCTTGAGCAACTCGATGTTCTCCGCCTCGGTCTTTGCCGGGTCGGGCGCAAACTCCGCGCGCGGGAAGTGTGACTTGGCCAGCGTATAGACCTTGAAACCGAGCGCATCGGCGAAGTGGCGATGCGGGTCGTTGGGAAGGAACCCTTCCGCCTCCTTTGTGAACTTCTTCACCACCCGCTTGGCGCGCTCGATAGTGATGTCGCTGATCCGCTTGTAACCGGCCTTGAACGCCGGGCTGTCCTCGGCGGTCAGTTCCGGCAACTGGACGAGAATGAACTTACGGTTGCCGTTGTCGGCTTTGTTCAACTCCATCACAGCATGCGCCGTCGTCCCGCTGCCGGCGAAGAAATCGAGGACGCAGCAATCGTGGTCGCCAACCGTTTGCAGGAAGCGCTGAATTAGCGCAATCGGCTTTGGGAATTGGATTACTACCTGATCATCGAAAATCTTCCGCAGATCGTCAGTTCCACGTTGCGTATAAATCCCATCGATTACAGAAAACGGCTTGATCCCCCGTTTCTCGCCATCCTCTTTGATCAAGTACTGCTTGTATGAGACGGACCAACCGTCGTCGGTTTTCGTGAAGACCAAACCATCATCGGCGAGCGCCCTCATCACGCGATCTTTGCTCCACCACCACTGGCGCTTAGGTATCACGTCTGTCCCATCTGGAGCCGGAATTGAATAGACGAGGTTTTCCCGTGTGTCCATGCTCTTCGTCGCTTCGAGCGGTTTGATGCGGTAGGGACCTTTCGTATCGACGTACTTATCGCGGTATTTGTAATACTTTGTCTCAGCTTCCGGATCTGGTGGAAGCCAAAACTCGTCCACCTCATCGATGTTCCTTGCATACAAGACGCAATACTCATGTTGCCTCACAGCAAATTGCTCTTTCGCACCACCGCCGTAGGATTTCTTCCAGACGAAACACTCAATGAAGTTCTCCTCGCCAAACAAATCATCCATCACACGGCGCAAGTTTTGCACCTCGTTGTCATCAACCGACACGAAGATGACACCATCAGGTTGGAGCAGATATCGGGCAACAAGCAGACGGCTGTGAATCATTGAAAGCCAGTTGGAGTGGAAGCGGCCTTCAGCCTGCGTGTTGGTGTCCACTTTGACGCCGGCTTCGGTGACGCCGGTTTGTTCCCAGTAAGGTTTCTGGCCTTCGGCGAAGTTGTCGGAATAGACGAAGTCGTGACCTGTGTTGTACGGCGGATCGATGTAGATGCACTTGATGCGTTCGCGATAGGCGCAGGTGAGGAGTTTGAGTACTTCCAGGTTTTCGCCGTCGATGATCATATTGCCGCAGGCCTTGTCGGGGTTCACGGAGCGGGCGGGGTCATATACGAGCGTGGCGCGACTTGAAGTGAAGGCGTCACGCTTGGACTTGGTCTTGCCGTACCAGCGGAAGTCGTAGCGTTCGGTTTCGCTCACGAGTGCGGGATCAACGACCTTCTTCAACTCATCCACATTGAGGCGGCCTTCGTTGGTGAAGAGGTCGGGGAAGAGCTTTTTGAGCGCGGCGAGCCGTTCCGCGTTGAGGTCGGGCGAGGAAACGGCGGCGAGGGGGGAAGCGAGGGTTTCCGTCGGGGATGACGGAGACTCTTTCGCTGCTTTCGCGGAATGACGAGGTTCAGATTGCGTGGCGTGTTGTTTGCGGGGTTTCATTTGTCCTTCTTTCCCGGCAGCGCCTTGGGGCTGACGGCGGTTAGAGTTTGCATCTGGCGGATGGCGATCTGGTTAAGGCGTTTCAGGCGCTCGCCCTGCGGCAGGTTCATGTGAATGAATTCGGCGTTCATGCCTTCAATGTTAGCCAGCACAAGCAATTGCTCGATAGTGGCGTAGTCGCGCATGTTGCCGTCGAGCTTTGGATTGGTGGCACGCCATTGCGCGGCGGTCTGGCTGAAGAGGGCGACGTTGAGCAGGTCGGCTTCGGTGGCATAGGTGATGGCGGCTTGCGCGGCGGTGACCATGGCAGGGATCAGGTGGGCTGCGATGGCGTCGGTGTGAATGCGGTAGTTGAGCTTGGAGAGGGTGCGATTGAGATTCCAAGCGAGTGAAAGTCGGCGGTTTTCGTCCACCTTGAGGCGTTGGAATTCCTTGATGAGGTAAAGTTTGAACTCGACGGAAATCCAGGACGCGAATTCGAAGGCGATGTCCTTATGGGCATATGTGCCGCCGTAGCGACCGGTGCTGGAAACGATGCCCACAGCGCCGGTTTTCTCAATCCATTGCTTCGGGGTGAGGACAAAGCTGTTCAATCCCGCCTGAATTCTAATTCCGTCGAATTCGACGGAATTAAAAACCGGGTTGTTGAGCCTTTCCCAGACGCCGAGGAACTCGACGGTGTTACGGTTTCTGAGCCAGTTCCGCACGAGATCATCCGAACGTTCGGGGTTCTTAAAGCGGGCGATATCCGTCAGGCAGATGAAGTCTTGTTCCTTCTGACGCAGGATTGTGATGGCGGCACCTTGAACTTCGATAGTGGCACTTTTGGTCTGTTTCATGGTTTCACTCCGATGCGGTTTCTAAACCCCTCGAATTCGAGGGAATTAAAATTGGGGTTGTTCATGTGGCGATCTTCTCCCTAAAGTCGGCCCTGTAATCCTTTACAGGGGCGACATAAGCGTCGCGCTCCGTGAGGGCGGGTTGGCTGGGTTTCTGATGAGGCAGCGGGGTGACGGTGCGGATCCCGATGGCCTCGAAGTGCTTCATTGCGCATTTGATTCGGCGGCGCTCATCCTCGGTGAGGGCGTGGGGATCGTCGAGGTCATTCGTGCCTTTGGTTTCAATGACGAAATAGAACTCCTCGCGCCCGCCGCCGCGCAGGGAGGCGTCGCGCAGGACGAGGCCGAAGTCGGGCGTGTAATCGCCGAACGGTGTAGGGATCTTGTAGAAGTCCGGCAGCTTGATAAAGCAGAGCACTTGCGGGTCGGCATCAGCCCTGACGGCGAAGTCTCGCTCGGGCGCGCTGTTGGAATCGCAGAAGACGCCGTCATAGACCCCGTGTTGCGGCGTGGGTTGGACGGGGATGTGTCTTTCGACCAGTTCCTCGAATTCGGCGAGCGGATAGACCTCACCGTTGGGCTTGTATTCCAGGCCGCGCAGCTTTTCCTCCAACTCGATGCGGCAGAGGATGGCGACGGCGGTCTGGGTGTAGGCGTAAGGGTTGCGAGTCATCTGCTCCCAGTTAGTAATGCCGTGCAGGATTCGGAAGACCACGTCGTAAGACAGGCCGGTGTTTTCGCTCCATTCCTCAACGAGATCGAGGGGCGAAAACACGCCGCGCAAGGCAACGGTGTCACCGCCCTGGTAGTCCGGGTTCAGCCCCGCGTCGCGCGTGATGGCGGTGATGCGATTGAGCGTAATTTGCGCCTCGTAGGCAGGAACGGTAACGCGGTTGAGTTCCTCGGTGGCACGGCGAACGATTTCGTCCTCGCGGAAGTCCACGATGTAATCGGTGCGACGGGCGAGTTTCTTCCAGAAGGCGCGGAAGGCCTGGCCCTCGAAGAGTTCCGGGCGGCGTTTGATGCGATTGGCTGAGCTTTTGCCTTTGTGCTTCTTGCGGAGGATGCCGCCGGCGTCCGCTGTGCCATAGACTTCTTTGATCTGTTCCTGGTACTGCGCGGCGAAGGTCTCGTAGGTTTCATTCGGGACGATGGTGAGAAGATTGATCTCAGCGCCTTCCTTCGTGCCGGCAGCGTCGTAAATACGCTGTCCGGTCTGATTGCGGCAGATGCGGAGGCCGCGACCGAGTTCCTGGCGTTTCTTGATGTCGCTGTAGGACTGGTTCAGCGTGGCGATATTGAAAATGTTAGGGTTATCCCAGCCGACGCCGAGGGCGGAATGACTGAAGATGAATTCAACGGGGTTATCGAGGCCAAGGAGTTCTTCCTTCTTCCGGAGTATGAGATCGAAAATCTCCTTGTTCTTGAGCATGGAGTTTTCACTGTCGGTGTACTCGCCGCTGCCGGTCCGGGCGAAGTAGTAGCCTTGGGCGTCGGTAATCTGGTCTGGAGTCGGATCGACACCATGAGATTCGCGATAGACGGAAGCGTATTCTTCGCGGAATAAAGTCTTGATAATGCCGTCGTCCTTCACGTAGCTATCCACGCGGTCAATGAAGATGAGCGACAGGCATTTGATGCCTCTGGCCGCGAGCCCTGGTTTCTTCTGGAAATGGCGGCGGATGAGCCACTGAAGCTGCTGGCGGAACAATCCCGCGAAGTCAGCGGCGCGCTGCTCGTGGATCAGCTCGACGCCATTGGTGAATTTCAAATGGAAACGCTGGTCGTGGATGCTCTTCCAGATACGCTCGATGGCGTATTCTCGATAGGAGATGTTGCCGGATTTCTCGGCGAGGTTCTCGCCGACTTTGAGCCAGTTTGTTTCCTTCCATTTGAATCCGTCCCCGTTCTTGCGCCAGAGGTTGAGCTTGGCCTTTGGGTTCGCGCCGCCGTTGGTCTGCACTCCGGCAAGTTCGATCTTCAGCGTGGCTTCGTCATTTTTTTCGGCTACTGACAGCACTTCGATCTTTTTTACCATGCCCTGCTGGTAGGCGTCGAATGGCGTGAGCCGGTAAAGCAGATTCTTGACAACTTTGTGCGTGGCTGAATAGCGAAGTTTGGCGAGCGGGTTGAGGGTTGCAAGGCGTGCGATGGCTGCGTCCGTGTCCATGCCTTCCTGCGGCTCGTCCATGACGATGACAGGCTGACATTTTCCCAGCGCCTGCAGATAGGTCATGCCCAGAAACGAATCGTCCCGGCCCTGTTGGTTGATGATGCGGTCTTCAGCCGTGATGGATTGAATGGTCATCACCATGATTTGCGGCTGCGTGTCCTCGATGAAATGGCGCAACAGTATGAGCTTGCCGCTGTCGTACTCAAAGCAGGCTGGTGTGAATCCGTATCGCTCAGCCAACGGCTTCTTGAAGGTGTCGAACGTCGTGAGAACGCCTTCTTTGATCGCAATGGAGGGCACGAGGATGATGAACTTCGTCAGCCGGTAGCGTTGGAAAAGCTCATAGATGGTCCGAAAATACACGAGCGTCTTCCCCGTGCCGGTTTCCATTTCGATGCAAATATCGTTATCGGGTGAAAGTCTGGCGTCGGTCGCCGGAACGCCGTTCTGAACGAGGATACGCCGTTTGTTTTCTTCAAGTTGGGGTGGAGTCAGGTCGCTTATGTTCGTTTGGATGCCGAATAGATTCGAGTTGTCAAAGGTGTTCCTGGTCTGACCATCTAGCACGCCGATCACGGTCGCGATTGCACGGCGCTGGTATTCCAAGTCTTCGAGTGTCAGTTGCATCGAGGCTATTTGTCTCTTAGTTCAAGTCCATGCCGCGTAAAGCGAACGCTAGATTTGGAACTTACCCCACTTGCCAGAGCCGGTCAATTACTGAAGTTAGCGTTTCGGCCTCGGGACTTTCCTTCTGATTGCTTTTCGTGACGGCCATGACGAAGCATGGCCCTCTCCAGCACTCAAATCGGGTCACTTGTGACGCAGAACTGGCGGACTTGATAGTGGAGGGACGCGCTCCGTCGCGTCCGAAGCCGAAGAACAGGCCAAAGGGAAAGACCATGGCCTCCGACATCTCCCGAATCTGCCAAAATCCGCGTAACCCGCCTGCCCTCCCGAGTGTCTCGGCCGGGAGCGGGTAGGTCTGCGGATAAGTTACATTTCTTACTGCATCGTTCCGGCTGTGGCGAGCGGACTTGTATTGCTTCCGTTCAAGTGATCACTGGCTGGGTTCCGAGCAGGGTTTTCAGGATCGTATAGGCTGCCTGCGGTTGCGCCAGTTGCTTCATCCGATCACGCATCCCGGCAAGGCGCTGCGGTTCCCGCAACAGCAGGTCTACCTTGTACGGAAGCGTGACGACATCAGTCGGGCTCACGGCCACGCCCTGTTCCAGAATGCTTGCCGCGTTTGTCTCTTCCTGTCCGGGGATCGGATTCAAGACTACCATGGGCAGTGTGCTCGCCATCGCTTCCGACAGCGTAAGCCCGCCGGGCTTGCCGATGAAGAGGTCGGCGATTGCCATCCATTCGTGAATCTCAGTGGTGTAAGGCAGCGCCTTCAACCTCAAATGTGCTGGCGCTGCTTCCGTCGCGTGCACGACTTGCGTCAAGAGCTCATCGTTCTTCCC
>Ga0247842_10004253_pt1 | contig 18167 bp, 17 predicted proteins | sample LaCruzMarch2015__3_FD_192411 | JGI IMG/M metagenome (GOLD analysis project Ga0247842, IMG submission 192411) | Freshwater microbial communities from meromictic Lake La Cruz, Castile-La Mancha, Spain - LaCruzMarch2015_19m | ecosystem: Environmental > Aquatic > Freshwater > Lake | place: Spain...
AGGCAAACTTTTACTTGCATTGATACAATGATCTCCATTTGGGGTGGTCTCCTTTTTGTTTGTCCAACAATGAGATCATCCCATTCAGGATATTATCTTAGCCGATTTTTGGACACAATCAAAAAATGACTTTGTTGGACCCATCAGATTAAATTCTTATACATATCCCATACTTCAATAAAGCCAACATTAGCGAGCATTGTATAGGATCTTAACTGCACCAAAAATCATTTGATTTTTATTGGTCGTCTCTCAATCCAGTACTCATACCATAATACAAAATTAAGAATATACCAAATCTTATTTGCATTTTTGCTCTCCAATAAAAGATGAATCTCTTTATCATCGAAAAAATCGGTTCTGTCCATAAAATCAAGGATTTTTTGCTGGGCAAAATTTCCCAAATTTTCAAGGAACCATTCAAAAATTGGGACGCCAAATCCTTGTTTTTTCCGATTTACAATATTTTTAGGGAGTATATTACCAAATGCTCGCTTAAGGACATATTTTAATTCGTAATCTCTCATCTTTATTGAAGTAGGAATGGACATAGCTAATTCAACAATATTTTGGCTGAGGAATGGAACCCTGGCTTCCAATGATACTGACATACTCATTTTATCAACGCGCATTAACAACAATTCAGGCAATCGGATATTAAGATCAAGATATGTCATCCAGTTCAGGGAAGATTTTTCCCAGGATTTTTTCTGAAAATTATCCCAGATTGGTTCAATTATCTGATAGGATGAAAAATTCTTAAATTTTTCTCGTAATCGTTCCGACAAGAGGTATTTTTTTTCCTTTTCCGTAAAAGCTTCTGCACCCCCCCAAAAAATTGGACTGCCACTCAATCCTCTTCTCAATCCCTCATAAGGTAAACCACGGGTTTTTCCAAATAGTTTTAAAAGACACAGACCACACTTTTTGATAAAACTGGGAGTAATTTTATTCAAGTCCTCCAAAAAAATTGCCAATTTCCATTTTGGATATCCCCAAAATAGTTCATCGCTTCCCTCTCCGACATGACAAACCGCAATTCCCGATTCTCGAGCTAATTTTGATACAAAATAGACTGGCACACAAACAGGATCTGCAATAGGTTCATCCTGATGATAAATCATTTTTGGAAGAAAATTCAATAGTTCTTCTTCAGATATTGCCTTTTCATGATGTTCTGATTTAATTAAATTTGCAACAATTTGGGCATATTCAAACTCATTAGCATAACTTTTATTCTCTCCCTGATACCCAATAGTGAATGTCTTAATTTGATTTTTTTCATTTTCCGAAAAAAGAATGGTATTAATACTTGAATCTAATCCACCAGATAAAAAAACGCCAACAGGTACGTCACTTAATTTATAATCCGATATCGTTTTTCGAAGTTCAGAGTTTAATTTTTCAATGATAATTTCTTCTGATAACCCGATTTTTTGATCAACATGATCAAGAACATCATAATAGCGTTGGAGATTGTCTGTTCCATCGGATGATACCTCCAAATAAAAACCACCAGGGATTTTTTTTATCCCTTGAAAAAGCGTATCTGGTGCAGGAGTTGTTAAAAATGAAAGGTAATGATATAGTGCGTCCTCATTTACAGCTCGCGGTATCGAAGTATCAGTTAAAATTGCTTTAATTTCCGACGCAAAAACTATTTTTTTTTCAGACAAATAGTAGTATAATGGTTTTATTCCAATTCGATCTCTGACTAACCACAATTTATTTTTTATTCCATCATAAATCGCGAACGCAAATTCTCCTTCCAAATCGAATACACAGTTTATTCCTTTCTCCTCATACAAGTGAATTATCACTTCTGTGTCAGAATTTGATTTAAATTCATGTCCGTTTGCAATTAATTTTTCCCGTAATCTTCTAAAATTATAAATCTCTCCATTAAACACGATCCAAATAGTCCCATCTTCATTCGTCATAGGCTGTTTACCCATGGGAGAAAGATCAATAATACTCAGTCTTCGATGACCCAGCCCGAGTTTTCCATTTTTTAAAATGACAGCCCCCTCATCATCCGGACCACGATGTTTCATTGAATCACGAATGGTAATTAAGTCTGCTTCTTGGATTGTTTTTAGATCATTATTAAAAATATATATCCCACAAATTCCGCACATAGACTCACCGGTTGTTAAATCATAAAATATTTGGATCGAGCATTATTTAGGAAAGTCATAACATCATCTAACCAATCAATTTCAATGTTCCATTCAGAATATTTCTTGTTTTTAGATCATCGAAATTCTCGTGAATCAGTTCCTTTGTCAGAAACGGAATTTTTTGTATATCTGATGATTCCTTGATATCCTCCGGCTTAATTCCATTATCATCAAATAATCGGATATAATAGGGGACATTCCGGTAAACGTGATTAATAAGTTCATGTAATTTTTGATTTTGGTATTGTTCAAGTTTCTCCTTGCACTCGGTTTGTGACGGTTTTAGGAATAAATATGTTTTCAGAAAAACAAGGAAATATGGCAGTACAGTCATTGCTTTTACGGTAAATGACTGTGACCCGTAAAATTTTTTCTTTAGCGTCTGACTCATAATTTTCAGTTGTCGTGGATCGATATGATTAGTCCTAAAATTTTTCTGGAATGAATATCTTTTTCTTCAACTTCACAGATTCTCTCGTATAAAAGAGAATCGGATAAAAGCCAAATGTTTTATTCAATTTACGCCCCATATTTCTCGTGATATCCATTAACAATCATCTCCATCACTCTGACGGTTTCCCGTCCATCATCACCAGTCACCGGAAGTGGTGTGTCATTCAAAATACTATCAACAAACCGTTCAATAATTACATCAGTTCCCACCTTTTGTTTGCCGGTAATTACATTGAAAACATTTGATGCTGTACCTCCCATTATTTGAGATATTGTACTCATGGAGGATCGTGCGAGGGGCATATAACTCAATTCCTTTAACTGATGGCGAATTACCAACATATTATTAAAATCAAGGTGTAATTCAGCTTCCGTTCCGAAAATTTCAACATTTGCAGTCCAACAATTTCGCATGTATGACAGGATAACTGAACTGAATCCATTATCCCCCTCATACTCCAACCTGAACTCGTCGAACGGTGCCCAGGGGTGATCTAAAAATTTTTTGGCATAGATATCGACGTTATGAATATTTTTCAGAAATGCCTGCGACATATATGTTACATGCGGCCCTGTTTCTCCAATTACACCCCCGGGTAGTTTGTGATACCAGTGATCTTTTAAGTCTATCATGTCAGGTTTCGGTGTAGATAAAAAAATCCGCATACCTACAAAATCCCCGATAGCACCGTCAGCAATAAGTTTTTTGGCTTCAATGAAAGGGTGATAGAAAAGATAATTATGATTTACGCATAATTTAACACCTTTTTTTCGAGCGGCATTTAACATCAAATCACAGTCTGATGTTTTAAGTGCCATGGGTTTTTCCATTATCACGTTGCAGTTATTTTCTATCGCTTCTAATGCCACAGAAGTGTGGACCTGAGGTGGAACACAAATATCGATAATATCCGGCTCCTCTACTGAGAGCATTTTCGAAACATCTGCATAAACATTGGAAATACCAAAATCCGTTGCAGTTTTTTTGGCAATTGTCTCATTCACATCACAGACTGCACAGACTTCCACATTTTTTATCCTCTTATATGTAGGTAGATGCCGGGCGTTTGCAATCAAACCACACCCGATTACAGCAATTTTCAACGGTTTTTTATCTTTCATATATTCAAACTCCCATTCTCTCAACTCGTTTTTAGTTTAGTCATTATTTTTTAAGATGTTTTCCAGTTGTTTAACTACATTCCATTTTTCATTGTTTTCAATACACTGCTCATACCCGTTATCTCCCACTGTTTTTAATAATTTTTCATCTCTTAAAATGGTTATTATATTTTTCGGAAAGTCGTCAATATCAGAATAAAAAATACCAGATTTTTCATCGGGTAGTAATTCTTTCATACCCAGTAATGGTGTTGCCAAAACGGGTTTTGCACAAGCAAGATACTGGTAAATTTTTCCAGGGATGATATCTATCGTTGTCTCATTAATCTGGAACGGATTAATGCACAGATCGGCAAGATTTATGTATTCCGGCATTAATTCGAATGGCTGGAATCCGGTTATTATTACGTTATCGCTTAAGTTTAATTTTTGAATTAATGTTTTAATATGTTCATAGAGGGGTCCCCCACCTACAAGTACCAGCTTTGCTTCGGGAATTTCCTTTAAGACCATTGGAAACTGTTGAATAAACAGATCCAATCCAGAAAAATCAAAAAATGTTCCCATAAAAAGGATGATTTTGTCTTTTGTTCCTATATGCAGTGTTTCCTTGAGTGCAGACGTATCAATGGCTGGATGAAATTTTGTTGTATCAACACCAAATAAAAGAAGTTTTACCCTTTTTTTATCCGCTCCGAGAGTTATTACATAGTCCGCAAGTTTGGGCGTCAATGCAACGATATAATCAACATTTCGATAAACGATTTTTTCAAAAAACAACGTGATTCCACTCAATATTTTAGGTTTCACAAGCCCGTGAAGGCTGTCTATTGACCGGAATACGACCGGGACTTTGTATTTTCTTGCAAATAATACTGTTTGCAAACCGTTTGTAGGAACCGAATACAGAATTATTGCATCAATCTTGAATTTTTTAATCGTACGTTGTATTTCGAAATAATGCGTAACCATAGCAGAAAGCCGGTCAAGAACCGTGATTTTTAAAAAACCGGGCCTGATTAAAAAAACTGATGCATCTTTGTATACTCTCTGGCTGTTTGGAATATCCTTTGTCCGGAGGTACCCGAAATCCAACCAGTTGTCACGCTTCCATGTGTCCTGATAATCGATAACATACACGGAATGTCCAAGTATAGACAGAGATTCCGCAAATTCATGCATATCAAAAATAACTTTCTTTTGCCAGTCAACTTCATGAATAAATAATATATTCATGTCATCCCCGTATCATATTGATGAACATATTTACACCTTTGATATTGTTTTTTAGATCATTTATTGAATGAATGCCCCGCAATCTTTGCGTTAAATATGAAAATCTAAGGTAAAATTCTTTATACGCCTGTGAATTCAAATGCATTAAATCATTTTTTGAGAGTGATTCTGTTTCAAAGACGGGACGATTTCCTGATTCGAGATTGGCATACACAAAATCATCCCAATTAGGACTTTTTTTATGCAATTTAAGGAAATAATCAAAAAATTTTGTTCCGGGAAAAGGAGTAGCTATGGAGAATTGGACATAGTCTAAAGGGAGACTTTTGGCAAAATCGATCGTATCTCGTATTGTATCCGGGGTTTCACCTGGAGAACCGATCATAAAATATCCCACACCCTCAATTCCTGCATTATGGGTTGCGCCAACAGCATCCCGTATTTGTTGGATTGTGATATTCTTACTTAAACTATCGAGAATCTGTTGATTGCCGGATTCAATGCCAAAAGATACCATATAACAACCGGATTTCTGCATTTCGCAAAGGAGCTCCCGATTAACAAGATTAACCCTTGCTTCGCATGTCCACGCAATATCCAGATTTCTCTTTTTAAGTTCGTTTAAAAATTCATATACCCGTTTTTTATTAAGCGTGAAAATATCGTCATAAAATGCAATTTCTTTCACATTAAAACGTTCATACAGATACTCGATCTCATTTACAATTCTTTTCGGACTTTGATAGCGACAAGTACTCCCAAACACCGATTTTGAACAAAATGTACAATCGTAAGGGCAACCTCGACTCGTGAGCATAGCCATAAATGGACTTCTCTTCCCGTGCGGGGGATGAAGCCGGTATTTATCAAACGGCAGGAGATGATACGCTAAAAAAGGTAATGAGTCCAGATCCTCAATAAGTGTTCGCGGAGGTGTCTGTTTAATTTTACCATTGTCACGGTATGCAATTCCTTGTACAGTATTGATATCTTCACCATTTTCAATTTTGGTGACGAGTTCTAAAAGAGTATTTTCTCCTTCCCCGCTCACAATAACATCGATATCACTGCATTTATTGAGCACGTCAGTTGGAAGAATTGTTGCATGGGGTCCCCCGACAATTATTTTTGAATCACTATTTACTTCCTTGATTCGTTTTGCTATATCCATAACAATGTTAATTGTTGGGGTCATTGCAGTCAGGGCAATTATTTCTGAATTTGAAGTCTTTGTAATAATTTCATTTACTGAAAGTTTTAACGCATTTGAATCCAGGATTTCAACTTTATAATGATCTCTTTCTAATACCGCAGCAAGACTGGCGAGACCCAGAGGAGGTTGGGGATATTTTGTGTTCCAGGGTGGATTTATAAGAGTTATTTTATTATTTTTCATGGCTAATTCTCTTAATTTTTCTTTGATAATCATTCATTTATTGTTAGAGTGATTGAATGATAAATAAAAAATTTAAAATTCCGCACACTTCTCAACATTCGCCCAATTCTCAACAAACCACCGGTGGACTTCCTTCAACCCGGCCTCGAACTTCATCTGTGGTTTATATCCCAATTTATTCTCCGCTTTCGTCACACAAGACAGCAACCGGGTCTTCACATCCCAGTCCCGTCTCTGGGTGTATTTGATCCCGGCGGCATTGCCCGTCAGTTTGTTCACAGCATTTGCCATATCGATAACCCGCTGCTCTTTTCCTGCGCCAAGATTGATCGCCTCTCCAATCGCCGCTTCCCGCACACCCATGGCGAGCAACCCGTTCACGATATCCCCTACATAGGTCCAGTCCCGCGTCTCGGTCCCGTCACCGGTAATAGGAAGCGCCTGCCCCTTCATCGCCCAGTAAAAGAAGTTCGGGATAACGTTGCGGTATTTGCCGGGAACTTCCCCGGGCCCATAGGAGTTGAAGAAACGGGCATTCACAATCGGCATCTCATAGAGATTGTGGAAATAGTTCGTATAGAGTTCTCCAAGGAGCTTTGTCACCTGGTAGGGGGTGTGGAGATGAATCGAGATATCATGCTCCTCAAAGGGCATTTTGGATTCCAGACCATAGACGCCACACCCGGATGAGGAGTAGACAAAACGCTCCACATCCATGAGCTGGGCATACTGGAGTGTCTTTAAGATGCCAAGCCCGTTCACGAGCAGATCTTTTTCGGGGCTGTCAACCGAGTTCTGGTTGGCAAAATGGGCGGCGAGATGATACACGATGTCCGGCTTGGATTTGAACGCCCACTTCAGGTTCTCATCGTTTAAGATATCCCCGTGGATGAACTGGATCTTTGGTCCCTGCGGAATATTCCACGGATACGAAGAAGACAGGTTGTCAAGAATAATGATCTTCTTTGTATCCAGCTCGTTTAGTGCCTGTACAAGATTACCGCCAATGGCACCGGCACCGCCGGTTACAAGGACGGTTTTATTGTTGAATGATTCTGATATGTCTTCCATGGTAATCACCTTTTAACGACAATTCCATACAGCTGCAACGAGACTTTTAGCGACTTATTATTTAAGGACATATGAGATCCCACTGTGGATCCACAACCGGGGAGAAAACCGTTGATGTTTTTTTGGTGTATCGGGAATTTTAAAAAGCAGTGTCAGGTTACCTCGCCAGCATACTTTTTAGCATCAATAACGGTAATTCCTACGATCTGATCTCCGGAATAATGAGTGATAACATTTTCATTCAGTTCACTATCATCGGCATGTTGAGGTTTTCTGAAACTCACGTAGAGAACGTCACAATCTTTGTCATAGTCAATCCAGATATGGTTCGATGGCATATTCAGCAGGTGAGGTACTGATTGAAGTATATCTGCGATTATTTCTCCCATATAATCCCTCTCTTTAATATCTTTTCATGTTTTGAGGTCATAAATGCTGTTATTACAAAACCCTCAGGCAGATCTTTGTACACCACAACCAGATATTTTTCTCCTGAATTACGGACAGGATATTTTTTCATTGCAATAACTTCATCGATCCATCCCTTTACCAGCCAATCCGGGTCTTCAACGGTCTCAATCACATGGTCGAGATATCCTGCCATATAATCGTGTGACTCGGTAATATGGGCCCATCTCTCATCGGTCACCCTCACCGTAAAACCAGCCCGGGTAAGAGCGGTTCTCAACTCATTATCCATATCAGAACCCCGCACATATCATACATACTCTTAAAAATTCGGTCATGTCAGAACATTGGCTAAGATCAATTTTTGCGGCCCATTTGCGGCCCATTTGCGGCCCATTATTTAAGGACATAATAGACCGCCCTGCCAACTCCAGCCCGTTCGATCATGTCTTTCGCGACGAGTCCTGTCAACTCCCTTTTAGCCGTATTCTTGGAAACCCCCAGTAAATCCATACAGATGATTCGTGAAATATTGCCGTGCTTTTTTAAGTAGTCTATGATTTTCAGTTGCCTTTCACTCAGCATCTCAAGATCTTCCTTTGCAAAATTCTTTTTCGTTGAAAACAAGGTGACGAGTGTGCTGTTCCCGCCGGATAGTATCTCCGGCATCCCGGGCTTCAGAGGATGACTGCGGTGCTCTTCGATTATTTTGTCCCAACCTTCACCCATCTCTTCTATATAATTTACTTTGGCAAGCAGACTGGCGATTATGGGGTTGCGGGAATACTGCGAACGTGTGATGTTTTTTGCAGTTACCCCTTCAGGCAGTCCCCCGATATTAGAGAACTCTATTTTGTCATCGAACATCTTGATAATTATTTTTCCGCACTGGTCTTCATAATCCCGGTGACACACTGCATTCGTAACCAGTTCTCTAAGAGAAAATTTTCCATATTCAGGAATATCAGTCCTCTTTATATCCCCCGGGGAAAGCCGGGACATTAACGCAGTATGCTCCAGCAGGTATGAAAAGCAATGATCGATCTGTTTGAATAGATTTCCCCGAAACTCCTTATAGTCCAGTTTTTCCCCTCCAACCGCTATGCCCATGTATCGTGCCAGTGCGACATATGAATTAGGGAAGAATTTCAAAGGGTCTTTGCCAAACAACAGGATGCCTGCATTCGTCGTTTTGTCAGAAATCATCGTGCGTGCTGCGCTCAAAAATTCCTGTGCCGATGAAGCAACCTTCTTTTCAGAAATTCGCTCGTAAAGAGGGATAAATTCATTCTCAACAAATTTCCAGTCTATATCATCCAGTGTCGCATTTTCGCATATCCGTTCATCCCAGCTCAACTTCTTTGACTCTTCCTTAACCATCTTCCTTATTTCGTGAGCGGATATCCTCTGGTTACTTCTGCCAACGCGCTTGTAAGCCTTATCATTAAAAAAAACAGGCTTTTCCGGGCTTTCCTTCACTTCAACAAAAAGGAGGGTACTGTTTTTAACCGGTATGGTTCCAATGGAGGGATATACCGGAGGATCGGAGTTTCGCTTTACATAACCCGCGAGATCTTCCAGAGTTTTTCTCCCAATATTGACTCCCATGATCTCTCCCTGGTCGCTTACTCCAATCAGGATGGTTCCGCCGACATTGTTGGAAAATGCGGAGATACTCTCCATTATCCTGTCCTTCTGTGATAGCGAGGGCTTGAACTCCACCTTTTCGGACTCGCCGTCTGAAATCATCTTGGCTATATCCAGATCCATTTAAATTTCCCCGTCAGTTCACACGATAAAACGACTTCATCCATTCAACAGTCTTCCCGATCCCCTCTTTTGGTGCGACCTTTGGGGTTGTGCATGAGATCCCTGACTGCTTTTGAAAAGTCCATGTGTTTCACTTTTGTCATGATCGGTTCCTCTCCATATCATTCATTTTTGGATTGTTTTCAGGTATTCTTTGAAGAGAGGGTGGAACAATGCATATTTTCCACGCTCTACCCGGACTAACACCGGGGCGGTCGGTACACTCATATTCTTTAAGTAAATGTTTACGCTTTTAACACCGCTCAATTCTGCAATTTCAGGATTACTCAGCATTTCAGCATCCGTTTTTAAAAAGGCACAGAGGATCTTTCTCTCATTCATGCTTGCCCGCGAATAGATACTTTCGAATAATCTCTTCCCCATGTAGGTAAGGATACGGGAGTAGTTTTGTTCCAGGTCCTTTTTTGTAATTCGATCACCCGTCCTGGTGGAAAAGAGATTATAAGCAAATACCTGCACAAAATAGGGATGTCCCAAAGTCAGTTCGAAAATTTTTTCAATACACTCACCTTCAAAGACGATGCTCGTTCCTTTGAGGGGTTTTTCAATTGCTTCTTGTGTCTCCTCACGGGTGAATGGTTCCAGTTCGATCCCCCAGAAAAACCGTACTGCCGGCTCGGAAGCCGAACGCATATCGGCAAAGAGTGTCTCTTTACCGGAAAGGATAAGCATGCACCGGACATTATCAATTGATTGGATCGTCTGGAAAATATTTCTCAGTTCGAAAATTGCACCTTTAATAGTGAGCAGTTGTTCTGCATTATCGAGCATGATAAGATAGGGAGTATCAATAGCATGGGATATCGAGATGAGGTCTTCTTTGAATTTGAGCAGGTTGGCGGTCATTTTCTTCTTTTCGTAATATGATATCCCGATAGGCCCATAGTTCACACTCAATGAAAGTCCCTCAAGAAACTCCAGGACTTTAGGTGCAGGACTCTTCATCCGTGCCGCATCCTTTGCAAGACTCTGGGTTATAGTTTCAAAAAGGGCAATGAATGAATCTGTAGATTCTCCGAGTTCAATGATGGTTGCTGCGCAATTTTTTTCTTCCGCACGGTGTTTGACTGTCCGGAGAAGTGAAGTCTTGCCGATACCCCATCCACCAAGAATCGCTAAATTCTTAGAGTTTCCGTCAACAGTATCCGCAAGAAAATGATCAAACTCACCAATCTGGAGTATCCGTCCGGCAAATTTATCCGGAGGAACCGGGTGTTCGGCGCTGTATGGATTTTTTGTCGAGATCATACCACCACAACTGAAAATTAAGAAAATTAACAAAATTAATGGGGGGGCTTAATTTAAATAATTTTCATCATTTCCCGATACGGTAATACTCTTTCATCCACGCCACTGTCCGTTTGAGTCCTTCTTCCGGAGTCACTTGGGGATTGTGCTTCAAGTCCCGTACCGCCTTTGAAAAGTCCATGTGTTTCACCTTTGTCGTGAAAGGCTCTGCATCCTCATAAGTGACAAGTGAATCATCGCGACCAACAGCTTGCAAAATAATATCGGAATACTCCTTGATCTCCATCTCCCATTCGGATCTTCCGCCGACATTATACACCTCGCCGGGAATAAAATTATCCATAATATTTGCCCAGGTCCGGCATGAATCCTCCACATAATCGATGATGCGCTTGTGCCCTTTGAAGACCGTGTACGGTTTGTTATAAAGGGCGTGATAGATAAATTTCGGGATAAAACCCCGGTAGGGCGTGTAATGCTCAAATGGTCCGTAGCAGTTTACCGGGCGGACCCGGACGGTCTCAGTACCAAACATCTTTTCAGAGTTCAGGCACATCAGTTCGCCCGCCCATTTCGTGATCGCGTAATCATTCATCTGGTAGGTATCTTTGATGGGATTATTGACCATCACATCCTCGGTCATCTTCCCCTCATAATCCCCGTACACCTCAGCGCTGGAGAAAAATATCATCTTAAATTTCAGTCTTTCCTGGAGCCTGAGCATATTCTTTGTTCCGATACAGTTGGTCTGCCAGAGATTCTCGTAATAGTCCTCACCGTTCCAGCGACCGTATTCAGCAGCGAGATGGTAGACATAATCGAATTGATTCTTGTTAAAAACCCGTTCCACCTGCCGGTAACTCCGGACATCCGTCCGGACGTAATGATCTCTATCAGTATTCCCAAGATCCACCGCGAGAACCTCATGACCCCGCAAACGTAGTTCATTTACAAGGTTTGTACCTATGAACCCCCCGCCCCCGGTTACCAGTATTCTTTGTGTTTTCATCAACATTACCCCAGATTTACTCAGCTTTCATTCGTGCGGGAAATACTATTTACGATACTAACACTTGCCGTGCCATCCCCATAAGGATTTTCCCAATGTTTTGGCTGGTTTATCATCTTTATAACACCTTTTCGGATCTGCTCCGGGCTGGTTCCAACCAGCATATTCGAACCGATATCGATGGTCTCCGGTCGCTCCGTGGTATTGCGGAGAGTTACGCACGGCACACCCAGAATACAGGATTCCTCCTGGACACCGCCGGAGTCAGTCAGGATGAGGCGGGCATTTGCCTCAAGTTGCAGGAATTCTAAAAAACCGATGGGTTCAATGACGGTTATCCCGGATAATGGAATGTTGAACTGCTCAACCATCTTACGGGTGCGGGGGTGCATCGGGAAGATGACGGGCTGTGAGTACTCCTGGTGGATTGCTTCAAGCCCCCTGATGATGTTTTTGAGGTTCTCAGGAGAGTCAACATTCTCCTGCCGGTGAGCGGTGACGAGGAAGTAGTTTTTTGGTTTTATGCCGAGGGTGTCAAGGATATTTGCCCTCTTCTTCGAGAGATCCATATTCTGGAAGACTGCATCGACAATCGTGTTGCCGGTCACGCTGATTTTATTATCCTCAATGCCTTCGTTCAGGAGATTCTGCCGTGCAGTCCTGGTGGGGGCGAAGAAGTAGTCCGAGATATGGTCTGCAACCACCCGGTTGATCTCTTCTGGCATCGTCCGATCAAAGCTTCGCAAGCCAGCCTCCACATGACCGATCTTAATGTGGAGCTTTGCGGCAGCAAGCGCACCGGCAAGAACCGTGTTGGTATCGCCTTGGACGAGGACAATGTCTGGTTGTTCCTCCATGAGGACATGTTCGATACCGGTCAGGATCCGGCTGGTCTGTTCGGCATGGGTCCCGGAGCCGACATCGAGATTGTACTTCGGCTCGGGCAATTCGAGATCCAGAAAGAATGCCCGGTCCATCTCGTACGAGTAGTGCTGCCCGGTGTGGAGGATGAAATAATCGAGATGCTGTGCTCGACATTCCCGTATGATGGGGGACTGCTTGATGATCTCAGGACGGGTGCCAAGAACAATTGCAATCATGTATTTCACATAGTTTAGTTTATTGCACGCTGTTTGAGGTTATTAGGAGTGTGTGCGGGCCGGGCCATAAGCCGTGTATCCAACTCCCAGGTCGGGTTGGTGCAGGTAAAACCTGCACCGCCGGTTATGAGGAACTTTTTATTTTTCATGAGACCAAACCATCAATCCATTCTTATCAATTTTATATTTTCCTTCCTCTCTCGATTTCATATTTTTTGAGATATCAGAGCGATTTCAGAATAAATGTTTGGGAAATCCCTTTTACCATTACATTTACCGGTTCTCAACCCGAATATGAATAACCGCATTCAATATCAAACCAGCAATCCCCATCGTCAATCCGAAAAATATGAATACCGCACTCAACAGAGAAAGGGGAAGGGAAACAATTCTACTTATTTCGTAATTATAAAAAGCGAAAATTCCCCACGCAATCCCAATGATGAACAAAATCAGCCCCGGTATGCCGAACGCCGGTAATGGTCGCCGGTAACTGATTCGGGCAATAATGCTCCCAAGAACAGAAATACCATGATATATCGGATTCTGCGTTGAGGTATTCTTTATATCATACCGGACACTGATAGGCACTTCTGCAATCTTGAGATTGTGATCGCTGATCTGGATAAGAATCTCAGAGCTAGCTGACATATCGGATATGGAAATATTGATGATGTTGATGGCTTTTTTCCCGTATGCCCGGAAGCCGCTCTGAGTATCGATGCCCTTCTTTCCCCCTGCAGAAGCAGTGGCGATATCCAGCACTTTCATACCGATCTTGCGGTAGAAGGGGATGTTATTTTTGGTTTTATCAATGAACCGTGAACCGATGACCAGACCAGCCCCTTTCTGGAGAGGGGTTAGTAGTTTGTCAATATCTGCAGGGTTATGCTGACCGTCCGCATCGAGGATCACAACAGCTTCAAGGTTCAGGTTCTTTGCTGTTGTAAAAATTGTCTGAAGGGCGGCACCATATCCCCGGTTCTTTTCATGGCTGACAACATATGCCCCCATCTGCCGGGCGATTGCTGCGGTCGCATCGGAGGAGCCGTCATCAATAACCATGACGGCATCCACCCGGTCCTGTGCCCCTGCGATGATCTTTGCGATATACTTCTCTTCATTGAATGCAGGAAGTGCGGCGACAACCTTGACTGAATCATCCCACCCCACCTTTTTTGGAACGCCGGGGCGTTCAGTAACCGCAACTTCATGGATCCGTAGCTTTCTCTTGATAAGGTGTTCGATAAATCTCTGTTTAAATTCATGCGGAGTAAAGGAAAAATTGAGATCCTCAAGAGATTTCCGGTTCAAGGCGATAAATCCGGAAAGCGGATCGGTAATTGTTATTTGTTTTTCCTTGTTATTGGGTAAACTGATAATATTCTGGATGATAAGCTGGCGAACCGAAATGGTACCATCAGCCTCAAGGTACCGCGAACCAATGGCAACATCGGCTTTCCCGCTCTGGATCGGCGAGATCAGCCCGGGGATCTCCCGGGCATTGTACCGTGCATCGCCATCAATAAGGATTGCAATACTGCATCCAATCTGGTACGCACGTTTTAGTCCTTCGATACAGGCAGCACCTTTCCCGGATGGCTGCTGGAACCGGATTACTTCTGCACCGGCAGCGGTTGCGATCTCAGATGTGGCGTCTGTTGAACCATCATCCACTACAATGACTTTCTCCACGATCCGCACGGCTTGCAAAACAACACTGCCAATGACCAGCTCCTCGTTGTAGGCGGGTATGACTACGATAACACCGGGTAATTTCTCCGGTTGCTGTTTTTGATGTTCGTTATCGTGTTGCATTGGTTATACCGACGGGAAATATCCCTTTATGTTGAATGAGGTGGAATCGTTCGTGTTCGTGCTCATAAAGATTGTGACATTAAGATATTTGAGTGTTTGATTGTTAGAAGTGAAATATATTAAAGCCATTGGAAAGATTACGGTCCTTTCGGTTCTATATATTATTCTACCGGGCAGTTCCTGACAATTAAGAAACTGGGGATTGAAACCATTCTACCCGTGTGTCCGGGTATCCTGGTGGCAGCGCACGAAACCGGCGAAACGGGTTGCCTTTCAAACACCTGCAGGATGTTTTACAACGGAGAATGGCACTCTGTTCATCCGGGAATGGCACTTCAACCGGTTCCGTGCATTGGATGTGAATTCAAATCTTTCGAATTTTCGTAACTATACGGGAGAAAACATATCGAACAGCAAAACTAACTCAACGCCCCTGCCGGTAAAACGTCCTTTTCTCTCCCGGGAAGAGGAGGCTATTTAATCATGACCGTAAAAATTATGTTATCATGAAGATGCAGGCATCAATAACCGGCAATCCAGTACATGGAGTCGGATACCGGACATTCCTCCTGGATAAAGCGCTTGACTCCGGGCTGCAACGGTTTGATGCACGCAACGAGATACGTGACGAGAAACAATGGGTGATCGTGCGCGTTGAAGGAGAGGAATCTTTAATTGACGTGTTTAGATCCTGCATCTGCGATGAGCATCCTCCTGATGCCATCATTTCCGACATTACCTTTCAGGAATATTCCGGATATGTCATCAGCATAAACGATTTCATGCACAAGATCCTGGTCGAACAAATGACAAAAGGAATTCCTGCAATTCTCAGCATTGATAAAAAGCAGGACCAGATGCTGGATAAACAAGATCAGGTAATCCAGAAAATAGATCACATGGAAACTTCAATTACGGGTGAGATTAAAGACCTTCGAATTGATCTGCGTTCATATCTTGACCGGAAATTTTCTGTGGTGGAACAGGATATCCAGCAGATCAAAATAAAGATCGGTATGCTGTAACTATCCCGCGATGCTCCACCGTCATTCAAGAAAGAAAAACGACGGGATATGACTCATGAACAATAATCGCGTCCTGGAACAATTTCAGGCTCGGGATTGTTCTATGGATAGTCGAAATGTTCTCTCCGGTCAAAATATGCGATTTGATCTATCCAACAGGCACATTTTTGGTCATATCAGAACATCGGCTAAGATCACACGCTCTGGCGGAATTACTTATCGGATCCCCTTCTCATCGTACAGTGCAATCAGGGATAATAACACCCGAAAAAAACCCCAGTCCATGCGCCAGGAAATTCTTCTTATGGCTTTTTAAAAACTTCGTAGCGGACCGTAATGGAGCCTTCCGCAATCACAAGCCCACGTCCGGCAAAATGGCTGATCATATCGCCTATAATCCCATACTCGCAGGAAGTGAAACCGGGATTGTCGAGTGCCTTCTTAAAAAAGCGCCCGGAAGCCGGACTGGGAATCCGTGCAGGGATGCTGGGAACCGATTTTCGTGAAGATATCCAGGGTTTTTAATCCTAACTTGCGATGGTTAGGCACGCTGTTATTATTCGTGAGGAAACGGGAGCCAATCACAAGGTCTGCTTTTCCTTCGAGCACGGGTTTGATTACTGTAGAGATATCCTGGACTTTGTGCTGCCCGTCACCATCGAACGTAACAGCAACCCGGCAGCCAAGCTCCTTGGCGCGCTTCAATCCAAGGAGCAGGGCATGGGCTTTTCCCTGGTTTTGGTCAAGGCGGATAACCTCTGCACCGGCAGCGGTTGCGATCTCATATGTGGCGTCTGTTGAACCATCATCCACCACAATGACTTTCTCCACGATCCGCACGGCTTGCAAAACAACACTGCCAATGACAAGTTCCTCCTGGTAGGCAGGGATGACTACGATAACGTCGGGTAATTTTGCCGGTTGCTGTTTTTGATGTTCGTTATCGTGTTGCATTGGTTATACCGATGGGGAATATCCCTTTATGTTGAATGATGTGGAATCGTTCGTGTTCGTGCTCGTGAAGATTGTGACATTAAGATATTTGATTGTTTGATTGTTAGAAGTGAAATATATTAAAGCCATTGGAAAGATTACGGTCCTTTCGGTTCTATATATTATTCTACCGGGCAGTTCCTGACAATTAAGAAACTGGGGATTGAAACCATTCTACCCGTGTGTCCGGGTATCCTGGTGGCAGCGCACGAAACCGGCGAAACGGGTTGCCTTTCAAACACCTGCAGGATGTTTTACAACGGAGAATGGCACTCTGTTCATCCGGGAATGGCACTTTAACCGGTTCCGTGCATCTGTTGCATACATCGGGAGAGAATACTCCAAAATTATTTTAGGCTTTTCATTCGATAGAGTAGGCAAATCAGATTCCAGGTACACATTCGTGATGGCGGCTGCCGCCCGTGAGCGTTTTTTTTAAAGAGTGATAACATCACATAATAAAACCAACAAAAATGTGATATACCGACGAGGCATAAGCAACTTGGGAGCATTTGAGGTTACAAATCCAACCGGATGTTAATTAGCAAGGAGGAACACTAAATGGAAACCACACTGACCGCTATCGAACTTACAGGAACTGTCAATGATGATCACCAGTTGAAACTGGATGACAACCTTCCCATTTCAGTCCCAAAGCGTGTGCGAGTCATTGTCCTGTATTCGCCGGTTGATGAATGGGATGAAAAGGAATGGATGCATGCGGCTGCGCTCAGTCCGGCTTTCGACTTTTTAAAAGACCACAAAGAGGAAGTATATACACTGACTGACGGGAAGCCGTGCCATGACGAAGCATAAAGTTGTTCTTATTTTATTTCCTTTCGATGACCTTTCAAGTACCAAAGTTCGTCCAGCGGTTTGCCTTACCCTATTTTAACAGCCATTTCCAAAGAGGTACATAAACCACTTTTTTATTCCCTATGCGCTCCTCTCCTTCCCTGTCCCAGGTGATCACAAGCAGATCGCTGCATTGTAGTTCCATACTCGCCTTCAGCAGGGCTTTTATTTCTCTCTCTTTCGTATCCGGATCTTCTATGTCATAGCATACCTGCACGAGCTGTTTTATCTCAAGCTTTTCTTTGAGAAGAAAATCAACTTCTACACCGTTTTTATAATAGTATATCTCAAGACCAGGATCCTCATTCTGGGCTCTTTTCAGCTCTAAAAAGACGATATTTTCTATCAGCCTTCCGAAATTTTCAGAAAATCCCGAGATAAGGGAAGTTATTAAACCTGTATCATTTATGAACACTTTAGGCA
>Ga0247842_10004254_pt1 | contig 18163 bp, 16 predicted proteins | sample LaCruzMarch2015__3_FD_192411 | JGI IMG/M metagenome (GOLD analysis project Ga0247842, IMG submission 192411) | Freshwater microbial communities from meromictic Lake La Cruz, Castile-La Mancha, Spain - LaCruzMarch2015_19m | ecosystem: Environmental > Aquatic > Freshwater > Lake | place: Spain...
CTTCGGAGTACGCGTCGAGACCTCACACGACGCGCTCTCCGACTGCATGACCACGTGGCATATCCTGCAGGAGGCGGTGCGGCGCTCCGGCCTCCGACAGCGCGGCATGGATTCCCTCTTCTAGAGCTCCGCCTTGGACTTCCAGAATTCCCAGAACTTGCGCCCAACGAGGTTCGCACGCACGTCCCCGTCACGGAGAGTCACGACGAGATCCATCACGTAGTCTCTCTGCGTCCGCACATTGACGATGCGGCACACGGCCGTCGCACGCCCCGAGAGCTTTCCGCCCGCGAGCGCAAGTTCGATGTCTCCCAGACCGAGTCGCGCGTTGGTCAATGCGAGGACGGCGTCGGCCGTTCGCTCATCGCTCACGATCCGTAGGTCGCGACGTCCAAGGACAACTCGGAGCTCGCCGGCGAAGTCCACGACGGGCGACGCGGCTTCGTCGCCGATGCGAAGAGCCACCGTGTCGACACCCGCAAACGGATCGGGCGCCGGCCAGGCGAGGGTCACGACCACCGCGACCAAGACCGCACCCGCTCCCACAAGAATCCACGACCTCCGTGTCATCGCTTCCCTCTCCTTCTCCGGCGCCAGGTTTTCGGGCACGCGCTCCGACGGATTCTCGCGAAGAACCCCGCGTCCCCCCCACTTGAAGAATCGTCCGCCTTGCCGTAGGGTCCGCGGGTACTATACCGTAGAGACCGAAAGGGGTGCCACGAGTGACCAACCGTCCGACGAAGCTGCGCCGCTGGATTCTATGGGGGCTGCTAGGTCTCTTCGCCGTCGTCGCCGCGGGCCTAGCGTATGCGGCGGCGTCCGGCTGGTTCGCGGCCGACACTCCGCCAGTCTCCGCGCAGGGACCGGCGCAGGAACCTGCGCCGACACCGGAGCCGGCGCCGGCTGCGCCGATCGCAGAGCCGGCGACGACGCCATCTCCAACCCAACCGCTTATCGCCACCGGGAGCCGGATCGGCGAGCGTGCCCCCGACTTCTCGCTGCGATCTCTCGGCGGAGAGATCGTTTCGCTTGCTCAGTTTCGCGGGCGCGTGGTGATCCTCGACTTCTGGGCCAGCTGGTGCGCGCCTTGCCGCGCCACCATGCCCGCTCTGCACGCGCTGTGGCAAGACGTGGCCAGCCGTGGAGTCGTCCTTGTGGGTATCAGCCTGGATCGATCCGAGGCGGCGGCAGCGACCTACTTGGCTGCCAACCAGTACGAGGACATGGTTGCGCTCTGGGAATCGCTCGCGGCGGCCCAATCGGTGGCCAGTCTGTACGGGGTCCGAGCCATCCCGCGGACGGTGGTCATTGACCGCAACGGCGTGGTCCGCTTCAACGGTCACTCCGCCACGCTGAGCCGGGCGCTTCTCGAACCCATTCTCTAGGATCTCGCCGCCTGCATGAACCCCTGCTATACTGACAGCGCGTCCTAGCGTAGTGCCCGCCTCAATCGACGCGAAAGGGGTCTATCATGACCGCATTGGCCAACTACCGTGACCACCTCGCCGAGATGCGCAAGCTCAACTCCGCCGCCAGCCTTCTCGGATGGGATCAGCAAACGCACATGCCGCCGAAGGCGGCACCCCATCGAGCTCAGGTCATCGGGAAGCTCTCGCGCATGGTTTTCGAGCTCTCCATCAGTGATCAGCTCGGTGGGTTCCTCGCCGACTTGCGCAAAGACGATGGCCTCTCCCCGTTGGAGAAGGCGAGTGTCCGGAGGGTCGGGAAGGACTACGACCGTAACCGCGCCGTGCCGCCGGAGTTCGTCGAGCAGTTTCAAATCGCTCAATCGGAGGCGCAGGGCGCCTGGATCGCCGCGCGCAAGGCCAACGACTTCGCTTCCTTCCAGCCCCATCTCGAGAAGGTTGTCGAGTTCGCGCGGCGCCTGGCCGAGTACTACGGCTACAAGGACCATCCCTACGACGCCCTGCTCGAGGACTACGAGCCCGGCATGACGTGCAAGCAGCTTCGCGCCATCATCGAGCCTCTCAAGCGCGACCTCGTCCCCTTCCTGCGAAAGCTGGCCACGGACGGTACTCCGCCGGACCGTTCGCTCCTTGGCGGCTCGTTTGACCCCGACGCACTCCGGCGCCTGTCGCGGCGCGCGCTGGGGTTCATCCACTACGACTTCGAAGCCGGCGCCCTCGACGATGTCGCTCACCCCTTCACGGCCACCATCGGACCGGGGGACGTGCGGATCACCAATCGCTACCCGACCGACTCTCCCATTCCCAGCCTCCTCGGCGCGCTGCACGAAGGCGGCCACGCCCTGTACAACCAGGGGTTCCCTGAAGAGCTGTACATGCTTGGGCTGGCAGGCGGCTCGTCCAACGGAATCCACGAGTCCCAGTCGCGCATGATCGAGAATCAGGTCGGCCGCAGCCGGGCGTTCTGGCAATTCTTCCAGCCCGTGCTGGCCGAGCACTTTCCCCAATTCGCCACCGGTTCTCCCGAGGCTCTCTACCGCGCCGTCAACGTCGTCGAGCCTTCGCTGATCCGTGTCGAAGCCGACGAAGTGACCTATAACCTTCACATCATGCTGCGGTTCGAGATCGAGGCCGGCTTGATCGAGGGATCCATCGCGGTCGCTGACCTTCCGGAGCGCTGGAACCAGGCGATGAAGGACTACCTCGGCATCGTCCCGCCCAATGACGCCAAGGGCGTCTTGCAGGACGTCCATTGGTCGATGGGCTACGTCGGGTACTTCCCCTCGTACATGCTAGGGAACCTCTACGCGGCCCAGATGCTGCCGAAGATCCGCAAGGATCTCCCGACGTTGGATGCCGACATCCGCAGGGGAGACATGAGACCCCTTCTCGGGTGGCTACGCGAGAACGTCCATCGCCACGGGGCGACGTATGAGCCGAACGAACTCATCGAGCGGATCACCGGACACCCGCTCGACCCCGCCCACTTCGTGCGCTACGTCAAGGAGAAGTACAGCGACATCTACGGGCTCTAGGGATCGCCGGAGACGGCTCGCTTCTCAGGTGCGGGCGCCCCTCTTCTCTTCTCCGCCGTGTCCTCGCTTGGGGAACGGAGAGCGTGGCGCCCGTCGCCCTCTCCGGGCATCGGACAGCGGCTCCTGCATCACGCGAGGAGCGGCTGTGCACATCGTGACCAGCGCGTCATGGATGGTCTCGAGTTGGTACTCTCGCGTCCGTTGCGTCACGGAGATGAAGTCGAACGGAGCCGCGCCGAGCTGCTGAACGAATCGCTCCATCTCGATCAGGCAGTGAACGGCACCGCCGCCGCTGCCGCCCGCTGCCGCGATGGCGACGGTAGGTTTCCCGAGCAGCACGCTGGCCGAACCCTCCGGCTTGGACGCTTCGCACCGCCGGAGCCGGTCGAACAGCGCCTTGAACGTCTCGCTCGGCTGACCGAAGTAGACGGGCGTCACCCAGACGTACGCTTCCGCTTCTAGAAACATCTGTTGGAGGCTAGGGAAGTCGTCATCGAGCGAGCACTCGTGTTTTGACCGGCAGATTCCCCATCCGTCGTCGCAAACGACGCAGCGTTCGAGGTGGAATCCATTCAGATTCACCACGCGCGCTCGACCATGACCGTCCACCACTCCCTGGCGCGCCGCTTCGCCGCACGCGGCAGTCAATCCATCTTCGTTGGGACTGCTCGTCATCACGAGAACCTTCATCTTTCTCCTTTCCTTTGCATTCCGCTACGGTCTACCATGCCAGACGGGCGGTCAGGCGCGCCGAAGAGCTTCCAGAACGCGTTCTGGCGTAAACGGCGTCTGACGCAGCCGAACGCCGACGGCGTCGTAGATCGCGTTGGCCATCGTGGGAATCGGTCCGTTGATTCCGATCTCGCCGACCGACTTCGCGCCCATCGGTCCGGTCGGCTCGTAGGAATCGACGAGCACGACGTCAATGCGCGGAATGTCGAGGGCGCCGGGGATCTTGTAGTCGAAGAGCGTCGGGTTCCGGACTCGACCTCTTGAGCTGAAGAGCATCTCCTCCGTCAGCGCGTAGCCTATCCCGTTCACGATCGAGCCCTCCACTTGGCCCTGCGCCAGGCGCGGATTGATCGCCACGCCGCAATCGACGGCCGCCACGTAGTGCAGGACCTTGACCACGCCCGTGTCCGTGTCGACCGCCACGCGCGCGAAGTTCGCCAGGAAGGGCGGCGGGGACTCCGACGGGACACACGAAGCCGTGGCCGCAATCTGGAACTGGTCCGTCTCGTACATCGCTCGCTGGCACACGCGAGCGAGAGTCACTGACGATCCGGCCTCCGCGACGACGCTTTCGTCCCGCAACGCGAGCCGTTCCGTCGACACGCCGAGCATCGGAGCCGCCACGCCGAGGATCTGCTCGCGCACCTTCTCCGCCGCCCGCTGCACCGCCATGCCGGAAACGTACGTCGTGGAGGAAGCGTAGGCCCCCACATCGTACGGCGTCACGTCCGTGTCGGACGACGTGACCAGAATCTTCGCGAGCGGAACTCCCAGCACCTCGGCGGCAATCTGCGCCAGGATCGTGTCCGATCCGGTCCCGAGATCGGTCGCGCCGACGAGGAGGTTGAACGAACCATCCTCATTCATCTTGAGGGTCGCCGCTCCCATGTCGACCTCCGGGATGCCGGATCCCTGCATCATGATCGACATCCCCACGCCGTGCACCCATGAGCCGCGGCATTCCTTCTTGCCGCGCATCGAGGCCCAGCCGATCCGCTCAGCGCCCACTTCGAGACAGCGTTCGAGTTCGCAGCTCTTCACGGTCTGCGACACCCCCTCGCGTCCCTCCCCAAGCTTGGCGAAAATGGGCGACCCTTCCCCAGTCCGAATCGCATTCCGAAGCCGAAACTCGATGGGATCGAGGCCGAGTCGTTCCGCCGCCTCGTCCATCGCCGTCTCCAGCGCGAAGTACCCTTGAGTCGCTCCGTATCCCCGATACGCGCCGCCGACCGGGAGATTCGTGTACACGGCCTGTCCGAAGAAGTGCGCATTCTCCGCCTTGTTGTAGAGAGGCAGCGTCTTCGACCCCGTGTTCGCGAGCACCGTCAGACCATGTGCGCCGTACGCCCCCGTGTTCGAGACGGCTTCCATCTCGATCGCGTGGACAAGCCCCGTCTTCTGCACTCCGATCTTCACCCGCACGCGCATCGGGTGCCGAGTCCGCGAGGAGGTGAACTCCTCCGGCCGGGAGAGGGTGAAGAAGGCCGGCCGCCTTGTCTGGAGGGTCACCCAGCCGGCCACGTCCTCGAGCAGGACCTCCTGCTTCACTCCGAACCCGCCCCCGATTCTCGGTTTGACGACTCGAATCCGGTGCATCGGGATGCCCAACGTCTGGGCCACGATGCGCCGAACGTGAAATGGGACCTGCGTGCTCGTGCGCAACACAAGGCGATCGTCAGCGTCCAAGCTCGCCAGCACGACGTGCGTTTCGATCGGCGTGTGTTGCGCGTACTGGGTCTCGCACGTCGTCTCGACGATCAGATCCGACTCGGCGAACCCCACGGCGACGTCGCCCACGTCAATGTCCACGTCCGCAGCGATATTCTTCGAAGCGTCGTAGATCCCTGTGGCATCCGGCTCGTCGTGGACGATCGGCGCGCCCGGCCGCCGCGCCTCGTCAATCGACAGTACGGCGGGCAGCTCCTCATACTCAACGCGGATCGCGGCCAGCGCGCGCTCGGCCATCTCTTCCGTCTCCGCCGCCACGGCCGCCACTCGGTCGCCCACGAAGCGCATCTTCGTGTCGAACATCCGCGTGTCGTAGGGCGATGGCTCGGGGAATCCCTGGCCGGCCGTCGTGTGCCGCGTCGCCGGCGTGTTTTTGTGCGTCAGGACGCAGGCCACACCCGGCATGCGCTCCGCATCGGCGGTGTCGATCGACGTGATTCTCGCGTGCGCGTGCGGACTGCCAAGCACCTTGATGACCAGAGCGTTCGACACGTCCACGTCGGCGACAAACATCGGGCGTCCAGTCACCAACCCGAGTCCATCCACCTTCCGCTCGCTCTTCCCGACGACGGCGAACGCGCGCGACTTGCTCTTCTTCATCGGCTCTCCCGCATGCGCGCGGCGGCCCGCTCGATCGCCGCGATCTGTTTCACGTATCCGGTGCAGCGACAGAGGTTCCCGGAGATGGCCTCGCGGATCTCCGCCTCGCTCGGATCCGGGTTGTGCGACAAGAGAGACACGGCGCTCAGGACCATTCCCGGCGTGCAGTAGCCGCACTGCACGGCTCCCGCCTCGAGGAAGGCCTCCTGGACGGGATGAAGTCGCCCGCCCTGCGCAACCCCTTCAATCGTCACGATGGCGCCGCCCTCCGCCTTCACCGCGAGGAGGAGACACGCGTTGACTGCGCGCCCATTCAGAAGGACCGTGCAAGCGCCGCAGTCGCCGGTCCCGCATCCTTTCTTCACCCCGACGAATCCCTCACGCCGCAGGACGTCGAGCAGCGTGTCCCCGGGGGCAACTTCCCACGTCCGCCCCGTGCCGTTCACCGTCAGGTGGATCCTCATTCCTTGACCTCCATCCCGAGGTCCGCGAGGTCCTCAAGACAGCGTCGCACACCGACGGCAGTCAGGATCCGGCGGTACTCGGCCGTCGCCCGTCGATCGTCACGCACGTCGACGACGTCGGCCGCCGCCTGCGCCGCGAGGGCGATCTGCGACGCAGAGAGAGGCTTGCCGGCCAGCATCTCCTCCACTCGCGGCAAGCGTTGCGCGACCGACGGCGTGCCCCCAACCGCCACACGGGCGGTCCGACACTGGCCGCGCTCGATGATCGCGAAACACGCGCAATTTAGGACTCCGACGTCAAAGCCCGTCCTCGCGAACTTCTCAAACGCCCCCCTGCCGTCGCGCGACGCCCCGGGCAGCCGCACCGCGAGCACGAGCGGAGACGGGCTCTCGCTCCGCGCGCGAGCTTCGGACAACTCGACCGTCGAGAGTTTCCCGTCAAACACGTCAAGCCGCGCCCCCAGGACGAGCAATGCCGGAATGACATCGGACCACGGATGCGCGCGTACTGCGGCACCCCCGAGCGTCGCGACGTTCCGCTGCAGAGGCGAGGCCACGCGGCGCAGCACGTCGCGCAGGAACCCGCCCGCGACCTCGCCGACGAGCGGAGACTCCAGGACGTCCGTCAGAGTCGCCATCGCGCCAATCACCACGTCCGCACCCTCTTGACGCACGGCGGCGATCCCGAGGGCCGAGAGGTCGATCAGGGTCGATACGGTCGGCGGAACGTAGAGGACGAGATCGATGCCGCCTGCAAGGAATCGAGAGGCATCCGGTTCGCTGCGTCGGCGCTCCCACGCCTCTTCAAGGGTCGCCGGCCGAACGATACTACGGATCTGATGGACGGCCACAGTCTCTCCTTTCGCGTCCCCGATTATGGCTGTGCCCTCCAAGGGAGACAAGCGGGCCGGCCGCGCCGTCCCTCGCGCCCCGATTGTCGCACCGCCTGGCAGGTCGTATGCTCTTCCCATCCTGCGTCGTCCGCGGCATGTGGGCAAGATGGGAGGGCTGTGTAATCGGGGGACACATATCTATTCTCCGGCTGCTGCCCGCCGTACATACCACTCCTCCAAGCGGGCCGCGGAATTGAGGTATGTGTCCCCCGATTCGCGTTCGCTGTACCTCACGCGGCCGATTGTCGGACCGCCCGACAGGTCGTATGCTCCTCGCATCCTGCGTCGCTCACGGCATGTGGGCAAGATGGGAGGGCTGTGACGAAGACGGCTGTGACGAGAATTATCGAGAACGCCATCGTCTGGGATGGCGCCGACCGGGTGGCCCGCGCGACGATCACGATCGACGGGGATCGGATCACCGAGATCGCGGCATCGTCCCCCGCCGGACGCCGGCCGCGCGGCGAGCAGATCGATGCCACGGGCAAGCTGGCCATTCCCGGGCTCATCAACGCCCACACGCATGCGTACAGCGCGCTCGCTCGCGGCATGGCCATCCCGGGGTTCGCCCCTCGCTCCTTCACACAGATCCTCGAACAGTTTTGGTGGCGGCTCGACAAGGCGCTCGATCCCGCGTCCGTTCGGGCGAGCGGTCTTGTGGCCGCCATGGATGCGGCACGATGCGGGGTCACGACGATCCTCGACCATCACGCCAGCCCTTCCTGCATTCCCGGGTCCCTGGATGTTCTGCGGGACGCGGTGTGCGACACCGTGGGACTGCGAGCCTCCCTCGCTTACGAAGTCACGGATCGAGACGGCAGCGATAGGGCTCGCCAGGGAATCGACGAGAACGTCCGCTTCCTTGCGGCGGCGCGGACCTCGGCGGGACGGTTCGCCGCCCACTTCGGCCTGCACGCAGCGTTCACCCTGAGCGATGAGACGCTCGCTCTCGTGGCCGCGAGGATCCCCAGCGATGCCGGCGTCCACATCCACGTCGCTGAGGGTCCCGAAGATGAGGCTCTATCGATGGAGCGTCACGGAATCAGAGTCATCGAGCGGCTGGACCGCTTCGGACTCCTGCGGCCGAGTTCGATTCTCGCCCACGTTCTCCACCTCGACGACGGAGAGAAGGACCGCGTTGCCGAACGGCACGTCGCCATCGTCCACAACCCACGCTCCAACATGAACAACGCCGTGGGCACGTTCGATCTCCAAGGCACCTTGCGCCGGGGCACGCTCGCGGGGCTCGGGACGGACGGCCTCGGATCGAATCTCCTCACCGAGCTCTTCACCGCCGGACTGCTTCAGAAGCACGCGCACCAGGATCCCCTCGCGGGCGGATTCTCCGACCTCCGCCAGCTCCTCTTCGTCAACAATCCGGAGATCGCCGAACGAGCCTTCGGCTTCCGATTCGGGCGCCTCGCGCCGGGATACCCGGCCGACATTGTGCTCATCGACTACGAGCCGCCAACGCCGATCGATTCAGACACGATTCTCGGCCACCTGCTGTTCGGTGTCGCCGTGCATGCCCTTCGCGTGTCCGATCTCTTCGTCGCCGGTCAACCGGTCCTGCGGGGCGGCACGTTCGTCAGCGTCGACGAGGCGGCGGAGCTGGCCCACGCCAGAGAACAGGCCGCGCTTCTGTGGACCCGCACGCGGCAAGGAGGGGCATCGTGACCGCGACGATGCGCCCGTTGTCGTTCAGCCAACTCCTCGACTGGGTTCTCACCGAGCTTGCCGAGTGCGACTCCGTCTTCGGCATCCCCAGTTCTCTCTTCTACCGCCCCCGCACGGATCGTCGTTTTGAGACCCGCCGGCCGTTCGGAGCGCGACTCGGAACCCCTTTCGGGCCGGCGGCGGGTCCGCACACGCAACTCGCCCAGAACATCATCTCCGCGTGGCTGTGCGGCGGCCGTTACATCGAGCTGAAGACCATCCAAGTCCTCGATCGCTTGGAGATCCCCCGCCCGTGCATCGACGCGGCGGACGAGGGCTACAACGTCGAGTGGTCGCAGGAACTGAGCCTCGACGAGTCGGCGCGCGAGTACATTCACGCGTGGGCGATGATCCACCTTCTGCCCCGAATCCTTGGATTCGATGGCGCCTCGGGCGACATCGTCTTCAATCAGAGCGTGGGGTACACCCTCGACGGCGCCCGAAGCCCCGGCGTGCAGGCCTTCCTCGACAGGATGGCGAACGCGAAGAGCCTCCTGGATCCGGTGAGGGAGTCGCTGCGATCCAGGTTCCCGACGCTCGCCGACATCGAGATTCCCGAGCGGATCTCGGACAGCGTCACGCTGTCCACGATGCACGGCTGCCCTCCTGAGGAGATCGAGAAGATCGCCCGCCACTTCATCGAGGATCGCGGCCTCCACACGATCGTCAAACTGAACCCGACGCTGCTCGGGAAGGCGCGCGTCGTCGACATCCTCCACGACCGGCTCGGCTTCCGCGAGGTCGAGATACCCGATGAGGTGTTCGAGCACGATCTGGGTCTGCCCGCGGCCCTCGACCTCATCGCGTCGCTTCGTGCGACGGCCGCTCGTTGTGATCGAGGCTTCGCGGTCAAGCTGTCCAACACGCTCGCGATGCGCAACGCCCGCGGCGTCCTGCCGGGAGACGCGGCGTACATGTCGGGCCGCGCGCTCTATCCCATCACGGTCGAACTGTTCCGCGAACTGCGGAAGGCCGTGGGTCCGGACCTTCGCGTTTCGTACTCCGCCGGGGCCGACGCTCTCAATGCGTCGGCCTTGCTCGCCTCGGGAGCATGCCCGGTCACCGTCGCTTCGGATCTACTCAAACCTGGAGGCTACACCCGCCTCCGCCAGTACGTGGACGTACTGGAACGCGCGATGGACCACGCTGGAGCCGCCTCACTGGACGCGTTCGCCGCGAACGCGTCGCAGGCGCTCGAAGAGACCGCCGAGGACGCACAGCGAAACCCAAGGTACCGCAAGGAGTACGCGGCTCCCGAGCTCCCGAAGCTCTCCACGACGCTCGGCCCGTTCGACTGCATCGTGGCCCCCTGCATCGCCACCTGTCCGGCATGTCAGGACGTGCCCGTCTACGCAGCCCACATCGCGGATGGGGATCACGATGCGGCGCTCGCCGCAATTCTTCACCGCAACCCGCTCCCGTCGATCACGGGGCACATCTGCACCGCGCGATGCGAGACCCGCTGCACCCGTGCGAACCTCGATCGTCCCGTGCGGATCCGCGACCTGAAGCGGTTCGCGGCGGAGAGGGGAAAAGCACAGCTTGTCTGTGCAACCCCCAACGGCCGTCGCGTCGCGATCATCGGCGCCGGCCCCTCCGGCCTCGCTGCGGCCGGGCTCCTCGCCGTGTCCGGGGTGGCGGTGACCGTCTTCGAAGCCAAGAGCCACGCCGGCGGAATGCCGGCCCTTGCTCCGGCATTCCGCATTCCGCACGCCGCTCTCGCAAGCGATATCGAACGCATCGCCGCCCTCGGGGTCGAGGTTCGCCTCAACGAGCCCGTATCCATTGCACCCGGCGACCTTCTGGGTCGGGGGGTCGATGCCGTCTACGTCGCCTGCGGCTTCCCCGCGGACGCGCCCCTCGCCGGCGTGACGGGCATCGAGACCGAGGGAGTCTTCGGCGCTATCGACGTGCTCGAACGCGTCGCCGCGGGCCGCCCGCCGAGGCTCGGCCCGCGCGTCCTCGTGGTGGGCGGAGGGAACACGGCCGTCGACGCGGCGCGCACGGCTCTCCGGCTTGTCGGTGGACCCGTGTCCGTCCTCTACCGCCGCACCCGGTCCGAGATGCCGGCCGACAAGGAGGAGGTGGCCGACCTCCTCGCGGAGGGCGCCGTCCTCATCGAACTCGTTTCCCCAGTCGCCGTCGTCGCCTCGAACGGCCGCGTCGCAGGCGTTGACTGCGTGCGGAACCACCTCGGACATCCCGGGCCGGACGGCCGCCGTCGCCCGATCCCCGCGCCCGAAACTCGCTTCCACATTGCAGCCGAGAGCCTCGTCTTGGCCGTCGGCCAGCAGGCCGCCGACGGCCTTCTCTTCCCCACCCTCCTGAGACGGGATCTGGGCGGCCGGATCCTCGTCGACCCCACCACGGGCGCCACAAGTCTTCCGAACGTGTTCGCCGGGGGCGACACCTCGCGCGGTCCGGCCACCCTCATCGAAGCGGTCGCCGACGGGCGCCGCGCGGCGGCTGCCATCTGCTCGCGGCTCGGCGTGCCGTTCTGCGAGCCCCCCCTCCCCGGCGCAGGGGAACCCACGCCGGACGCCCTGTCCAAGGCGCGCATCCGCCGCGGCCGTCGCGCCGACCCGCACGCTCCTCAGAGACTGCCGGTCGAGAAGCGGCACGGGTTCGCGCTCATCACGTCCTCCTTGAGCGACGCCGACGCCCGAGCCGAGGCCGAGCGTTGCCTGCAATGCCACCTCTTCTGCGACAAGTGCATCGATGTATGTCCCAACCGGGCCAACGTCGGCTACTCGGTCGAGCCGATGGAGGTCGAGGCGCCGGTGCTCGACCTCGCCACCGGCTTGGCCATCGGCACAGAGCGCGTCCACTTCGGGCAATCGAGGCAGATCCTTCACATCGCCGACTTCTGCAACGAGTGTGGGAACTGCGCCACATTCTGCGTTCATAGCGGGAAGCCTTTTGCGGACAAGCCCCGCCTCTTCCTGTCCCGCGCCGCGTTCGACGAGGCAGCCGGGCCAGCACTCTTCGTCACGCCGGACGAGCTTCTGGCGAAGGACGCGACCGGCGAGCGGTCGCACCTCGTCTCGACCGGTGACGGCGTTTCCTGCACCGACCCGCACCTCGCGGTGCGCCTGACCCGAAGCCTCGAGGTGGCGGAAGCTCGCGTGCTCGTTCACGGAGTCGGCGCGCGCTCTTCGGCGCAGGCGGTGGAGCTGGCCGCCCTGTGGCGAGGCCTTCTCGCCAGCGCTCCCCACGTCGTGGCGGCACGTTCGAAAGGAGAATCCTAGTGGGCACATTGAGCAGCCTGCGCTGCATCTCGTGCGGGACGGAGTACGACCCGGCCAAGCTCGACTACACCTGCCCCGCCTGCGGCCCGCGGCGCGGCACTCTCGAAGTTCTCTACGACGAAGCGACTCTACGCCGCACGGTGACGCGAGGCAGTTTCGCCGCCACGGCCCGCGCCTCCATGTGGCGCTATGAGGCGCTCCTCCCGATCGACGACGTCCGCCACGTCCAGCCGCTGCGCGTCGGATGGACGCCGCTCTACGCATTCCCCACCCTCGCCAACGAGTTCGGCCTCGCCGGCCTGTACGTCAAGGATGACGGCCAGAACCCGACGGCGTCGTACAAGGACCGAGCGAGTTCGCTCGTTGTCATCAAGGCCCAGGAGAAGCGTCGCCCCACCGTTACCTGCGCCTCCACGGGCAACGCGGCATCCTCGCTCGCTGGGTTCTCTGCCGCGGCGGGCCTACAGGCCGTCATCTTCGTGCCCCAGCGCGCCCCCGAAGCGAAGGTGGCCCAACTCCTTGTGTACGGGGCCAAGGTCTTTTCCGTGCGCGGTTCCTACGACGACGCCTACGACCTCGCCGCCGAAGCGGCGGACGCGTTCGGCTGGTACAACCGTTCCGCGGCCATGAACCCGTACCTCGTCGAGGGGAAGAAGACGGGTGCGTTCGAGCTCGCCGAGCAACTCGACTGGCAGCCGCCGGACGTCGTCTTCGTCGGAGTCGGCGACGGCTCCGTCGTGAGCGGCCTCTGCAAGGGCTTCGAGGAGTTCGCCCGCCTCGGCCTCATCGAACGGATTCCCCGCGTCATCGGCGTCCAGGCCGAGGGATCCTCGCCGATCGCATCGGCGTTCTCCGGTTTCCACGGCGGCCGTGTCGAGTACGGCGACGTGGACGCACACACGGTGGCGGACAGCATCTGCGTCGGGAAGCCGCGGGATGTCGTGAAGGCCGTCACGTACGTCGCGCGCAACGGCGGCTCGTTCGTCACGGTCACGGACGATGAGATTCTCGACGCCATCCTCGCGCTCGCTCGCTCGACCGGAGTGTTCGCCGAGCCTGCGGGGGCCGCGTCGTACGCTGGACTGCGGAAGATGGCGCAGACGGGTACCCTGGAGGGGGAGACGGCGGCCGTCGTCGTGACGGGGAACGGATTGAAGGACGTCGCCTCGGCGCGGCAACGCGTCGGAGCCCCGATTGTGATCGATCCAACGATCAAGGAGATCGAGCGGCACCTATGAACATCCGCTTCGCTGTGAACGGACGCGAGGTGTCCGTCGAGACCGATGCCGAAACCCGGCTGCTCGACGTCCTGCGCGAGGACCTCCATCTGACGGGGACCAAAGAGGGATGCGGCGAGGGGGAGTGCGGCGCCTGCACCGTCCTCCTCGATGGTCTTCCCGTCAACTCCTGCCTCATTCTGGCGCCACAGGTTGAGGGCCGCGACGTCCTGACGATCGAGGGGCTCGCAGAAGGGAGTCACCTCCACCCGCTGCAGGCAGCGTTCGTGGAACAAGGCGCCGTCCAATGTGGGTTCTGCACTCCAGGCTTCGTCCTTTCCGCCTACGCGCTCCTTCGGTCGAACTCGTCGCCAACCGACGAGGAGATCCTCACTGCGCTCGAAGGGAACCTCTGTCGCTGCACGGGATACGGCAAGATCGTCTCCGCCGTGCGAACCGCGGCCGAACGGATGAGAGAAGCGCCATGATCGCCGCCCTGGTTCTCGCCGCGGGACTTGGAACGCGCATGCGCGCCTCGAAGCCTCTTCTCGATGTCGGCGGAACTCCCTCGTTGGCCCGAGTGCTCGCCGCCATCGACAGCGCGGGCATCGATCACGTGATCCTCGTGCTCGGGCGGGACGCCGACCTCATCGCGGAACGCGTCGACCTGTCGAGAACGCACGTTGTCCGGAACAGCGAACCGGAAGCCGGACTGGCGTCATCTCTGGCCCTCGGCCTCACTGCGCTCCCCCCCTCGTCGAGCGGCGTCCTCGTCTTCCACGCGGACATGCCGTTCATTCAATCAGCCACGGTGCGCGCTGTGCGCCGCCTGGCGGAAGACGGAGCGCGTATCGCGGCGCCCCGCTTTGGTGAACTGCGAGGCTTTCCCGTCTACTTCTCACGCGCGTGCCTCGCTCCGCTGGCCGAGACCTTGTCCGGCGACTCCGGCGGACGCCGCTTCATCGAACGGAATCCCCACTGTCTAGAGCTTGTTGACGTCTCCGATTCGGGCTGCATCCGGGACCTCGACTCGCCGGAGGATCTCACGCCATGCGAGAAGGAGGCCACGTGGACTACGTGCGCGTAGGATCTCTCGCCGAGCTGGGCGATGCGCTCGACCGCGACGGCGCCACCCTCATCGCGGGCGGCACGGACCTCATGGTCAAGATGCGCGCGGGGTCTGTACACCCGCGACTTCTCGTCGACATCTCCAGGGTCGACGAGCTTCGCGAGATCTCAACGCAACCCAGCGGCCTCACCATCGGCTCGGCGGCCCTCGTCGCCGAGATTCTCGCAGCCCCGGCCGTCTCCACCTACTACCCTCTGCTCGCGGCCGTTCTCCGCTCTCTTGGCTCAACCCAAATCCGAAGTCGAGCCACGCTGGGGGGAAACCTGGCCAACGCTTCGCCCGCGGCCGACAGCGCACTCGCGCTCCTCGCCTATGAGGCCCGTGTGACGCTCGCTCGTGCAGGGACCGAGAGGTCGCTGCCGCTCCACGAATTCTTCCTCGGACCCGGCCGTACCGCGCTTCGTCGCGGAGAGTACATCCGGTCGATTGACCTGCCCACGCCCCGGACGGACTGGGACGTCTTCTTCCACAAAGTGGGGCGACGGCGAGCCCTGACCATCGCTATCGCGAGCGTCGCGGGACTCGTCGCGCTTCGCGGCCGCACCGTCGTCGACGTTCGACTGGCAGCGGGATCTGTAGCTCCAACCCCCATTCGCCTCCGTGCCGTAGAGAACCTCGTCCGCGGCCAGGAGCTTGACGAGGAACGGATCGCGGCAGCGCACGCCGCCGCGCTTCGAGAGGTTTCTCCCATTGACGACGTGCGAGCCACGGCCCTCTACCGGCGCACCGTGGCATCGGACCTCGTCGCGCGCTTTCTCCGCGAGCCGAAAGGATCCCCATGCGTTTCTCTGTAGCGCGCATCGTCGCTATGCTGTTCGGTAGAAGGAGTGCCGCCATGCGAAAGCGAATCGTTCTTGCCCTGGCTGTCTGTTGGGTTGTCGGCGTCGGGTTGTCCGGCTGCTTCCTCTTCCCGAACCGTCCGCCGGTCGCCGCCGTCGTCGTTCACTACAACGTCAACGCAACCGATCCGATGGTGGTCGAGCTCGACGCCTCGGTCTCCGCGGACCCGGATGGCGACGCCATCGTCCAGTACAAGTGGGTCTTCTACGACGACTTCACGATCATCGAACCGCTCGCCTATTCGACCGTCGTCTCCTACCCGAAGCTGCTCGTCCGCTGTCCCAGCGAAGGCCAGTACGCGCTGGGACTCGTCGTCGTCGACGATCAGGGTCTCTCATCCGATCCCCTGGCGGGGATCGCCGTCACGGTTCCCCACCCGAGGCCCTAGCTTGGCACGGACTCCGCGCTCTAGAGTCCAGGCGGCCTGGGCCCCAGCGGAGGAAGACGTCGTGCGAGGGGACCCCGGGAGTTCGGCACACAGGGAGCGAAGGTGGCGCGGTCACTTTCGAAGAGGCAGGCTACTCAGGACTCCTTGAGCGACCACCTTGCCGCTTGACGTATTCCAATAGCCTCCGCTCGTCCCCTCCAACCCGGGCCCACTCGGCCCCTTCACAACACCGCTCGGTGGCGCTATACTTCGGCTACGGTACAGCAAGAGAGGGCGCAACGCTCTCGCAGGTCGGAGCGCATGATAAGATAGATCGGAGGGCCTATTGGCCGTCCGTTTTTGTTTCGATGATACCCTGCTTGGTCTGCCGGCCAGGAGGAGCCATGAAAGAGCCAAGGGCGACGATCAGTCTGTCGAGGAATCTCAGTACATCGTCGGACGACGAGTACGAGATGATCGATGCCGACGACAGGCCGTCTCGTGCCGATAACCCCATCCGCACGTATTTCGGAGAGATCAGCCGTGTCCCGCTTCTTACGCGCGAGGACGAGGTTCGTCTTGCCAAGAGAATCGAGGCGGGCGATCAACGAGCGAAGGAGGAGTTGGCTGAGGCCAACCTCCGTCTCGTGGTGTCCATCGCGAAGAAGTACCGCGGCTGCGGGCTTCCCTTCCTTGACCTCATCCAGGAAGGCAACCTCGGCCTGATGAAGGCCATCGAGAAGTTCGACTACACCAAGGGGTACAAGTTCTCGACCTACGCCACGTGGTGGATCCGCCAGGCGATTCTCCGCGCGATCACGAACCGCTCGCGCACGATCCGCGTCCCGACCCACATCAACGAGCTGATTCGGAAGATCTACCAAGTGGAACGCAGCTTCCTCAAGGAGAACGGGGAGCTCCCCACGCCCGAGAGCCTCGCGCACGAGCTCGAAACTACGGTCGAGAACATCATCAAGGCGAAGAAGACCGCGCAGAGCATGACATCGCTCGACATGCCCATCGGCTATGACGACGACGGCTCGGTGCTTGGGGACTTCATCGAGGATTCGACCGTCGACTCTCCGGAGCGCGAGACGTTCGAGCACCTCCTCGTCGAGGAACTCGAACGCGCCCTCGACGAGCGGCTGACCGATCGCGAGAAGCGCATCCTCGAACTTCGTTACGGCCTCAACGATTATCAGCCGAGGACGCTCGACGAGGTCGGCATCGAGTTCGGCATCAGCCGAGAGCGTGTCCGCCAGATCCAGAAGGAAGCCCTGGCCAAGCTTCAGGATTCGGATCTGAAGCAGCGACTCGAGTGGTTCAAGCTTCTGTCGGAGGCAGCATAGGCGAGTCGCCGATGGGTGAAGCCGTCTCCTCGCGATACGTGCACTCCTTCGTCGTGCAGCGGAGTTCGCCGCCTTTCTCGACCAGAACGCCCGACTCGCACGACGGGCACTCCTTGACCGGTCGCTCGCTTGTGGCGAAACGACAGTCTGGGTAGCGACTGCAGCTGTAGAACGTCCGGCGGCGCTTGGCTGAGTACTTCTCCACCAGCTGCCCCTGCCGGCAGACAGGGCAGCCCACGCCCGTGGATACGGACGCCGTGGCGCCGCACTCCGCGTTGCTGCAGCGGTAGTATCGGCCGTAGCGACCGGAGCGCAACTCCATTGCCAGCCCGCACTTCGGGCACGGGACGGTCGGGGCGGCGGACTCCGCCGCCTTGTCGAGCGCAGCCTGCACTTCGACACGCTCGGCCCCGTACACGACGTCGAGATCCGGCGCCAAGCTCACGGTGTTTCGACACTCCGGATACTTGGAGCATCCGAGGAAGTGGCTCCCTTTCCAGTAACGCAGCTCCATCGCGGCGCCGCACACCGCGCAGACAGCGTCCGTCGGAACTTGGAACGGTCGCTCTTCGGATCCCTCAATCTTCGCCTCTAGAGCCCCCAGCCGCGCCGAGAAGGGCCGGTAGAACTCGTCGAGCGCTTCCTGCCTCGACATGTCGCCCTCTTCGATCCGGTCGAGATCCTCTTCCAAGTGCGCCGTGAATTCCGGCTCGACGGTCTCGGCGAAGTACTGGGCGAGGAAGTCCACGACCATGTGACCGAGCAGGGTGGGCCGCATGCTCGAGCCATCCTTGACCGCGTAGTTCCGCTCCTGGATCACCGACACGATCGACGCATACGTGCTCGGACGTCCGATCCCTTCCTTCTCGAGCACGTTGATGAGGCCCGCCTCGCTGTACCGCCGCGGCGGCTCGGTGA
>Ga0247842_10004255_pt1 | contig 18161 bp, 16 predicted proteins | sample LaCruzMarch2015__3_FD_192411 | JGI IMG/M metagenome (GOLD analysis project Ga0247842, IMG submission 192411) | Freshwater microbial communities from meromictic Lake La Cruz, Castile-La Mancha, Spain - LaCruzMarch2015_19m | ecosystem: Environmental > Aquatic > Freshwater > Lake | place: Spain...
TCGATGAAAACAGCTATGAGAAGGGCATTAAGATTTCGGACGAAGAACTTGCCACACTAACTATCGAGCGCGATGCTTTTCATGGTGAATGGAACTACCGGTTGCTCCCACGGGATGCCTTTGGATAAGCCAATTTGTTCAAGTTATTATTGCTCAGTTCCTTACTGTCGCTCGTGGCGCCAACGCGCCAAGTGCGCGCCAAGCGCCTTTGAACTCGTCAATCTCGGCAATGAACGCCAAGAGCTCTGGCGTGATATTGATGGTGTCAGTTTTAAGCATCTGAAATCCTTCTACCCATATTTACACCCATATTCACCCATAAGTCGAGCCACAAGCAACCCCAAAAACCCCACATTGTCTGATTGCCATCAAGTAACTTCGATCCGCCGAAACGGCGGTTCCGCCCTGCTCTTCCAACCCATGGATGAAAGAGGGGACGCAGGGCGGAAGTTTTGACTGGAAAATGATGGGCAAGCAGAACCTCTTAACCCAGTATTCAGTTCCATTGTTCCCCAGACCACGATCTGGCGGCGAGGCTTTCGCTCGAAAACTCAAAGCCAGAGCCGGTCCAGGCGACTTGATACCGGGTGACATGAATGTTGGTTTACCCTTTTGCCATGAGCTGATTCTATCTCCCACGCGGAAGAATCTCGTCGTGGCTCGCGACGATGGCGCGCATCAAAATGTCCACGGCGCCTGAAGGGCGAGGATGGAATTGGGGCAGGTTCTTCGCTGATTTTAAAAGCTTCTTAAGCCACTTTTTGTGGATGGAATTGGCAATAGCATTGACCGCGTTTTGCAGGGCAAGGTCTTTGGCTATCACTACGGCCACGGCGTCAACCTGCCGGTAATCCTTCTCTTTCTTGTCCAACTTCTTGCGCTCGTCCGCGACGAGAAGCTTATGGAGCATGAAGGCGGGCAGGGACGGAACCTTGATGCGCCCGATATCCTGGCCCTTGATCTCCATAGGGTTCTCCAGGAGTATGCGCAGGTAGGGGAGGGCTTGAGGCTCAAGTCCCAGCTCAGAAATGTACGATTTTTCTTTCCTCTGGGCGCCATCTCCCTTTCTGTCTTTGAGGAACTCCACTTTGAAGTCGCCGGCTTTGAAGCTGACGCAGCCATCGGCGTAGTTTATCTCCTCTTGGAAACCTAACTCCTTGAGACACGCTGCAACGCTCACCGGGTTTCCGGCGTACGGGACCGTAATCGCGAAATCGACGTCCATGGTTCTTTCAGGGTACCAGGCAACGCCACAGTAGTTCTGATAGATCTTGAAGCACCAAGATCCAATCAATTCAAACCCAGCGTCCCAGAGCCCATGTTTTTCAAATTCAAAGAAAAGCGTCTTGAGCGTAGGGAAGTAATCCTCTTCGCGTATTTCAGAAGCATGCATTTTCAATTCCTTCATTGCTTTCTTCGCTTTCCTCAACTCTTCGACACGCATCTTGCGTTCTTCGACCTTTGCGACAATCACAGGGGCAAGTTGGTCATTTTCTGGGCAGAGATATATGTCTTTGTAGCCGCCTTTCCCACTCCTCCGAAGGTAAAGAAAGGGATGGCCTCTGCGCTGCTTTCGCACAAGAGAGCCGCGGGCATTGATGGCAAGCTGCCCCACAAGCTCGCGCTTCAGTTTGCGGTAGTATTCTCTGCTTTCACGGAGGACATTCGAGATTGCAACTGGCATGCGCCACCTCTTTCCGCGCCATGTTGCCCCTTAAGTTCGCGTTTGTCAAAAGTTATGGGACAACACAAGGACAACCGCCCGAAAGCGACGCCGACATCATTTTGTTGCCTTTGCGGAGATTAGAGGACATAATCTCCGCATAATGAGCGGAGATCATGACTTACATACACGAACGAGCTGACTGGCCTCGATTTCGATGGGATGAAGAGCAGCTAGCTGGCAAACTTGCTGCCGTGCGCCATCGGCAAGGACGCCTGCTAGGCCGTTTGGAAAGCTTTGGCATCAAATTGCGCGCAGAGGCTTCGCTGCGAACCCTGACAGAGGAAGCCATCAAATCAAGCGCGATCGAAGGCGCAATCTTGGATCGAGAACAGGTGCGCTCTTCGCTTGCCCGCCGTCTCGGCCTGGATATCGGCGCCCTCAAGCCTGCAGATCGCCATACAGAGGGCGTCGTGGACATGATCCTCGACGCAACACAAAACTATGACAAACCCCTGACAAGTGAACGCTTGTTTGGTTGGCACGCAGCCCTTTTCCCGACCGGATATAGCGGCCTACATAAAATTACCACTGGCAAATGGCGTACAGCGGCGTCAGGACCTATGCAGGTCGTTTCAGGCGCTATCGGCCGTGAACGCGTGCATTTTGAAGCGCCGGCAGCGGAACGGATCGGCAACGAAATGAAAACTTTTCTCACCTGGTTCAACAGCGAAGAAACAAACGTCGATCCTGTTTTACGCGCCGCTAAAGCCCATTTTTGGTTTGTGACCATCCATCCGTTTGAAGACGGTAATGGCCGTATCGGCAGAGCTATTGTCGAGATGATGCTTGCGCGTTCAGAGAAAAGCCCTCAGCGCTTCTACAGCATGTCTGCGCAAATACGCAAAGATCGAGATAAATACTACGATCACCTTGAAGATACGTCAAAAAGCGATCTCGACATCACAGAATATCTTGATTGGTTCCTTGATAGCATGGACCGCGCTTTAGACGGAGCAGAAATAATACTGTCTGACGTCGTGAAAAAGGCGCGCTTTTGGGAACGCTGCGCCGGAGAATCGTTCAATGAACGCCAACAAACAATGTTAAACCTCTTGCTCGATGGCTTCGAAGGCAATTTAACCTCGTCCAAATGGGCGAAGATCGCTAAATGCTCGCAAGACACTGCGGGGCGTGATATTGACAACCTCGTGAAGCGAAACCTTCTCAAGAAAGAGGCGGCCGGCGGCCGTAGCACTAACTATTCGTTGATCGATGGGGGAAGTTTGGGGGAATGATAGCAACGGAACCATGAAGTCAGGTAGTATGTTAAAGTGGCTAAAATTTAAGCCCTTACGCCTAAAAACAGGTCAAACAGTTCTCGCTATCCGCTCGGAGGGGCTCATCGAGTCTGACATGGCGGCATTTTTTATGGATCACGGAGATCTTTCTCGATTGCAACTGGCATGAGCGACCTTTTTCCGCGCCATGTCGCCCCATAAGTTCGCGTTTGTCAAAAGTTATGGGACAACGCGAGGACAACCGCCCGAAAGCGACGCCGACATCATCTCTTACTCGAAGCAGCCCTTCCCAAAGACGCTTTCGACCAACGCCTCGGCGTGCGCGGTGAGCTTAATCTCGTCGATCAATTCTGGCGGGACTTGAAAGAGCATGTCCTCGAACTCGGCGCGGCTAACTTCAGCGGCTTTCCACGGGCGTCTGGCCTCATAGTCGCGCCTGGAAAGGCCGAGCAACGCCCAGGGCTTGTTGTCGCGTTTGAGATTTTTGACGAAGGACATGCGGGGCATGTACTCCAGTGAGATGGCGGAATGCAAGAGGGTATGTTTCTGGCTGGACTTAGCCGAGACCAACCCAAAAGGCCAGAGCTCGCCCTAACCTCAGAAGTGTATCCTGGTCGATCCGCCCTATAACATCTCTGGCTTTGTCCCTACGAATGGATCCAACTTTATCCACCATGATTTGGCTAGGGAGAGTCAACCCTGTTTCAGCGCTCGGAATCAAATCCAATCGGAACAAGGGAGCATCAATCAATGTGGACGTTACAGGACAGACGGTTAGGCTCTGGTGAGTATCCAGAGTCAGATCGGTTTGGACCACAACAGCAGGTCGTGGCTTCCCATAGTCGCCAGAGAATACAGCAAGGATGATGTCACCACGCCTCATCAGGTCCATTCCCCATTCTCAACCATGGTCTGTTCGTAGGCGTCCAGAAACTCGCCTTCTTCAGGTACGGGGGTCATGGCCGTTAGAAGCGATTGCCTTCTGGCTTCCTCCACGATTCGTGGAGACCGAACGTCAGGCACCCACAAGTTTACCTGCCGCATACCTTGGGAAGTCATGCGCTCTCGATACCTTCGTACTTTTTCAACGGGTTGTGGCCTCATAATGTTCCCCCTATTGGTAACTAGTAACCACTCTCTGGCCAGAAAGCAACCCCCTCAATGCGAGCCCTCGCACGAACACAAAATTAGGTCCTCGAGTTGCCCGCCTATATGTGGTCTGATTCGTGGTTTCTATGTGCAGTGGTGCATGAGTTCTGACGGCAGATTACACTTTAACATGCTGGTGTTCCCTCATTGTCTTTAAACGTAGCTTTGCACTTTGGATACGTAGAACAACCCCAAAAGTTATATCCTCCTTCGCCGGACTTGACCCGATGTATCAGCTTGGCGTCCTTATTCTCGCACTCAGGGCATGGATGGTTGCTCAAAGGCGGCTTTTCCCGCCGCTCCTGTTTTGATCCTGGCTGGCCGTAGTCGTTGGCGAAGGTAGCGGAGCAGGTGGGGTACGCCGAGCAGCCCCAGAAATTATAGCCTCCCATCCCGTCTTTTCCAGGCTTTTTGATCATGTGGCGCAAGGGCTGGCCGCACTCTGAGCACGTATACCCCGTAGCAGCGGCAAAGCTTTTCAGTTCCTTTTCGAGTTGGGCTTGGACGCACTGCATGACATCCTGGTATGCCGCCTTGCCCTCGGCGATGTGGTCCAGCTCGTCTTCAAGGTGCTTTGTGAAGTCGTACTCGACAAAGGAGAAGCGAGTGTTGAGCGCGTCAATAATAGTCTCGCCGGTGTGCGTCGGAACCAAAAAGCGCTTCTCGATGCTTACGTACTCGCGGATCATGATGTTGTCCAAAATAGCCGCGTAGGTCGAGGGCCTGCCGATGCCGAGACGCTCCAGCTCCTGAATCAGCGTGGCCTCGGTGTAGCGCGCGGGCGGCGTGGTCTTCTTACTGAGCAGGCGACCGGACGCGGCGATGAGACCCGCGCCAGGCTTAAGTTGGGGGACGGGATTTTTGGAGTCAGGCGCGGCGGCGTCTTGCCCGTCGCCGCTCTGGTCATTTCCCATGACCTGTTTCCAGCCTGGCGAGAGCATGGTTCGCCCTTTGGCCTCGAAAAGGACATCCTTGGCGTCAATCTGTTCGCCCTGAAGTTGGACGATCCGCACGGCGTAGAGCACGTCTTCGAGCTGGCTGGCCAGCGTGCGCAGACGAATCAATTGATAGATGTATTTTTCGTTGTCGGTCTCTCCGGCTTCCTCGACTTCGATATGCGTGGGCCGAATCGCCTCATGCGCTTCCTGAGCGCCGGCCTTGCTTTTCCAGGTCCGGGGTTTTGTCGGAGTGGACCAGCCCTTGGAGGCGCAATAGGCGCGGATTTCGTCGATGGCGTCTTGGCTCAGGTTTGGGCTGTCGGTGCGCATGTAGGTGATGTGGCCGGCTTCGTAGAGGCGCTGGGCAAGCTGCATGGTCAGCTTGGGCGCGAACTTAAGCGCGTTGGAGGCCGCTTGCTGGAGGCTGGACGTGGTGAACGGCGCGGGCGGCGCGACACGGGATTCGGTTTCTTGGCAATCGAGCACCGCCAGTTTGCGTTGCTGAGCTACTCTGGCCGCGAGGTCCTTGTTCAGACAATACTCTTGACCTGGTTCGAGCCAAGATTTGGTCATCCAGGTCGCCTTCCATCCATCTGAGAAGGAGAGTTCCGCGCCGTAGTGCTCGGTGACGCGGAAATTGCGAATCTCACGCTCCCGCTCGACCACGCGGCGCAGGGCCGGGCTTTGCACGCGCCCGGCGCTGAGTTTGCCGCCGTTGACGCGCGAGAGCGCGGGCGAGACCAGGTAACCGACCAGGCGATCGAGCACACGTCGGCCCTCTTGCGCGGCCACCAGGGCCTTGTCCACGCGGCGGGGATGCTTCAACGCAGCTTGGACCGCCTTTTCCGTGATCTCAGTAAAGGTAATGCGCTTGGCGTTCTTGAGTTTCAGCGCGTCTTCCAGGTGCCAAGCGATGGCCTCGCCCTCACGGTCAGGGTCGGTGGCCAGATAAACCGCTTCTGCGGACTTGGCCGCGGTCTTGAGGCGGGCCAGGACCTCTTTACCGCGGGCCGTGGCCACGTATGCCGGCCGGAAGGCCGGCGGCGCCACGCCCATTTCCTTTGTGGGCAGGTCACGCACGTGCCCGACGCTGGCCATGACCTTCCAGTCAGGGCCGAGGAATGTCTGGATTTTCTTCACTTTGCCAGGGGATTCTACGATCAGGAGTTTCATTTCTCTTTCCGCCTTTCTTATCGTTCCAGGGAAAGTTCGTGGCTAGAGTCCCGACCTTTGCCCAAGATTTTCAGTTGGCGCTCGATTTCTCGATTCACGAGACGCTTCAACGGCTCTAAGCCTCGCGCTTGATGGATGTCGTTGAAATCGGTCAACCCACGCGCTTTTTCCTCATGCGTGAGCTGGGGCGCGAGAATGCTCCCGTTGACCGCGCGAGCGGCCAAAGCGGCCTTTTCCAGGCCCACGTTGACATTCAACGCGTGGTCATCGTCGGCCGCGAGGAGGATGGCGGCGGCGGGGTTATTTTTCCGCAAGGCCAGAGCCACGGGTTCGAGATTGCCCGCGTCAAAAGCGACCGCAACCGGCAGGCCCGTGGCCACGTGCAGGCTTGCGGCTGTGGCGTAGCCCTCCGCAATAAGGATAGTCGCCAAGACATGGCCCTGATCCTCTGGATCGATCATAAAAAACGCGCCTTGCTTCCGTCCGCCTGGTTCAAAAAACTTCCCATCTGGGGTTATTGTCTGCAAAGTGTGGATATGTCCGCTTGCGTCGCGCCCAGGGACCAGCAGATTGCCCTGCGCGTCTTCTCGAACGCCAAGAGGCGGCACACCCTTCTTTGCCAGATAGGGCTGTTCTGGGCTGGCCTCGCGCGCGTTGACAAACTTGGCGAAGGCCCGCTTCGAGGCCTTTACCTGCTGCTGGAGGCGTTGCCGCTGCTGTTCGGCCTGGCGCTGCGCAGCCTCGATTTTGAGTGAGGCTTTCTGCTCCTCACTGAGCACATGCCCCGTGGCCTTCCAAGTGATCTTATCGCCAGTCTTGTGATTCTGGATGAAGCCTGCCGGGATGCCATCCAGATGGCCGAGATACGCGCCGTCGAGTCTTCCAGGTTTGGCGTCCTGGAGTGGCGCGCGATGAATGGATCCGTCCATGACCGGGGCCTGACCCGCGAGGTCGAGGCCCGCGGCAGCAATGGCGCGGGCAAACTCGTCTACTGGGCCTAGGGATTGTGCGGGCTTGGCTCCCTTTTCCGCCGCGTTCTCCGGCAGCCAGGTCTTGAGTCTGGTCAAGTCCGCGCCTTCGGGCGCATACCACAGTTTGGCCGCTCGATCCCATTTGGCGCCTGCGGCTTTGGCTGCTTCCTTCTGACGAAAGGGGACGCCCAGAAAGATTTTTCCCGTGGCGGGTTCCTGGGCGACAGATGTTTCTTGCGCAACCTCTTGCGCAACTGGGACGCCCGACGTCTGCCCAAGTTCCTGTTTCTGCTCCAAACCCAGCACGTATTGCTTGATTTTTTCCGCGTCGCGGCAGGCGCGGACGATTTCATAGGGGTCTTTTTCCAGAATCGACACCCAGGACTTCACATAGGCCAAATGTTGGCCCGGATCGTGGCCGATGCCGATGTCTTGACCGAGCATCCAGGAGGCGATTTCAGCGCGCAATTCCTCGCGCGCGTAGGTTTCAGAGCCGAAGGGGCCGAATTCGCGGTTCAGACGGGACGGGTGGCCCGAATGATGGCCAAGTTCGTGCAGGGCCGTGGCGTAGTAGCCATCAGCTTCCGCGAAGTTTTCTTTGGGCGGCAACGAGATTTCATCCGTGAGCAGGCTATAGAAGGCGCGGTCGCGTTGGTTGTGCTTGATAACCGCACCCGAGTTTTGAAGGATGGTCTCGGCCTTCTCGTTCGGGTCCCATTTGAGTTCGAGCGTGGCGGGATCGAGCGGCGGAATCTCGCCTTCGAGCTGGCTGATATGGAAGACCGAGGAGAAACGCACGATGGGCCGCGTCAACTCAACTTTTTCTTTGAGCTGCTCGCCCTCAGCATTAAGGACCGGCTTGCCGTTGTCGTCTACGGCTGGAATCTCCTTGTCGAACTGCCAATACACGATGGTCTGCGCCTTCTCCCCCTTGCGCACGCGGCATTCCAGGGTGTTGGCCTGCTTGAAGCTCATCCAGCGCGGGTCCTCGAAGCCGCGGCGTGCGAGCATCACGCGATTGACGCCACTGTAAACCGTGCCCGAAATGGGATTTCTGGGCGAGTGGCTCTGCCCGGGCCGCCAGGGCTTTTGCCAGGGCGCGGTTCCTTGCTTGAGGTCCTCGACGAGCTTGGCCGCAAACTCCTCGTGAAAGGGCGGGCGCGCAGGTTTATCTTTGGCCATGTGCGGTCTCCGGGTCACCCAAAACATCATCCAAGTCGTCGAGATCGCCCAGGTCAAGAGCCGGCTCGACGAAGGCGCCCATGAATTCCGCAACGTCAGGATCGACCGGGACGCCCAGCGCCGGATTGTCCGTGGCTTGCGCGTCCACGATCTTGGCCGCGGCTGCGAGATATTCCTTGTCCATGTTCAGTCTCCTTGCGTGTTGAATATCAATATGGGTCGCGCCCGGCGTAGCGCAGCCAGGGGGACCAGCCCGAAATAGCGGCTGTCGAAACCGCCCGCGTGGTTGTCGGAAAGGAGCAAGGCCTTTCCGGCAGGAATGACGCCAGACTCCAGGACTGGCGGCGGCGTGGCGCGACCGAGGTTGTCGCGCGCAGCAATTGAGCTTGAAGGCTGCAAGCGTCCATCGATGCGGACGCCCTCCGAACCAAATGCCAAGCGATCGCCAGGGAGGCCGACGACCCGTTTGAGCAGGGGCTGTACTCCCGAGGGACACAAGCCAGGGCGAAGGTAGCTACGCTCCAGAGCCAAGGCGGCAAGTTCCGACTCAAGACAGAAACTGACCATGTCGCCACGCTCAAGTCGATCATCTTCCAGACGATAGACGCCAACTGGCATGGACGCCGTAGCGTTGAGCCGAAAGCCCATGACCCAGAGCGGGACATAGAGCAGCAGCAGAAAACTAGATGCGAGCAAGATAGCTTTCATAGCTGGCGCCGTTTTTGGCAACGTTTTCGCTAGATGCGAGCGATTCACGGTAGAGCGAGTCCGAACGTGCGGGAGCTGGCGTCTTCGCGCGCTGAGAGAAGATCGGGTCCAGAAAGTACAGAATCTGTCGACCATAGATCGGCGGACGACCGGCATTGAAGATGAGCATGTCGCCGGGCTCGATGACTTTGCCCGATAGGTCCTTTTTGGGCGCGGGCAGGCGCATACATTCGTCCTCGGTCAAGAGCGATCGCGCGGTCTCTGAAACGCTGACTGAGGCGTTTTTGAGCGAACTGCGCGTACCCGAGAGCGAGGTTCGTTCTTCGACCACTGTAGTCTTGCCGGTCATGGCCGAGAGCACGCGCGCGGTTTCGATGGTGTTCGGCGCGTAAGCGATACGCACGTGGCAGTTGGCCATGAGGCCGTTGTCTTTGCCGTAGACCGCGTTGAGCTGCACGATGTCTTGGACGATGAAGTAGCCCTTGACCCCATACCCGGCCATGAAGGCGATAGCCCGCTCGACGATGTCGAGCTTGCCGAGTGCGGTGAACTCGTCGAGCATGAGCAACAGACGGTGGTTGTAGGAGATTTTTGTGGCGCCGGCCGCGAACTCCATCTTGGCCGTGGTACGGTTCAGGAGCAGGTTGAGTACGATGCGAATAAGCGGCCGCAATCGGTTGATGTCGGCCGGGCTGATGACCAGGTAGAGATTAATTGGCCGCTCGTGGTGCATGAGATCATGCAGCCGGAAGTCGCAACGCTCCGTGTTCATAGCCACCACGGGATCGCGATACAGCGAGAGATTCACGACCGCGGAAGAGACCACGCCAGAAATTTCCTTGTCCGACTTGTTCAGCATATCGCGCGCGGCGGCTGCGACAAAGGCGTGGACGGCCGTTGCCTCGTGCCCACCCGGAAAGATGGCGTCGAGCAAGGCCGTATGATTTGTCGCGAGCATCTCGTTAAAGAGTTCCTTAATGCCGCGGCCTTCTTCGGCAAGCAGGCTGGCGAGGTCAAAGAGCGTGCCGTGACGGTTCTCACGATGTTGCGTCATGACCAGGCAATGCAGCAACGCGCCGGAGAGAAAGGCGAAGGCCGCCTTGTTCCAGTAGTCATTGAGGCCCTTCCCCTCGGGATCAAGCAACATGGAGATGAGATTTTGCGCGTCAGGGATAGCGTGGATGGAGTCCAGCCGGATTTCTTCGAGGGGATTGAAGCGAGCTGACAAGCCGGATGCGTCAGAGGGGTCGAACTTCATGATCAGGTGGCCGCAAGATTTGAGATAGCCAGCCGTGAGGCTCCAGTTCTCCCCTTTGATGTCGAACACGAGCGACGATCCGGGCCACGAAAGTAGGGTTGGTAGAATCAAACCCACGCCTTTGCCTGAGCGCGTGGGCGCGAAACAAAGCATATGCTCCGGCCCGTTGTGGCGCAGGTAGAGTTGCACACGCGCGGGCAAGCCTCGCAACATGCGCGCGAAACGCTGATTGCCGTGAAAAGTTTTAAGCCAGCCGCCGACGTACACGCCCTGCCCTTCGAGCAGGCACATGTCGCGAATCTCCCCTTCATCCGCCCAATGCGCCGAACCGTGCAGGTCTTGGAGCCCTTTGCTCAGCTTGCGACGGCCCATGAACAGGGCCAGGACAAAGAACTGCGGCAGCAAAAAGATGGCCTGGCCAAAGGCCATGGACTGACGCACGTAGCCTTGAGGGTCCGGCAAACCTTCCCAAACAAAAATCTTCCACGGCGCGTACCAGGTGAGACCGAAGGCCCGACCCCAAGGGGCGCCAAGGGTGGCCTGGTAGCCGAAATATGCAGCCACGCGCTGCGTGGTGAAGCTCACGGCGCCAAGTCCGAGGAGCGCCACAAACAGGAGATACGGCCAACGTTGTGGCCGCGACGTTGACCTGACGTCGCCGAGGCCATAGGAATTGCCCTTGCGCGTCATGCCGGCCTCCGCTGGAAAACGTCGTCGGACGCGCCTTGACTTGACGCCAAAAAGTAGTACCATTTCCGAGTGAACAACAAGCATCGCAAAACTCTGGCAGCGATCTTCGCAGACCCGGTCAGCCCGTCCATTGCCTGGGCGGACATCGAGGCCTTGTTCCGGGCCTTGGGCGCGGAGATCAGTGAGGGACGCGGCTCGCGTGTGCAGGTGAACTTGAACGAGCGGTTCGCCGTGTTCCACCGGCCGCATCCGCAACCCACAACCGACAGGGACGCGGTAAAATCTGTGCGCCATTTTCTCGTCAATGCAGGGGTAAAGGAAGGGGTGAAGCCATGAACGTATTGATTTACAAGGGATATCACGGGCGTTTTGAGTACGACCCCGAGGCCGACCTTTTTCACGGCGAGGTCATTAATCTTGCCGACGTCATCACCTTTCAAGGCCGCTCCATTGACGAGATGAAGCAGGCCCTGGCCGACTCGGTCGAAGACTATCTGGAGTTGTGCGCCGAGAAAGGCCGCGCGCCCGAGAAGCCCTATTCGGGCCGCTTCAACCTGCGCGTCACGCCCGAGTTGCACCAACGCATCGCGCTCAAAGCCGCGGCCGACGGCAAAAGCCTCAACCACTGGGTGGCGGAAACGCTGTCCCAAGCGGTCGATTCCCGGCAGTCCTAAGCTCCAAGCCCCACTATTGCCATGCGGCATAGGGCGCCTCGAAAACCATATCCTTGGTGACGATAACGTTGAACTGATAGCCCGGCCGGATGCCCAGCGTTGGTTTGATGTTCAGGTTCTTTTCGAGGAGTTTGGTCGTGGTCTGGCCTAGCTGGCTGGCCAAGGCTGAGGTCATTTCATTTTGCATCGAGGGCTGGGCTTGACCATACGCCGCGCCAGCTCCATGAGACGCACTGCTCATGGAGTCCATCGTGTAGGCCAGCCCGCCGGAAATCAATGACATCAGCACCGCCGAACCGAAGATACGCACATAGTGGTTGTCCACCTCGTCATTGAATCCGGCGTAGCCGCCAATGTCTGCGCCAGGCATGGCCTCCAGGGTGACGGCTGAGCCGTCGGGGAAGATGATGCGGTTCCAGGCCACGAGCACGCGCGATTGCCCGTAAACCACGCGCGAATCGTAGACGCCGAAGAGCTTTGAGCCTTGCGGAATGAGCAGATACGCGCCGTTGGCCGTATCAAAGACGTTCTGACTTACTTGCGCGATGATCGAGCCAGGGAGTTCAGAATTTATGCCCGTGATCATGACGCCGGGGATGACCGCGCCGGTTTTGAGTTCGCAGGGCTGACCAGGCGTACGCGTCCCCGCGAGTTGCCACTTATGGTCAGCGTTCCGGGCGAAGAACCCCTCTTTATCCTTGTCCGCCGCAGGATTGTACGCTCCGGGCGTGAGGGCGGCGAGGGCCTCGGCGCTGTTCGCGCCGCCAGGAGGAGGAGTCGCAGTGCGTTCTTTGGGCGCTTCCTGCGCGCCAGTAACCTGAACTTTTGGCTGTTGCCCCCCACCCTTGATAACTCCCATGGGCGCGCGGAGCGCGTTGGTTGTCTCTTGCATTTTCTGCCGCCGGAGCTGCTCGTGCTCGCGTCGCATCGTTTCGGCGCGTTCGTCTTTCTGGGGCGCAACAATCACCACCTGCTGATCTGGCGTAAACTGCCTAGGCTCCGTCTTCTCTTTTGCTGGAGGCTTCACGGCTAAGCCCGACCCGGCCATTTCAACCGCCAACGGCTTGTCAGGCTGCGTTTCGACGGGCGGCCGCGGCCGCGCCTCCTTGTCCTTCTTGGAGAAGTTGACCGCGTAGATCAAAACTGACGCCAGAATAAGCCCTGCGATAAAGACAAGGATCAACGGCTTTTTGCTCATCCGGGCCACAATCGCGCCGTCTTTAGCGGGTGTAAATTCGTTAGGGCTGTTCATTCGCCGCCTGCGAGCGCTGTACGACGACACCCTCCGGCGCGGTTTGCGCGCCCAATGTGTACACTCTGGAGAAGGAAAGCCCGTTCGAGAGCGTGACGTGCAGATACCATGCGCTGGGCTCGTCTTTGATGGCGTCAAGCCGGTAGGTCAACGAGAGTACGTCTTTTGCTCCCTCGTTTTGGAGCAAGAACCCCCTGGCGCGCAGGTTCGACTCCAAGGCCTCGCCAAAGCTCCCGCGCTTAGCCTGCTCCAAGTGAAGGGCCGTGCGGCCTGGGGGATACTCAGACGCGAGCCGCGAGGCCGCGTCCTCAGCGATCACGGCCTCTTGATCCGTCTGAATGCCGCTCCCGCAAAAAGATCCGATTGGCTGCTGTCGCACACAGGCGCAAAACAACAAGGAGAAAAGGACGATGTAAACAGTGCGCATCAGCTCTTCTCCCGCAAAATCTCGACTGTCTCCTGATCCCCTCCAACGCCCACGACGAGCACCACTTTTTCAAAGAGCCCATCTACGACCATGGACTGGCCTTTGACGCGGTAGTTCACGAGCACGTCGTTGCCGCTCTTACGCACAAGCAGAATGGGCATTTCCCCGGATTTGGTGGCGTGCGGCAGGCGAATGACGGTCTGCCGGCCGTTGTCATAAACCTGCGTGGGTTTCCACGAGGCTTTGCCCTTCACCGCGTAAGCGAAGTTCAGTTTGCTCAGGTCGAGGTTTTCACCGTCGATATCCGCCGTTTTCCAGTGCTTTTCCTTCGCATCTTTGGCCGCTTGCTCCTGGTAACGCTTCACTTGGTCCTCTTGGTAAATGAAGCCCACATACGGCGTGTGCTCGCTGCGTTGCGAGACCAGGCGCAGATGATAGACACGGCGGCTTGTGGTGACCACAGCCGAGCTTTCGAGACCCGCGTCCACGGGCTTGATCAGAAGATGCACGGTCGCGTTCTCTGCCGCGCCCGACTTGCCCACCTCGACCAGCCAGCGTGCGGAATCGCCGACCAGCACCTCGTTGACCGTCTCGCCAGGCTGCAATTCCACATCCGTAACGTTGAGGGGTGCGGCGATAATCGTCGGCAGGCTCGCGCCGTGTACGAAGACCACCTTTCCCTTACCGTCGCGGCTGGGCGGGACGGATTTGGCCTCCCACTCGTTGGCCAGACCGAGCGCTTTCCGTTCCTTGGAGTTCAACTTAACGTCCTTGCCGTTTAGATAGTCCGGCAGGGGGGCTTGGGCCATGTCTTCAAGAGGGGCCTGCGTCGGCCCTGGGATCGGAACTGAAGTATGGCCTGTCGTAGGTCCAGGGAATGTAGTTTGCTCCCTCTTGGGCGCAGGCACAAAGGCCTTACCCGGCTGCACCGCTAACGAAACTTCGGAAAACCCCAACAAGAAACAGAGGATCAGCAATGCCAAACCGCGCATATTTACTCCCCAACCTTTTCAGTTTTTGCTTGTTCATTTGAGTTAAGGACTTTTGAGAACGAAAGGCCCGTGATGTAAATACCGCACGGGTTCTTCATGACCTGCGCGTCGGTCGTCGGCGGATGTACCTGGACGGCCAGCGTGGCTTCGTAGGTCTGCGGATCAAGCAGCAACGCGCCGTTGAAGCCGCGAAGGGTCTCTGTCCATTCCACACGCCAGGAATCGTTGCTGACCGGCAGCGGCAAGCCCTTTACCACCACCTGGACGAGCTTGCCTTCCTTGGCCCGTTCGTAGGGATTGTTGGCCTCGTACCACTGCCTGATGAGACCTTTGCCCGCGCCGGCCATGTAATACGAAAGCCGTTCCACCATCTTCTTTTGCAGGTCCAGGTCGGCCGTGACCGTGCGCCAAGACTGGATCACGTTGGCAAGCTCGGCCTGGATCACGCGCTGGGGCGTGGGAGTCGCAATGTCCGCGCGGTTCACGGTGGCGGCCTTGCCCAGTTTGTCCACCTCGACGATATACGGCACGACTTTGTACTGCGCGGCCTGAATCACGTTGCCAGCGACCGAGAAGGCCGTAATCAGCAGACAAACAACAGCGATTATGCGCCAATGCGCCGCGCGCGTAATGTAATCCCCGTAGCGTTCCAACCATTCCTCGCGTCCGTTCAGATACGGATTGGCGCCAGCAGCGGGCTCTTTTGGTCCAAGCTTAAGTTTCATTCTTCTCTTCTCCAGATTCTTTCATGTCGTTCTCCATGCGTTTTGCTTGCGTCTGGCTTTGCAGACGGCTCCCCATGCGCAGGCCGTGGCTTGCGCGCGGGCTCTCGGCCTTGGCCTGCTTATGCGCACTGTAAAGACTGCTGGCCATGTGCCCCAGCGTCCCAAAACCTCCCCCCGCCCCACTGGCCTGAGCGAGTTTCGAGGCCTCGCGGACGTTTTTAACGCCCTGCGAGGCTGCCCCGCCCATCCCTGCTGAAGCAACCGCCGCGCCGATTGCCCCGCCCACGACAGCCCCGGCCGTTGCGGCCAGGACTTGGCCGCCATGCGCGTGCGACCCGTTGATGATGCCGGCGCAGGTCTCCGGGAGAGTCTTGACCAATGCGAGCAAGACGACAGAGATGCCGAGCACCACAACGATGTCCTGCAACGATGCCTCGGCAAGCTGCATGTCTGAGATGAACGAGAGCGCCATGCCCAGAAGTAATTGCATGATGAAGAGCTTGAAAGCCACGGCAAACACGTAGCGCATTACGTTGATCGCGTACTCCTTAAAAATTGATGAGCCTCCAAGTCCCAGGATGATGACCGCGGCATTCATCGAGATCAGAGCCTCGCATTTTATGAGCACGATTTGCGCGGTCATGAGCGCGAAACAGACGAGCACCACGATCCCGCAAACGACGTAGGCCAGACTGTCGCCTGGTGAGGTGATCGAAACCTTGTCAAAAATGATCATGACGAGGCTTAGGCCGGCCATGAACGGCGCATCGACCGAGGAGCTTGACGCACCTAGCGAATTGGCCACCGAAGAAAGCCCATTAATCAGATTCCAAGACCAGGCCTGGTAGTTGTTGATGACCGCGGCGATGAGGCCGGCAAAAAGAAGGATCATGATGAACTGGCTCACGATGTCTTGAAACTGCGAGCGCTGGAGCGCCATACGGATGCCGAACAGACAGATTTCAAGCACTATGGTCCAGCGCAGCAGCGCGAAGGCAAAGTCATGCAGCGCCGAGGACCAAGACGAGGTCTTGGTGAAGAAGGCCTGGACGATCTGCGACACTGTTCCGGGCGAGGTATCGGCAAGGGCGACCTCGGGCAGAGAACACAATGCTAGGCCCACCACCAGAGCGGCCAAGGGGAATCTGACGGATTCGAACATCGGGATTAAAAAGGGTCTTTGTGCGCGTTCTCGACGCCGACCTTGCCGCGCAGCTTATCCGTATTGTACATCTCGCGCTGCTGCTCCATCCGCAATTCCTCCCTGCGCTGCGCGCTCATGTCCTTTTGCGTCACCGCCTGGACCGAGTTGAGCATGAGTGTACGCAGTTGCCGCGCTTCTTGAATCTGGAGCGCCGCGAGCTGGTTCCCGGAATCGAGCGCCTGCACCGCACCCTCGGGCGTGTTCAAAAGACTGCTTATATGCGCGTCGAAGCCGTCCGCGTCCTGCACCAGGTCTTGCAACTGCTGCCCAGACATCTGGAACGTGGCCTGCGACGCGCGTTCGATCTCCGCGTTCATGGCCTGCCATTTCTGGTAGTATTGCGCGTTCTGCTGTCGAATGGCGTTGATTCCGCCGCCCGAGACCGTGCCAGCCGAGGCGATGCCCTTGAAGAAATCCTTGTTCATATAGACTTGCTTGAATACATCGCCCAAGGCCGCGATGTCGCCCACCTGATTCTGTACGCCGCTGGTCAGGCTCGCCAACTGCTTGAACGTACCGGTAACCTTGTTCAAAAGCTGCGCCGGTAGCTTGATGGTGTTCTTTACCATGTTTTCGTATTGCTGAATCTGATTCTGGACAATTTGAATCTGTTTCAGAGTTTGTTCTACCTGCTCCTCATAAGAAGAAACCAATTGCCCTAGTTCTTCCAGAGTTGTAATCTGATTGAGTGCTTGCACAATGTTATCACTGCAATTCACGCATTCTACAGGTATTGCATACGCAATACAAGAATATGAAAAAACAAATGTGACAAGTAACACGACTAAGAATCTTTTCATGCCAACGCCCCTTTTTGTTAAAGCCAGAAGTGGAACCACTCTTTGCCGTGTATGTGATGCAGCGTCTTTATTTTGGCTATGCTTTCCTTGTCTGACGAACCTACAAAGGCTAGCGCCTTCTTTTGTAGCGCAAGTTGCATGAGCCGCCGGCCAGAGGGCGAGACTACATAGTAATCCTGCTTGGGCGTGGAGGTGGCAACGATCTCGATTTGGCGCGCGTTCATGCCCATGCCAGCGTACAATTCGCGCTGACCATCCTGCCTGGCCGCGAGGTTGGGGAGCAGAATCTTGGTTGGGCATGATTCCACGAGCACGTCGAGAATGCCGGAGCGCACCGCGTCGGAAAGACTTTGCGTAGCCAGGACAACGGCGCAATTCGCTTTCCGCAGGACCTTGAGCCACTCGCGGACTTTCTCGCGAAAGACCGGGTGTCCGAGCATTATCCAGGCTTCGTCCAGGATAAGCAGCGAGGGCGCGCCCTTGAGGGATTTCTCGATACGATGGAAGATATACAGCAACACGGGGACCAGATTCTTGTCCCCCAGCTGCATAAGCTCCTCAATCTCGAAGACCATGAAGGCGGAGATATTGAGCGCGTCGCTGGCCGCGTCTAGGAGCCGGCCCATGGCGCCCGCGCGCGTGTAGTGCTGGAGCGCGGCCTTGAGCTCCTGGTCCTGCACCACATGCCAAAAATCAGTCAGCGAACGCATGGTCGCCGGGTTTTCCCGTAGCGCGCTCATGGCCGTGCGGATCGCGTTACGGTGGCCGGGCAAGATGCGCAAACCTTGCAATTCGGCCAAATCGGCAACCCAGCTTTCGGCCCAACTTTGTTCGGCCTCGGACTCGTCGATACGCTGCAAGGGCGCGAAGGACAGGGCGTCGTCGCCTATGGCGTAATGCGCCCCCCCGGCGCCAAGGCAGAGCGGGAACATGCTCATGCCCTTGTCGAAACAGAAGAGCTGCGCGTTCTTGTAGCGCCGGAACTGTGCGGCGATGAACGCGAGTAGTGTGGACTTGCCCGAGCCAGTCGGCCCAAAGATCAGCGTGTGCCCCA
>Ga0247842_10004257_pt1 | contig 18158 bp, 6 predicted proteins | sample LaCruzMarch2015__3_FD_192411 | JGI IMG/M metagenome (GOLD analysis project Ga0247842, IMG submission 192411) | Freshwater microbial communities from meromictic Lake La Cruz, Castile-La Mancha, Spain - LaCruzMarch2015_19m | ecosystem: Environmental > Aquatic > Freshwater > Lake | place: Spain...
GGGCATTGAAAGTGATCGTCTGGCTGTTTTTGCCCACGGTGAGCGTTCTTGGAACATCCGGGGCTGGATGGTAGTAGGTATTTCCACCCTGGATTGCCGTGATGGTCGTGGTACCGGCCGCAACAATGGTGACCGTGGTGCCCGAAACGGTGGCCACCGCGGGATCACTGCTGTTAAACGTAACAGGCAGTCCCGAAGTGCTGGAGGCCGTGATGTTGTACGGAGGGTCTCCAACGGTTTTAGCCGTCAGGGCTGCAAATGTGATGGTCTGGTCGCTTTTCTTCACTAGAAAACCATGGGTCACGCTGGTGGCAGCTTCATAATTGGCATTGCCTGCCTGGCTTGCTGTTACACTGACCGTGCCTGATACACCTGTGCTGACGAGTTGGTTGCTCCCGTTGAGCGTGGCCACACTTCCCGGTTCCACATTCAGATTTACTGCAAGCCCGGAGGTGGAGGAGGCCGTTACCTGGATCGGACTGGTGTAGTCGACCAGGAAGATGTCGGAGAATGAATTCATCGTGATGGTCTGGGTGGCCTTCGAAACCGTGAGGGTAGCGGTAGCCGACGCGGCCAGGTAGTTCTCATCGGCCGCCTGGTTCGCGGTAATCGTTGCTGTTCCTGCCCCGGCAATCGTGACGGTGGCGGTGCCGCCGGCAACCGTGGCTACCGATGTATTCCCGCTGCTGAATGAAAATGGTCCTGTGCTGTTCGATGTCGGGGTCAGCATGAACGGACCGTCGCCATAGGTTTTCGAGATATTGGCAAAGGTGATCGTCGGCGTGGCCTTATTGATGATCAGCGTCTGGTTGACGTCGGTGGCGGGATTCCAGTTTGCATTGCCCGGCTGGCTGGCCGTGATGACACACGAACCTGCCTTGTGGATGGTGATGGTGGCGCTGTTGGTCCCTGAACACGAGGCAATCGTAGGGTCGGAACTCGAAAAAGTAACGGTCAGCGTAGCGGTGGAGGAGGCTGTAACGTCAAATGGTAAATCACCGTAAGTCTTTGCACTTAGCGGATTAAAGGTGATCTGCTGATTGCCCTTGGTCACGTCGAAACTCTCGCTGATCGTGGCAGGATTGTAATTGCTGTTTCCGCCCTGTGTTACCGTAATGGTGACAGTCCCGATGTAACCGGTAGTCGTTAACGTGCATGTTCCCCCTGTGCACGACAGGGTGGCCGGGCTTCCCGGTTCCAGGCTCACCGCCGGAATAAGCCCGGATGATGTGGTGGCGGTTATTGTCAGCGGAATACCATACAACTGGTTCAGCGGAAGCGAGGTGGGTAACGGGCTCAATGTGATGGTCTGATCTGCTTTTGAAACCGTGAGCAATGCCGTGGTGGTGGCGGCAGGGTAGGACCCCGATGCCGCCTGGGTGGCAGTGATGGTGGACGTACCTGCTCCTTCAATGGTCACCGTATTGCCAAGGATCGTGGCAATCCCCGTATTGCTGCTTCCGTAGCCGAAGGTTCCCGGGCTCGGCGAGGTCGGGTTCACCAGGTCGAACGCCGGATCGCCGTAGGTTTTATTAATGTCGGCAAAGGGTCCGAGCAGGCTGAAGGTCACCTCGTTGCCATAGGTAGTCACCCCCGACTTGGTGAAATAGGCCCGTACATGGTAGGTTGTTCCGGGGATGAGCCCTGTCATCGATGAGGTGAAGGCCCCGGTGGTTCCCGATTCGGCGGTGCTTGGATCTGAGATGGTCGGCGACCCGGCAGTATTGCAGCACACTCCCCTCGCCGTGATGCCCGAACCATCCACTATGAGTACATTTCCTCCGCCCGTAGCGGTGGTCTTGGCTATGTTCGTAACGGCATCGGTGGTGATGTTGCTGATGGTCACCGTAACCGGAACGCGGGTGGGGCTGGGGCAAATGCCCGATCCTCCCATCGCTTCGATCTGTGTAAGGAAAGCGGTGGCAATGTTCCGGGCCTGGGCGTCGCTGATGATTCCTCCGTTCTTGCTGGAATATAAAAGATTGTACAAGCGGGTGGAGGCTGTGATATTGTTCAATTTGTGAACCCCTTCATCATAACCCGTGATGGTGACGGTGTGAGTTGCCGCGAGGTTCTCAGGAATGATAAAAAGTTCGTTAATGGATGGATCTGTTAATGATGCATCAGTAACCCTGCTTAGGAAACAATTGAAGGTTCTGCACCCTATGGTCACCGAAAAAATGGCTGAACTATATCTTTGATTTGTTTCTGCTCCGTAGTTTCCGTTAACGCTGAACCAGCTCACGTTGTTCATATCTGCGGCAAGAACCCACAGGCTGTCAACCTTGCGTGTAAAATATCTTCCCCCGGGGCCGAAATGCGCATTGTTTATGGTGTTGTCTGAGTAATAGAACTGAGCGCTGTAATTTGTAGAAACATAATTGCCATTGTCATACATATCATAACCTCCATCAGATATATGGTTAGCATTCAATCCTAAATCAAGATGGAAATCAAAAGGATTAGGTAATATCTGACTTGTTATATTGAGGAAGTTGGCGTTTAAATTGCTCAGAATATTCTCCAGCGAGTTGTCGGCACATGGTGTGGCTTCGGCATAGTAGGTGGTGGTAATGGTCGGGGTAACCGTGAAACCCGCCCCGCTGGCGGAAGTTCCAATTTCAGTGCCTCCTGATGGAATGGTGAACCACCGGATCGTATTGCCGGTTGAGGTGGCGGTAAGGGTGGATGTCTGACCGGTGGCAATGGTGGCCGGGGTCGCGGTGACATCGGTCGGGGTACCCGGGCTTGAGTTGACTGTGACGATGGTGGTCGTTCCTGCAGTACAACCTGAACCATTCGTGACCGAATAGGTGATGGTCGCTGTGCCGGCGGCAACACCGGTCACCAGTCCGCTGGCGTTTATGGTTGCTTTTGTTTCGTCGCTGCTGCTCCAGGTTCCGCCGGAGGTGGCACAGCTTAGGGTAGTGGTGGATCCGGGGCACACGGTAGTCGTTCCGGTTATGGAATTTACCACGGGAACTGCATTCACAGTGAAAGAAGTAGTGACTGAATTGGTGCAGCTTCCGTCGTTGACTGTATAGGTGATGGAGGCGGTACCGGCTGAGATACCGGTAACCAGTCCGGAGGTAGCGTGGACCGTGGCTACGCCGGTTGCATTGCTGCTCCAGGCGCCACCGGTGGCGCTGTTGCCCAGGGTGGTAGTCAAGCCCACGCAAACCGCGGTGTTCCCGGTAATTGGTCCGACTTCCGGCAAAGGATTCACGGTCACGACTCCGTCGGTTGAATTGGCGGCAGTACACACTCCGCTCTGGATCACCGCCCGGTAGCGGGTGGTGATAGTCAGGTTATTGGCTGTTAAAGAAGTGGTGATGTTGGCGATGTCGGTGGAGGTTGTCCATCCATCGATCGAAAATTGCCATTTAAGGATGGATCCGCTGTAGCCCGACAGGGTGAAGGTAGTGCTGTTATTTCCCGTGCAAACCGTGGCCGATCCTGATACGGTCCCGCCGGCTGAAACCGGATCAACGGTTACCGTGGCTTCGCCGGAGTTGACTGAAGAACAGAGTCCACTTTGAACCACCGCCCTGTATTTGGTGGTCACGGTGAGATTAACGACTGCCAGGGTGGCGGTGGTATTCGTAATATCGGTTACCGAGCCCCAGTTATCGGTCGACGATTGCCATTTCTGCACACTGCCGGTATGCCCCGATAAGTTAAGTGTGGTGTTGTTGCTGCCCGAACAAACCGTGGTCGAACCGGTTATCGTTCCACCTGCTGAGGTTGGATCAACGGTCACTTTCAGAACATTCGATGCGGCTGCTCCGGTCCAGTCCGGCATGCAGGAGGTCCTGGCCAGCCGTTTGAACCAGGTGGTCTGTGTCAGGGTTCCGGAAGTGTAAGTAACAGTGCTGCTGCTGGCAATGTCACTGAATCCCGACGATGAACTGACGGTCGATTTTTGCCACAGGTATTCCGGGGTGCCGGCATACCCGGTAGGAAGCGCTGTGCACGTAAAGGAGACTGGGGCATTTCCCGAACAGATGGTCTGCTCTGCTGCAATGGTTCCGCCATAGGTGGGATTGGTACAAGCCGGGTCGGTCCCGAACCTGAATTCGTACGAGCCGATGTCGATGGTCCCGCTGCCTCCGGTCGTCTTGTTCAGTTTTCTACCGTAACCCGGTCCCCTGATGTCGGTTGTTTCACTGTTGTACGAATCGTAACCCGCATCGGCGCAGGGTGATGCCCCGGTTAAGCGGTAATCGGATCCAGCGAGGTTGACAAGCTGCGGATCGGTGGTAAACGATGAATTCGGGGTAAAGGTACCTGAATTGTTAATATTGTTGAAATAGTTGCAATAGTTCATTACAACGGCAGATCCGGTTTGAAGAATCATCTGTTCGGCGCCGCCATTGGTGGTGTTGGCCCACAGGATGGTGTTGTTGAACGTCGCGTTTGCATTTGTACCCACGAACACCCCTCCGCCGTTACCGGTGCCTCCATGGGCAGCGTTAGCAACATTTCCTGCAATGGTTGCATTGGTGATCACGGGGCTGCTCAAAGCCCCCACAATGTAAACTCCTCCGCCATAGACCCCCGAATTCCCTGAGATCAGGCAGTTGGTGATAACTGGAGAACCGTTGTCAATCAATACGCCGCCTCCTTCCCATGAACTGGGATTGTTTGTAATATAAATATTTGTCAGGGTCACATTGCTTCCGTAGAGATAAAGCCCGGCGCCCCTGGCGGTATTGGTTGAATTGGCTTCGTTCCCTGTAATGGTCAGGTTCCGGTATGTTCCCTGGTTGTTGTTCGAATAAATGCCGCCTCCCTGGTTGGCAGGGTTGGATGCCCCGTCGGCATAACCGCTTGTGATGGTGAAGCCGTCGAGGATGGAGGTACTGGTCAGCCCCAGACCGTCATAGTTATGGATAACATGGTAACAGTTATCGGTTTTTACGCCGATGGTTCCGATATCTCCGCTGAGGGTGGTTACATTCGAGGTCCAGTTGCGCTGGCTGAGCGCCGTCTCCGTGCCGTCGAATCCGCCATAAACGGCCACGCTGTTCTTCATCCTGAAAGCTTTGTCCCGGTCGCCGCTTCCGATAACCTTAAGGGTTGGAGTGTAGGTTCCGGCGGCCACCCATACCTCCTGGGCGCAGTCGGCGTCGATGGCATCCTGAAGCTGCATCGCGTCGTAAGCATTCGCCCAACTGGTCCCGTCCTTCAGACCGGCACCCGTCGGGGTGACGTACCTTCGCGATAAAACGATAATGGTGGCAACCGAGGAATTGGCAGGTGCGCATATACCGCTGGTCACCACGGCCCGGTAATGGGTGGTTACATTCAGGTTCTCGGCGGTATAAGTCAGTGCGGTGGCCCCGCTGATGTCGTTGAAGGTTGTATTATCAAGTGATGATTGCCACTGAACGGACCCAACCGAACCGGCAAGGGTAAGCAGGGTGCTGTTGGTGCCTGCGCAAACCGATGCGCCCCCACTCGCTGTTCCGCCCACCGATACCGGATTTACAGTCACTGTTGCAACACCCGAATAAACCTCGGTGCATACCCCGTTCATCACCCTGACCCGGTAATAGGTCGTTGAGGTCAGATTGGTTGCGGTATAGGTAGTCGACGAAGCTCCTGAAATATTGTTGAAGGTAACGTTGTCACCTGATGATTGCCACTGGGGGTAACCTGAATATCCCTCCAGGGTCAGCAAGGTGCTGTTGGTTCCCGTGCACACGGTGGCAGTGCCGGCCACGGAGCCACCGACCGGCGAGGCATCAACGGTCATGGTCAATACGTTCGATGCTGCGGCCCCTGTCCAATCGGGCATGCAGGTAACCCGCGCCAGTCGCTTGTACCAGGTGGTTTGCACGATGGTTGTTGTAGGGGTATAGGCAGCCGAGTTCGTGCCCTGGATATCTGTAAACCCTGCACTGCTGCTGGTTGTCGACGATTGCCATTTGTATTCAAGGGTCCCTGTATTTCCGGATGGAGAAGTTACGCTGGTCAGCGGCGAAGGGATGAAACTGCCGCAGTTTGACTGGCTGGCGGCAATCGTTCCGCCTGTGGCAGGATTATTACATACGGGATCTGTTCCTGAATAGTGTTCGTATGCTCCCATGTCGATCGTTCCGCTCTGCGTGTGGTCGCTCTTCAGCAGTTTTCTGCCAAATATTCCACCCCGGATATCAGTTGAAAGATCATTGTATGAGTTTAATCCGGCATCGGCGCAGGGCGATGACATGACAATCCGGTAATCGCCGCCGGTGGCATCGAACATCAACGGATCGCTGGTAATGCTGTGGTCGCTGACAATGGTCCCGTAAACGTCGCCGGCGGAGTTGGCATAGCAGGAGTAACTTACGGTGGAGGATGCGGTTGACTGGAAGATCTGCTTTCCAAAGTTGGAGGCGGTGTTTCCCCAGATGATCGTGTTGCCGGTGGGAAGCGATGCCGACAGGTAAAGACCTCCGCCATTGATTGCCGAGTTACCCGTTAGTGTAATATTATTGAAAAATGCCGCTGCCGATCCTGCACTGGCAAACTGGATGCCCCCGCCATATTGAGTGGCGGTGTTATTCGAAATGATGCAGTTGGTGAGCCGGGGTGAAGCGGATGTATAGTAAAATCCACCTCCGTAGGTTGCATTGTTGTCCTTGAAAATACAATTCCGGATGGTCGGGGAACATCCCGCATTGTACATTCCGCCTCCTTTGTTCATCGGACTTGTGCCATCGGCGTTGCCGCCCGAAACGGTGAACCCGTCTGCCAATGCATCAGGGATTAGCGCCAGGTCGGCGGTGTGATAGAAAACATGATAGGAATTGTCTGAATTATTTCCCGTGGTCCCGATGTCGCTGCTCAGGATGGTCTCGTTGGCCTCTCCTGCACCATAATTGGCCCGCTGAGCGATGGTCGTTTCGGTTCCGGCAAATCCGCCGTACACCGACACTCCGTTTTTCAGCGAAAAGGAGATGGTCCGGTCGGTTCCGGTTGTGGGTTTGTAGATACCTGCTGCAATCCACACTTCATTAACGCACGATCCATCGATCGCCGATTGTAACCGGGTCCGATCATATGCATTGCTCCAGCTGCTGCCATCCATGGTTCCTGCGCCCGACACCGTAACATACTTTCTGATGAGTGGAAGGATCGTCACTGTCGCTGCGGTTGAGTTGACCGGATCACACACCCCGTTTTTAACCACCGCCCTGTATTGTGTTGTAATGGTAAGGTTTGAGGCAGTCACGGTGGTCGTGGTATTTGAAATGTCGGTCGAAGAAACCCAGTTGTCGGTCGAATATTGCCATTTTACTACATTTCCGGTATTTCCTGATAAAGTGAGCGTAGCGCTGTTGGCGCCATAACAAACGGAGGCGCTGCCGGCAACGGTGCCACCTGCCGAAACGGGATCTGTTGTGATCGTGAGTACATTCGATTCAACGGCCCCGGTCCAGTCGCTTTTGCAGGTGACCCTGGCCAGGCGTTTGAACCAGGTGTTCTGGGTCAACGCTCCGGGAGCATAGGTGGGTGAATTGCTCGTGGCTATATCGCTGAATCCCGTCAAAGCGCTGGTTACCGACAATTGCCATTTGTATTCGAGGGTCCCGTTTTGTCCCGATGGGAGGGCGGCGCTGGTAAAGGCCGCCGGTGCGGTTCCGGTGCAGATGGTCTGTGCGGAGGTAATGGTACCGCCTGAAGTAGGATTGGAGCAGGCACTGGGTGGGTCGGTACCGAATTTGTATTCGTAGGCGCCCATGTCGATGGTCCCTGTCAACCCGTTGGTCTTGCTCAGCTTGCGTCCATATCCGGTTCCGCGGATATCGGTCGTGGTGGAATTGTAATTATCGTTGCCTGCATCGGCGCAGGGGGAGGTTCCGCAAATCCGGTAATCTCCGGATCCCGCATTCACAAATACCGGGTCGCCCGTTGTGCAGCTTTCGTAATTGAACACCCCGGTCATGTCGTTGGCGCCGTTTGAATAGCAGCAATAGCTGAGATTTGTGGTTACCCCCTGGCAGTAAACCTGTTTCCCCGTGGTAGCATTGTTTCCCCACAGGATTGAGTTTTTAACGGTCATATTGTTAACGTCGGAATACATGCCGCCGCTGTTGCCTGTGGCCGTGTTGCCGGCCAGGGTGAGATTGACCAGGTTCAGTTGGGCGCCCGTGTTATATAATCCGGCCCCGGTGGTTGCAGTGTTTCCCGCAACCAGGCAGTTTGTCATGGAAGGAGAGGATGTGAGGCTGTAATAGGCGCCGCCACCCAGTGTCGCTGCATTTCCCGACAATTCGCAATTGGTCAGGGTGATGGAACTCGCCTGGCAAAATAATCCTCCGCCATTGTTTTCGGCGGTGTTGCCTGTAATCGTACAGTTGACGATGCCTGCAGAAGAGGAATTATCGTGGTATATTCCCGCGCCATCCCGGTTTGGAGAAGAGATGTCGTCGGCATTTCCGCCGGTGATGGTGAAACCGTCCAGAACAGCTGTACTGCTGAGCGCGAGGTTTGAATGGTAAAACACGTGGTAACAGTTGTCGCTGGCCGTGCCGGGTGTTCCGATATCTCCACTCAATATGGTTTCATTGACCTCTCCCGCTGCAAAGGTTGTCCGTTGATCCACGGCAGATTCGGTTCCTGCAAACCCGCCGTAGATGGCTACATCGTTTTTCATCCGGAAATGATAATAACGGGTTGTGTTTGTAAGATCATAGGCTGAGGTGGGATAATAGGCGCCCGCTTTTACCCAGATCTGGTCGCCGGTGGTGGCCATGTCGAGGGTGGCCTGGAACGTTTTTTTCGCGTTCGCCCAGCTGAGGCCGTCGCCGGTGTCATCCGGTCTCGAGAAGTTGGCATAGATGATCCTTCCGGATGTCTGGTTGTTCGGGTTGCCGGTAGCCGTTGTACTGAGGTAAAGTTCACCTCCGGCGCCGCCGTTGTATTCGCAAACATGAACGCGGTATGCGGTCCCGAGGTTCAGCCCGGTCACGATAACTGTGTTTGCAGTCCCGTTGTAAACGCAGAACCAACCCGAGGCGCCGATCTGTGACCCGGTTCCGAAGATCGCGTTAGCGCTGTAAGTAATGTTGTCAACTGGGGCGGCTGTGCCGGTACTTGCTGCTTTCATGAAAACCGCCCTCCTTACGCCGTTTCCGTTGGTCCACTGGATGGTCATCCGGGTGGTTGCAATCTGGGTGAAGGTGACATTGGTTGCCTGGATCGTGGGGATTGGCGGCGTGGCGATTTCCCACGCTCCCATCGAAGGGGGGACTGAACGTGCGGCGGAGTCATAGTCGGTGGTGACGCCCGTGCCATCGACCCCTGATTTGAGCGCGGTATTCCCGGCTTTGTAATCGGTGGCCGAAGCGCTGCCGGGGCTGGCCAATGTCGGATCGGCATTCAGACTGCCGGCATCCTGCCCGGTAATGATCGGGAGTGTGTTGATGGTGGCGCCGTTGTTGTAGGCCAGGTCTCCCCCTGTTCCTGAAACGTAGTAATCGTTGTAATCCAGGGTTATGGAAGCAGGAGCCGTACCGTAATACACGGCATAGTGCAGGTCGGCGCCGCCCGAAGTGGAGCGGGCGTTATAGAAAATATTGTTCCTGAAGTCCTTTGCGTTGGAATTTCCTTCACAATACAGGCCATACGATTGATTTCCGCCCGATACAGGGGAGCCCCCGATGTATACCGTGTTAAAGTAAAGGTTATTGGTCGTGAGGGCATCCATACCCGATTCGTAAATCCCGCAAAGATCGCTGCTTGAATTTCCCCCGAGACTGATGATGTTGTTCGAAAAGGTGCCGGCTCCCGATGCAATCCTGACTCCGGTTATTTTAGCTGAAACGCTGCCTGCCCCGGTTACCGAAAGATCATGGATGAAATTCCCGGAAACGGTGGAGGTTGTTGTTGAACCTTTGTAATGCAGGCCTGTTACAGCGCCTGTAAAGCCCGGAAAAGTGTTTTGAAGGTTGTAAATGGTATTGCCGTTGAAGCTATGCGACGATCCTGCCAAATCGTTGTTTAGCAAAATGCCTGCAACACTGGTATACTGGTTTTGATCGCTGTTGGCATTGGCAATGGTCAGGTCGCGGATGGTGTTGGAATTGATGGTGTAGGTCGCCTTCGTCACGCTGATCCCGTGGATCAGTCCATACGATGTCAGCCCCGCGGTCAAGGCATTGGTCGTCGAGTTGGTCAGTTTAGAAATCGTATTTCCTGTGATGTTAAGGTTTCCGGCGCCAGCGGTACTCCTGATGCCGCAAACAACCTGTGGATTGTTTGCCGACAGGCTGGAAGCCCGGATGCTGTTGGTGGTTGAACCATCCACGCTGCCGATCAGGTTATTGCTGATGGTCATGTAGGCAATGCCAGCAGACACGTCTATCCCGGTGAAATTGGTCGCGAAACTCGCTCCGGTATTTGCGGTAGTAACGGATCCTATGATATTGTTCCTGCAATCCACCCACGTTTTATGCGGCATGTTAATTCCGGTGAAATTGCCTCCTGTGGCTCCGTTAGTGAGGACAATGGCCCCGTTCCCCGTTTCCGACCCGATGATGTTTCCTGCCGTGGTCCCTACATTGACATTCCCATTACCCCCGACCATGATCCCTGTGAATCCCGCCGATCCCGAGTTGGACCAGTTGATGTTCCGGATCACATTTCCCTGGATGGAACTGGCTGGCCCGTAGCTTGCAGAAAAATAAATTGCGGTAAATGCATTGTTGAAGGTCGTTACATTGCTGCTCTTGGTAAGTGTTCCGGCGCATTGGGGCGCATTGCCTCCGATATAATTCCCCGAAATCGTAAAGTTGCTGGCTTGAGAAGCGACATAGATCATGATGTATTCCAATGCATTGGTAACAACCATCAGTGGTGCAGTTTCATAAAAACTATTGCCTGTGATGGTCCAGTCTGAATTTCCCGAATTAATGCTTATGCCAATGGAATGGGAAGATGTACCGCTATTGGTACGCAGAAAATTATATATGTTGTTGTTGCTGATCACGATTCCGTGATTTGCTTTCTCTATCGAGGTTCCGAACGAAGCAATGGCGCTGTTGGACCGGATGGCATTGTCGGCGCAGGTAATGTCGTTCTGGTCGATCGTATTGTTGTCATTTCCGGTCGTGCCTGTGGTTGTAGAGAAAAGGACCACTCCGCCCATACCCAACTGTCCGGAACCTTTCAGCGTGCAATACCTGACGATGTTGTTGCAGGCATCGTTGATGAACCGGATGGTGGAAGATGCCAGTGTCGATGTTGACAAATTAATAATAAGTAGATCCTTGGCTGAGCCGGTTGCATTCACCCTGCCGTCGACGGTCACGTTGTCGGCTCCGTCGAAATCGATCAGGTTCCCATCGATGTTTCCTGCAATGGCCAGGCCGGTCATAGTAGGATAAACCTGTACGGAAGAATAGTTTGAACTGCCCGTACCGCTGGCATAGAGCACGGCAGGGGCAGTCAGCCATTGATTTAGGTTAAGCTTCAGGGTGATGGCGCCGGTATGAATGCCACTGTTAATATTATCGAATGCCTCTTTGATATTCCGGTAGGATGCCTTGAGCACACCGCCGATCACCACATCAACGGTGTTCACCCGGTTCTGCTGTTCCAAAGCGCCGATTTTGGGATTGGTAAAACTTCTGCAGTTTTCCCAATAGTCGGTGTACGTTCCGGTTTCTGCCACGCCATATAAATTTGCAACCGGCGTCGCGGTGGGCCAGTAATTGGCCGGGACTGTCCCCCCGGCGCTGCTGAAGGCAGGATTGAATGATTTGCTGTTCGCATCCTGGCCGGTGGCAGCCTGCCATGCGGCAAGGTCGGTTTTATCGACAGCACCAAGACTCCCGAGCACTCCCCCACCCAATGATGAACCAACATAATAATCGTTGTAATCAATGGTCAGGCTTGTCGTATTGGCCATACCGATGGCATAATGCTTACCGGTGGCGCCGTTGTTAGTCCGGGCATTGTATAAAATATTGTTCCTGTAATTCCTGGTCTGAGAGCCGTTGCCGAATAGGGCATAGCTGTTGTATGCCCCCGAAGCGGGGTTCCCATAGATATATACGGTGTTGAAATAAATATTGACTGAATGGGTGCTGGTACTGCCCTGGTCATAGATCCCGAATATTTGTAACGCATTGGCATTTTCGGGTTTAAGGGATATGATGTTGTTGGCACAGGTGGCATTTCCGGTTACCATCAGAATGCCATGCACTTTAGCGCCACTGGTACCTTCGGGTTTGATGTTGTAAATGAAGTTGCCTTCAATGAAACCACCCGTGGTTGAACCGTTGTAACAAATACCGCTCATGTCTCCTGAAAAAGCGGTGTTGGAGTTAAAGAGATCGTAGATGGTATTACCATTGATCCTGTTAACGCCATTAATCGATGACGATGGAAGCCCGACGCCGACTACCGAAGCCAAAGCACCTGCTCTCGGGCTGTTGTTGGCGATGGTAAGATTCCGGATTGTATTGTTTGAAATCGTGTTGGTTCCGGAATTCGCCTGGATCCCCTTGATACTGCCGACATCGACGCTGGTAGTGGAGTTTTTCATGTTAGCGATCGTGTTTCCGGTGATCACATTGTTTGTACCATTGCTCTGAATACCTACCACGAGCTGATCGTTACCTGTTCCGGATGATGCGGAAGTGGCTATAATGCTGTTTGTCAATGTTGTGCTCCCGATCAAATTATCCGAAACAGTACACTGGGTTGTTCCGGTACTGCTCTTATAAATTCCATAAAAATTCGAGCCGTTGGCGTCAACTGTATTCTGGACCGAAATGCCGCCAATGGTGTTGTTCCTGATGGTAACGGCACAATTTCCGAACTGGATGCCTGTAAAGGCTGTACCCTTCTTGTCGATTTTCACAATGATCGATTCAGCCACGGTCGATGATCCTATCACGTTTCCGGTGGTAGTGCCGATATTGGCAGAACCTGAATAGATGTAAAAACCACGAACGGTACTTGAAGATCCGGTCCAGTGGATGTTTTTCATCGTGTTTCCTTGTATCTCTACGTTGGATGAGGAAGACTCAATGAAGGAGATGGAAGTTGAGCTTCCGGTTTTTTTAAAGGGGGTACCCCCGCAATTGGGCGAGCTGCCCCCAAAGTAATTGTTTGATACGGTGAAATTGCCGCCTCCGGAAATGGTAATTACCAAGTATGTGCCTGTCCCTATGGCGATCAGGTTTGTTGGCTGATAGAAACTGTTGCCCGTAATGGTCCATTCTGTTGAACCGCCTGAGATGAAAATACCATAGGAGAGTGCACTTGCATCCAGAAAATCGTAAAAGTTATTGTTGAGAATGGAGATTCGCTTGTTGTCTTTGCCGGTGGTTCCCCCTGAGGCCAGGCTGTTTAAAGGAGCCTTGGTTCCGGATTTGGTTATTTGGTTATATTCGATGAGCAGGTCGGTATTGCCGTTTGTCAGATTTGATCCGCCGATATAAATCGTACCCCCGCCGGAGGCTAAGCCCTGGTTGCTTTTCAACGTGCAGTAGCGCACGGTGTTGTTGGTGGCTTCATTCGTGAAACTCACCGCGGCAGTTCCGTCGATTATAACGGATTCAATAGTAAGCGAGGGTGTCGACCCGGTCTTGTTGACCCGTCCGTCGATGGTTACATAATCGGCTCCGTTCAGGGCAATCAGCGGACCCTTAAAGGCCCCTGCAATCGTTAAGTGGGCAAGGGTAGGGTAGATAGAAATTTGGCTATAATTCGGAACATAGGCTGTTGCGGTAGCCCCGGAGCCGCCTCCACCGCTGATGGTCACGACAGGCGCCGTGGTATACCCGCTGCCAATTTTAGTGATATTGATGCCGGTTACTTTGCCCGCAGAGATTACCGCCACCGCCGTTGCTGTTATCCCGGAAGTTGGAGCGGCAATGGTGACTGTCGGCGCCGTTGTATATCCACTGCCGGCTGCACCGATTGTTATTGTTCCCACGCTGCCCGATCCTGCCAGTGTGGCCGGGGCTGTTTCGGTAAGGCTGGTCTTGATCTGCAGGGTGATTTCGCCCGTAAGAACCCGTTTGTTAATGTCGTTGAAGGCGGCCCTTAATGTTGTGTAATTTGCGCCCGACGTGCCAACTGTTTTGGTAACGGCCTGGCTATAAACATAAGAAACAACCGATAATGCGATCAGCATGAGGAAAATTCTTTTCATATTCCAGGTCTTTATATGAACATTAGTTTAATGCTTCTTTTTTTGGCTAACGGCTTATGTGTGCCCTGCATGAGCATGATGAAGCACACATTAGTGGTATGCTGAAAAAAAATTAAATATACGAAAAAACATTGAAGGGCAATAACGGGAGACAATTTTACACTATTAAAGTGTAAAATTGTACTCCTCTTTTTTAGCTAATGAAAGCGGTTCGCTGGCCGATCGGGCCCGATTTAATAAATCTGCAAATTTTTCATCCAAGGTAACCCGTTCAATAAAATCCAAAGCCGATTGTGTTGAATTCAAACCTCAAAGTTTTTTCCGGTGTCACCTCCATCAACAGGAAAATGGACCGGAATCCAGGACAAACCTTTGATTGTTAATAAATTGACTTTAATCTGCTCAAAGGAGTGAATGAAGACCCATCGGACAATTTTTTTCTGTAAAAATTTGTTCCCGAAAGAAAAACTGCAGATTGGATTCAATGAATCCGATCTACAGTTTTTTTTTAATCCTGCAAGGATCAATTAAGGATCATTGCCGGGCATCAAGGTAGCCTTGCCCGGCCTCATTGAGTCTCCGTGTTATCCCCAGATTATTATAGGACGGCCAAACGGAGGGAAGGATGGTTTTAAATGTCGGGGCATCGTATTTCTGGCAGAGGTTATAACATTGAGCATAGATCATCAGGACATAGGAGTTGAGCGCCATATCGTCGGGATCGGAGCCAGTCACCGCTTCCTTACAATTGTTTTACGGCATCCAGGGTTTTTACAGTATCCATTGCCCCATCCAGATATGAAATGGAGAAGCGTGTTCCGGAACCGATCAGTTCGTACTGCCGGTTCAAGTCGGCCAGGGCAATTTCAAGTGTTGCTCTGGTGGCTATCCCCTCTTCGGAGTATGGCCCGGTAAGATCAAGAATTGCCCCCAGTTTCACCGTTGACTGGCTGGGTTCGGGTTCCGGGTCCGATTTCTTACAGGAGATCAAGCTGGTTGTTAAAAGCATATAGGTTAACCACAACCCTATGAGGTTTAGTGCCATTTTCATCCGTTATTGGTTTATTTTAGAAAGTGAAATTTAACCTGATGAACTTTTTAGATATCTCGTATTACCACCACCAGCAATCGGGACACGAACCATCCCCGCTCTGAATTCCACCCGATACCGATTCCAGCTCTTTTTCCGATAACGGAGCGTTGGTTCGCGCAACCTGGAACTCTTCCATTGTAAATTCATAACCCTCTTTTTGGGCCAATAACATTCTGTCGTTGGCAGTTCCCGCCTGATTGAGCCTGTCTGCAAACTTTTCGTCCGAGGTGACTCTTTTAATAAAATCCAAAGCTGATTCTGTTGACATATTTCCTCCTTTTTTTATCCGGTTCTCCCATATTTTTAAAGAAAACCGGGATCCGGGATCTGACCCGGGGTTAACACTGATTTGACATCTCTCAGTCCCGGGGACTCAATTGAAATCCATCGGGCAGTATTTTTCCTTGAAAATTGCTTCCTGATATAAAAACTGAACATCGGATTCATCAAAGCCGGCAATCAGTTCTGCGGCAAGCGCATCGATGGCCACCCTTCGCCGACACACCTCCCTGCCGGGCGTTTTATAATCACCGGTTGAAACCAGGTTGTCATGATAACACCCTCCGGCACACGTATAACGTGCCGGACATGCTTTGCATGAAGGGATCTCATCCACACTCTTCCAAAAGTTGAAGGTATTCGCGCACTCACCCGTTAAAACATTTCCCAGTCTGAACTCCTCCATCCCTGCAAAGCGGTGACACGGATACAAATCACCCTTGGAAGAGACGGCTACCAGCTCCCTCCCGGCGCCGCATGGCCTCTCTTTCTTTATCTTTTTAATTTTCATCTCCGCCAGCCTGAGTATCAGGGATGTTTTACCGATCTCCTTAATTTCTGCGTCATTCCTCGACCTGACAGCGGCTTTTAGTTCCCTGCAGCGCTTTTCTTCGATTTTAATCAGTGGCTCCAGAAAACCGTCGGGGGTTCCCGCTGAATCTTCATAGACAAGGGTAGCCGGTAAAAGATAGATATTGCTGAACCCCAACTCATTTAATCCGTCCAGAATTACTTGGGGGTCGTTCCCCGGCAGCCAGGTAGCCCGGCAGGATATGCCGGGTATCTCCTGCAGCAACTCCCTGATCAGTGGTCTGGCTATTTTATAGGATCCCCGGCCATTTATAAATGGGCGTTGTTTATTCTGTATCTCCTCCGGCCCATCGAAGCTGATCAGCGGTTTTATTTTATATTCCTTTAAGAATTGAATCACCTCCGTACTCATCAAAGTAGCGTTGGTGGTCATCTCAAACGTGATCTGTTTGTCATGACCTGAAATTGCTTTTTTTGTATACCCGGCAATTTCACGGATCATTTCGAATTGCAACAACGGTTCGCCGCCGAAAAAAGTGAGGCGAAGATTTTTTCGGTCCCCCGACTTTTGAATCAGCCAATCGACGGCTTTGATCGCCGTGTTCAGTTTCATGACCGACTGCTTGCGGTGGTTTCCGTTCAATCCATAACAATAAACACAGGCCAGATTGCATCGTTCCGTGACAAGTAATGCCATCGCTGTTATATCCTCCGGCATAATTAGTTGGTTTTTATTTTATTGTCTATTACGGTGAATATTTTGATTTAAAATGCCTTTACATTCTAACATGTCTTCTTCTATTCATGTGGAAAAAAAACATATTCCCAATCAGGCATCCAGGTTGCATAGTTATTCCAGGTGTAAACCAGGCATGGTCAGAGATGAAGCCATCCTCAGGAATCCGATAAAGAAGAGGCCAAAAAACAAGAACTGTTTCTTGGTCATAGTCCTAAAATATAGCCAATGCTTAATTTATACTTGTTTGTTGAACCCTGGTAGCTGTCGAAATACTGGTTGAATTGCAGGTAGAGGGAGCTCTTTTTAATTCGTTTTACAATCCCGATCCCAATGGAGCTGCCAATTCCCTGGTAATTGCTCTTCACGGTCTGGGAGTTCTCTTCCCACTTTTCCTGCCCCACGGCGTAGTAGGCAAACAGATCCGGCTGCACCCACCAGGTGTCGGTGACCCTGAAGTTAATGGCCAATTCAAAACCGAACTGGCCCTCCTGGAACCCATTGTACAGGTAAGCGATGGTGTCGTCCGGAGCTAAATAATTGGTATAAAACCCGTTGGCGTATTCTCCCCAAACTGCCAGGTTCACATCAATGGCAGGAATGATGCTTTTGCGCAATACCCACCAATTAACCCAGCCCTCATACAGGGCTGAATGGGCATCGTCTTTCAGAAGATCCAGTTTTTTCGTATCATACATGTCCTTGGTGTAGGATAATTCTACGTCAATGATCCCTTTGATGGAACCACCAACCTGACCGGAGAATCCACATTCTCCGTAAGTTTGTTCAGTTCCAAGACGGATACCGATACCGCTTTGTCCTTTTTCAAGGTAGCGTGAAACCTGGGCGCTGGCCACTAAGCCAAAGGCAATAATGACGGCTGTTGTAAATAGTTTTTTCATGGGTTTGTATTTCTGTGAATCATAATTGATAAAAATAGGTGCATATTCGTGTTAAAGCAAACAATTATGGTACAAAATCGTAAAAAGCTGTGCAAAAACGTCAACTTGATTATTATTCCTACCTACCTCCCATCAGGATTAGTAATTGTCACAAAACATGTCAGCGCAACAGGGTTCTAATCTGCTTACATACCTTGGTTCAGAAGCGCCGGTCAAACCACCGGCTATGCCATCCAATTCCTGATCTGTGAAACAACCCTTTCGTAAGATCCTTTTCCGTTCCTGAATGGCCTTTGCCGGTTCTGGATATCCCTTGTTCCATCCATGCTGATGACCGGAATGATCTTATGTTCCTCGAAAAAGCGAATGATTTCAGGGGTGAGCAGGGTTCCATTGGTGGATATTTCGTAAGTGAAAGACTTACCTTTGGCCTGCCCGGCGCTGTCGGCATAGGCCACGGTT
>Ga0247842_10004259_pt1 | contig 18149 bp, 50 predicted proteins | sample LaCruzMarch2015__3_FD_192411 | JGI IMG/M metagenome (GOLD analysis project Ga0247842, IMG submission 192411) | Freshwater microbial communities from meromictic Lake La Cruz, Castile-La Mancha, Spain - LaCruzMarch2015_19m | ecosystem: Environmental > Aquatic > Freshwater > Lake | place: Spain...
CCAACCTTACCAGAGCTGAAAAGCTTAAGAGTACAATTGTATGTTTGGCTGGTCCAGCCGTTAATATTGTGCTTGGTTTGTTGTTACTTAAATTTAACGCTAAGCTGGCTCTTATGTCAATTCTCTCAGGCTTGGGTAATTTAATTCCAATCATCCCCGGCTCAGATGGACAACAATTTATAGCTTATACATATTCAGCTATAACTCATAAGGATAATAAATGACTAAAGATGAATTTAAATCAATGTCACCACTAGAGCAGATTCGTGCTGCCTTTTTTATTTGTTGTGAATTCTCCAAGTTGTGGTATGATACAATAGAGGTGAATTATGGATACGCAAAAACATAATAATGTAGAATGGTTCATACAAAGGTCTTGTTTAAATAAAAAGAGCCTAAGTCTCCAAAAGGCTAATGAAGTTGTAGATAAAGCCGTTAATCAAGGACTTATGCTCTATTATTACAAGTGCAGATTCTGTAGTAGTTTTCACATGACATCTAAGCCACCTAATGACGCACATTTAAGATATGAGGTAGTATAATGTTAATTTACATAGTTGCCGGGTCTACTGGAGAATATGATGACCGCTACGAGTGGAATGTTAAGGCTTTTAGTAGTAAGGAAAAAGCTGACGACTTGTGCGGAGCACTAAACAAGCTTACGGAAGGTGCTAGTAAGCTAAAACATAAAGAAAGATATGAACTACAAGAAATGATTCAGGAAAGCCTTGACCGTTTATGTTCAATCGACTATACTGGTGTTTATTACCAGACCGAAATATTGGAGTTGGACAATGAGTAAGAAGAAAATTATTATTGAAGAGTATTTTGTAAATAAAAATGGAAAAGAAACCGTAGACCTTAAGTCTAAGATTAAAATGAAGACTCAAGGTTCTGGCATCAATCTATCCCGTAAGTTTACACTTAAGAACCACGATGATAGATGGACTAAGCCAAAAGAAAAACGTGCATCGATTGAGATATATGATTCAATCAATCAGCTTGGCGCTCCCGAGATTATTATTAAGACATCAAAAGGCAATACTTACGAGATGACTCTCCTAGAGCTTGCGGATATCAGAGATATCGCTAATCATTTCAAAGACTTCGACCAAAACATACTAACTAGCACAAGGGTTATCCGTGAAGAGAAGTGAAGCTCTGGACATAATTAAAAAACAATGGAACGAAAGCACATCGTTTCCATCTGACCAAGCCGTGGCTGAGTTTATACTCAAAGCGCTGGAGAAGGCTGGTATGCAGCCACCACGTAGGCAAGCTAAGAATTGGGCTGAGCTGGGAATTCCTGATTCAGATATGAACTCAGAATCGCCTAGCTTTATTATTAGTGAGTGGGAGGATGAAGATGAAGCGTAGTGAATTTATCAAAAAAGCTTTACATAGTTATAACAACACTGTTTGCGTTACTGCGGAGCAAGTTGAAGTTATGCTGGATATGTTTGAAGAGCTAGGTATGGTCCCGCCGCTTAATGATTGGGCTCTTCACATGGATGGCGACCATGCTGACCCAGACAATATCCTGTACTATACTTGGGAGGAAGAGGAATGAAAACATACCCGCTGATATTGGAAAATATAGGCTCTGATATCTATACACTAATGTCTCGTGGACATCATGTTTTAGAAGTTTTTGATGAGTTGGTTAAATCCGAATATAGCTATTGGTATAAATCATTAGGAAAGCCAGAGCATCTATATTTTAAAAGAGTTTTTAATAGGTATGTTGAGTGTGAATCAACTACTAAAGGATGTTTTCCTGTCACATATATAACAGAAGGTATTAAATGAAAACATTTGATGATTTTATGAATCAAGGTGCTGACGATAAAGACCCTTACTGGAATTTGTTTGAGATTAATAAGGTAGCTAATCAGGCTGTACTTAACGCTGTAGAATACGGCTACAAGAAAGCTGAAGAGCAAGCTAAAACAGAAATTACTAGGCTGAATAAGATGGTCTTCGACCTACAGAACTCAGCTATTGAAATGGCTAGTAAGTTAAAACAGATGGAAGGTAATCCGCAAATAATCGATGATATAACTATTATGGATGAGCACGAATTCAATCAAGAAGAACTCCAGAAAATGGCTGAGGATATTACATACGATAGAATCGAAAATAATCTGATTGAAGTGTGTAACTTTGTTACTGTACTGTATAAAGTAACTGAAACTCCAGTTGGTAAGAAATACGATTACCTAGCAATTAGGACTCAGCTATGATATTTAAAGTTGGACAAATAGTTAAAGACGACCTTACAGGTAAGGTGGTAACTATTGAAAGAATTAATGTAGATACTAAGGGTAATGTTGGTTTGTGGGTTAGCTCTGAATACCTAGATGGCGGTCGTCATCCATGGGAAGTAACTACAGAAGAGGAAATGAAATGGACCTCAACTGAAGTCAGAGCTGACGGAGAGTTGACGGCTGAGATACTGGAAGAAGCTACTAAATATGCTATTGATAGTTTTGGGAGAGTAAAGTGACACCAGAAGAGAAACTTAAGATACTAAAGAAAGAGTGTACGGACAAAGGTCTAGACAACCTTGCTATGGTCCTGTATACTGGTTTTGAAAAGAAACTTCAAGAGGGCTTTCAGCTTAAGCCTCATGATGTAAGATTTATCGAAGATATGTGGGAGGATAGAAAGTGAAGAAAGGTGTTTACTACGTACCTGAATATAATTTCATTATCCTTATTAAAAGAGCGCAAAGAACTTTATATGTGGACTATAATAGTCTTGGCGGCGTAGTGTGGAAATGCCTTATAGATGACGGAACTCAAAAAGGCGTATGCTATCTAGAGGATACTAATAAGTACGAATACGTAGGTGAGCTATGACAGTATTTATCCTATACCTTACTATCAGCTCAGGCGTAGTAAAGCACCCATATAAGTTCGCATTTGAAAATACTTGTGGTAAAGTTGGTAAAATTATGGTAGATAAGTATATGTACAAAAGTTTTAGATGTAAGAAGGTAAAGCTATGAAAAAGATTCACCTAAAGCCAATTGAAGAAGTTTATCCGGGCGCTGATAATAAAGATTGGAGTTATTTCGACGCTCCATACGATTACAGACCTATGATTGAATCTATGGCTGAAGAAGTTCTGTTAGAAGTAAAAGAGAACGACTACTCGGGCTATTCTAGATTCCTGCTAAAAGATAAAGACATGTATGGTTATCTAATGTTTGGCTGGGGCTCATGTTCTGGCTGTGATGCACTACTAGCTTGTAGAAAATATGAAGACATCCATAAGCTTAGAAAAGAGTTATACAAAGATATTCGATGGGGAACTAAAGAGCACCTACTTAAGTGGATTAAAAACCATGATTGGGAAGGTGATGCCGCTGGTAATACCAAAGAGTGTAGTGAATTTGCTGAGAAGTCTATTGCCCTGATGGAGAATTAAATGAAAGCTGGATATTACATGTCAGAAAATGGTAATTTACAAGTCTGGTATCCGGTCGGTACTTGGTATGCTGGCTTTCAAACCGCTGACCTATATCAGCCTCATAGAGGCGAGTTTATTCGTGTTCACTATAGTCCTACGGATATAGATATATTATTGAAAGTACTTGAGTTTGAATTTTTAGGAGAGTTATAATGACTAGAATAAATATTGTTCCTGTAGAGTCTTTATCAAGGCAACATCTTGTAGCTGAATACAGGGAAATCACTAGACTTCCGGGTAATTTGTATGATAGCTTAAACAGAAAAACAAAACCTTTTAGTATGGCTGAAATACCGCCTAAATATGTCCTAGGAACTGGACACGTTAAGTTCTTCTACGATAAAATGCTATTTCTAGAGAATCGATTTAAGCAGATAGTAGATGAGATGCTTAATAGAGGTTATAATCCTAACTTTACTGACACTAGTATTTTTAGAAAATGTTCAGAACAATTTTACAATGACTACAAGCCAACACAAGAAGCTATAGATTTGAACTTACAAAGAATCAAAGAAAGAACCAAGGAGAAATCTAATGAATCTTAAACTATTTTTAATGTGTCTAGCACTAGCACTGGTATTACTTTTACAGGTTAAATTAGCTAACGCTCAAGATGGTAAAGCTCTTTATCAGTCTAAGTGTGTCCGTTGTCACAACGCAGACCCATCTAAGAAGGGCTCTATAGGTCCAGATATCGCTGACGCATCACTGGAACTTATTACGGTTAGAACGCAAAAGCGTGGTTATCCAGCAGGGTACACACCTAAGCGCAAGACTAAGATTATGCCTGTAATTAAGCTAACAGAAGCGGAGCTTAAGGCTTTGCATAAATATATTAACTCATTCAACAAGAAGAAGTAATATGAGCTTTCAAGACGAATGGACACGATGGCATCATAAAGAAGTCCAACTACCAAAGAAATATCCGTCAAATAACCCTTGGATTTATTCCGCTGAGTGTAAGGCTGCTGGACTTCCAGTAGACCGTAACGCTCTAGTAGAGTGTTATAAACGCTCAGAAACACGGTTTGGATTCAAGCGTCATCCTGACCAAGACTCTCCCGGTATATCTCATGATGAAGTGTTTGGCTTTGCCTACCTACTAGGTCAAGGTCTTGGCGGGAAAATCATTCTGCGTAAATGGGAATCTCAATACTGGCAGATTTGCGACCAGCCTAATTTTGTTCCAACACCATGGCGTAAACTAAATTGGTTTGGAGTTATTTCTGACTTTTATAAGATTTATAAGATGGGTGTGTTATACGATAAGACACAAGGTAAAGAAGGTATGCAGAATAGACATGCAACTACCTTATTTCCAAGAGTATACCCTATTGCGTATAGCATGGGTCCTTGGAAGCGGTATCTAATTAAACGCCATGCTGATATCAAGCCTACGTTGTATGAGACGGCAAGTTTCTTTTTTTCTAAGCTTTACACTATCTACACCAAGCCTGATTCAGGCACTAGAATCCTAGGATTTCAATTGCTTATGCTAGAGAAGAAAACATTCCTAGAGAAAGTGCTTGCAAAACTATTTAATAAAAGGCATAATCTCAAAGAGGTGGCTGCTCAAGAGTACAAACCCGGTCATCCAATCTTGGAGAAACTATGAAAATAGAATATAAAGGCAAGGACGAAATGTACTTCGTACTAGCTTTTAGCTTTTTTGAAAATCGTAAGGGCTTTTTTATTGAACTATTTACTCATCGCTGGGATTTTAATCTATGAAAGACGGTAAATTTGAAACTCAAGCTGAGATATTTAAATTCCTACTTGACGGCGGAGCTATTACTAATCTAGATGACTCGTGCGAGTGCTATGTTCATTTGCGTAATGGTAAGCTCATGTTCAATACAGAAACTGAAGAAACTACAGACCCTGACCAGAAGGCTGGAGCGCTTCATTTTGAAAGACCTTATCACTGGAAACCATATTCTCAGATTAGACTATTAAACAAGATTAAACGGCTAGAGGCGGAGATTAATAAACTAAAGGGAATTGAATGAGAAAGATTGGAACAATCCTTAGTATGAAACATGGTAATAGAGTACAAGTTATTGACTATACCGACCGAGCTAACTCCAAGGAAATTGGTGCTTTCTACCTATGTCCAGTCATTCTGCGTAATGGTGGAGACGCACTAGACCAATACGTAGCTGGGCAAGTCTACGAAGTAGTTACTGATAAGTTAGGAGAGGGAATAGAATATACACTTGATGCGGAGGATTTTTAAATGTTTATTATAATGTATAACGAAAATATGGAATCTAAATACAAAGAGTTTACCAAACGTGGAGAGGCTGAAGTATTTGTACGTTCATTAGCGGAAGCTGACGTATCAACTCAAAACCATGCTAGATATTTAACTGGAATTGTAATTGGTGGAAAATCCACTAAATACACTCCAGCTCAATTTGATTATAAAGAAAAAGAAATCATAAACCTAGTGAGTAAGAAATGACCGCTGAACAAAAAGCTGAATACAAGAAAGAAGTCAAGGAAGCTCTAGACCAGTTTCTGAAAAACAATAGTCTTACAGACGCTGAGCCTCAAGTTATTATGTCACACCTTCAAAATATGTATAGACATCTGGAAGACAAGAATCTAATCAAGTATGGACTTACCTTCCAGCTTTTCAACAGATTTGCTCAAGAAGCTTTTGTTTACCAACAAATGATGGGACAATTCCGATGAACTGGCAAGAGTATTTCAACAATGTAGCTCACGCTATTGCTCTCAAGAGCAAAGACCCTTCGTCTAAGGTAGGAGCGATTATCGTAGATAAGGATAATAGGATAGTTAGCCAAGGCTTTAACGGCTTTGTAGCTGGCTGTGATGAGTCTAAAATGACTTGGGATAGACCAATGAAGTACGCACTAGTAATTCATGCAGAAGCTAACGCCTTGCTTCACGCACGAGTTAATCTAACAGGCGCAAAGATGTATGTAACGCATGGACCTTGTGAGAATTGTTTGAAACATACTTTACAGGCTGGTATTCGTGAAGTATACTACAAAGACCCCGGCATCATGCGTGATAGGTCAACTGCGGAGCAGAAAGAGGCTATTAAGCGGTTAATTGAGGCTACTGGTGCTAAGGTAGTAAATGTCGATACAAATGAAGAATATATTAAGGAGTTAGGCGTATGAAAGATTCAGTTATTCCAGCAAAGCTAAGACCTAGAATCTGGAAGAAAGCCAATAAAATCCATGCAGACAATAGAGCTTTCTTTGAATGGTACGGCAATAACCACGAAGCTATGGCTAATCTATCTCAGGAAACTATTGAACAGTGGTTTTTGGTTGTGCTACTTACTAACGTAGCCTTCGATGAAGGTAAGGAATATGAGTACAATTATCCTCGTGAAACTAATGAAGATGAGTTAAATATGTTTATTGATAAGACTTTAGATAGGCTAGAGCTTAAATTTAATACAAATAAAGAGCAAGTCCAGCAGGAGATTGTTAAATGATTCATCTAATTATGTTCTTCGTAGGAGTTACAGCTCTATACACTGGTATGTTTATACTGGCTAGGACATTTAAAGCCAATATAGAGATAGGTAACTTTTTCTGGATTCCAATTTCCTATTCATTAGGATATGTAATTTTGAAGGTATTAGGAGTCTGATGGAAAAGATATTATTAGCCATCCTTATTCACTTTGTAGCTGACTTTGTTTTACAGCCTAGAGCTATGGGTAAGGGTAAGTCTAACGATATCTTATGGTTACTGGCGCGCCTAGCTATTCAATATGGAGCGTTTTATTATTTCTTCGGACATACTTTTGCTATTGCAAATGCTGTAGTACATGGTATAATAGATTGGAACATCTGGAAGCTTTACAAGTTTACAGTCAAGCTTAGAAACCCTAGGATGACTATAGAAGATGCTCAAGACTATAGATACTGGGATGACCATCTTTTCTATACGACTATTGGGCTTGACCAGATGTTACACATGGGAACTTTAATAATTTTACTGGAGGTATTAAGATGAATAAACTTGACAGAGAATTACTAGGTGGATTTGAATTACAAAATAAAGAACTTGTACACGCTATGGACGAGCTTCAAGATATGATTGAATCGGTAGACGCATACGATGGGCGTGAAGCTCTAGAAATGCTTGACCGTGTGTATGGATTTGTTCGCTCTTATACTGGACGTAAGTCCATTGCTGAGCGTAGACCTGAATTGGTTGGGTTAGTTTCAGGCGGTGGAAACCGCAAGGAAGACCTAGAATGATAATAGACCTACAAACTATTCTAAAAGAAAAACAAAATAAGATAGATGAAGCCGACAAAGCTCGGATTGTACTTATTGATATGCAGGATAGGCTTATGACTTTAGATATTAAAAAGCATGAGTTAGATATCCTGAAAGACGTATTACTTAATGAAATTATTAGATTAAGCCGAATAGTGGCTGGAGAAAAAGAATGAAATGCTGTAGTAGATGTAAACAAAATAAATCTACTGACATGTTCAATACTAATAGAGCTACTAAAGATGGCTTTAATACTATATGTAAAGCTTGTGTAGCTATAACTAGAAAAAAATATAAAAATAGCGAACACGGAAAAAATGTAGAAAAAAGGTATCGTGCAAGCAGTAAAGACCGAAGAAGCGAGTATTACAAAAAATACAATAAAACAGAAAAAAGAAAAAATTGGATTAGAGAATATAATAAATATAGTAAAATGAAGAAGAATTACGATTTATCTAAAGAGACTTACGATAAAATGATTACAGAGCAGGAAAACAAATGTTATATATGTAAAATACAATTAAATAGAGCTAATATAGACCATTGTCACAAAACAGGAAAAGTCAGAGCTATATTGTGTACTGGATGTAATCACGGATTAGGTAATTTCAAGGAAAATACGGATTTATTAAAAAAAGCTATTCTATATATACAATATTTTGGAGAAAAAAATGAAGAACTATAAACCTTATTTGGCTTTAGATTTAGAGACTACTGGTCTTAGTATGGACTCAGATATCCTAGAGATTGCTGCTATCTACGATGATGGTGTAAGTCCACTTGAAGAGCTAGAGAAATTCCACGTACTAATTAAGTACGACACTTTTAAACATGCTGAAATGTACGCTATAAACATGAATGGTAATTTGATTCGGGAAATCTTAAAAGGTCCAGCTAACTCTCCATTGGTAGCTTTGATGAGTTTTAATTCTTGGCTGGAAGGTCGTAGAATCCGTCTGGCTGGAACAAACGAAGGCAAGCTACCACGCCTATCAGTAGCTGGCAAGAACGTAGCTGGATTTGATATTCCAATGCTTCAGCGTAACTATCAAAATTACGTAGATGGGCGATTAGAAATTAACATTACTCAAAACTTTACCCACCGTACTCTTGATGTAGGGTCTATGTACTTTCCACACTTTGGAGAGAATCCAACTTTAGGTAAAATTAATGAACTAACAGGAAGAGCTGCTAACGTATCCCATAGAGCTATGGACGATGCTATGGATGTAGTAGTGGCTATCAGACATTTAATGGGACAAGAACTATATCCTACGATTGGATAAAGTTGTGGTATAATAAAGTACAGGGGAAAACCCAAACAACCATATCTTTAAAGGAGATATATATGTCATCGAATTCTAATGGAACTGCTACACGTACAGGAAAAAAGTTTACTTCAGGGTCTATTAATTTCCTAATTGGTAACGCAGGTAGAATGTCAGCTAAATCAATCTCTAAGGTACTCCATCGGACTGAGAAATCAGTTCGTCGCAAAGCTGAAAAGCTTGGTCTCTCCTTGAAAGTTGCTTAAGCCCTAGCTGGTTGCACGTTCTGTGCGGTGGCTATGATGGGACGGGGTTTAGACATACCGAAGCCAAAGTACAAGGCAAGTCTATGACTGGTGGGAAAGTCCACCTCCTTATTAACTGGAGAGTGTATGAAAACGGCAAATAAAATAAGTAAAGCTTTAGATAAATATAGACCTCTTAATTTAAACGATAAGACCAAGAAAGCTATACGTGAGTCTAAACTTAAGATTGGAAGTAAGGTAAGACTTACAAAGCAAGCCGGAGCTTTTGATAGAAATATTAATAATTTATTTAAATCTCATACTATTGGCGGAGTGATTAGAGACTCAGAAGCATTGATTAGTGCAGTTCATTTCTATATGATTGGGCTTGACCTATATAAGTCAGCTAAGATACTTAAATTTAACGACGATGCAAGTGGTAGTAATAAACCTGAACCGGGTGTTCATTTAGAATTTACATTTATTTACGGTAAAAAACTTACGTCATGGTATTATCTCAAAGACGTAGTAAAGATGAAGTAGATGATTACTCAGGATGATATCGAAGTTTGGGATGAGGTTGTCGTTAATGGTCATGAGGGTTTTGTTACTCATATTCACCGTAACGGTAATGGTGATAGGATTTGTAATGTAAGGTTTAAGGATAATAATTTAATACCTCCAGAGATGGAGTTTCCTGATTATAGACTTAAGCATGTGGTTGAATTAGATAAGTACTGGGGTAATACTAGAAGAAAAACTTACGGACCAATTGAGAAAAATTGTCCAGAATGTGGTAGTATATGGCATGAGACAAAATTTAATATGCACGTATGGAAAGATTGTAAGAAATGTAAGAAAACGTTTGAACAAATAACAAAGGGATTAAAATGACTGAACTAGAACTGATTTTGACGGTAACAACTTTGCTATCTCTACTAGGAATAGTTTTTGCAATGGTGGAGAGTAACCAACAGAAGCGCAGGGCTCAAGAAGCTTCTAAAGATGCACAGAAACTACTAAGCTTAGCAAATGATTTAGCTGGAAAAGCTGATGAGCTAAAAAGTATTAGTGAATCTAAAGATACAATTATTGACTCTCTATTAGAGCAGAGAGATGCGGCTGAAACTAAAGTTGTAGAGCTTACTCAATTACTTAATAATAATCAAGAATATATCTTGGCTTTGGAAGACAAGGCGATTGCTAAAAAAGCTTCTGAAAAGAAAGCTAAGGCTCCAGCTAAAAAGGCAGCTCCTAAGAAATCTAAGAAGGGTTAGTAATGAAAGAGATAATTCTAACTAACGGCAAGATTTGTCTAGTAGATGATAAGGATTTCGATGAATTATCTCAGTTTAATTGGTATGAAACACAGTGTGGTTATGCTAAAAGGCACAAAAGAATTGAGGGTAAATTAACGTCTATTTTTATGCATAGAGTTGTAATCAATGCAGTAAAAGGACAGATAGTAGACCACATAAATAGAAATCCTTTAGATAATAGAAAAGAGAATTTAAGGATATCTGATAAAAGTACCAATGCTATGAACAGAGGTAAGCAGAAAAACAGCACATCTGGTTATAAATGTGTTTATCATGATAAAAGAAATAATACTTTCGATGCATATATAACTGCTAAAGGAAAAAGAAAATTCTTAGGTAGTTATAAAACAGCTATAGAAGCTGCCAAAGCATATAATGAGTTTGCTATAAAACTACATGGTGAGTTTGCTAATTTAAACGAGGTATAGTATTAAAATAACATGTATTAGTGATAGTCATTCCCATCATAAGAAGATTAAAATGCCTTCAACGGATATGATTATCCATGCTGGTGATTTTACCTATCATGGCGATATGGACGAAGTGCAGAAATTCTTACAATGGTACGGTGAACAGCAAGCTAAGTATAAGCTTTTGATTTGCGGTAATCACGAGGTCTGGATTAGTCAGCAGGGTGATTTACTCAAGCAGTTGTGTCAGAATGAGGGTATTAAACTACTCCATAACTCACACACTATTATTGAGGGACTTACTATATTCGGTTCTCCTTACAGTAAAAAGTTTGGTAGATGGGCGTATATGGCTGATGAACCTGATTTAGGTCGTATCTACGATACAATCCTACCTGATACAGATATTATTATCTCCCACGGTCCTGCGTACAAACAGCTCGACTTTTGTCCGGGCGGTCATGTAGGGTCAACGGCGTTAGCGCATCGTATTAGTGAACTAAAGAATCTTAAGCTAGTAGTTACAGGTCATATCCACGAAAGTCGTGGTACTATGATTAAGGACGGAGTACTTACAGTAAATGCTGCTATTTGCGGTATTCCATATTCCGATATAGTATATAATCCGATTACAGTAGAAATTAATAAATGAAGTTCTGCGAGGGTTGTCATAGCTGCATTAAACCATGTGGAAAAGAAGAAAAAGCATGGTACTATAAAGAAGAGGTTAAAATGACTAAATATGAAAAGTTTCGCATTGCCTTGGGTGTAGCTCAACTAGTAATGGCTGTAATTTTAGCTTATAAATTTGGTGGAGTATGAGTAAGAAAGAAACTCTTAGAAAAATAGATAGATTGATTGTAGAGAAAATATATGGACTAAAAGTAACTGAAGAGCAATTCGGTAGACATAAGAAAGTATATGTCAAGAAAGAAGATTGTGAAAACGAAAAGCAGTTCTATGAAGTTAATAGTGTGCTACTTACAGATTATGGATGGATGACTGACCAAGCTAGTGTAGCTTATTTTAGTTCCACTATTGAATCGGCTTTTAACCTAGTTAGTAAATTACGAACAATGGATAATTGCTGTATTAAGCTTAATCTAGATGTTCCGGGTGATTGCTGGAGAGTAGAAATTAAGGGTAATCACTATAATTGTGAATCAAAAGGTATGGCTGACGGTAGAGCTAGTTTACCATTACAAATAGCTCTAGCTGGACTTCTATCGGTTGGAGTAAAAAGAGAAGAATTAAAAGAATTAGGTGCTTTAGAAGATTTAGATTAGGTGAGTCCGAGTCAAGGCGGAACATGATAAACACACTTCTCCCTAAATGAGCTTGACTAGAGGATTGGTGTTTGCTCCCCAGTAGTGGGTACGGTAGTTTATGTTCGTTGGTAGTTCTATTATATCGATTAAGATGCGCTGACTTGTTCAGACCCATCATCGATAGTTAAATGAACTAGTAATCCCACCTCACCAAGGCAACTAGAGCCTTTAGACGGTAGTAACGTCGAAAACCTAGAGGTTAACATGCACTCCAGAAGCATGTCGGAGTCTGTCCGTCCCGATAGGTGCTGAAAACACCAGCGGCTCATTTATGGGGTTATAGCACGAGTGGAAGTGCAGATGATTACCGTACACTTAGCTAGTGTATGGGTGCATAAGGTAGTAAAAGTGCAGCGCTATAGTAAGCTGTACCGGGTTCGACTCCCACTAACCCCTCCTTTTTTAGGATTTTTTATGGATAGGCAAAAAGCTTTGATGGAACGTATTACTAAAGAAATTACTCAACTTGGAGTAATTGAGAAGAATATTTACTCAAGAAGTGAGAACGGTATAGGCGACTGTCTTTCATATTTTGAAGTTCTAGTAGAGTTAAAGCTGAGAGGAGAAGAATACTCTAATCAGCAGATTTGGGAAGAGATGAAAACCCAACTTAACTTTATGAGAGGTACGGCAGCTAAAGCATCTGACGAGTACCTTAGATTGCAAAATAAATACAGAGACCTAGAAGAACATATTAAATGGCTAGAGAAGAAGTGAAACTTATTATAGCTGGCTCCAGAACATTATCTATAAATCCACAAAAACTTCAATGGCTTATTGAGCATTTTAAAGTAGAGCCCACTGAGATAGTATGTGGCGGAGCTAAAGGTATTGATTATTGCGGTAGTGAATATGGTTATATGTTTAATATCCCACTTAAAGACTTTCCTGCTAATTGGGACCTTTATGGTAAGAGAGCTGGTCACGTAAGAAACGCAAAAATGGCGGCTTATGGAGATATTTTATTACTTATCTGGGATGGAAAAAGTAAAGGCAGTATGAATATGAAAGAAAATATGGTATTATTAAACAAACCAATATATGAGGTCATCGACAATGGACAATTACAGAAAGCCTAACTACGAAGGTCTGAAAGACGCTAGAGAAGTTCTGGAAAGACTATATAAAAAAGAGCCGTCTGAGGAATTACTAAAGTCAATCGAAGAAACTCAAGAATACGAAGATATTGAATGTATCGACAACCTAACTGGAACGGTTGAGATTATGAGGCGTAGGCTGTGAAGAATAATAGAACTTCTATTTTCTTTTACTCAGACCCTCATTTTGGTCATGCTAAAGTAATTGAGTTCTGCCATAGACCTTTTAAAGACCTAGATGATATGCATAATAAGTTCATTAAGAATTGGAACGGTGTAGTCAAACCACAAGATGTAGTTTATGTTACAGGCGATTTTAGTATGTATCTAAACAAAGACCAACTTAGAGAAATCCTAAGTTCTTTGAACGGCTCTAAAACTCTTATTATTGGAAATCACGATAAGTTTACAGAATCTGAATGGCTGAATATTGGCTTTAATTCAGTATGTCGTTCTATGACTATGAAGATTGGTGGAGAGATTGTAAATATTTCACACTACCCATACAAAGGTCCTAAGTTAAAGCTAATGTGGTATGGATTTCTAGCTAAGTTGTTTCCTAAAAAGTTCTGGCGACCTAGACATTTTAAGGACCAGCTTGAAGACGATGGTAGATTTCTACTTCACGGTCATACTCACTCTAAGCGTATTGTTAATGGTAGAATGATTCACGTAGGCGTAGACGCTCACGGGTTTAAGCCAGTACCTATCCAAAAGATTGGTAATATTATTGCTATGATTAAAATAGGTAAATACGAGGAAGCTCCAGTTAAGGATAATTCCTACCATGAGTGAAAAACCTACTCTCGAGTTTTGCAAGTCTTCAGACCCAAGATACCAAGAGATTAGGGATAGGCATTACGTACCTAACAAGGGAGCGCAAGGTCAGCAGCTCCATTTCATAATCCATTATAAGGGTGAGGTTGTTGGGATAATCTCAGCAGCCTCCTCAGTTTACGCCGTCAAGAATAGAGACGACTTCTTCAAGATACCCAAAGACAAAGAACAAAGACAGAAGTATTTTCTTCCAGCTATTGTAAATAACTCGGTCTTTAGGCTAGAGCTACATGAGAAAAACCTTGCTACTAAAGTTCTAGCTAAGTGGAGAGTTGTAGTTAAAGAGTTATGGAAGAAGTTTTATGGCGTAGAGGTCATAGGTTTTGAAACATTTGTAATAGAAACGGATACAAGAAAGGGCTGTCTTTACTTAGCCGACAACTGGACTATGGTAGGGATGACATCTGGTAACGCTAAGGCTCATGCTAAAGGTGGAATGACTGGAAAGCATTTTAGAGAAGAAACAGTAAAGAAAATTATCTATTGTAAGAAAATTAATGGTAATATTCTTACAAAGCCATACGTTAGTTCTTGGAGAGCTGTAACTCCAGAAGAAAAAGCAAGGGCAAAAGAGCTTTCTAAACTTAGACAAAATTTGATTGGGAGGATATTTTGATATATGAAATCCCATGTCCTTGGTGTAAAGGCATTGTTAAAACTTCTGCTGAGTGGTTACAGAACAACGACAGAGTTTGCTGCATGAGTTGCAATAAAGCGTTTGAAGTAATGGTCAAAGAACAACCTGAGGAAGTGGATGAAGATTCAAGAGGAAACGGAGACTACTGGGATTAAAAGAATTCTAATAGTTATTATGATTATATCGGCTTTTGCCTATCTACTCGGTAGGCTTTTTTACGTTCCACCAAAATACTGTTATATTGATAAGGTAGGGTATAGGACCTTAGATGTATGCGAACAACACAAGAAATTTAAAGCCAGATTACCGGACATATATAAAGCTACAGAAAGTTCTATACAATTAATAGAATCGTGGTATTATACAGTATATGAAAAAACAAGAAGTATTATTTGATATTGTAAATATGACACTGGGACTAGTAGCCACAAGTATGGCTGTATTTATAGTCTGGTTTTATTCTATGGAGTGGTTAAAGAGTATATGATAGATGAGTATTTGGAATCGTGGTATAGCTTCAAGACTATATGCGAGAAGAAAGTTAAGGATAGGTGTACAATAAACTCTGATGGTTGGAGCAAGCTTCGTGAATTTCACTTGGATAGGTATTTAAATAATTTAGAAAATCCATATTCTTTCTTATTTACCATCAAATGGAAACATCGTAACCTATATAACTCACATAGAATGGCTAGGTATTACTATAAGTATTTGAGAGAGCGTACCGCAGGTCTAGACCCGCAAGTTATGGGTGTAGTAGAATACCCTAGTTGGAGAAAAAATGCTTATCATAAGTAGATTCCACGACTTCTATGACAGCGCTATGACTTACGGTATCGATAAGGAATGTGTTTACAATCGTGAACAGAAAGAGATTAAACTACCTCGATTTAAAGACGTAATACTACCATCTGGACATGAGTGGAATCTAGCTAATGGCGTAACCATGAGAGCTGACCCGGCAGTAATAGGCTTTTGCGGGAAGTTATATCCGCTCATTCATATCAGCTACTCTCCATCAACCGCAGCTAAAGACCAGTTCTTCTATGATGCTGAATCTTATATTGATTTTCTAGCTAAACATACTACTGGAATAGATAGAGGTCGAAGATATTTCTCTTGGTTTGAAAGAGGAGATATTCGATACGAAAGAAGCACTAAGGAATTTTTTAGCTATAAAGCTCCTAAGGTAGAAGATTATTTCCTTGAACATAAAACTCCTATATTTATAGTAGTTTCACCTATGCGTGATTTAAAGCTTGTACTTAATCCAAGGTTAGAATCGTACCGATTCATGCAAGTTGTAGACCCGGCTACAGCCTTCCAAGAAATTTATATGTTCAAAAGTGGCGTCCTAGGTAATAATGAAAAAGAAATTACTGTTATTTCAGATAAAGATAAGTTGCAACAACATGGATTTGATGATAAAAGTTTTAAGACTATGAAAGGTGATAAAAAACCTAGGCGTAAAAATAGAGGTAAGAGTGGATAATAATCTTCTTCAGGCTTATTTGCTTCTTAAGAACATGTCTAACAATAGCTACCTTGTAGGTGGCTGCGTTCGTGATATGCTGATGGATGTACAATGCAAAGACTACGACTTAGTTACGGACACGCCTATGGACCAGATTGAAGCTGAGTTCACGCAAAATGGCTGGAAGGTGGATTCAGTAGGACTTCAGTTCCTAGTCCTATTTGCCTCTAAGAATGGCTTTAACGTTGAGATAGTTCAAGATAGATTTTTAAGTAAGGTTGTATATAGGGTTAACTACAGTGATACTCATGATTTGATTGTAGTGGTTATTCCAGAAAGATGGTTCGTTAAAACAGTATGGCTTAATGCTAAATCTGATAAACACCAAACTCTAAATAAAAATAGATACGAAACAAAATCTGCTTAGTTGTGGTATAATAGATTAAAGAGGTAATTATGGTACTATTTAAGTATGTAAGAGATGAAGACGATGTTGGTTCTGATGGAGAATCTGGCAATCCTACTAGAATTGTAGTTGAATCCGATGCTGTTACCATGGACCAGCTAATGGAAGACTTTAAAGTATTTGCTCTATCACTAGGTTTTCATCCAGACACAGTGAATAAAGTTCAAATGGTAGAAGAGTCTGAAGAAGAAGAATCTGACTTTATGAAAGACCTTAAAGGAATAGATAGTGGATATTAAATCTAGAATTGTAATTGGCGACCCTCATGGATGTTATGATACGCTTATGGCGTTAGTAGCTAAGTTTCCTAAGGATATTCCAATTACTATTGCTGGAGACATGATTGACCGTGGACCTAAGTCTAAGCAAGTTGTTCAATGGGTAATTGATAACAGTATTGACGTTGTTCGTGGTAATCATGAGCAAATGATGGTAGATTACTTTGAAAGAGGCGGCAACCCTGTTTGGACTCTCAATGGTGGAACTCAGGCGCTAGAAAGCTACGGTATTAAATTAACAGTAGTCCCTACAATGTATGGAAGCTCAAGAGCTTGGGCGTTTTCTGATGAGGATGAAAAAGTGTTCAAAGAACATGCTGAGTTTATGAGCAAACTACCTATAGTTTTAGAATACAAAGATGTGGTAAATGCCGAAGGCAGATACTTAGTTGTAACTCATTCAAACATCACTAATATGTGGAAGACTTATAAGGTAGACCCAGACCACCACTACCTAATTCAGAACGTTATGTGGGGTAGACCTCAGACAATAAAAGACGCACCAGAAATTTATAATATTCACGGTCATATACCGATAGACAATGGACCTAAAATTAGAGTTCCGTTTGCTAACGTAGATACAGGATGTTGTTTTAAACAATATCCAGAGCTTGGTAAGCTTACGGCTATCCAGTATCCTCAAATGACTGTATTTCAACAGGAGAATTTGGATGACTACTAAATGTAAGATATGTGATGAAAAAGTACTCTTTATGGAATTATGTAAGAAACATTACAGAAGAGAAGCCTACTTAAAAAATAAGCAAAAATACATCCATAGTTCTAAAAAATATAGAGATGGTAATTTAGAGAAAGATAAGGAAAATAAAAGAAATTACTACTTAAAAAATAAAGAAAAAATTAATCAGTCTAGAAAAGAATGGAGATGTAAAACAATTGAAGAAAGAAAAGCTAAGACTAATCTGTATCTTAAAGATAAATCAAAGGACATCAACTTTCTAATTGCTGCTAGAGTTAGGACTAGGGTATACATAGCTATCAAAAGAAACAAAAAAACAGCAAAAATGTCGGAGTATCTGGGTTGC
>Ga0247842_10004261_pt1 | contig 18147 bp, 22 predicted proteins | sample LaCruzMarch2015__3_FD_192411 | JGI IMG/M metagenome (GOLD analysis project Ga0247842, IMG submission 192411) | Freshwater microbial communities from meromictic Lake La Cruz, Castile-La Mancha, Spain - LaCruzMarch2015_19m | ecosystem: Environmental > Aquatic > Freshwater > Lake | place: Spain...
CTGTGACTCTGTTTGAGCCGAACGATAGAGAGGTATGGATAATAAAAAAATTGAATTATTGGAAAGGCATTACAAGGAAATGCTGCCGGCCAAAGCCGCGCAACGAGTATTAGCGCTGATTGCCTATGTTCGCTGGCTGGAAGAATAGATTTTGCCTTGGCTGCGGCAGAGTATTTTGAATCAAAACGTGAGCTGGAAATATTAATAGTATCTTAAAAAATAATTGAAAAGAAGAAGGAAGATTTATGGCTATAAAATCAAATCTAGCAGTATGGGCTCCGGCAGTTGAAAATCCACCGTATATTTCCTTTAATTACGTGGAGTCAATAGAGGGCGCGGTAGAAATTGCAGTAAGAGGGCATGAAAAGAAAGACGGAACACTTGGTGATGTAGTTATATTTTCTCTTACGCCAGCAGAATTTCGAGAGTTGATATCCGATGTAGCAAAGAACTTGCAGGCAATAAGGAAAAGGAAGAATTATGGCTTCTGAAAAAAAAGAAAAAGATTATGCACGCCTGCTCTTGGAAAAAGTCAATCCCTCGTCGCTTTTTCCTTTCCTTGGTTGTGGTTTGGCAGTCGAAATCGCATCCATAGAAAGCGCACCTCATCCAGGCATAAAACACGATAAAGAAAAAGCCAGGATGGATTTATTGCCGTTTGAATCGCTGGACGCGATCTCGGACGTGCTCACGCACGGCGCTAAGAAATACGCGCCGGATAACTGGAAGATCGTCCCGGAAGCAAAATCCCGCTACGAAGCGGCCCTGCTTCGCCACTTTTCGGCATATAAACGCGGCGAAACGCTGGATCCGGAATCCGGCTTAAGCCACCTGGCACACATGGGCTGTAATGCTTTGTTCTTAATTTACCTGGAAAAGAAGGATATTGTAAACAAATGACACCATTGTTAACAGTAAAAGATGTAGCAAAGCTCTTGCAAATCTCACCACGCACGGTATATGATAACGCCAGGTCACTGGGCGGATTCTATCCGGCCGGTTTAAGGGTATTACGATTTTCGGCAGAGGTGATTGGTGGGCATATATCGGGACCCGATCCGCAAGGAATGGGTTTACAAGTTCGAATATCGGAAGAAAGCATACGGCGCCCGCGGCTTCGTAACGCGCCGGGAAGCGATAACTGCGCGCGAAATGCGCCGGAAAGAAGTCAAATCCGTGCAGCAGCCGATCAAGGCAGGCATGGGCTTTAGAGAAGCCGCAAACGCCTATCTGGATTATTCTAAGCGAAAACACGCCAAACGCACATACGATTATAAATTCCTCACCTACAAATCCTTCCTGCAGACTCACAATGATAGTCTCCTGACCGATATTGAACCGACTCATATTACCGCATATCTCAATACTTTTAAAACAAACGCTGTATATAACGCCAGGCGCAAGGATTTATCAGCCTTGTTCGAATGGGTAATATGGAATTATAAGCTATCTATGTCTAATCCCTGCCAACAACTAGAAAAAATGCCACACGAGCCGCCACAAGAAATCACCCAATCTTTCCTGTGCCTATTCCGACAGAAGGATACTTATCAATAAATAAACCACACTTAGTTTCCCCATCATTAATAAACGCTTTGTCCCACATAGGGCTTGTTTCAGCCGGCCGGGGAATAAAATACATTACCGTTCCATCATTAAAATTATAATGACCATAATTTTCGTGACCGGGCTTATCATAGCCCGGCAAGGGCTTCATCCCAGCTGGAAGCTTGTCCATAGGGCACACACCTATATCCAAAGATTTCAAAGGCCCAAGGGCAGCGTCTGTAGGCATTGTCCCACGAATTTTCATCATTACCCATCTAAAAACTCTATCTTGGTAAACATTTATCATTCTCATACTTTAATCCCTCTTTATTTTGAACGGAGTAATCCTATCACCAAACCCAGGTTGTCCAGGAAACCCTATTGTGGGGTTGAGAACCCTTTCAATTATTACTCTGGCCATCTGCGCAACTGGCCGGCTTTCGAGAGCCGCACGCTTAACAAGTTCAGTGTGGGTTTCCTCTGTTAAAACAATTGTGATTGGCCTCTTTTTATTGCCCATGCTTTGTCTCCCCGTACAGATAGGTACAGAAATCATAAAAAGCCGCAGTCCCATACTTCACCTGCATCTCTTTACAATAATCACGGAAAAGAACCTTGAGAGTTTCCCAGTGTTCTTTTTCCCAGGCCTTGTATTTAGGCGTTTCGCTTTGGATTCTTTTTTTGTAATATTGCATTTTGTCCATGTTCCGCCTCCTTGCTTTTGGTGATTCAGTCTTTGGTAATTACAATAAACGCATTATAATATAATGTCAAGCATTATATTATAATTTCGTTGATATATTTTACTATATGTAATTATTTTAAAAGCTTAGGTGCTAAAATAAATTAAAATATCTACCACACGAGCTGCCACAAGAAACTAGCATTATCTATTCGATAAATTAACCAGAGTCAAGACATAAAAGAAAAGGTATCTCAAACAGCGCACCCTGGTCTATACAGTGAGACAAATAAAATCATATCCATATCTATCTACCCGCCAGTTTTGATCGGTTTTATCTTTTATGAACATTTCGAACAGCTACGTCCGGATGCGGGTAGATAGATATGGATCACCTTTTTTCTTTTTCCCTCTTCCCCTTCCCCATTTTTTAGCTCATGAAAACATGCAGCCGACAGCAAAAAATCCCGCAATTTTTCCCTTTTCCGTCTTCCCCGTTCCCGCTAATTCTCATATCAGATACTTATAAAACTGCGGGTTTTTGAAAAAGCTGCATGTTTTCGGCTATGGCTGCATGTTTTCGGTTGGTTGATAGGATTCCAGAAGTTTATAATATATTTAAGTAAACGGCGAAATGCCGCAACAAAACACGTTTTTATTTTCCTATCTTACTTTTATATTACACTTTGCACGTATGCGCATGCGTCTATAATATAATATAATAAGATAAGGTATAGAGGGATAGTCAATAAATATAAAGATAGGGATCGCCACTTTTATGCAGCCGGCTTATCTGACTAATATAGTGATACCTGGGTGGCGGTTTTTGCATTTCTATTCATTATCCTCCGTCCCGGGCCGCCGGATCCTGCTATATTCACCTATCCCATGCACGGCCTAAGTGGTTTTTACTTTAATGTGTGGGGGGAAGGGGCGAAAAATGGAATGTAGAATAATATCTGCTGGTTGTGATTTTTGAATAAAGAGATAAAGGCAGGCTGTTTTTTGCCTGCCTTTATGGGTGATTAGATTTCGTTTGCGTATATCTTCTTGATTTCTTCCGGCTGGACGCATAGATAAGTCAATGCTTGTCGCTGTGTAGCGTGCCCGAAGACTTCCATAAGCTCCGGCAGGCTATGCCCGAAATGCGTGCGCTGGATATAGCCAAAGGTTTTACGCAGGGTATGACTTCCGTAATTTCCTTTAAGGTTTATTGCCTTACACCATTTTTTCACTAATTGATTAACAGCAGCCACGGTAAGCAAACCTCTTTGCCCGATGAAGAGATAGTCGTTATCCTGATACGGCCGTGTTGCGAGCAGTTCCTTTATCGCGTCTATACAGGTTTTATTGAGGCTGATCCGGCGCTGGTTGCCAGTCTTTTTCTCTGCCAGGGTTAGTTCATCCATTGGCTTCAATCCTCTTACCTGGCTAACCTTGATCGAAAGCAAATCGGAAGCTCGCAGGTTAGTATTAATGCCGATCGTAAATAATGCAGAGTAAAGAGGATTGTCAGATAACAGCTTTTTGATAGTCTCAATGTCTTTTAAACTTTTGATTGGCTCGACTCGGATTTGTGATCCCGGCGCTGGACGATTATAATTCTGGCCTTTGTTCATTGTTTTTCCCTCCCTTTTTTATTTATTATCTTTTAGTTAATTTATAATCATTATATAATGAGTTGTCAAGCCCTATCTTTTGAAAATATAGCCTAAAGATAGATATGTTATTGATTGTATTAAGCAACAACCTTTTATAAACTTGTTATCTTTTATCTATTAGATAAGGAGTTGAGAGAAAAACAACCTTCGAGAATTGCCGTGGTGACACGTTCAGAAACTAGGCCGTATGATTCATCGTCCTGATTCGCAGGGAAATTTATCATCATTCCCGATAAAGAATCCCGGAAGGCTTCCGCCGATCGGCGGGTGCCTGGGTGCGTCCGTTACTTTTATTGGGTGGAGCTGGCGACACGGACCCTGACCTTTACCTTAAAACCCAGACGCCGAAAACCGGAAACCCGGAGACCAGGGACTCCTCCCCCCTCTGATGGTAGTTGGTTTGTAAATTTTTCAACTATTTCAAAGCGCAAACGGTCATTAATTTTTCCAAACGGGGAAGGGGGAGAGGCTTTAGGATGTGAATAATACAAAGAAAAGCGGTGAATAAATAATAATTTAATTCAGAAAAACCACGATAAATAAATGTTGTCAAGCATTATTTAAGCTATTTTTTTCACCAGAACACACAGGTGAATAGTTATACATAGTTTCGGTATACTATTTTACGCCTCCCCATAAAATACTAAAAACCCGTGCTATATTGCAGCCGTTCATATTCTCATCCTTTGCTGCCGGCGCTACTCACCCACGGCCCTGACCAAGCCAAGAGTGGCCCGGCACGCAAGGAAAAAGGAAAGCAATGCCTGGAACAAACAAGATAGTTAAATGGAATTTGCAAAAGACTGTCGAGGAATTAATAAGTTCCGGCACGGCTAAAACATCTGTGGCTATTGCTGCCGCTTTAACCGAAAAAGGCTTTAAGATTTCACAACCTACCGTATCGCGCTATCTCAAAGAAGAAAAAGAATCCCGCAAAGAAGAAACCAAAAAGATTGTTGGTGATCATGTTCGCGCAACCGTTCCGGCCGATCTCACCGCTTTAGAAACGATGGAAAGCAAATGCCTGGAATGGGCAGGAGAAGAAAATCCGGCAATGGCCAACCGCCTGGCCAGCAAACATATTGAAGAGTTTGCCGATGAATGGGCTAATTTAATTATTAAACTGCAAGGGGTGGATAGAAAAAAAGCAGTTAAAGAGATTATCGCCCAGTGTCTTACCTGGACGGCAGACGATATAAAAATTCAAGCCGCACGGATAACTGCAATGCGGCAGGCCACAAGCATCATTGAAATGAAACTGCGTTACGCCATTGGCGAAGATAACGACGGTAAGATATTTTTTCTGGATAGCGAGCATGGTGATCAACTGGTTAAAGACGATCAATCCGGCCGCTTCATGGTTATTCCGGGAGGGCAAAGCTGATGGCGTCAGACCTAATCTTTGAACTCTCCCCGACACAGAAAGCGTTTGTGCAATCCACCGCCCATATTAATCACTTAACCGGGCCGATGGGAGAAGGGAAAACCCATTGCGCCGTTGCCCGCATTATCGCCCATGCTTACCGCTGCAAACTTAAACCATTACGCGCGGCCATTATCCGCGACACGCACGAAAATATTAAAACATCCACCGCAGTTTCTATTCGAGAAGTTCTTGGAGACCGCGCTGTTTTTAAAAACGATGGCAAAAAACTTTTCATTAAAACTGAATATCCGATTGAATGTGATCTCTTTGGTATTGATGATCAGGCCTCAATCAGTAAATTACAGGGCCCGCAGTATGGCACAATCTGGCTGGAAGAACCCGCCCCGATACATGAAAAGGCTAATGCCGGATTGCCGCGCGAAGTATTCGAAGCGGCAATATCGCGTGCCGGCCGCCAGCCCGGTAGCATACTCAATCTTCAAATAACACAAAATCCAGCCGACGAAACACATTGGACATCAGAACTTATTGACGAACCGGAAGAATATATGGTTGCCGAAGATGGCACAGTGATCACCAAGCGAACTTTCCATATCGCAAAAGGGGAAAACAAATTTTTAACGTCGCTGCAGCGCGCCGCGAACATGGCCGCTTTCAAAAACGATCCCGGAAAATGGGCGCGATATGTCGAAGGGAAAGTCGCTTCGGTTAGCCAAGGAATTACAGTCACGCCAAACTACGGTGAATCATTCCACTTTAGCCAGAAGATACTGCCTGTTCATCCAAAACTGCCAGCTTTTCGTTTTTGGGATGGCTACCAGCATCCGTGCTGCATTATTGCCCAGTATAACCCGGCCGGCCAGTTGGTTGTGCATGAATGTTTGGATATGCCCGGCGCCGGCGTAAAGGAATTAATCCAAGACAAGCTGAACCCTTTGCTGTTTACCCCGAAATTTCGCGACAAGATAGCCCTGTGGCGAGAGATTGGTGATCCATCTATGAAGACATCAGACCAAAGCACAGTGACCATGACTGCGGCAAAGACGATTGAAACATTATTAAAGACCCGATTTGAATCCGGCCCGACCCGCTGGAACAACCGAATTGAACCACTTAACCAGGCATTAACCAAAACTATCAATGCCGGTATGCCGTTGATTATAATATCCGCTTCTGCCGCCCTTTTACATAAAGCATTGAAAGGCGGATGGCATTACAAGAAAGACAATAACGGAAAGCGCATGGGCGATACGCCGGTGAAGAACGAATATTCTCATCCTGGTGACGCCTTTGCTTACGGCATATCTATTCTGATGCCTTACAGCGTCAGGGATAATTACAAAAAGAACAAAGATTCTGCTGACCGATTAGCCCGGATGAAACGAGCCACATCGTATGGCCCCGGAGCCGCTACCAGTTACACCCAACCAGGCGCGATGATGAACGTCGGCAGATAGAGAAAGAGAGAAATTATGACCGAAAAAGTTAAAGTAAAAAAGGGAAAAGAATCGCGGCGTAAGGAACAATTCTGGCCGATGAAATCCGGCGGCCCGTATTCCAAAAACGAAGGCGACGCCGTGGAAATATTTAAATGCACAGATTGCGGAGCCGAAACAGAACCGGAAAGGGGGCACAGCGGATCACCTAATAAACATCTATGCAGCAGAAATTGCTCATGTAACAGCAGCGATTGGAAACCCGGCGCAGGATTATCGCGTGCCGCCAAACAAAACTTTGACCGTATATTTCCCGAAGCTCCCGGAGCAGGATTATAATTATGGAAAGAATTTACGATATTACCCAAGACCCGGCGCAAGAACTACTGGCCAGAAAACGAGAAATCGAACGCGCCACAGCGGCCATTGTTTCCGGGCAGGGCATTGACGATCAGGAAATGAAAGAACGTCAGGCAGCCTCCGACGCTTACGCCGGTGAAAACGAACAGCATTTTGCCGCCTATTTGCAGGATTGTATTGACCAGTCAGTACGCGCTAATGCAGAAATCCGCAAGACGCAGGCGCATTGTTACCGTGTTTATCTGGAAGATGAGCCGGTTAACTATGCCAAGAAGGACGCATGGCAATCACGCATTGTTGTGCCTAAACCATTCGGCACAGTGCAATCAGGTGCCTCGGCAATTAAGCGCGCCTTTACGCCGAAGTTCTTATCGGTGAACAATGTTAAAGACAAACGCTCGGCCGAATTCTGGAAGAAAATATTAGACATTCACTTAAACGAACAACACGGACGATTTGTCCTACGATTTACTGACGCCACCACAATGGCGCTGGCCGTCGGGATTAGTATGGAAATGATTCCGCAATGGATCCCCGGCGCCGGATTATCGTTTTCGCTCATCGAACCATGGAAAATACACCGCGATCCTGATGCCACCTCCCGCGATCCGCAAAGCGGTTTATACTGGATACATCAAGAATGGCTGGATTGGCACGTTTTAAAGGCAGGGCAAGAATCCGGAAAATATTTCGATGTCGCACGAGTCAAAGAAAACGAACAAGCCATGCCGAATAACCCCTGGCTAACACAGGAAGCCATCTCCGCTCGCAAGGGCATGATCTGGGAACGATCACAATATCGCCCCATGATACTAACATCCGAATTCTGGGGAACGGTTTTGTCGCCCAAGGGCGAAATGTTACTGCCTAATGCCCGCTTTACCTCTGCTGCCGGCAGGATTATTGAAAAGCCAACCGCCGTAACCTACAAAATGCTGCGCTGGCCCGGATCTGCTTTTTCACCCATGCCGGATTTATTAAAGTTTAATGGCCGTGGATTGCTCGAAGGTGTTTTAAGCCTTTGGGAAAGCATGTGCAATCTCTTGTGTATGCACCAGGATAATTTACAATGGATAGTAAATCCCATGAGCGAGATCAATGTTGACGCGCTGGTTGATCCAGCCGATACCGAAACATGGCCAGGCAAAGAATATCTGGTGCGTGAAACAGTTGCCGGGCAACAAGCCGTCCGCAGTGTTCTGCGCCGCAGCCAGACCAATGATGTTTTGGCCAATATGCAATATCATGATCAGAATTATCAGCGCGGCAGTTTTGTCAGCGATGCTGTCCAGGGATTACCCGGATACCGCAAAGACATGACCTATCGCGAAGCCTCGATGAATCTTGACCAGGCATTAGGAGTTTACTCCCTGATGGGAGAAAATATTGAATCCGGCGCCATTTATGCCATTACCGCCGCTGCCGAATTCATCTCCAAATACGCCACATACCAGGATTATTCAACAGTGTTTACCCCGGAAGAACTTGAACACCTGGGCATTACTCCTGATACTGATCCGAATAGCACCAATGGCGTTGCCGGAGTACCGCCACTGGATGGCTCTTTCCATATATCCGGCATCCAGGCATTGATGAAAGAAAACGAAGCCCTGGTTAATATTGAGAAGTTTATTATCCCACTTTCAATGAATCCCATGTACGCGAAATATCTACGGCCATACAAAACATTGAAATCTATTGAGCTGCGAACGAACCTGCGGGATGAAGAAATCATCGTGGATGAAGAAACTGCGTTACAAATAGACGAGACGGAAAAAATGATGGCGGCAAAGTTAAAAGAAGAACAGGCGAAAGCGGCAGCGTTGGCAGAAGAAAAGGCGAAAGCGGAAGCACTGGCGCAGGAGCAAGAACAGAGCATGGCCAAGGCACACAGCATCGCCGATTTGGCCGGCAAAATAGATAAAGTAACGGCCAAAGAGCAAATAATGAAAGAAGGCGGCACACCGCAGGGAGAATTAGCACAATGAAATCAGGCGCGGATATTGACATTGTAACAGGGAAGCCAATCGAGCAGGTAACTTCCACACGTGAATCGGAAAGACTTGCCCGCGATGAAGAGATATTAAAAGCCAAAGCGGAATTTATGGGCATGACCACAAGCCCGGATGGGAAAAAACTAATTGCCCTGGTGCAGTCGCGTTTGCATACGCGCATTGAAGCCTTGGTCATTAGCGATCCAGAAGCCCATTGTCTAATAAATTTACTAACCGATCTGGGCATTAAAGAGAATGAAGCAAAGAAAGCGGCGGAACGTTTGACCGCGCAGAAGATTAGAAAAACAGACTGAAGCTGTTTAGGCTGAAGGCTGAAGCAATATTTAGAAACCTTTCCTGATCAGAAAGGTATAGCAAAAAAAGAGGCGTATGTCGGCAGCCGACCCGACGTATTGCCTCTTTTTTGCGTTTGAAGATATCCAACGCCCTTTGGCGTTAGAAATATCCGGCCCCGGAATTTCCGGACTACGCCGGCAAGAAAGGAAGATTATATTTATGCCAGAAACAGCAGCAGCACAAGCGCAGACTACGCCTGATCTGGATGCCATTATGCAGGAAGGGCTTCAGCAGTTCGATGTTACACCTGAACCGCCGGCAGCCGAACCTAAAGATGACAAACAGCCAAGCCCTGACGCAACGGCCAAAGCACCAGCAGCACCCGCTAAAGATTCTTCCCCTGCGCCGGCTCCTGACGCAAAACGTTTTACTGATCAGGAAGAAGCGGAAAAGGGTTACAGGAATCTATTTGCGGAATTTACCCGCGTATCCCAGAAGAATAAAGAATTAACCGGGATACTCACCGCGCAACAACAAACCGAACAGCAGCAAAAAGTAGAGGAAAAAGCCACACAAGATTTTGAGACGTTCGCCACGGAACGCCGCACCAAACTCTTAGATGAGATAGATGCGCTGGATCCGGATTCGGCAGATTACCGCAAGCAAGTTGCTTCCGCCCAGGCCCGCACGGACCGGGATATACTGCAAGCCAGCATGAAATATGCCTCCATTGCCAGTCTCCCGACTACTCCGGCGATTACGCCCGCCCCGGCAGCACCAGCACCATCCGGTAACGAACCCTCAACCGACCAGATCACCGCGTATGTGCGGGAGGCAATCACCGCTCCCGAAATCGGGCTTGCCGCCGACGATATTCTTTTTTGGAATTACGCCGCCCAGGCCCCGGATAAAGACGTTAACGGAAAGAGCATCCCACTAGATGAGCAAATTCGATGGGCTGTTGAACAAACTCAATCATATCACGCAAAGATTAATCCGAACGATAAAAGTAAGGAAATATCAGATGCGGCAAAAACCGCCGCCGCCAACTCGCGCCGAGAAATGCCAATAGGCCGAGCGTCCTCCGGGGCGCCTCCGCCAAGCGCCGGGGATGAAAATACACCCGTCAGCCTTAACGACGCGATCGATTCGGCTAATAATTTGCGGAGATTATAACCGATTAAAGGAGACTTAAGATCATGGGAAGAACATTTACCTGGGCATACGATGCCACAACCGGAACCTATAAAAGCCATGCCATGTCCGGCGAACTGCTGAAACTGGCGGCTTTAAAATTAAAGATCGTGCCTTTTACCAAAAAGATTAACAGTTTTGGTAAAGGCATGGGCGAGACAATCACCCTACCCTATTACAAGGCCGCAGCCGAGCCGACATCGGCAGTGCTGGAAGAAGCAACCCGCATCCCGATTGACCAGCTGCAGATGGGCGTCTACACCATCACCATCAAAGAATGGGGCCGTGGTGTAGAATTCACCTCTCTGGCCAAAGACCTCTCCGCGCTTGATCCTGATTCCGGCGCACAGAAGATGCTCAAAGACCAGATGAATTTGAGCATGGATAGCGGCGCAGCTGATGCTTTCACCGGCACCAACGCTAAGGTCTGCTTTATCCCCACCTCCCTCACGGGCGGCACCTGGGATACAGACGGCACACCCTCCACCGCAGCCACGGTCAACATGACCAAAGATCACCTGGGATGTATTCGTGATTACCTGGCCAATACCCTTCACGCGCCGTTCTATGACAGCGAATGGTATATCGGCCTGTTTGCCACCAAGGCGCTGCGTGGCTTAAAGAACGACCGCATAATACAGGCCTTCAACATGTATTTGCAGAAAGGCGATATTCTGTATCGCGGCGAAGTGGGCTCTGTTGAGCAAATCCGCCTGGTGGAAATCAACCACGAACGCGCCTTATCGGACAGCGTGGGCACCGGATCAGTATTAGGCGAAGGCGTGGTCTTTGGCGAAGATGCCGTAGGCCGCATTGAAGTGGAATACCCGCACCTGCGCGCGGACATGAATTACAAATCAGACTTCGGCCGCAAAAAAGCCGTTGCCTGGTACGGCACCGTCGCCTTTGACGTTCTTTTCCAGAGCGCCACCGACCGCGAATGCCGCATCGTCAAGATCGGATCATTGTAATGAGCCTGTGATCTCCATTTTTATGGAGATCACTAGAGCGAATTATCCCGCTTCGCTACGCTCGCGGGATGAGAAGGCTGAAACAATTAACCCGTCCGGCACAGCCCGGGCGGCCAACACATTAAAAGGAGAAACACTATGTTACAGCAAGGAATTATGTCCCTACCCTATAATCCACTGGCCGTAGGAGACGCAGCCGGTCTCGATCTTGATCAGGCAGCGGGAGATTTCGGGTATTTTATTATACCCATGAAATGCGAAGTTATACTCGCCGGCGGCGTTATCACCGAAGTATGCGGCGGTTCCGCCACACCGGAAGTTGATTTTGACCTGCGCCCCACCGCCTCCTCCGATACCAACCGTGGCGCCGCCGATATCGCTCACCTGGTATGCCTGGCCACCGCAGCCGGTAAAGTCATTTACGATAAAGTTGCCCGTGGCACAGTTTTGCTTCCGGGGCAGGAAGTTGTCGTAGAAATCAAGGTCCGCCCCACAGGTTCAGCCACCGGCCATATGCGCCCGTTCCTGTTGGTTAAGCCACTGGATGAAACCATGGCCAACCTTACCGCGATGGTAGAAACGACATAATGAGCCTGTGATCTCCACTTTTTTTGTGGAGATCACTAGAGCGAATTATCCCGCCTTGGCGGGATAAGAGAGCATAAGTCGTGAAGCGTAAATATATAACTTAACTGCCGTCCGGGATGCCGGACGGCTAAACTCAAAAGAAACGGAGAAAATATTATGGCAGCTTTAGCCTCAACAGACGTGGTCGTCACTGTCAATCCGGGAGACCGGGAAATAGCAGGAGGCGCCGCGTTTAAAAACATTTCTATCGCTTCGATTGTATTCGGTGACGGCTCTTTGACCTATCCCACAAACGGCGTTCCTTTGCCGGCAATCGGAGTATTTGGCTTTCGTAAAGCCATTCAATTTGGCCTGGTCGCCCAGGCACCCGGTGACGGATTTGTTTATAAGTATGACAAAACAAATCACAGCATCAGGGTTTACACCCAGGGTTTAAAAACCGGCGCAACAGGAGCCGGCGGCGAAACCGATACCGGCGCCTTGACGAAAAACTCCGCCGGCGCGGAAGCAACCGTACGCGCCATCAACACCGTAGCCAGCACCACCTATGATCTTGGCCCGATGATTGAGTTACCGGCAGCGATCGCTCTGGCCTCAACCACGCTGCAACTGTTGTTGATTGGAGAGTAAAAGTAGTGAAACGTATCGCGTGAAGCGTATCTCGCAGTCCTGGGCTTACGCTTCACGCTTCACGAATAACGATTAACGAATCAAAGAAAGGGTAGATATATTATGCAAACACTTTACGCAAAAGGACCAGATGGCAATACCATAACCGTACAGGTTCATCGTTCATTTCAGGACATTACCGGCGCGCACATTTTTCATCATGCCAACGGCACTTATGGCTACAAAGATGGCGCACCCGTCCGCAAGGCCGCAGAGTTGGAAGGCCTGCCGCCCGAACATCGCGCACTGGCCTTGGCCTGGTGGAAACGCACAGGAGAGGCCGCAGCGGCCGCTTATTATGGTGCACTCGCTGAAAAAGCCGCCATTCGTGCCGGTGATTTCCAGGAGACACTAGCCAAAGATGAAGCCAGCTCCGCCCTCGACAGCATTCTTTATGCTCGCCGCAGTTTAAATAAGGGCAAAAAAGGCGCAATTTCCGCACCGAAACCGTGGATGGAATATGGTTTTAGTCAGCGTCCCGATTGGTGGGGACAGGCCGCGACGATTAATTTTGCCGATTGCGCATACGAGATGCAGGATCCAATAAGCGAAGAGCCGGTAGGAACGGAAGCCGCAGGCAGCGTAGAAGAGGCATAAAAGCACGGGGTAAGAAATGGAATTGGAAGTCGGGACAACTGACGATGCGGCTTATTTATACGGTGAGGGCGATAACTACGAAGCCGCTATCACCTCGGTTGATGATTTAGTTGCCGCAGCCGACCTGTCCTTACCCAATAACCAGCTATGGGTGTTGATAGGACTAGCTCCACTGGTTGTTTCCACGCAAGCGGCAACGGAGATTAAGGATACAGAAGTTATAGGCAATGGCACGATAGATGATATGGCCGGCTTTTATTGCCACCGGCGCGGCTTTTGCTACAAGCCTTTTGTTTTAGGGGCAGCCGATCCGGACATTGACGATACTTTTGTTTCTGTATCCGGGCTTTTTAGCCTGGGCGCATTTAGCCAGGTTATACCCGGCTTAATCGAGAATACCGATTACGCTATAGTGGCATTTGCCGACAATGAAGGAGATGTGAGCTACGGGGAGGTAGTCATTGTAACAACCGGCCATACACCCGTTACAGACGCGATTCGCCGTTGCCCGTCTTGCCAGGAAATGTTTCTGGAAGACTGGGTAATGTATGAAAACCCGAATCTATGCCCGGCCTGCGGCCTGTCGCTTACGTCGAAACGGCCGATAAATTATTAATGAGCCTGTGGCTTCTGAAAGAAGCCCAAAGCGAATTATCCCGCAAAGGCGGGGAAGGAGAAATAAAATGAGTAAACCACAACCAATCACAGCCGTAGAGAAAAATCCAGAGGATAAAATATCCACCATGTCCTTACGCTTTGGCAAAGACAGCAAGGTAACACCGGATGGATTAAAAGGGATTACCATGGACGAAGAAGTCACGATCGAAGTGAAAGGCAAAGTGACAAGTTTTACTTCGTCTAAAGAACCCTGGAACTCTGGCACAAGTTTGTCTATCGCGATAACTTCATGCGAACTGGTTTCAAAATCAGGAAATGAAGAAACCAGTATGGACGATGCGCTGGAATATGCGGACGAAACAAGGAAGAAGGTTTAATGAGCCTGCTGTTTCCGAAACGCAGTGTACGGAAACAGCTAGAGCGAATTATCCCCGAAGCGAAGCGGAGCGGGATAAAAGAAATGGAAGTCAATGCGCTGCGCTTTTAAAATTTGGAGCTCATTATGAACGGCAAAAAGTTAACACAGGAATTTCTGGATTTTATTGACACCAAAGGAACTTCGATTAATTACGCACCACAGCGCCGAATCTATGAATGCCTGGATATGGCCGCCGGTATTTACTGCCGTGATACCCGCTCACTACATAACACTATTTCCCTAGCTACTGTCGCCGCCCAGCAGAACTATAATCTCCCACTGGATTTTATTGATCTGTATTTGCAAGACGCAAGTGGAAACTTCTTTATTAAATATTACAATGGTTCAAACTATAGCTGGCCTGTACTTGCGCCTTATGAATTCCTTTACCGGCAGAACCTTACCGACAATGCCGATTGCCCGGCTTATTTTTCTCTGATTGATTGCCCTACGCAACCAACACTGATTACCGGCACAGCCACAGCCGCAGGCGCAGCCGCAAATGGCCGTTGCGTTCTTACGGATAGCACTAAACATTTTTTAACAACCGATCTAGTCTATCCCCGCGATACTATCTACAACACCAACGATGATTCCCTGGGTATAATATTGGCGGTAATTGACGATACTCATCTTTACACCGCCCTTTTTGATGGTACCGGCAATGACTGGACAAACGCCGATGCTTATACAATTACACCAGGCATTAAAAAAACATTGGTTTTACCCGCGCCATCACTCACTGCTGGGCATATTATTAATGTTTCTTACGTTTGTATGCCCAACCCTGTATTCTGGGATTTTGCCCAGTGGAATTTCCCAGAACGCACCTGCCGCGCTATTGCCTCCGGTGCCGCCTCGATCTTCAAAATTAGCAAGACAGAATACAGGGAATCACAATCACTAGGCAGTCTCTTTGCCGCGGAGATTAAGCAATACAAAACCGAAATAGGCCGGCAGAAATTACAACAAGGGCCATCGAGCAGACGGGAGAGAATGTAATGAGACCCAATTTTCAGAAACGAAGTGCACTGAAAATTGATGGTCGAATTATCCCCGAAGCGCAGCGTAGCGGGATAATAAATAGCCAGAAAAAGGAGTTTTAAAATTGTCATCGGAAGAAACCAAACGACCGCAACAGCCTTTTGATTTTCGTGGCACCTGGATGCCCGGCCCTGATCCTTTGTTGATTGGCGGGAAGAACTTTGCCAGCCTGGGCAATATGGTACCTGATCCTAACGGGCTATCTGGTTGTTTAGGGTATAGTAAAATAACGACCAATCCACTTACCACATTATACCAGCACGCCCGATCAGGCATTCAACTACGGTCAAAAGATTCATTACTGTCTGGCATATTTGTTCAAGCGGAAAATACCGCCGGTACCGCCTCGGCCATATTGCAACAACTGTCCACAAGCGCGGGAGAAGATATTCCCTTAACTAATGATTTCGAAACAACGCCACTACACATTGACGCAGCAGGCGCTGGCCTGGGCCGCTTTTCACCATGGCCGAATAACTCTATTGCCTATTGTAATGGCGTAGAATCTCTTGTTTATGCCGGCCCGGAAACCTCGCCGGCCAAATTCGTGGTAGCCGACGCGCCCATGACCAATGTTTTAACCAACCCCATAGATTACACAACGGCCATTATTAATAATTTACAAACAGCCGGTAATGTCGTGCGCTTATCTGCCGGCCCTGATCTATATACCAAAGTATTTTTGTTATTTGACGATCAACCGAATCTAAGTACAACCTTCACCGATTCCAGTTACACCGGCGGCGGTCGGACCGTCCATACCTTTACCGCTCGCGGCACGGCCAAGATCAGCACATCTTATCAGAAATTCGGCAACGGCTGCGGCTTGTTTAACGGCACAGCAGATTATATCGACGCACCGGACTCCGCCGATTTTTATTTAGGCGCTGATCCTTTTACGCTGGATTTTCAAATAAGATTTACCAGCGTCGCTGGCAATCAGGGTCTATGTGGTCAGTATCAGGATGCAAATAATTACTGGCTGTTAGAATTCAGGGCACCATCCACATGGAATCTGCGTGTTAAAGACGCAGGAGCAGCCACAACATTGACTTTTTCCATGACGCCGGTCATTAATACTTATTATCATTTTTGCCTGCAAACTATCGCGACATTAAACAAGACGGTTATTTACATCAATGGCGTGGCTAAAGTGCCCGCCAGTTCATGGATAACCTTTCCGGATATTACCGGCACGTTAGAAATAGGACGCATCCGCGATGGCAGCGTTACTTATTATTTCAATGGCCGGATTGACGGCTTTCGTTTATCCCCCGGTACTACGCGCTGGCCATCACCTACCACTTTTACTCCGCCCACTACCGCAGGGCGCACAACCGGCCAGATATGGGCGGTATTTACCACACGCCCAATCCAGGCAATGAAATATTATTTAAGCAACATTAACAGCGTCGCCGGTGCAACGATATCCGCACTGTGCTGGGACGGAGTCAATTATATCACCGTGGACATTACCGACGGTACAGCGGGGATGAGAACAAACGGTGGAGTTATTTCCTTTGCATCAACAGTTGGTATTGCCGCACCCAAACTATTAGATGGCAGTTATTATTATGTCTATCAGCTGGCTATGAGTGATGGCGAGGCGGAAGTTTACCGAATTACCGTGGATGCACCAATTCAACCAGTCCTTGACCTTTGGGATGGAGTCTTACGCCCGGCAATACAATGCCGGTATTATCATGGCAGTGTCTGGATTGACGCAACCATGAACGTGATTGAAGAAACAGCCGCTGGTGTTACCGGCGATGCCGCTTATGTCGCGGACGTTAGCGCACTGACCTCGTCGGAATATATTGATCTGGCCACATCCGAAAAAGCCTGCGCGTTTAAAATTACCATGTATGAGCGCGAAACAGGCAAAGTCAACACCAATACTGTCACCTTGACCCCGTATTACTGGAATGGCGCCGCTTATGTCGCGCCACAGGGACAAGTTGACGGTACTTCGGCCAGCAGTAAGACACTGGCGCAATCCGGCTATATAACATGGACGCCGCCTGCCATCGGTAGTGAATTTGAGAAAACGGAACGCGGGGAAACTTTCTGGCGCTACCGCCTCATCCCCAGCGCTACGCTATCCGCCGCAGTCTGGATCGATAAAATTGAAGTCGTTAGCGCGCCGCAGTTAGAAAACCGTGGCTATAAGTTCCCCTTTATGTTTCAAAACCGGGCGATGCTTTGTAACCTGCAATCAACCGCCGAAGGCAATCGCGTGGATTTCGCCCTGACCAATTCTACCGAAGGCTGGAATGGATCGGAATCCAGTTCCGGCAATGGCAAATCCGCCCTTTATATCGGCGGCCCGGAAGAATTAATCTGCGCTTGCGAAATATATAATCGTTTGAATTCCTCCATCTATACATTCGGCCTTTTCTTTAAGGCTTATCACTCTTATATACTTAATGGTTATGATTTTGACACCTATAAAGATTACCCACTATCGGCCAAAATAGGCTGCCCTGCCCCACTGACGCTCGATACCTACCAGGTGTTTACATCTAAGGAACAACAAAGTTCGCGGAGCATTGCCGTCTGGCTTTCTTTCCAAGGGCCGTATATGTTTGACGCCGGTGGCCTGACGCCCATCCCTGGCATCGAATGTTACTTTGATAAAACGGATGATCGTTGCATTAACTTTGCCGCCATCGAAACGGCACGC
>Ga0247842_10004274_pt1 | contig 18101 bp, 17 predicted proteins | sample LaCruzMarch2015__3_FD_192411 | JGI IMG/M metagenome (GOLD analysis project Ga0247842, IMG submission 192411) | Freshwater microbial communities from meromictic Lake La Cruz, Castile-La Mancha, Spain - LaCruzMarch2015_19m | ecosystem: Environmental > Aquatic > Freshwater > Lake | place: Spain...
AAGCCGCCGCCTCTGTTCTCGCGCTGATGGGCCCAGTTCAAACACACCAAAGCCGGCGTCACACCCGCTTCCTTCGCAATAGCCTGGATCACCGGGTCAAGCATGTCGGCACGGTGCTCCTTGAACGTGTCGCGGCCAGGTCGTTTCGGCGATCCAAGTGACATGTATCCGCTGCATACAACGCCACCCGCCTCAAATCCGCGGCGCAACGCGGTCTGCTGGAAAAGCGGGTGCATCTCCATCTGGTTCACCACGGGGCGTTCATCACCAGCAGTATGCCTGAGAAGCAGCTTCATGGTCGCTGATGTGTGATTGGAGGTTCCGATGTCGACAATCTTGCCGGCCTTCTTCAACTTGACGATCTCGCCCCAGGTCTCCATGAATGCCTCGTGAATGTACGGCACCGCATTGGGGTTTCGATGGTCGCCGACACAACCCGGCGTATGCACATTGGGCCATGGCCAGTGGTTCAGATACAAGTCCAGCTTCTCAACTCCGAGCGCCTTTAACGTGGCATCCAGCGCCGACGCGACGTCTCCCGGGGCCATATGCCCGTTCCAGAGTTTGCCGGTAATGAACAGGTCGCCTGCTGAGGCAATATACCCCTTCCTGACGGCTTCCCGGATCGCCTCGCCCACCACGGCCTCGTTCTCATATGCGCGCGCCGTGTCAATATGACGCCAGCCCAGCCGTATCGCCTCAACCGTGGCATCTTTCATGTATGCCTGCGCCCAGTCGGAATGAAACGTGCCGAAGGCGGCGGCGGGCATCATCGCACCGCCTGGCAACCTGATCCGGTGGACGGATTCCGGTGCGATGCCCTTCACTGCCCTGTCGAAGCATACCTGTTCCATCATAGAACTCCCAACGGTCATTATTTGACTCCTGTATGTTCACGCAACATCGATCAGGACCTTCAGCGTCTGGTCACGTTGTTCTTCAATGAACCGGTACGCCTCCGGGTACTGTTCGAATGGAAAATGCCTCGTGACCAGCGGTTCGGTCCTGATTGCGTCAGAGGCGATCCAACTGACGGCCTGCTCGTAATCTTCGTGCTTGTACATAAGCGTTCCGATCAGTCGAAGTTCGCGGTCGCCGACAATAGACATGTCAACGCGGGGTCGCTCGCCGAATACACCAAGCACAACTATATCGCCGCCCTTCTGGATATGCTGCACTGCATCATCCAAGGCGCCTTCGGCGCCAACAGCTTCGAACGCCACGTCGAACCCGTCCGCCCCGAACGCATCGCGTGCCGCCTCTGACAGTTTCTGCTGCTGCAGATGGCACACCGCATCCACCCCGCAGGCCTGTGCCTTCCGCAGGCGAAACTCGCTTAAGTCGGTGATCAGCACCTTTCGAGCGCCCCGGCAACGGGCCGCCTGGGCCACTAGATTTCCTATGGTACCGGCGCCGAGTACAACCACATTGCGCCCGGCGAGATCAGGGCCGCGAGCGGTCGAATGGGCAGCCACGGCAGCCGGTTCCACAAGCGCCCCCTGCTCATCGCTCATGCCTTCAGCCAGCCGCACGATGCGATCCACATCCACAACAAACAGATCCTGAGCGCAACCAGGCGCCTGGAAGCCCTGCACTTTGAGGTGATCACATATATTGTAGTCTCCACGCAGGCACGGCCGGCACTTACCACACACTAGCTGCGGCCTCGCGGTAACCCTCATGCCCGGCTTCATGCCGGTAACGCCATGACCCACCGATTCGATAATGGCACTGTACTCGTGCCCCTGGACCACCGGGTAGGACGTAAATGGATGCTTGCCGTGAAACACATGGATATCCGAGCCGCACACGCCGATGCGCCGGATGCGAAGAAGCGCCTGCCCCGCCCCTGGTACCGGCTCAGGCGCACTGCGGAATTCTATCGTCCCTGGCCTGGTCATGACAGCTTGTCGCATATCGTATTCTCCGTCCTTCGGTTCTGCCTGATCTCGGTATGGCACCCCATTATGCCGGAAACGGGACAAGCGCGATACAACCCTTTTGCGGCTGTTTAAGTTTCATTTTGCGACAGGGTTTTCTCTTGCGGCCTGAGTCCAGAAACGAATAGGATGGGCGCAACATGACCACAAAACGAACGGTCCTGCTGGCGTTGACCAGCACCCACCATGGCTTCCTGCGGGGCGTCACACGCTATGCCCGCGAGCACCGCTGGCACATTGTCGCCGACATGATCTACACGGCTAAAATCCCCGTCGGCTGGCGTGGCGACGGAATCATCTCCTTCATCGGTTACCGGGACGACCTTGCGGAATTCATCCTCGCGTCGGGCTTGCCGACCGTTGAGATTTCGATGGTGCGAAACGATATCCAACTGCCGCGGGTCGAGGGTGACAATGACCTCATCGGCCGCCTCGGAGCGGATCATTTCATGGAGCGCGGTTTCCGGAACTTCGCATGGGCACCCATGATAGATGATGTGATAAACGCCGAACGATATCGCGGCTTTGCCAACCGGCTTGCGAAATACGGTTTCTCCTGCCACCTGCTTCCGCCCGCCGATACACGCAACAGTGATCCGGCCATGCACGACTGGATCGCCCGCCGCAAGGCGCTGGTACGCGAACTCAAGCGCCTGCCTAAACCGCTTGCGGTTCTTGGCTACAACGATTGCGTGGCGGCAGACATCATCGATGCATGCGACGACGCCGGTCTGCTTGTGCCGGAAGCCGTGGCCGTGCTTGGCGTGGATAATGACGCGCTGATCTGCGAGTGCATCCCGGTACCGCTCTCCAGCGTCTGCCATGACCTCGAAGGCATGGCTTACCGGGCAGCAGCTCTTCTCGACCGGTTGATGTCGGGACAAAAGGCGCCGAAGAGAGTCATCCGCGTGCCGCCAAAAGGGCTCGTGACGAGGCGAAGCACCGACATTCTCGCCGTCGAAAGCCTGCAGGTGGCACGGGCGCTGCGATTCATTCGCGACCACTATGCCAACGCGCTGCTGAGCGTGAACGACGTGGTTGCCGCCACGAGCAGCTCACGCCGCCAGTTGGAAAAGGCTTTTCGCAGGGAACTGAAGCGGACCATCAACGACGAAGTTGTACGTGTGCGCATGAATAGAGTCAAGGATCTGCTCGCCAACTCGGAAATGAAGGTGGTGGACATAGCCCCGGCGTGTGGCTTTTCGCGACCGAATCATCTCTTTCGCAGCTTCCGCAAACTGACCGGTCTGAGCCCCAAAGGCTACCGGGATCGACAACTGAGCGCTCACAAGAGACAGCAAGGGATGGCAAGAGCCTGACAGATCGTGTTATCTCTATTCCCCTACAGCCGCCTTCTTTGCGTCAGCAGCCGCCGCGCATTCGGCACACATTACGCCTGCAGATTCGCAGGCCGGGCAACCTTCTGTCATCGCACCGGGCTTCTTCTTCCCGCCTGGCGCCTTCCTGCCTGCCGCATCCTTTTTCCCGCCTGCAGGCTTCTTTACGCCGGGCGCTTTCTTCCGGACCGGCTTATTTCCGGCAGCATCAAGATTGTCCTTGGGATCACTTAGTTCCGGCTCAGGCGGTGTTACCCACGTATGACCGGCCGGACCATTGTCGATCACCGGGAACGCCGACAACCGCAACCGCGCGGCGCCCATCGGGATCAAGGTTATGTCTTCAACAGGTTCATCTGATTTAACAGGGCTCTCCGCGATAAGCCCTACCAGATCAGTTTCGTCTGTTTGCCAGCCCGGAATTCTGCGCCCTTTTGCTTTGATTTCAATCGGCGCTTCCGTGCTGCCCCATGCATTGTTGTCTGAAGGCCAGTCCTTCTTCGTCACTTTCATCGACTCATCAAGCCTTCCCTTATCAAGCACCAACCCGTAGTTCCACGGTGTTGTCGGATAGATCTCAAAGGCGGGCCAGGCTTCCAGCACATCTTTCGACAAATCCCGGCGCCAGGCGTCAGGAAGGTATGTCTTTGATATCGCGATGGATCCATCGATAGGCACATATTTCTCGGAAATCTTCAGGGAATAAGTGAGCGGCCCGCGGTCGATTGAAACACTGTTTGCATTTCTGGCCCAAGTTCTTACGCTCAGCTCCATTGGCAGTTTGATTTTGACAATATCGCCATTCTTCCACGCTCGCTCGATACGGAGAAAGGACTGCGGCTTCGCCTGCACTTTGACCTGCTGGCCGTTAATACTGAGTTCGGCCTTGCTGCACCAGACAGGGACCCGGAGATAGAGTGGAAAACTCGCCGGCTTTGGAAGCGAAACAGAAAGCGCTATATTTTCGTCGAACGGATAGTGCGTGGTTTCGGTAATGCTCACCTCGGTACCGTCGCCAACTTTCGCTGTTGCCTTCGAGTCGGAGTAGAATACGAGCGCCAGACCGTTGTCGGGTGTCGCCATCCACAGATGTTCCGCGTAGTAGGGCCAGCCCTGCCCCATATTGAGCTGGCAGCAGCGGTGCGCATGCGGATTCATCTGGTACTTGGCGCCCTTATCCTGAATCTTTGGACTCTTGTTCTTGCTGTTGGAAATGATCAGGTTGGGCGCGGTCAGATAACGAAGCCCCCTGAAGTCAGGCGTCGTTACGACCGGAAGCGAGTTGAACGTGACATCTTCGCAGCGATCCGCCCATTTAAGATCCCCGTCGATCTTCAGGATCTCTTCACAGGAATGCATCATTTCTGCAATTCCACATGTTTCGACGGCCTGACGCGCAGTGACAAAACCCGGCCGGCAACCTTCGTCGCCGCCGAACATTCCGCCCGGCACCTGACCGTACATTCCCCATACCGTCTGGTAGTTACGCTCCGGGGCCGTCAGGTGCAGTGGATTCTTTGACTGCAGATAGTAGGTAGGCGTCCCGCGTAAGGCCTGTGCGATATTCACGTTATGCCAATTCTGCACACCTTCTGTCCAGTTGGCTGTTTTCGTGAAGATCTTATTCGCAAGGTCCAGAAGCTTCTTATCCCCTGTACGGTTATACAGCCAATAGACACTGGCGAGATTGTCGCCACCACGCTGCTGTTGCCACAGCGGCGGAAAGAAATCCTCGTCAGGAACAGCGAGCTGCCAGGCGAAGTACTTGGTCATCAGGCGGATAACACGTTCATCACCTGAGTACTCATAGTACGCCTGGAGCGCGTTCAACATGGGCATGTTGGGCCACAAATCCGGTTTGCCGGTGCTGTGCACACGCGGGGATGCGATATTGGCCCTTGGCCCGAACCAGCCATCCTCCCTCTGCGTTCCAATGACACCATTGATCCATACTTTGGCCTCAGCGATCATCTTCTGATCGCCCAACACGTAGGCTAGATCTCCATAGCCTTTCAGCCAATACGGCGCTTCCTCCCAGAACTTTTCGCCAACACCTTCAGGATTGAGCCATGGACTGCCTTCCTTGATCAAAAACCGGCTTAACTCCGGAAGATGCCCGAAGAATCCATTTGCTTCCAGTTCAAGCTGTTTGCGCAGCCATCCTTGCGGCTTGATCGAACCAATCGGTAACTTTACAAGCGGGCTCTGAAGGAGGGGCTCCCTATTGCCCACGTAGAATTTGTTCTTCTGGCCCGTATCGGGCCGCGCCACTGTATCAATGGTTTCCGCTGCGGCCAGACCATAAGCGCCCAAAACGCAGACAATCACACCCGAAACAATCGCGACTTTTCGATTCCAGCTCATCGCATATCCTCCGTGATCGCTCTTTGCCAGTAAGACCCTGTTCACCCACGCTACATACAATCCGGGAGTGACGGCTCCTGGATGAGTCTATCACCCGTACTTCACGAGTTCGTTAAGACCTGCATTGATGTCGTACTTTGGTGCATATCCGAGCACAGTCTTCGCCCTGCTGATATCTGCATAAGAATGCCGGATATCACCGGCGCGGGCGTCTTTGAATACCGGTTTCACCTCTTTGCCATACTGCCTGGCAACGGCTTCCAGCAGCTGAACCAGAGTAGTGGTGGAGCCGGTGGCAATGTTATAGACATCGCCCTTACCCGCATTCGGTGAATGCATGGCAAGCATGTTACCCTGGACAATATCTTTCACAAACACGAAATCACGGGTCTGTTGTCCGTCACCGAATATCATGGGCGTAGCGCCGCTCTTGACCACATCATTGAACTTGGAAATCACACCGGAATACATCGACGATGGGTCCTGGCGCGGTCCATAGACATTGAAATAACGGAGACAGGTGGTTTCAATACCGTAAAGTTTATGAAAAATGGACATGTAATATTCGTCACAGATTTTGGCCAGTGCATAGGGGCTTTCAGGCAGCGGAGTCATATCCTCACGCTTTGGAAGCCTCGGGTCGTTGCCGTAGTTGGCGGCAGAACTTGCCATAACCACCCGCTTAACCCCGTTTGCACGGGCAGCCAGCAGTACATTCATGGTGCCGGTGATATTCACATCGTTATTGACCACAGGCTGCTCGACAGACTCAAAGACGGATACAAGAGCCGCTTCATGGAAAACATAATCCACCCTTTTGCAGGAGCGGATAAGGCTATCCAAGTCACGCACGTCCGCCTTCACAAACTCCACTTTGTCACGGAGATGTGCAATGTTCTTCAGATAGCCGGAAGAGAGATTGTCGTAGGCAATTACTTTGTGGCCTTCAGCTACCAGTGCTTCTGCAATGTGACTGCCAATGAACCCGCAGCCGCCGGTAATTAAGTATGTCATGAGTATTTTCTCACAATCTCTTCCATTTCTCCCATCTGCCGTTCCATCTCAGAGACCATTTTGAACTGAGTGCGGCAGCGATCAAGGTTGTGATTCTCACGTTTTATCTTAAAATACACATCTCCGGAAAGATAGTCCGTAAGAAAGCGGATTCCGCATTCAAAGGTCAGTAGTTTTCCGGAAAACGCGAGATTTTCCTTCTCGAGTGGAATGAGAAAATCGCGGGCGGCATCGAGATACCCATTGGTAAGTTTATCGAACATCCTGATATCCATGCGAACCTTGGAAAGGTCGGTTTCATCTTCGGGCGCAGTAGAGGTTCCAATGCGGACTGAGTCGCCGAAGTCATACATGGGAACACCTGGCATGAGGGTATCCAGGTCGATAACGCAGATGCCCTTCCCTGTGATGTCATCGAGCATGACATTGTTCAGTTTGGTATCATTGTGTGTGGCGCGTTCAGGGATTTTACCGGCAGCCAGCAGGTCAACAATTCTGGAGGCATCCGCCTCTCTCTGCAGTACAAAGTTCACTTCGCTTTTGACTGAAGCAGCTCTGCCTTTAACATCCTTTTTCAGAGCTTCGAGGAAGACGCCAAAACGGCTTTTGGTGTGGTGAAACTTTGCAATTGTTTCGTTGAGCCGGCCGCCCGGCATATCCGCGAGCTGTTTCTGAAAGTTTCCAAAGGAATACGAGGCTTGGTAGACCTGGTCCAGATTTTCAACCTGATCGTATGTTCTAGCACCCTCAATGAATACATACATACGGTAGAAATTGCCGTCCTGTGTGACAAAAAGCGTTTTGCCCTCTTTTGTCGGGATGACAGTCAATGTTTCACGAAGCGGATTCCCCCCGGCATCTTTGATCTTGGAGCCAATATGCGAGGTAACCCTGGAAACATTTTCCATCAGGCCGACTGGATCTTTGAAAACAAAATGGTTGATCCTCTGGAGAATATACCTGGTTCTTCCCTGCCGGGTGTTGAACCAGGTGCAGTAAGTATCATTGATATGGCCGGAGCCGTATGGAGCGCCTTCGAGGAAGGTTCCGTCTATGGCAAACTGTGATGCAATGTCCTTGAGTTCCATGAGTTGCCTTTGTGGTTTCACGTTTGAGACCAGAGTTTCGCGGGATAAACAAGTTTGGCTACGAGGTCGCGGATGGCGGCCTGGACTATCGGTTTGTCTTCCTTGTAGGTGACACCGAACCATTTTTCCTGAGTACTGAGAACCCGGACAGTGGCTTTGTTTTGCTTCACCAGAGTACCCACTATTTCAGGAATGAAGAACTCGGATTTAGGATTGTCCGCGGATGTTTTCAGAAAAGCCGGAAAAAGGCTTTCGAGTTCCGCATAGAGACTTGGGGTGAATCCCCACATGTTCATTGAGACCAGACTTTCGGCTGAAACCGGAGTCCAGACACCATTTTCCTCGAATCTTACACCATCTGGGAAAGGCTGAATCTTGGTTCGCTCGTGAATGTCCTTCAGATAACCGCCTGCAGTGGCCTCACAGACACCGCGGGCAACGCTGCCATTCTCGGACAGGGTATTTTTCAGGATATAACCCATGAGGCTGTAATCGTATTTTCCGTTCTTGTCTGCAGCGTTGGTCAGGTATCTCGCAATTCCGGCAAATGCATCAGGGCCGTAGAAATCGTCTGCATTAATGACAGCAAATGGTTCTTTGACCACATCTTTGGTCATGAGAATGGCGTGACCGGTTCCCCAGGGTTTTTCCCGGCTGGCTGGAACGGAGAATCCCGCAGGCAGTTTGTCGAGTTCCTGAAATACATAAGCAGTATTAATGGCCTTTTCAATGTTGCGTCCGACAGTTTCGCGGAACGCCTTTTCGATCTGTTTCCGGATGATGAAAACAACCTTGCCGAAACCTGCTTTCCTGGCATCGAAAACAGAATAGTCGATGATGATTTCGTTATTGGGTCCGATGGGGTCAATCTGCTTGATGCCGCCGTAACGGCTACCCATACCGGCTGCCATTACGACAAGGGTCGGTTTCGACATTGAACACTCCTCAAAATCAGCAAGAAACTGCTCTCCGGCCAGACATCCCCTGCTGGGACCGCCGCTTGCATGGTGGGAAGGTGTCAGAAATGTGGTGGAAACGCAAGCGCAACGGTGGCGCCCTTGGACGTAACGATTCAGTTGCGATCAAGCCGACCCTCACCCTAACCCGCTCCCTCCGGGAGAGGGAACTACTTTCTTCCTGATTGTAGTGGCTCACCATTTGGTGAGCGCATCGCGCGTCCCTCTTCTACCCTCTCCCGGTACGCCGGGAGAGGGCCAGGGTGAGGGTCCCGTGTGGCCTCATCTGAATCGTTCTGTCTTAGGGTGTCTGATGGCAAAGCCAATGACCGTTGAAGAACTCCGGGCGGGATTTACCGTAACGCCCGGCGAAATGCGGCTTCTCTTCGGAATCGGCATTGACACCCGCCCGCGGTTGGCCGGTGTCCCTCATCTCAAGCGCATCCACGGATTACGCGAAGAGCCCAGGCTACCTCGTCATGCGATAAATACAATAACCATGTTCACGCGCCAGAAGGTCCACAGTCCGGAATCGTCGTTTGCCCTGGGCGGCATAGTCCAGAAATTGGTTGGCTACCACATAGGCCGAGCCGCCAATCCTGAGCCGAGGCAGGATGGAGTCCAGGATTCTACCAGGAAATGAATAATCGGTCACACTGCCGCAGTGAAAAGGAGGGTTCGTTAGAACTATATCGAAATCAGCTTCGATGCCTTCCGTAAGGTTTGTGCATAGGGTCTTTCCAGGGACCTTTTGAATTTGGAAGTTCAGGTCCGTGCAGGCCGTAGCCACGACATTGACATCCACAGCAAGAACAGACTTGGCGCCGAACTTGAAAGCGGACAGCGAGAGAACACCGCTGCCGCAGCCCAGATCCATTACATCCCTCCCCCTGCAATCGGGAAAGAATTTCGCCATGACCGCAGTGCCTGCATCGGTGGCCCGGTAGGAGAATATTCCGGGCTTGCTGACGTAGTTGAGCTTTCCGAAGCCTGGAAGTTCGATCTCCAGCGGAACGGTTTCAAAGTAGTGAGGGTCCTCCACAGATAAGACCGGCATATCCGATTTCTTGACAAAGTGAAATAGCCGGCAGGATGCCTTGATACGGACTAGAGCCATATTTCCGAAATGCGCTTCAGCCCTTTTTGCGAAGCTCTTTATGCCTTCCTGATTGTGTCCGGCCACCCAGAAGCTTCCTCCCATGCGCAGCAGCCGGAACGCTTCAATAAGCGCGCTATTTGCAAATGCCACTCCACGATGCAGACGGAAAATGATCACGTCGCAGGAATTTACTTCCAGACCCGGCGCGGAACCAGCACGTGGTATATCTCCGAGAAGGCAGCATACCCTGGCTTGTCCCTGTCGAGACAGCAAAGCTTTGGAGATAACGTGATTTCGATAGAGGCTATTTTGCGATGTTGTCTCCCTGAACGCCGGCGCGAAATGCGCAGCCAGTGATCCACACCCTCCCTCAATGAGAAGAAGCCTGTCTCCACGCTCAACGGGCGCATCCAGCAACAATCGGGCCGCCGAATCGTGTTCAGGATCGGCGGTTAAACCGTCTTTCTTTCCATGCGCAGGCTCCAAATTACCGGACATATTCTATATTCCTTTGGGGAAACCCAGCGCAGCGAGATCCTGAGCATCCAGAATTCGCCACTCGCCCACGCCAAGGGTTTCATCCAGCCGCAATGAACCTATCGCTATCCTGTGAATGCACTCAACCCGGTTTCCCACTGCCGCAAACATCCGCTTGACCTGGTGGTATTTCCCCTCTTCGATAGTCATGTCGCACACTCTATCTCCCAGGACCACAACCTTTGCCGGCAAGGTTACGCAGTCCTCATTTCGCAACTCCACCCCGCTCTCCAGCCTCGCCTTCTGCTCCTGAGTTATCGGGTGTTTGGTACCAACCCTATAGGTCTTGGGGACATGACGTCTGGGCGAGGTTAAGAAATGGTTAAACTGCCCGGAATCGGATAACAGCAACAAGCCCGTGGTGTCGGCATCCAGCCGTCCTACGATCTCCAGCCCGCGTTTCAGAAAAGGCTCAGGAAAGAAAGCAAACACACTCTTGTGGTGAGAAGAAGAATGACTGCATTCAGTATCCGTCGGTTTGTTGAATGCAATGTGGAGCTGTTCACGATAGGGCACGGCAATTCCGCTGATACGAAGATGAAGATCCGACAGTGTTATGAGTTCATCGGGCGCTTCCCCTTTTCTCCATCGGATTTCACCGCGCTCCAGTGTTCCGACCTCCACCAGGCCCGCCCGGATCATCCTCACACATTCCTTCCTTGTCCCAAAGCCCTGCCCGACAAGGATGGCCGCCAGTTTTATGGATGTTTTCATTTCTCTGGACTGTCATTAGATACAAACGGGGAACGCTTCCAATGGGCAATTCTCCCAAATCGCCAGTTGCTCAACAAGCGACCCGGCGAGCTTCCATCCTGCATAAGGTAGATTCTGCCAATCCTCAACAAAATCATTCCCAATCCTGCTCATCCCGTCAAAACCAGTCTCTTCTCTTCCTCATCGCGCAAGATCGTACCGCTCATGCAATATTCAGGTTAGGTAAGGCAGGGACGGCTTCTGAATTACATCATAAGACGGTATCTGGAGAACTGCATAAGCAAATCAAGCGGTTGATGGATCTCGGCTTGATCGAAATGACCATTTCAGACAAGCCGAACAGTCGCATTCAGAAATATCGTCTCACCGCCCACGGCAGATCGTTGCTTGCGAAGTGACGCGTGACCCGCGGTCAAGGTTCTTCTCTTGCATGGCGGTTCCTCTCTGTTAACGGCGAAGCCATGCAGCGTGTTTTGACAACTTGTTGTCCAAACTCTGGTTCAGTGGTGCCTCTCTATGCATGGCGGTGTGAAGCAGAGTTCCGCTGCGCGGAACACGCTTCACACCAGCCATGAACCGTGTTTCGAGTCTCCGACTCGAAACTCTGGTTCATGGCGCGCCTGGCAGGACTCGAACCTGCAACCTTCTGATCCGAAGTCAGAAGCTCTGTCCAATTGAGCTACAGGCGCACGGGAACGCGGATAATCGCCGCAGATCACTGGAAAAGTCAAGCCGAGCGAAGAAAAGAGTTACGGTCCATCTCTGCAATGCTTTGCTACCGCCATTGCCTTCCGTTCAAACTCTCCGGAGTGGACTTAACGGAAGGCAACAAAGGAAACGAAGGAAAAAGAGACTGAGACTTTCGCACCGAGGGAAGAAAGAATGGGGAGTCCTCCTCTTGGATGAGGAAGCTCGGCTGGGAAAGAGCGACCTTTCTAAAGGCCGGCCACAAGGACATCTCCACCGCCTGCCGTTACTACGCCACCCTCACCCAACCAGCCAATGCCGCTGTCTGTCGTCCCAAACACTGCGCAACGCAACTCCATCGGTGCCGCTTTTGCAAAGAACAGCGGCGCGGCGTTCAGCAGCTTCCCGTCTTTGATCAAGCCAAGCTTTTCGAGGGCATTAACAGGAGTGTCCCAAGTGAGACCGGCGCGCTCAACAAAACGCTTCAGCTTTCCCGCATCGAGGTCAGCAGTAGGTGTCCGGCAAGGCTCGTTGTCCCAACGAAGCCGGTCACTGTGCTTCGCAAGAATTAACTTTTCCACTTCTTTGGCGCTCAATTGCCTGTCTTCATCGGCAACGCGCATATAGGCGCGACCATAAGCATAGTACGGCGTTTCCTGCCCCTCAAAGGCAACCTTTATGCAGACGAGACCGTCGATTGTCTCGGCGGTGATGTGCGGATAGATCTTTGGTTCGATATGAGCCGTAATGGCCTGCGACACGTCGCGCAATGTCTTGTCCGTTGCGTCCAGGCCAACCGCTTTGCCGTCATTTCGGACACCAAACCACAGCTCGCCCCGTCCGTGCTTGTTGAGAATGGCCGAAATCGAAACAAGCCCGGCCTTGAGTTCCGCCAGGCCTTTCTTCAGCTCTTTGGTTTCAGACTCTTTCGCAATTGTCATGGCATTACACCTCACCGCAACTCTTCAAACCTTTACAGCACTGTACCTTTGCCTGAAGTAGAATCAAGAATGAAACCTTTGCGTGAAGCCTTTGCGCTCTTGGTATCTTGGCGCGAGATCCTTCTTGCGCCGGCATTCTCGATCGTCCAGGACAGGGAATGCTTCAACGGGGGAAACGTTTCGCGCCAAGACGCGAAGACGCAAAGGATAAAGCTTCCTTAAGCACCGGAATCTCTGATTCGACCCGCGTCATCATGGACGAGGTCTTCTTGCGACATGACGCAAGCATCCGGCGGGCGTCCTCCTCCATCGAGAATGCCGTCACGGGGAATATCCTCCAATAGAGACTTCGCAGCCAGGCGCACTCGCTCATCGGTGGAAGCAGAGAGACTCAGGAACAGAGAAAGCCGGTCCACCATGCCGTCCTCACCCACAAGCCCGGGATTATAGCGCCAGCATTCGACCCGGGTGGTTGCCTCTTCTTGATGATCCACTTCTTGAATAGACCGGGAATCAACAAGCGTTTTCCATGCGTTCTGATGACAAGCGTAGGTTGGGAGAGGATCATCTTCCAACATGCTTCGCCTTGACAGGGCGGTGAGACCGGCCACTGGCAGCACTAGCGGCTTTTGTTGAACTTTGGCCCAACGGGTGCATCTGACAGGCGATCGCAGGAAAGGCAGGGCGGTTTCCCACAGGGCACGGTTTTGATGGAGGAACCGTAGACCGCGCGGCTTGGCTCCGTCCTCACGCACGCACAGCTTATCAGCAACCAGTTCGTCGCGAACCTTGGTCATGGTCATGGCAGAATAGCCAAGCCATTCAGCCCACTGATTCAGCAGAGATCCATCAGCCTGAGGGCGCAGGATTTGAAACAAAACCGCACTCTGGGCAGCGGCAGAGAGCTTCTTGAGCATGGTCGCGCGTTGGAATTGCTCGCACAGGCTTGCAAAAGGCGGACAGAAGAATTGAAGTCCGGGCACGATAAAGGGCAGGCCCAGATGGACAAAGCGATTGCGGCGGTAGACATCCAACGCCGGATATACAAAGACCACCGGGCACTTGAACTGGTCCACCAGAATACGGTGCCTGGCCCCAAGATCGGTTGCGGTCGGTGCTTCTCTATCGGACTCCGCGCACGCAAGGATGAGCATCTGGTCAAGCCACCGCCATTCAAAGTAGCGGTAGTCGGCAGTCAGGAAGACAGGGATACCGGCCAACCGAACTGCGGGCAGTTGTCGCAGATTTACTGGATTCCCGACAATCTTCTCCAAGTATTCGACCAATTGATTTGCTTTCATGTCGCAATATTAAATCATATTCTTGATACTACATCAACATGCTTTATTATCTATTCTTCTGTGTATTATTCTGTCCATCAGAAGAACGGGTTCAACTACCTCGTACCAGTCCGCTCCCTCAGCCCGACCTATTCATAAACTTGCTGGAGTTCATGAATAGGTCAGGCTGACAAGATCTTAAGCCAGCCGATGGATCCGGACCTGATGTTCATGGAACAATTCGATGAATGGGCCAAGGCGGACCCGGACGGAGTGGTCAAGGAATGGCTGGCATCAAAAGTCTACACGAACACTGAATTGATGAGCGAACTTGATCCAATGTCCGTCATGCTGGCAGAACACACGCTACGACAGCAGCACGAAGCCGCGGCGACCAAGAAAGCAGTGAGATCACAGCATGCAACATCATAATCCACCACAGCGACGGTGGCCGGCCCCGTCATCACTCGCGAGCAAGCCGCACAAATCGCCCTGAAACCAGGCAAAAGACCATGTCATCCCGCAGAGATTCTGCCTGATTCGGCATGAGCATTCCAAGGCATGCAAACCGGCATTCACAAATAGCTTGCGCCCTCGTCAAGAATAGCACATAATGTGTTTACACATTATGTGCTACCGTATACGCAAGATGCACAGTGTAATCTCCATAGATTTCAACGATCACACTTTTCAAAATACCGATCACTTTGAACTTGCAGACCTGACGCCACTAATGATAATATGTGTTTACGCATATTATCATTGTAGAAGGTCACTCTCATGACAGGACTTACGGCCACCCATAAACGGGAACTTGCGGAAATATTATCTCTTCCGGCAAGGTATCATGAACTGAAACCGGCACTGTTGGCTTACATGTCCCAAACTCGCTACAAGATATTATCATCCTTCGAGAGGGCGATGGAGGCTGAGCACCTTCTCAATCGATTGGATTTGTCTTCGCAGATTGGAAGAACTACACCACTGTATTCTTCAACTGCGCCGGCCACTTGGAATCCGTATCAAGTTGCACAGGCACTATTCCCAGGCGGTTACTTCTGTAACCTGACTTCAGTTTACCACCACGGATTGACGGACCAGGTTCCTTCGAACATATACGTCGGAGTCGAGGCGACAAGAAGCAAAGATCAGATGCGAGGAGGCAAAGTGCTTCTCTCAGACCACGCAATTTTCAGAGCTTTTGCTATCCCCCATCGAATCAGCAAACATACCTACCGGTTCCGTGGACATGAGATCACGATCACGGAGCAAGTCAGTCGCAAGGGCGCCGGAGTCGAGACTGTGCAAGATAGTGGTCGGCCATGTCCTAGAGGAGCTCGCGTGACTTGCCTGGAGAGAGTACTGATTGAGGCAGTGGTTCATCCGCAGTACAATGGTGGACTCAGTACGGTCATTGAAATACTCAGAGCCGGAATTCCGCAAGCAAACCAGCGGCGGTTTCTTGATCTCTACGACAAACTCGCCTATGTATATCCTTATTGGCAAGCAATAGGATTCTTGTGCGAGAGAATTGGGTTCACCACCATGGCAAACGCCATATCAAGAAGGTTCACATTCAAAAACAAATTCTACTTGGATCATTTCGCCAAAACGTCGTGGGAGTTTGATCGTGCGTGGCAAATCCACTACCCCAAGGGAATCATATGAGGATTGAAGATGTGATTGATGAGAGCATCTTGGCAATCTTCAAGGATCCTATCCTATCAAAGCAGATGGTTTTGAAAGGTGGCAGCGCGATTAGAATGCTCGACCGTGACCGGAGCAGACTTTCGCTTGACGCTGACTTCTCTATCCAAGGCCATATTCGCGCACGGAAACCGTACTTCTCCATAGTGCTGATTCATACCGGATATAACCACCGTGATTTTCTGGCAGTTACGAGAGAGAAGGCTTTTCTGGCTCCGTTCGCGGCCATGAAATCGTAGAAGCCGCGCAATGTTGCTTGCCGCTTGTTGGGGCACCGCTGAATCCAGTGGATGCCGAGGCTGATAGTAGCCCTGCGTATCATCGCAAGGTTCAACGCCGAGACGGGATTCTGCACACGACTGCGATCTTCACCGGCCGTTACATCCAGCCGCAGATGCAACCCGTTCTCTATGCCCCAGTAGTCGCGATCCGCCGAAAGCATTTGCTCCGATGTCATCCGATTCGCAGGCACGGACGTAAGCAGCCACTCAGTCTCGATTTCTTCCTTTGTCTTTTGGCCGCGGTCAACGAACCTTGTCAGTCGTGCGGCTTGTTCGACATATGGGAAGCAACACGGTTCCGGCTCAGCATCGAACCGCATGAGACAGCGGGCTTCCATCCGGCCTCGATTGAGTTCCACACCCTGAATCGTATCCGTGGCCTGTTGAGGGGGAAAAAGCGTGCTGCAACCCTTTGTAGAGTTGCCGCACGTTGTCGGCAACCGTAGGTTGGTTGCCTTTGGCGGTAAACAGATAATCAGCTCCTCGTTCCTGTACAATGATCTGTGCCGTCTTCGTCTGTGTGTGAAGAGCATCAGCAGTTACCAGCGTGCCTTCGATTGGGGCGCGCTTGAGCAACTCCTGCGTCGCCGGTATCTCGTTTGATCCTTCCTTTACGCGTTCCGAACCAAGCCAGCGTCCGCTTTTAACACTATAAGCACTGACGATTTCGACGCCTTGGCTGCTCAATAACTCCTTCCCGTCAACCGACACCTGATTGTCGTCGGCAGACCGGGGGCCGAGAACTGCCTCTTGCCATGCCAACAAGGCTTTCTCCAACTCCCGGCTGTCTGTATTGCTCAGGAACCTGAAGAATGTGGTTTCTTTGGGTATCATGTACCGGCGGGGATTGCCTCTTCGAGGCAACCCCAGAGCCTTCCACTGTTCATGGCTCATGTTGGCAACAAATGCCGCCAGATCCCGTTGTCCACGATGCACACCGCACAGAGCTGCACACACCACAATAGCAAGCAGACTGGACATGCGGTGTAGCCCGCGTATCTTTCGCCAGTCAGGGACTTTGCTGAACACCTCCACCATTCGACTCAGTTCTTCGACGCTGGCGCAACAGTCTGGTACTTTGCCTGCCTCTATCACCTTCAATGTCTCCGGCAGGTTCTTGCCTCGCAGAATGGTACGCGCCCCAGGCCGCAGTTCCTTTACCCATAGCTGTTTTGGCCTGTCGTGCTCTGTGTAGTAATCCTGCCGGCTACGCCGATAACCCTTGGTCTGCCCAAGCAATGTCCATCCGCTGGCTTTGTAGCAGGTGCCGCGAAACATCTGGCTGTCTACGAAACTTTCCGCTCCAAGGAGTTCGTGTCCATAAGCCCCAAACCAATCGTTGGAAAGCCGCTCCATACACAGTTTCATGACCTTGCTTGCCAAGTTGGGATGGCGCCCTTTCGGAAGTATTAGAAAACGGCTGTTATTGACCCAAAGCGTTAGCCTGCGCTTTTTCTGCTTGAGGCTCCACCCGATCCACTCTTCCCGATCCTTCAGATTGAAAGAGCCGGCGCTCCAGGCAAGCAAAGCCATCCACTCGCCGTGATACTCGGCAACATACCTGAGCTGTTCTCCCACAAGATCGCAGCTGTGGAGGTAATGTTGATCAACGATTAGCTGGTCAAAGCGTTCTCGTTCGGACTTGTCAATCAACCGCACGCTCACGCCGTCCAGCAATGCCTGGTCTTCTGTCGTCAGAATCGGTCTTTTGTGTGTTTTCATGCGGCAAGGCTATAATAGTGCCGCGCAAATGTCCCGCACAATCTTATACCAGCCGCCTCATGAAGAACTTACGCCACATTGGAATCCGCCCTACCAGACAGTCTAAATGTAAAGGGTACCGAAGGGAAATTTGGCGGGTCACCTTTGCCGCACTCATGTCCAACAAGGATCACTGATCCATTTCTTTTCTCAAGGCTTTCAACTTGTCGAAGTCCCTTTCCGCCAACCTTTTGCACGAATATCGGACGAACTCCATTAGGCACCATCGCATAGTCCTTAAGAACTGACAGAAACTGCATACTGGAATTGTCACCATCTGCGTAATCCGGTCAAATCGGCCACCCATTCCGGGATAAATCGGCCACCCTATCGGAGCGAAGCGACGCTGTTGACTTGGCTTGTATGACAGTGGCCGATTTGAGTCAAGAAAAAGG
>Ga0247842_10004275_pt1 | contig 18095 bp, 15 predicted proteins | sample LaCruzMarch2015__3_FD_192411 | JGI IMG/M metagenome (GOLD analysis project Ga0247842, IMG submission 192411) | Freshwater microbial communities from meromictic Lake La Cruz, Castile-La Mancha, Spain - LaCruzMarch2015_19m | ecosystem: Environmental > Aquatic > Freshwater > Lake | place: Spain...
AAAACAGAAAAAGATGGAAATTTTAGGTCATCAATAATTTTTTTTTGGTAAAAAGATTCTTTTTTAAGCCTAATACCTGAAGGGAAAAGATAAGAATATTGTGAGGTATACTCCTTGATCATTTTTCTTTTCAACTGAAAATTGTTCTGATATTCAATAATTTTTTGAAAATATAGGTTTTTTTCAAAAAAAGAATTAACAGATTTATTATTGTAAGGAACATCTTCCCAATAAATAACCTGACTAATTTCTAAACTTTCTCCGATAATTTTGGTTATCAAATGATCAACATGACCACCAACACCCAAAGGAACAAAAAGTGTTGTATTTTTTTTGTTAGACTCAGGTAAATATTTCTTTTCAATAATATTTTTTATTGTTTTTATTAATGACTCATCTTTTTGATTGATCAACCCAGTAAAAACATCAACAGCTTCTTTATATAAGCTTTTCCCCTCTTTATCTTTTCGCCAAGAAGCATCAATGAAACCTAGATTTTCAGGTTTAATTGCCAAAGAAGATAAAGCTTCCAGGTCTTCTTTTCTTCTCATCTCAAAAAAACTTCTACTATCAAGATGTTGACAACTACATTCTTGTAGATAAGTTTTTGCTGCTTCAGGAACTTTCCCTAAAGAAGCTTCAGTAAAAATATTAACAATATTAATCTTATGGCCTTTTTGAGCTAAAGAACTTAAAAAACCACCACAAGATAAAACCGCATCGTCAAGATGAGGAGATAGAAACAAACAATTTCTTTTGATTTCTTTGTTAACCATTAATTATTTCTTGATAAATTAAGTCAGCTGTTTTAAACCAACGATAGTTTTTAGATAATTTTAAACCTTTATTAATAATGTTTTTTCTTTCTCTAGGTGACATCTTAAAATAGTTAATAATTTTTAGGGCAATTTCTTCTGCCTTATCTGTCTTAAGCAACATTCTAGAATCAATCCTCATTTGTAGTTCTTCTAAATTCCCAACTAGAGTAGACAAAACAGGCGTCCCACAAGCAATTGACTCAAGAAAAGCTAAAGAAGCTTGTTCTTTTAAAGAAGGCAAGATTAAAAGATCATTTTTCTTATACAAAATGGCTAATTTATTTTGATTTAAGTTACTTATCAAATTAATATTTCTTTGTTTAGCTTTTTTAATTATCGATTCTTGAAACTGTCTATTAGAAGAATTTTGATAAACAATTGTTAGGGTCAAATTTTCATATTTGCTTTTATTTTTGAGAAGATTAAAGGCTTCAATTAACGAAGTTACACCTTTTGCTTTTTCTAAGCGGCCGACAAAGAGTAAATTCAAGTTATTATTCTTTAATTTCTTCTCCCCTTCACAGTTAAAAATTTTCTCATCAATACCATTAGGAATTATTTTTATTATTTCTCTTTTGATTAAAGGAAAATCATTTAAAAGGTCTTTAACTGAATTTTCAGCTGGAACAAAAATTTTTTTAACTTTTTTATAAAAAACATTGTTTTCTAAATTTATCAAAATCCAATAAAAAGGAAAAATGTAGAACCAGCGACGAAAAAAATTTTTCTCTTTTTCTAGCTCTTTTTTTAGAGTGGAGTGTTTTTGACCATGAAAGTGAAAAAATAAATAAGTTCCCTTCTTAAAAAAGAATGAAGCTAAAAAAAGCGCTATTAAAGAAGAAGAATAAACAGTCTTAAAATTATCTTTATGTTTTAAGCTGATTAGAACTTGCCGATATTTAAGTAATTGCTTTAAAAAAGATTTTAATAACTGCAGTCGTTCATTTTTATCCCAAATGGTCTTTTCAACAAAAACTTCTTTAATTAAAATATTATTGTCAATTTTATAAAGATTATGACTAATGTTTTTATTAGCAACCCATTCTCCCCCATATTCTTTAGGGAAAATAACCAGGATTTTTGCCATGATGATAATTAATTAAGGGGTTTTAACAAATTCGGTAATTACAGGCCAAACACTGTAACTTTCTGTTAATATCGGGATTCCATTCCCGATTTTTATTTGAAGATCGTCAAAAAGAAAATATTCATTATTTGTCTGTTTAGCTAAAAGTTTTAAAGTTAAATAAACATCTTTTTTTAATGGATCTCTTCTTAAGAAAACCTCACCTTTATCATTGGTCACTATCTTTTTAGCTAGTTCTTCGTTTTTTTCTAAAACTGTTACCACAGCTTTATTTTCAGAATTATAAAACTTATCACCAACTTTAACCGCATCAGCTAAAAATATAGGAATTCCGTTAGTTTCAGGAAAAACTAAATTGTTCTCAAGGATTTGACTTTTAACTATCAGCTCAACTTCTTTCCTTGGATCAGGCAAACCCTCAACTGCTGTAACCAAACCTTCTATTAAAACATCCTGCAATTCGATTTTGATCGGGCTACCAACTAATAAAGCTTTACCTTTATAAGAGTAATTTTGGCTTTGTCTGTTATAATTAGTTTTTAACTTCAAATCTATATAGGCTGCTTTTTTAGCTTCACTAACATCATAAAAATAAACTTTTTCAACTTCGGCAGAAGTCTGGCCTAGACCATTTTTTTCTTTCATACCCGGCTTAAATAAATAAACAAACCAAGCTTGAGGATTATTTTTAGCGTATAAGATGCTATTTTCGGTAATTTTAATCGTTACTTCTAAGTATTTAGTTTTCCTAGAAAAGAAAACAGCAAAAAAAACAATAATCAAAATCAAAAAACCAATCATCAAAAAATCAAATAAACCTAGATTTTTAATTTTATTTTTTATATTCATTATCATTAATGAGAGTGAAAATAACTAAAAAGCTTAAATTAGTCGCGTATAACGGCTGAGCCAACCAATTCATTAAAATTGTAAAAATTGCTAAGGCTGAGCCAATCACCATAATTCTAGCATAATCATTATTCTTTAACAAAAGAAAAAGGGATTTTTTTATGGAGAAAAAAATGAAAAATAGAAACAGAACTAAAGAGATTATCCCTGTTTCTGAAGATAGAAGTAAAAAACCATTATGGACCGCTGAAGGGAAATAAGACATGACGCCATAAGGATTCTGCTCAAAAATTAATTTTGGACTTAAACCCAGGCCAACACCAAAAAAAGGAAACCTTAAAAACAAACGCCAAGATTCTTTTATAAGCTCCATTCTAGTATAAAAGCCACCTGATTCCCCAAAAGAATAAAAAGATTTTAGAATTCTTGGTAAAAGAAAAAACAAGGATAAAATTAAAACAATTAAAAAAATAAAAAAGATCTTTTTTTTGATTTTTTGGGGAATATTTAAAGATAATTTCCATCTTTTTTCAAAAATAAAAGCCAGGGCAAAAAGAGACAAAGCAAAGCATAGCCAAGCAGAACGACTTAAAGTCGAAACAAGAGCTATCAATCCTAGAAGAAAACTCACTAATAAATAGTTAGAAAAAGCAACTTTTAAATATAGACTAGCAACCAATAGAATTAAGAGTGGTATAAGAAAAGCCGCCAACTCATTAGCGTGAGAAAAAGTTCCTATTGGTCGATACTGAAAAAAATCTTCATCAACTCCCCTACCAAAAATTTCTGTCTCCTGGCTAAATTCAATCGATCTACCAATTGAACCTTTATTAGCATATTGCAACCCAACTAAACAGCTTTCAAAAATAACCATAGCCGAAAAAATAGCCAGAAGGAAAATAAAAAGTTTTTTAAAATTATAAACACGAATGAAGATAAAAACAGCTAAAATAGCACTTAAGTTTAAAAAGGGCCAGAATGAAATTTCAGGATTTTGAGAAAAAATCAAAGAAGAAAGAAAAAGAGCTAGATAAAAAAATAAAAAGATCCAAAAAACATGATTAAACTTTAAATTTATCTTTCTTCTTTTAAATAAATCAATCAAAATTACTACTAAAAGAAGAAAAGAAAAAATTATAAAAACATTAAAAGTAAAGCCAAAATTATAGCCCGAAGGATAATCAGCTAAATTTAGTTTATTAGCAGCAATAAGCTCGAAAACATAAGTTTTACCAATTAGAAACGGCAAGCTTGAAATAGTTGTTAGTAATAAAGAAAGTCGAAAGTTTTTGATTTTAAAAAAATAAATAAAAATTAAAATTAAAAAAGCCAAAAGAAGAGTTTTGTTGTTAAGGTTTAAAAAAAGAAGAAAATAAAAAATTAAAGTTGTCCAAAAAATATAAGGAAAAATTTCACCAGAAAGAACTTTTTTAATTCCCCTAAACAAAATCGATTTTGATGCTATAATTTTAGCAAATGTCTTTTTCATTTCTAAAAAATAAATTAATTGTTATCCCCTACAATAACCCCAAATCATGGATAGCTGATTATATCACGCAAACAGCTAATGTTCTTTCTGAAAAAAACATAGTTATTGCTTTTTTATGGCAAGACGCTCTCTCTATTAAGGAAATTATCGCAAGAAAATTAAAATCCAAAGAATCATTTAGATTTATAGAAAAAAAAGACAGAATAATCTATTTCAGACCGATTCATTTTCTTCCCTTAAGACGCTTACCGTTAATTGAATCTCTAAATTTAATAATTAATATCTATTTTTTAAAAATCTTTATATCCTCCAAGGGCTTTGATAAAAAAAAGAAGATTCTTTGGCTTTTCCATCCTGATTTTTGGTATCTACCTAAAATTTTTGGCAAATCTTACATTTCTTATTATGATTGCGTTGACTATTTCTCTTCAAAAAGCCAAAATGCTGAGATAAAAATTCGTCGAAACGAGATTAAAATCATCAAAAACGTTCAATTAATGACCACAATTTCAAAAACTTTAAAAAAATTATATTCAAACCAGAAAAAAAATATTTATGTTGTCCCACAGGGCTTTGCTGTTAAAGATTTTCAATCATATAGAAAATTACCTCAAGAAAATTTCCTATTAAAGCTCAAGCGACCAATTATCGGTTATGTTGGAGGTATAAATGAACGTCTCCAATTTCCAATCTTAATAAATTTAGCTAAAAAAAATCCTCATTGGAATTTTATTTTTAACGGCCCAATCCAAAATCTTTACTACCATCAATTTAAATCAAAATTAAATCAATTAAAAAAACTAAAGAATGTTTATTTTCAGGAATTTGATAAAAAAGACTATATTCCTTCGGTGATTAAACAATTTGATATTTGCCTCATTCCCTATGATATTAGCCAAGATTTTAATAGATATTGTTATCCAATGAAGGTTTTTGAATATTTTTATCTTGGTAAACCGATTATCTCCACTCCGATTGAAGAATTAAAGCAATTTTTTCCTTTGATAAAAATTGCTTCCGATACTAATGATTTTAACAAAAGTATTAAGGAAATTTTAAAAAACGGCTGGCCTTTAAATTATGCTAGAAAACAGAAAGCATTGGCGTTAGATAATACTTGGGAGAAAAAAATTAAGAAAATTGATAAAATCTTAGAACAAAATGATTTCTAAAACATTTCTTTCAATCATTACAACGACTTATCAAAGCGAAAAATATATTAAGGGATTAATCGAGGAAATTTATAAAAATATTGTTGACAAATTTCCTCAAAAAACAGAAGTTATTGTTTATGATGGTGGTAGTCAAGATAAAACTCAGGAAATTTTAAAAAAAATCCATAAGAAATATCACTTCCGTTTAGAAATAAGTCCTAAAAGAGATCGTTATACTTCTTCTGTTAAAAAACTTTATCAAATGGCTTCAGGCCAACTTATTTTTTATCTTGATTCTGATGGTGAATGTCCACCCAAAGAATTCTGGAAGCTTTATCAAAAATTTAAAGAAACTAAAGCCGACATTATTAATGGTGCTAGAAGCCATAGAAAGCCTCTTTATAGGCTTTTAATAAGTCGAGCTAACTATTTACTCATCAATCTTCTTTTTGGCTTAAAAACAATAGATTCTAATTGTGGTTTCAAGCTTACAAGAAAAAAAGTAACCGGAAAAATTATTCCTAATTGGGGGAAATTGAGATATAATCCCAATACAGAATACTTAATTTTAGCTCACAAAGCTGGATTAAAGATTAATCAGGCAGTTATTTTACATCGTCAAAGAGAAAGTGTTGTTTCACCATCCAATAAAGTTTTAGGACAAATTTTTAAAGCTTTTTGGGAGTTAATTAATTATAAATTAAAAAACAAATGAAAAAATTTAGAGATTATTTTTTAAAATCTTGGGGCCTAACCATGGAAATGACCCGTAATGAAATTAAAGCTCGCTATAAAAATGCTTTTTTCGGCTTTCTCTGGGCCTTTTTAAATCCTCTTATCCAAATGATGGTTATTGGGTTTATTTTTCAATATATTATAAAAACATCTATAAGTAATTATTTTTCTTTCTTATTTATCGGTCTACTTGTCTGGAATTTCTTTTCTTATTCTTTAACTAAAGTTACTCCTTCAATTGTTTATTCTAGAGATCTTATCCATAAGGCTAATTTCCCCCGAGAAGCTATTCCCCTTTCGATTATCTTTTCTAATTTCTTTAATTTTCTGATTGCCCTCTTTCTATTCTTAATATTTTTATTAATTACACAACAATTTTTTATTTTCAATAATTTCTTATCTCTTCCCTTTTTATTTTTGTCGTTATTATGGATTATTTCTTTAACCAGTGGACTATCTCTCTTATGCACAACCTTAAATGTTAAATATCGCGATATCAATTTTTTTATTCAGGCTCTAGTCATTCTCTGGTTTTATGCTACTCCAATTATCTATTCGCTAAACATTCTACCTAAATGGTCTTTAGTTTTTTATGCACTTAATCCCATAGTTTACCCTCTAGAAATGTTAAGATTCAGTTTGCTAGGAATAAGTTTTCCCTCTATAGTTGTTTTTTACGGCAACATAACAATTACTTTAATTCTGATTATTTCCGGTTTTTTTATTTTTAAAAAAGAAAATAAAACTTTTTGTGATTGGCTTTAAATAAAATATGGAAAAAAATAACGATTTAGCTATAGAAATAATTAATGTTTCTAAAAAATATATTCTTCATCATCAAAAACCAACTTTGATTGAAAATATTTTTAAATTAGGACAAAAGGAAGAAGAATTCTGGGCCTTAAAAAATATTAATCTTGAGATCAAAAAAGGTGAAAGTTATGGCATTATAGGAGAAAACGGCTCAGGGAAAACAACTCTCCTTAAGATTATTTCCGGTATAACTTCCCCAACTTCCGGTGAGGTTAAATTAAACGGCCGTATTGTTTCTTTGATTGATGTTAACTCAGGATTTAATCCGGAGCTAACAGGAGAAGAAAATATTTTTTTAAATGGTATGCTTTTAGGAATGAGCAAAAAAGAAATTAACAAACAATTTAATAAAATTATTAAATTTTCCGGTTTAAAAAGCTTTATTGACACTCCTTTTTATACTTATTCACTTGGAATGAAAATGCGCCTTGGTTTTTCAATCGCAATTTTTTCAAACCCCGATATTCTGTTAGTTGATGAAATTTTAGGTGCTGGTGATAAAAAATTTTTGGAGAAAAGCTCTAAGGCAATACAAGATTTTTTTAAACAAAGAAAAACATTGATTTTTATCTCTCATCTACCGCAATTAATCTCTAAATTTTGCGAAAAAACTATTATTTTAGAAAAAGGTGAGATTAAAGATATTGGCAAAACAAAAAAGATTATTAAAAGTTATAATTTCCCCAATTTTGGTCAATTAGAAAATTTAGTAATATAAGCAAACAACAAATCTCTTAAACTTTTTAACCAGTCAGTCATCTTTTCTTCTTTTTTAATCTGCCAATACGAACTTATTTCTTTTAAAATTATTTCTGTTGTTCTATCGAATAGCCCTGAGAAATCACTATTAGCATTGGGCTTTTGTGGAAATTCTAACAACACTTTTTTAGCAAAATTAAAAGAAAATAACCGTTCCGTTTTTTTTAGAATTCGACCCAAATAAACAATCTGTGAAGTTTCAATATTTTTTAAAACAAGAATTAAAGAAGAGATTAATTCATGCTGATAATTATCAATCATCAAAAAATCATTTAAACTTTTAAAGATGCTATTTAAAAATGGCTTTGTCGGCTCTCCCATCTTAAGCAAAAAGCTTGCTATAGCGATAATTAGATTTGGATCTTCCTTCCTAGCTATAAATTTCATTAATAGGTCTAACTGATTTAAATAAAATTCCATTAAAAAAATATAGTAGCTTATCTTCGGATCTTTTCTTTGTTTTTTAGCTTGAGATAGATAATTAATTATTTGTGGTTTTATTTGTTCAAAATCTTGACTTGCAAGTTCAAAGTATTTATTTTTAAGATCATCGGGACAATCAAAAAGACTAAGTTGAGAAGAATATTCCAAAAAATGTCTTAACACAAGGCTATTGCGAGAAAGGATAAAAATTAGATTCTCTTTTTTATCACCCTTAAAAAATAAAATATTTTTTTTAAATGGAAGACGTAAAAAAATCTTCCTTTGTAAAATCAATTTCTGCAAATGAATAAAATGAGCGCTGGGGTCATAAAGATAAATATTCGGTGTATCGATAAGATAAGCATAATCATATAAGGAATTAAAAATTGAGCAATTCGAGATATAATCTTTAGTTAGATTATTTCTTTCTAGAGGAATAACTAAAGATCCCATTGGCAAGAAATAATTTGTGGCTAACATAAGTTGAATTCTAGAATTACTAGGAGAAAGAACAATTCCATCTCGACATTGCGGTGAAACAATATCTCGTAGTTTATCAGCTTGATCAACTAAAGAGCCTGCATTAAATAAAGTTTTTTCGTCTCTAATATGGCAAACAAAACAATCAGCATAAATTTGTTTTATTTTTTCTTCAGAAATGCCTTTAGATAATAAATAAAAATATAAAAATAATAAAGTTGCCTCAACTCTTTGAACATTATGTTTGGCTAATGAAATTCTGATTATTGGTAACTTTATTCTTTTTTGTTCATAATCTGTAGCTATCTTTTCAAAAAAAAGCACGAAATTTTTCTGACTTCCCGGAGGAATTGATGTTGAAATCCAACGAGAAAATTTACCCTTGCCATGATTAACCATTAAATTATAAACATCAATTAAAGTTTTACCCTCATCTTCATAACAGAATGGGTCACCATCCCAATAAAGTAATATTTCTCTGTCTTGTGGTGGCTTCAAATGTAGATATCGATACTGTTTTGGGAATTTTTCTATTAGTTTCCATTTGATTTCTTCGAGCCAGTCGATTTTCTGAGGAAGAAAATTTTTATATTTTTGATAAAATTTTTGAAGAGAAGTAAAAGAATACTTCTTCTCAATTTTATTTTTAGTTCCAGAAACACAAAAATAGCATCCTCCAGTACAGCCATTAATTAATTCTATGGCATAAATATTTTTAAGAATCTGTTTTCTTTCTTTAGGGTTAAATTGTTCAAATTCTTCTAATAAATCCACGGTTTCTGCCTTTTCGATTGAATTCTCGAACTTCACCAACCAATCTTTATTTAAAAGCTCTAAGCCATTCTTTCTAATATAATCATTTTTAGATTTAGCTTGAGCTAATAATAAAGATAGATTTTTAACCGAGGCAATTGCCCATCTTTTCTCACGGATTTCTTGAACATTAAGAATAATTTTTGGCATTACCTTATAATCTTTTTTAGAGAAGTCAACCTTCTTAGCAACCAAAATTATTCTTTGATCTAATACATTTGGAAATGACTTATAAAAATCTTTTATTACTTTTTCAGTTTTAAAACCAGCTATAGTAAGAATATTGCTAATTTGAGAACTTGTGTAATGATGGAAAAAAAGATCTTTAATTTCTTGTCTTTTTTGAGTTAAAAACTCAAATCTAACTTTTTCTTCTTGAGTAACTAAATTCATAGTTTTGAATCGATGAATAGAGGTATTTTCGATCTCAAAATTATCTTCCAGTTTATAAACATTAGGGTCTTTACTCTTTTGCCCTTTTTTAAGATATTCTTCGAAAAAAAGTTCGGCGTCAGCTATCGCGATAATAATCTTGCCACCAGGCTTAACAATTTTATTTAATTCAATAAAGATATTTTTGTTTTCAATATCACTGAAATAAAAAGCCGCTGAAAAAAGCATTAAAACTACATCAAAGTCTTTTTTAAAAGGTAATTGACGAATATCTCCTTGGATAAAATTTATTTTTAATCCTTCTTTTTGAGCTTCTTTTTTAGCCTTAGATAAAAAGACTTTTGAATAATCAAAACCAGTTACCTGATAGCCCTTTTTGGCCAATTCAATTGTGTGACGACCATAACCACAACAAAGGTCTAAAATTTGATCACCTTTCTTAATTTTGGCAACTTTAATAATATGATCAATTTCTACTGTTGTCTCTTGGGGACTAAAAAGAGAGGGATAAAGATTTAGCCAATTTTTGTCGTAAAATGATTCCCACCATTCTGATTGATTTTTCATAAAAAAAGACAGATATGATTAATAATTGGTAATGTCAATAAACTCTGTTAAAATAAGGGCAACTTTAAGCTAATATTATAGAGTATTACACTAGTTAATAAAATTGGCAAAAATTTAAATGAATAAAAACTATTTACCCAAAAAATTTAAAAAAGAAATTTTGGCTATTCTAAAAAAAAGAAAATTTGAGAATCTCCAAGCAATTCAGGCAATAGAAGATTTTTTTATCAAAAAAAGAGGCTATATCTTTAAGATGCCAAAACCTCAAACACCAGTAATTTTACTTCTTTCTGGCGGTTTGGATTCAGTAATCTCATGGGCTTTATTAATGAACCTTTATCAATTAAAAGTTTACCCATTAGTAAGGATTGCTGAAGAATCTGGCCTTGAATATAAAAAAACTAGAAAAATCATTAAAATCTTTTGTTTAATTTTTAAAAAGAGATATCCAGAATTGTTCCAAGAGCCTTTCTTCTTTAAACAAAACCTTGCTGTCCCAGAAATAGAAAAAGAATACACTCAAAGTTTAAAAGAAAATAAAGCCAACCTTTTCGAGCTAATCACCGATAAAAATAAATTTATTAAAGAACAGCCGGATGTAATGAGCTCATTCATCTCTCAAGCTTTACAATATCGGACTTTACTCAAAATTCAAAAAAAAGAGAAAATCGATACTATCTTTTTTGGCCTAATTTCTTCTGATGGTGAAGCGGTCAGAGCTCAAACCTTTACTTCATTAAGGTCAATGATGTTCCATGCCTGTAACACAACCCAAGATTATCATTTGCAAATTTCTTCTTTAGCTATCGAGAAAGAATTAGGTCATTTTCTAAGTGCTAAAGAGCTTATTCAAGCCAATAAATATCTAAACTTACCCCTAGAATCAACCTGGAGTTGTCAAAAAAAAGACAGCCGCTATCATTGCGGCGAATGCCCCAATTGTGGCAATAGAAGATATAAGTTCTCTATTGCCAAAGTTGATGATAAAACCATCTATCTGAGTGATTATAAATATTCTTTATTGGGTTTTTATTACAAAAAATATTTTCAAACTCATTTTCCCCTATTGCATAAATTATTTAAATATTTCTATAATAATCTTATTCATTAGGAAAGGAGGTAATATAAGAAAATGAAAAAAAGATACTGCCGACCAAGAATAAAAATAGTCGCTCTTAAATTTTGTTTATTAAGCTACGTTTAAAACGTAAAAACCAAAAGATAACTATCAGAATAATGTTTAATTCTTTTTTAAAAAGAACTATTTACAAAAATAGGTATTTGGTTCGTGATTCTAGTAAAATAAAAACGAAACTCTTCCCTGCTTCAAAGAATATTAAAATTTTTCTTAAAGACAAGGACGAATTTATTTCGCTTGAAGAAATTGCTTTTGATATTTGGTCTTTATTGAAAAAAAAGATATTATTTGAAGATTTAATTAAAAAGCTTGAAAAAGAATATGATGTTTCCAAAAAAACTCTAGAGAAAGATGTTGTTCAATTTATAATTGAACTTGAAAAGTATCACCTTGTTAAAATCCTTGAAAAGTAAAGCTAGATTAGAACTATCCCCAAAATATCATTAGGCGAAATTAAAACTAAATCTTTTGAGTCAATGTTGTCTCCTTTTGTTTGATAACAAAAATTATTCCCCTTTCTTCTTATCTCTACAACTCTATGAGCAATAACTCCTTGAGGTTGATAATAAAAAGCAATGATAGTATTCTTTTTAATTTTGTCTTTAATTTTTATAGAGCTGATAACTTCTATTTCAACTGTTTGATTTTCTTTAATTGTCGGCCACATACTTTTCCCTAAGGTCACTAATTTTAATTTCTTACCCTGATAAATCTGCTTTAAAAAACAAAAGTCAGAATATTCAATCTTATCAGTGATTAAAATATTTTTGTCTTGACTGAAAAAATTTTTCAAACGGTTAAGCATAATTAAAAAAAGGCTTTGCTCATTAAAAGTTTTCTCTTACTATGAACAAATTTAACTTCAATTTCTCTAAAATTAAGACCAGCTTTCTTCACCCATTTTTTATCTCTAAAAGATTTTTTAACCAAAATACCACAATTTAAATTATGAGAGCAAGAAATAAAATCTATCCCTTTAATATCTTTATTTTCTTTTATAAAATCATCTTTCTTCTTGATTCTTTTAAGAATTATTTTTTTAAAACCATTTTTACCTAGATAATTAATTATCGCCCAACAAGCTACTGGAGCAATTCCACTCCTAGTCCCTAATAATGTGTTATCTTTCTCACTTAAGTAATCAATTTGTTTCTCAATCAATTCCCTTAACTCCTTTCGATATAAAATTATACCTGCAGGAATAGGAGTAAAACCAAATTTGTGAAAATCAGTCAAGAATGTTTTAATTTCTGGATGTTTAAAAGGCTTAAAAGATTCATTTAAAAAAGGCTCTATCAAACCATTAATAGCCGCATCAAGCCATAAGAAAAATTCTATGTCTTGAAAATCTTTTTTCAAACGTCTCATTACCCCACAAATTTCTTCAAAAGGATCAAAAGTTCCGGTTAAGGTATAACCAAGCGTTAATGGCATTAAAAAGCCCTTATAGCCCTGTTTCTTTAGCTCTCGGATACTCTTCTCTAAACCATTAACGTCCATCTTCCAATCTTCTTCGTTAAGAGGAGTAATGAAAGTTTCAACACCAATAATATCAGCGGCCTTTTCAATTGAATAATGTGTCAAGCTGGTTTTAACTAAAATAATCTTCTCTTTTTTAATGTTTTTACTCTCAAAAAATTTCCTGCCCAACCAGGAAGAGAAAATATTAGATTCAGTACCACCACTAGTTACATAACCTTCAAGATCATTCTTCGAACCACCATAAAGGTCAATCATCTGCCAAATCAATTCTCTTTCTATAACTGAAGTTTCTTGATCTGGTTTTATTTCTTTTATTGACCAATTACCTAAATTATTAGGATTATAAGGAAGTATTTTTTGCCAAACTTTAATAGCGATTTTTTCCGGAAAAGTAACTAAATGACTTAGCCCACGATATTTTTTTTGTTCCCTAAGCCCCATCAAAACTCTTCCTAAGCGTTTGCTTATTTTAATTCGACTAACTGGTTTTTCAGAAAAATTAAGAATGTTCATTTTTTACTTTTTTTGAATAATCCCTAAACCCGATTCTTTGGGAAAAGGAAAAATAATTTTAGAATCTAATTCTAATTCTTGCCATAACTTCCAAACTCCAAAGTTTTTTAATTTACCCCAATTTTTAACAAAGGCATCATGAAAAACCATTAATCCCCCTTCTTCAAGCTTCGGCCAGAAAAGCTCAAAATCTTTTTTAACTCCATCATAAGAGTGATCTCCATCTATATAAATATATTGATATTTATTTTTGTTATATTTTTGGGCAAATTCTTCGGAAGTTACTAAATAAGTCTTAATATTATTTTCTAAATTTAACCGAGAAAAATGACGTTTAGGATTAATTTTTTGCCAAAAACCTGTTCCTCCCCAACTTTTAGGATGGCTTGAATCATAACCAGCATCAATAAAATCAACTTTACCGCAATGATTATCCTGACAAGCTAAGGCACAAATGGCTGGTATAAAACCATAACCAGAGCCAATACATAAGATTTTTTTTGGCTTTAAATTACGCAAAAAGGCATAATGAAGAAAACCATAACCTAAATTTCCTTTTTGATAATCAATAGAATGACCATTATCACCTCCATAATATTGGATTAAACGACGAACAGCATATTTGTTAACAAAACTAAAAATAAATAAAGACTCTAAAAGATATTTTAAAGAATCATAAAAAATTCTTATTTTTGTTCTCGGAAAAATTTTAAAATTATTCATAATAATATATTCTATTTTTTACTATCGCTCTAAAAATAGTTTTTGCAAATAGTCTGCTTGCATGATCAAGGGCTAATAAAAATTGGTAAACAAAGAATAATTTATAGCTCGGAGGTTTAGATAATAAAAAATATAATATTTTTCTATGAACTTTCCTTATTGAAAAAGAACTTTTTTTACCAAGGTTTACTAAAGAATTAAAATTATGATAATAATGTAAAATATCTTCTCTGGGAAATTTAGGAATATTTAAGATAGAATCAGTTCGTTCCATAAAATTTTCCTCTATATTCTTTCTAAGAAGTTTATTTTTTTTACATACTTTAAATAGTTTAGTCCCAATATAGGGGTTAAAAACAGATAGAGCACATTTATCTGGATTAATTATATTAATTAATTTCAATGTGTTCATAAATTTTTTAGGTGTTTCTCCTGGAAATCCAATCATTACAAAAGCAAAAGTTTGTAAACCTGACTCTTTAGCCCATCTGAAGGCATCTATCAGCTGGATATTTGTCATTGGCCTGTTTAAAACATTTTTTCTAAGATCGTAATCTCCAGATTCTAGACCAATAAGTACCAGCCTGCAACCAGCCTTCTTTAATTTTGAAAAGATTCTCTTTGTACAGGTTTCTACTCTGACGTTACAAAAAAAAGGAATATTTATTTTTTTATACTTGCTTAAAAAAGAATCTAACCATTTCTCATTTAATGTAAACGTGTCGTCATAGAATTGTAAAAAATCAGGTCGATTGTCCTTTACTACTTTTTTGATTTCTTTAATTGCCCTTAAAGGACTTTTACACCGAAAATAAGTTGCACCGTAAAATTTTTTAAGTGCATGATTACAACAATAAGTACAGTCAAAAGGACAACCTCGAGCAAATAAAAAACATATACCTCTTTCTACTGATTCACCGAAAGACTCATATCTCCAAAAGGCTCCTTCTTTAAGAAAGATATCTCTAGCTCCAAAAGGTAATTCGTCAATGTTTCTTATTACTTCTCTTTTAGGATTCTTAATAATTCGGTTATTTTTACGAAACCAGAATCCTTTAATATCAGAATAATCCTTTCTTTTTTCTAGCTTTTTTAAAAATTCTAGGAATGAATACTCCCCATCTCCTAAACAAATAGCATCTAACGAAGAGGCTTTATAAAAATCACTGGGGTTTAAGGTTATATGAGTTCCCCCACAAACAGTTACTATTTTAGGAAATTCTTTTTTTATGAAGCTAGCAATTTTTTTTGTTGCCTTAAATGTAGCTGTCAGAGGTGAAAAAGCGATAACATCAGGTTTATATAGAATAATTCTTTCTTTTAAGGCTTTAAAATTCTCCCAGTCATAAAAACAAAATAAGTCTACTTTAATGTTATTGTCTTTTAATACTGCCGCGATTGAGCCGATTCCTTCGCTATAAAATAAATGATAATCAGTACCTACAGAAATTTCGATAAATAAAACTTTCATGAATTAGTGATTTTATTTTAAAAAAATTTTAAAGAATAGCTTGATAAAGTATATCAAAATATTTAAAAGTATTACAGAATTTACTTAATTTCTACCAATTAAAATTAAACAGACAAATTTTAATAAGGATAGTTGTCTTTTAAAACGCCATGGTTCTTTTACCAATCTATACAGCCATTCAAAACCAGCTTTTTGAATTTGATTTGGGGCTCTTCCAACCTGACCACTATGATAATCAAAAGATCCTCCAACTCCAATGGCTAACTTAACTTTTAATCGGCTCCAATTATCATAGATAAACTTCTCTTGTTTCCCCATGCCAAAAGCCACAAAAAGCAAATCAGGTTGCTTTTGGTTAATCTCATTAACCCATTTATCTATGTCTTGAGAGTTTTTTATCCAATTACCATCTTTTAATCTAAGATTTGGGCCAGTTTCTGCCCAACCCTTTAAATTTGGATACCTTATCTGTAGTTTTTTAAGAGCTATGGTTGCTGTTTGCCCTTTACCACCCAAGAAATAGACTGAGTTATCTTTTCTAGCTGCCAGCTGACAAAGTTTATTTGTAAGATCCGTTCCAGTAACTCTTTTGGCTCCCCAACCCTGGGAAATAACCTGAAAGCCAGTTTTAAACCCAATAAATAACCTGCTTGGTAAATTTTTACCTCTAATAACTTCTCTTGCCCAAATCAGAGCTACACCATCAGGAATAGCCAGATCGGCTTGCTTTAATATCGTTTTAAACCAGGGATTTTCCTGACTAAAAACTAAAAATTCAGGGTTAGGCGTAACAATGAAGGTTTTTTGCTGACTCTCTAGTCTTTTTTCAATCAAACCTATCACTTCTGGCATAGAAGCGCCAACAAGGCTAACTTCTAAAATTTTATCGCTGTTTCCATCCTTTTTTAAGGTATTTTTAAAGATTTTTTTCATCTTTTTTCTCTTTTTATGTCTTTTTTAACGATTTTTTAACTTTAAAAATCAATTAACTAAAATTGGTCTTAACTTTAAAGAAAAATTTTAATAAATTTCACCAAATTTTAACAAAATTAATAATGATATTAAGTCTTATAATAAAAAATATGATGATTTTAAGATACAAAAAATTATTTTTTCTGCCCTCTCCCCTCTTAAAAAATATAATGATAGTTTTTAAAAATACCCTATAAAGCTAAAATGGTTTTTTAGGATAAAATTTTTACTCGGCGTTTTATCCCGATAAATCAATCTAATCTGTTTTTTTGGTTATCTTTTTTATAAAATAGCTATCTTTAATACTATAAGTTATTTTTTTGGGAAGGTTTTAAAATATTTTTAAAAGTTTATAGTCCTATAATCAATTATTATCAATAATCGATCATTTGTTACTTTTGAGTAATTGCCCGTTTATAAAGCTCGATATTTTCCAGAGCTACTCCAATTCCTTTAACTACACAATATAAAGGTTCTTCAGCTGTATGAGAAGGAACGCCAATTTCCTGCGTCATATACTTGTCAAAACCCCTTAAAGTGCTGGTACCACCACTCATCACGATCCCCTTATCAATAATATCAGCAGCTAATTCTGGTGGTGTTTCTTCAAGCACGTTTTTTACCGCTCCGATTATTTGGTTTAAAGGTGGTCGAATAGCTTCAGTAATTTCAGTTGAAGTCAACTCCACAATTTTCGGTAAACCAGTAACTGAATCTCTCCCTTTTACTTCCATTTTCTCTTCCTTAGCTAAGGGTAAAGCTGAACCAATTTTGATTTTAACGTTTTCTGCAGTTTGATCACCAATAATTAGGTTATGTTTTTTACGTACCCATAAAGAAATAGCTTCGTCAATTTTATTACCAGCTACTCTAACACTTTTATGAACAACCACTGCTCCTAACGAAATGATAGCAGCTTCAGCAGCGCCACCACCAATATCAATAATCATATTACCAGAAGCTGCAGCAATAGGAATTTCTGCCCCAATAGCAGCGGCTAAAGGTTCGTCAATTAAATAAGCATTTCTAGCCCCAGCGGCCATGGTCGCATCCAAAACTGCTCTTCTTTCTACTTGGGTGCAACCAGCGGCAACACAAATCATGACTTCTGGCTTGAAAAAAAAGCTCCTATTGCTCACTTTCTGAACAAAATAACGGAGCATGGCTTCAGTTACTACATAATCAGCAATAACTCCTTCTCGCATTGGTCTAGAAGCTCGAATATTCCCTGGAGTCCTACCTAACATTTGCTTAGCTTCATCACCAACAGCAATTACTCTGTTATCATCAATCGTGACGGCTACTACTGTCGGCTCGTTTAAAACAACTCCCTGTCCTTCAACCCAAACCAAAGAATTAGCTGTTCCTAAATCAATACCAATTTTTTTAGCCATCATCATTCCCATGATAAAAATC